>Ga0247840_10001897_pt1 | contig 38712 bp, 22 predicted proteins | sample LaCruzMarch2015__FD_192404 | JGI IMG/M metagenome (GOLD analysis project Ga0247840, IMG submission 192404) | Freshwater microbial communities from meromictic Lake La Cruz, Castile-La Mancha, Spain - LaCruzMarch2015_17m | ecosystem: Environmental > Aquatic > Freshwater > Lake | place: Spain... | reverse complement strand
CCGGAACGAACGGGCGTCTATCCAATATAAAGGGCTTCCACTCTCTGCGGACAACGTGGATCACCATGGCGCTGACCGCCGGGGTTCCGATGGAACTGGTGCGGCGCGTCACCGGCCATTCCACCGTTAATATTGTGCTGAAACACTACTTCCGCCCCGGCCGCGAAGCCTTTCGCACGGCGCTCGAAACTGCCATGCCTAGAATGCTCACTGGAAAGACAGGGAAGCAGCTCGACCTGCCCGAAGAGGTGCTGGAGCTCGGCAAGGTGGCCCGATCATTAAAACCGGAGGAGCTGGTGGATAAAGTCGAAGCCCTTGCAGCGACGGTTGCCCGCATGACGAAAGCCCAAAAAGCCGCCGCCGTCATCGCCGCCTGAGTGGGGCGGTGAAACAAGATGAAAGGAGCCCCGTTTGATTTATCAAACTTTTTGAAAAAATAGTTCAAACTATTTTTCGGGGCACAAAAATGGAATGCAATGGCGGCAGAAAAAAGATAGAAAGCCGGATGTTTTTCGGGCAGGCTGTAAAAAAAAGAAACCTCGGCTCCTATCTGCCGCAAGCACAGAGGAAGGATTTCCAAGGTGTACCCAACGAACATAGAACAGCGCGGGCAGGAACAACAAGTATGAAAAATCCGATCATTTCATTAAAGCCGGAAGCCATCAAAGCACGGATTTTCCAGCTTCGTGATCAACAGGTCATGCTGGATAGCGACTTAGCGGAAATCTACGGTGTTGAAACCAAGCTGTTCAATCGTGCTGTCAATCGAAACAGCAATCGTTTTCCGGAATCATTCCGGTTTCAACTGACCAAAGCGGAGTTTGAAAACTTGAGGTGCCAATTTGGAACCTCGAGTCAGGCGTCGCAAAATGCGATACCTGAACAGGGCGCTTCGCAGGTACCGGCTGCGCCTTCAGGTGGACACGGGGGAAGACGATACCTTCCCTATGCCTTCACTGAGCAAGGTGTTGCCATGCTCTCCGCCGTATTGCGCAGTGATGCCGCCATTGCGATCAGCATACAAATTATGCAGGCCTTTGTAGGTATGCGACGGTTTTTAATCGCACACGGTGGTTTGATTCAGAGGATGGATTCCCTCGAAAAACGGCAGGCAACACAGGAAATCAAAACCGATGAACGCTTTGAAAAGGTATTTAACGCACTGGAACACAGAAGCTGCACCCCCTCGCAGGGTGTTTTCTTCGATGGCCAGATTTTTGATGCGTATGTTTTTGTGAATGATCTGCTGCGCACGGCAAAACGGTTCATTGTGCTGATTGACAACTACGTTGATGACAGCGTGCTTGTGCAGCTTGCCAAACGCCCTGCTGGGATTTCTGCCGCAATTTTTACCAAAAAGATCAGCAAACAGCTGGCGCTGGATCTTCAAAAACATAACGCCCAGTACCCTGCCATTACGATTCATGAACTGGACGGGAGTCATGACCGTTTTCTGATAATTGATGAAGCAGTTTATCATATTGGCGCTTCTCTGAAGGATTTGGGTAAAAAGTGGTTTGCCTTTTCAAAAATGGATCAATCCGGGTTGAAAGTTATGGAAAAAATTCGCCAGCATTGGCCTGCAACACCGGCTGGATGAGTTGCAAAAAAGCTGACCCTCGGAGAGCGAAGGAATTCTCAGCCTGAAAGCGTCCTTAAGCTTTTCCCCAGCGGGAAACGGTTGCAGATTGTTTCCTTATCTGCTTAAGAAACAAGATGACACAGGAAATTTACCCGCAATCAAGAAGAAGTTAAACATTTTGAAAAATGGGTTTGAAAAATGATGCTTTCCCGTGGCCGAAAACAGAAATTTATACAGAAGTTTTTGCTCGGGGATTCATGTCGCCCAAGTCGTTCGGGGGCTTGTCAGAGATGCGCAGTTCCTAAGCCACGTGGAACTGATCAAAAAAGTGGAGAACCTGACTATAACTGTTGAGACATAAAACTGGGTGACAAGAGAATCATTGCCACCAGTGTCGGTGACATCGTTCCCAAGCGGACTATTTAGGATTGCCGAAGGCTGTCTTTAAAGAGCGGGTAAATAAAAATGATATTTTTCATTTTAGTTACCAAGTAAGTGTGGCAGTTTCCCCGTTACTGGGCTTTGAAAAAGTGAACATGAGTTATGTAACAGAATGCAGAGCTTGATGTTGCAGAGTGTATTGATGCTAAAGATAAGTCCCGAGGAATAGAGTGCTTCTTAGAAGATGGTTTTAACAAGGAGGGTGTTGTGCGGCATAAAAGCAGATATTCGTTAATCATTTCCATTGTATTGATGAGCATCACCGCGCTTTGTTTTGCGCAGCTCGGCGGTGGCGTAGGTCAGGAGATGAAACAGATCGAGAAACAGATTGCGAATCCCAATGCCGATACCGAGTATCAGCGGCAGACCGCTCCGCCAAAAATTTCCATAGAAGATGAGAAGGGGGGCTCCCCCAGCGTAGCGACAAATTCAACAAATCGTTTGGATCAAAAAGAGAAGAAGTCGTTTTTACAAAAACTTCTTTTCTGGAAAAAATCCGAATCGGAGTCAGGGAATAAGTCCACAGAGCCCGCCATTTACGTGCCCAAGTATTCCTCAGCAGATCAGGTGAACCATGCTGAAGGTGTTACGAAAAAATCTCTCGCGAAAGAACCCTTGCGAGTAATAACACCCGTGTACGATGCCGCCGGAAAAAAACCGAGTCCGGAAAAGCAGGCATCTAAAAAGGCTCCTGCTGCATTGACCGTGGTGAAGCCGGAGTATGCCGCATCAAAGGCGGCAGGTGTGGTTGTCGCCGACTCAAAGAAAACCTATGCGCCGGTAGAATTGACTGTAGTGACACCTGAATACGCAAAAGCGGAATCAAAAGAAGCTGTTGCGAAAAGCGATCCCGCAGCGAAACCAGCTGTTGTAAAACCTGTATATGCAAAAGCGGCACCTGAAGTATCTCCTGACAAAAACGTTGCTAAAAATACGCAGGCCCCAAACGTAGCGACAAAACGCGAGAACGCGCAGACAAGGGATGTTGCAATAAAGAAGGATATGGATACGGGGTCGCTGGCAGGGGTGCCTGTATATGCAAAGGCGACACCTGTCGAAGTAGTTGTGCCGCCTAAGCGTGAACAAGCGGAAGCCAAGGACAGCGCGAAAGAAATTGTGGTGAAGAACGACAAGGCGGTCGAACCGCCGGTATTTAAACCTGTATACGCAAAAGCCGCTCAGGAAGAGGTGTCAGCCAAAGAAGCACACAAAGTCACCCGTGTGTCGGATGCTCTGCCGGTGGTAACACCCGTGTACGCTAAAAACGAAACGCCAACAGACGCAGTCAAGTATATTGAGGCCGAGGCCCCCCAGACCGTCAGTAGAGAAGACGTTCTTCTTTCTCGCATCCATTTGACTCTAGAAGGAGACGGTACCTTGCTTGAAGACGCGGGGCTTCTCAAGCAGTTGAAACTTGATCTCGCAACTATCTCAAGCGACTCAAAACGTTCGGCGGAAGACAAGCAGGCCGCAGTCAAAACCAGAATAGAGGAGTGTAATAAGAAGCTGGTAGGGGCGGGATATTATTTGGCTAGTTTGTGGCTCCTCGACTCAAATATTGATAAGTCTGAATTTTCTGTTTTTGTTGATGCCGGACGTATTCGTGAAACCAAATTCTATGATGCTGCCAAGAGTGCAGATGCGGGAGCCACCAAGAAGGATTTTTCACAAAAATATTTCAGCGAGGAACAGTTGCGCAGAAAAATGGTGCATATTCAGCCAGGACAGATTTTTAATTACAACGACTTCCGCAGCGATATTTTCTCAATCAATTCTAGTCCCGATGTAATGCTCGATGCCGATCTTCGGGTGAGTAAGGAAATTGTTGACGGAAAGTTGCGACGGTATGTGGACACAGACTACATGGTCAAAGAGTCTGCTCCCTTGCATGCGGTTCTCTCCCTCGATAACTCCGGCACAGATGCAACCGGCGATTGGGGCGCTGGTCTGACCGTGCAAGATTTAAATCTCACCAAGCACGACGACGTATTGAGCGTAAACGTCCCTGTTTCTGTGGATGGATCTCTTAAGTCTGCTTCGGGAAGTTATTATCTCCCGTACGGATGGAAGAACGGGGGAGCCTATACTCTCTTTGGTGGCTATTCAGACATGTATACAAAAAACTTCATTAAAGATTTTGACCAAGAAGGCAAAGGATATTTTACCGGAGCGCAGATGTCATATAAACTGACTCCCGAAAGTAAAAAACATGCTTTGGAAGCTGCTGCGGGCATCACATATCGAAACATTAAAACAACAACATATTATTTGGGCGCACCGCTTCCCGTGCAGGAAGTCACTATGGTGCCGCTGGCGTTCACGCTCAGCTACTCTTCTCTTCAGCCCGGATTTTTCGGCGGAAGAAATTTTTTCACCGCGCAAACCGTATACCACCATCCCGGCTTTCTTGGCGCTTCTGATGATGAGGGGTTCATCAAACAGCGTGCCAATGCCAAAGCCGAATATTGGATCGAAAAACTGCAGGGCGCACGACTCCAGCCCCTTTTCGGCCAAAAAGGATCCGATGGCTCGGTACAAGATCAGTGGGTTCTTTTCCTTAAAGGGGACGCGCAGATTGCAAGCGGTACCTTAGTCCCTGCTGAACAGATGGGTGTGGGCGGGGCTACGACGGTTCGAGGCTATAAAGAGCGGGAAAATCTCGGCGACAATGCTTTTGTTGGCACTGTAGAACTACGAACTCCATTGTTGCTGGGAATGATTTCATCTCCCTTCCTTTCTGCCAAAGAGAAGGAGGATCGGAAGCTTGATCCTGTAGATTACCTTCAATTTTTAACATTTTTTGATTACGGCTATGTGGAGTATGCCGATCCACAGCCAGGCGAATCGCCAAGCGATTCGATATACAGCGTCGGGGTTGGTGTCCGCATGAGTCTCACCAAACACAGTCAGATGTCTTTTGATTATGGAATCCCGCTGACTACGACAGAGAATGATGACGGGAAAAATGGACGGTTCCATTTGAATGTCAAATTCCAGTTTTAAACTGGGCAGGAGAACTACTATGAAAAAAATAAAAAAATCGATTTTCTTTAAAGTCCTCGTTTGGTTTACGGCGGCCAACATGGTTTTCCTTCCCACGGCGCCCCTGTACGCCCTTCCGCAAGGGGAGCAGGTTCAACAGGGTAATGTTACCTTTACCCGTGACGGCACCCAGTTGATCATCAATCAGGCTTCTGGTGGGGCTATTGTGAATTACAACAGCTTCAGCATTGGCCAGCAGGAAGGCGTTATTTTTAATCAGCCAGGGGCGTCGGCCTCTATACTGAACCGCGTTACGGGAAACGAGCAGAGCTTGATCGCTGGGATGCTGTCCGCGAACGGAAGAGTTTATTTGATTAATCAAAGCGGCGTCATTTTCACGCCTTCGGCTCGGATTAGCGTCGGCGAGTTGGTTGCCTCCGGGCTGAACATGAAGGATGAAGATTTCCTTGCTGGTCGTAATTTGTTTTCTGGCGGAAACGGTTCGGTGAAAAATGAGGGGAAAATTGAAGCTGGAATGGTAAGCCTGATAGGAAAAGATGTTTTGAATAAGGGCGATATTAAAGCGGCTCAGGTCGCTTTAGCTGGCGCTCCGGGCGGGGTTCTCGTTGATAAAGTTGCCGGAGGAAAGATACGTTTTATTTTCCAGGACAATAATACGTCACCCGACGTAGGAACTGTAATTAATCAGGGAACCATAACCGCATCAGGAAATTCAGGCGGGCAAATTGCCGTGGCGGCCGACCGGATCGAACAATCGGGTTCGATGCGCGCAGACGGAAACGCGGGCAATGGGGGTACAATTAGTTTGCAGGCTCGCGACAGCGTGGTGTTGGATCAGAAAAGCGTTACAACAGCCAACAGTCTTGAGCGGGGCGATGGCGGTAGTATTTATGTGGTCGGCGAACGATCCGCCGCAATTCTCAAAGGCGCGCAACTTCAGGCCAAAGGCGGAACGCTTTCAGGTAACGGCGGGTTTGTCGAAACCAGCGGCAAGCAGTCTTTCATTATAGAGGTTGCGCCTGATGTATCCGCCGCTAACGGTCGCGCGGGCGTCTGGTATATTGATCCCTACGACATTGAGATCATCGCGGGATCCACTGACACGAACATGACGGCATCCACGCCCTTTCAGGCAACCAATGATCTGGCGCAGCTTTCGATCAACACGCTGCTTTCCGCTTTAAGCGGCGGAGCTACCGTTATTATAGAAACCACGTCCGGGGGAACCGGATCCGGAAACATTACTCTGGCCACCGATTTGGACTACACCGGAACAGGCGCTAATTCATTGCAGCTTTTAGCTCATAACAACATCATTTTGAATGGAGCAATTTCAGGCGGCGCCTCGGATTCGTTGAACCTCACACTGGATGCGGATTCAGATCAGGATGGAAATGGAAACATTCAGGCGAATAGAAAAATAGACCTCAATGGCGGAACGCTGATTGCCCGGGGCGGAGTTTTCCAAGTGAACACCGCCGGAGGGATAACCGCAGGAACAATCTATATTTGTAATGGGATGCAGTTGTTGCAGGATGCGGCCCTAACCGCCACCAAAGACAAGATTGTTGTAACCAACAATGTGACGGGGCCGCACAGCATTACTTTTAATGCAGTCAGCAACAGCATAGTAACCGGAACGATCGGCACGAATGATATCAGAAACCTTATCGTAACCAACGGCTCGCTGAGTGCGGGTGCGATCAATATCACGAGCAACCTGACGGCGTATGCGAATGTGACGACGACCAACGGTGCGGTTCAGGTAGCTGGTGCGATCACCTCCACAACGAATGTAACCGCGAAGACCTCATTGAGTGCGAACTCGACCGATGTGGCCGGTGCGCTGGTTGCGCAGGGCGGCGACATCAGTGTCGTCAACAATCTGAAAGCAGGCAGTGCTTCAGCCTCCGGCTCAATCGGAGCGGGCAGTCTGGGTGTGACCGGGACGACAACAGCCGGAACGAACATCAATGTGACGGGCAATGCGAACTTCGGCGGAGCGGCGCAGGCGACGGCTGGACATATTGATGTCGGCGGGACGACGGTGGCGAGCAATACGCTGAGTGCAGGAACGTATGTGACGCTGGCGGGCGCAGCGACGCTGGGCGGCAATGTGACGGCGCAGGGCGGATCAATCACGGCGGGTAACGGAGTGACACTGACAACGAACGTAGTGCTCAGAGCCAGCGACAAGATTACCGTGACCAACAACGTGAACGGCGCTTACGACATTACCTTTAATGCGGCCAACGGCAGCACGGTGAGCGGCATGGTTGGCCCGGCCATCAAGACGGTGACGGTAACCAACGGCTCGCTGAGTGCGGGTGCGATCAATATCACGAGCAACCTGACGGCGTATGCGAATGTGACGACGACCAACGGTGCGGTTCAGGTAGCTGGTGCGATCACCTCCACAACGAATGTAACCGCGAAGACCTCATTGAGTGCGAACTCGACCGATGTGGCCGGTGCGCTGGTTGCGCAGGGCGGCGACATCAGTGTCGTCAACAATCTGAAAGCAGGCAGTGCTTCAGCCTCCGGCTCAATCGGAGCGGGCAGTCTGGGTGTGACCGGGACGACAACAGCCGGAACGAACATCAATGTGACGGGCAATGCGAACTTCGGCGGAGCGGCGCAGGCGACGGCTGGACATATTGATGTCGGCGGGACGACGGTGGCGAGCAATACGCTGAGTGCAGGAACGTATGTGACGCTGGCGGGCGCAGCGACGCTGGGCGGCAATGTGACGGCGGGCTCAAATATTACGTTTGGCGGCGCAACCACACTGACGGGTTCGGGAGATCGAACTCTTGATGCCGGAACAGGAACTTTTATTGCGCAAAGCACTCTCACCAACAATGCAGGAAACCTGAGTATTAACGGCGGTGCGGGAATAACACTCGCAAATAATCTGACGGCTTCAGGGGAAACAGTTTATCTGACAAGCACAAATGGTGCGATTGCACAAACCGGTGGATCCCTTGCGGCGGATAAGGTTTCTTTCTCTTCCGGACAGAACGTGACGCTGACCAATCTGAATATCAACACCGTGGCTGGAACGGCTGGCAACAGCATTCAGTTGGCCAATGCGGGTGCTCTCACGATCGGAACAGTAGGCGCACAAACCGGACTGACTGGAATTTCCGGTGATGTGAAAGTGAAATCCGGCGGCGCGATGCTGGTCACTAATGCAGTTTCTGCCGGAGCGGATATGCTGTTGCTGACAACAGTTGGTGATATTACGCAAAACGCCGCTTTAACTGCGGGCGGTAATGCGACTCTGAACGCGGCGGGATCCGTGAATCAGAATGCAAATATCACGACGGCAAACGGAGATATTTATGTGTCGGCGCAGGGCGGGTCAATCACGATGAAGGACGGCACCGTATCAACGGCGGGCGGAACGGGGAATATCCGTTACTACGCGACGAATAATGTGGCACTGAGCTCGCTGGTTGCAACGGGCGGTGCTGTATCTGTCGTGGCTAAGACGGGTAACATTACGAATAACACTGCATCTGGGGGGGCGACGAACATCACGGCCGCAAAAGCGCGGCTGGAAGCGGGCGGATCAATCGGTACGGGCGGCGGAACGCCGAGCGATACTAATTTAACCGCGATAAAAACAGCGGTGAATAATTTAGAAGCACAGGCCGGAACTAATGTATATGTGGAGGCCGTAAATGGCGTAACGCTCGGCGGCGTGAATGGTGTCAGTGTGAAGTCAGTCGAGTTTAATGGCGGAACAAGCACAGCCAGCGACAGCGACCTGACGGGCGTACAGGGATCTGCCGGTGTGGTGAAGATAAAGTCTGGCGGAGCAATGACTGTTTCTGAAGCAGTCGCGGCGGGGAAAGATGTTCTTCTGCTGACGACAGCCGGTGGACTTACGCAAAACGGCACAGTAACAGCCGGATCGAACGTGAGCCTGATTGCGGCAGGGGCCGTGGCCCAGAATGCAGGAATCACTGCGACGGCAGGAGATGTCTATGTATCTGCGCAAAGCGGTTCAATCACGATGGCTGACGCGGCTTTAACCACAGCGGGGAGTAACGCGCTTTATCTCGCAACACAGAACATAGCACTTGGCGGTATCAAAGCAGCGGATGTTCGCGTTGAGGCAGGCGGAGATATCACCGATGCTGGCGATACTTATACGGACGTGGAAGCAGTCAATGCGCAACTGGTTGCAGGCGGCTCGGTGGGTGCAACGAACGCAATGATCGACACGAAAGTCGCAACGCTCGCTGTGCAGGCGGGAGGAAACATTGGTATTAACGAAGCGGACGATTTGTCTGTCGGTCAGGTGACTACGTTCAATGTCAACCGAAGTCGGTTTGACAGCGGAGTAACCGCAGAACCTGTTGCCGCTTTGACCAACGTTGCGACAACCGGCGGCGATATAAAAATGGTGATCGGCGGCAATCTTCATATGCAGACAAATATTTCTGCGGTTGGAAGAGCGGTTGCCCTTCAATTTGACACAATCACCTTTGGTGGTGGTGCTGTTTACGGCAAGACGTTAGAATTAAACAGTCCCCACGATATCGGTAGTGTTAGTCCTAAGGACGACGGACTTCCTTTAGGGGTTACTGAATCGGTAACCGTTTCTGGTCTCGGGAAAACGGCTAATTTTACCGGAACCAAGTTAACTTCGGATAACAAATACGCATACATTTTACCATGGAGCTGGCAGCTTTTCTATTACGGGGATCCATTGAATTCTGCCGTTAAAGGTGCTCGACAGAAATCGGTCTTCGACTTGGTCAAATTCAACCCGACGTTGCTTTCAGCTCAGAGCGTGTTCGGCGATCCGCTGTTCCTCCAGGACAATATGGATATCGCAGAGCCTGTAGCTCTCGGCTTGGTTGATTACCTGCTCGCGGGTGCGGCGGTGGTCGGTGCGGATCCTGAATTCCCGCCGGAAGCCAATAATCGGATTTCATCCGGTGCGGCCGGTTCACGGACGTCGGTTGGGTTCTATACGCCGGGCGGATGGGGACGTTTGTTCCAGCACCCCGCCTCATCCGGCACAACCAATAATGCGGCGCAGTAACGCTGGCGTCGGTTTCCGGCGGATTGGATCATAGAGCAAAGGCGCAGCGAACATCTGAGTAGATGTTCGCTGTTCCCGTAAGGTTGCGGAACGGAAAAATATCGGGGGAACGCAGTGTACTATGCCTATTGCGACACATCAGCAGTGACCGATACAGGGCGGCGGCGCTCAAATAATGAAGATGCCGTGCTTAGCCTTCCAGCCTTCGGCGTGTTCTGCGTAGCCGATGGAATGGGTGGCGCTGAAGACGGCGAGGTGGCCAGTCGCGCCGTTGTAAAGGCTCTTCAGGAAGGGTTTGCCGCCTTTGCAGAGGATGATTCTGCCTGCCAAAGTGCCGCGTTTAAAACTTCGCATATTACCCATTGGATCAATCAGACAAGCCGATGGATTTTTGACCGGGCCACGTCTTTGGGACATCAAGGAAGCGGATCGACCGTCGCCATGTTCTTTCTCGACGCGACGAATCCAAAACAGGCGTGTTGTTTACATGCCGGAGACAGCCGCATATACCGTTTCCGGGTTGGCGCGTTAACGCAACTTACCACCGACCATTCCATGGCAGAAGAGGCTGGGAAAAACGAAAGCGATCTTCCGGCTATGATGCGCGGAGTAATCACTCGGGCTGTTGGAGTTAAACCAGCGGTTAAGCTGGAAAAAACTGTCACAGATGTAAGCCGGGGAGATGTTTTTATTCTTTGCTCCGATGGGTTGACCAAGATGGTTTCGGATAAGCAGATATCCGTTTTGTTGGCTTCAAGCTTAGATCAGAGCACCGAAAAGATTGCGACGGGGCTGATTACGGCAGCAAATGCGGCGGGCGGTGTGGATAACGTTTCGGTAGTGATTGTTAAAGTGGTTCGCGATTTGCCGCCGCCGATACCGTCTTTGGAAGACGAAGGGGCTACCGTGGTTTCGGCAACGGGAGAGACCGAAGAAGAGGTCTATGACGTACGCGAGAACACGGATACGGATTCAGGGCTGGACCCTGTAACCCCGACTCCAATAACGGGTGAAAGTGTTTTAGATGGTCAGGCTCCGAAAACTCCGACCGACGGATGGGGCGAGCCGGACGCAGCGAGGCCGAATAGTATTTTTTTAAAGAAAAGTATCTGGGGTTCTATAGCCGCAGTTCTTGTTTTGGTGGCTGGCCCTATCTTCTTCTTTGGGACACGAACCGGAAAGCCTGTTGTTGAACGCCATCAGGTAGAATCTCGCGTGCAAATTGATTGCTCTTCGATGGCCAGAGCAGGTATGCCGCCAGTGGTTCTGAGTTATCGCCCGTCCGGAACACCCGGTGCATTCAGGCCGATTGAAGGGAATGTAATCAGTCTGGCTTCGGGACAATATGAAATTAGGGCCGAGTGTCCGGATTATTCGCCTTTCACAATGCCTTTTATTGTTGAGGCGACCGGGCAAGTCACATCTCTGACCGTTCCGGTGCTGGCGCCTGAACCGGCTTTAAAACGGTTGCGCGAGGCCCAGCAACTAGTTTCAAAAAACGACTTCCAGTCATTGGAAAAACTCTTAAATCGTGAATCGCTGGGCATTTTTATGTTTGCGGCACACCGGGCGGCGTGGCGCGATGTGGAATCTGCCTTTTCAAAATGGAAGGAGAATTCAAAAAACCGGGATGAAAAAGATTTTCTGTCAGCTAAAGCTGAATATGAAAAACAAACCGGTGAAATCAACAAAGTCTCCGGACGTCCTGTTGTTGAGATCGTAGAAAAATATGCTCCTGATATTTGGAAAACCGCACAGGTGCTTGCTTCTGAAGCATCGAAGATGCAGGCGGATCCGCTATTGGGGCGCAAAAAATATGAAGACGCTCTTACTGCCGTGAAACGTGCGATGGGGGTTGCGGAAACGGCTCTTAAGACCCCGGTGCGCTTGACGGTTGCCTGCAACATCAAGAACGCTGAGGTTTGGATGCTTGAGAGCGGGAAGTGGATTCTGATGGGAGCCGTTAACGAGGCGCTTTCACTGAAACCTTTCATTTTTCAAACACTGGAAGTCCGGGCCGCCGGGTATGAACCAGAGCAAATCACGCTGGCGGCCGCAGAGCCGGGCGAAAATCTGGGCGTGAAACAGGTGGTACCGAAAACGCTTTTAATACGTTCTTCGGCTTCCGTCACTGTGCCGGGAAAAATCGTTACTCAGAGCGTCCCTGCGCCGCAGGAATCTTCTGCGTCGGAGAAAAAACAGCTCCGTAAAAATGAAGAAGAATTTCTGAGCGAAACGGAACCCTTTATTCGGGATATGATAACGCACAAGCTGGCGGTATTTCAAAAAAACTATCTGTCTGAAAAGGGAGATGCTCTTTCGTCGGGAACCTGTTGGGAGAATGTCCAAAAGCATGACGGAAACGTGCAGTCGGACGTAGTTGCAGCCCGCACAGGGCTTTATGAAGCAATTTATAAACGGGCCGTATCTATAACCGGAGAAATGGCTCTCAAAAATGCGATCAGGAATAGGCCAAACCCTTCACTGCAAAACGCCTGGGACGTTCTGAAAAAGGGCGAGGTGTCTGCGACGAAAGATTTTTATAACTGGCTGGCCAATGAAGGCGGCTATACAGCGATAGAAAATTTTGTACGGTTGGCTAGCGAGCCGAGGCGGTAAAACATGCCGCAGGATGCCATCAAGAGGATCGGGGACTATGAAGTACTGGGGCTGATCGGCACCGGTGCACAGGGCAGGGTCTACCGCGCCCGATATTGCGGACAACCGAAAGAGAACCTGATCCCGGGCGATATCGTTGCCCTTAAGGTGTATAACCCTGTTTCCAAGGCATCAGATCTCGACAGGTTCCTGAAAACCGCCGCGCTGTTCAAAAGCTTCAATCATCCGAATATTGTCATTTACCGGGATGCCTTTGCATGGGACGACGGATTGCAGGAATCCCCGTGTCTTGCGATGGAATATCTGGAGGGAACTTCTCTTCAGGAAATGCTCCGTCAATACCCCCGCGGTATTCCTTGGGAGCAGGCGCGGCCTCTTTTCCAGCAGTTCATGGACGCGCTGATTTTTGCGCGGAAGCAGGGGGTTATCCATCGGGACATCAAACCGGCCAATATTTTTGTATTTCCAGACGGACGGTTGAAGCTGATTGACTTCGGGGTTGCCCGCCGGGAGGAAGGGTCTCAAACCAGCACGGCGGGCTGGAGAGGTTCCTTCGATTATATGGCCCCGGATTTCGTGTATGACCCGGCGCTGATTCAGGATTTTCGTGGCGACGAAGGCTCTGACATTTTCAGTGCGACCGTTGTATTTTATGAAATGCTGACGGGGCGGTTGCCGTTTAAGCCGCTGGGCGAGAGCGGCCCCGCCGGATATATGAACCGCTGGCGGAAAGGTGCTGAGCCCGCTCCGGCTTTTAGCCACGGCATCTTCCGCGTACTGACTCATTCGGGTTCTTTTTTCCGGAAGGGGCTGACACCGGTCCGTCAGGAACGGTTCCAGTCGTTCGAGGAAATGTTTACTGCGTTTAAAACGCTTGCGACGAAAATTCTGCGATATGAAGGGCAGGATGCCTACGAGTTCGTTGAGTTCATTGGGCAGGGCGGATTCGGCGCGGTTTATAAAGCTAAAGATCTAACCACCGGCGAAACGGTTGCCATCAAGCAGCTCTCCATTTCATCACAGTCCGACCGGTTCCTGCGGGAAGCCCGGCTACTGAAAGAACATCGGCATCCGAATCTGGTCAGTTATCTTAATTTCATACAGGTGGCGGATCGCGATGAATATTATCTGGTGATGGAATGTCTAAAGGGCATTCCCGGCTGGAGCTTGCGCGACCGGCTGAAAGCATCAGGAGTTGCTCTCGGATTGCTGGAAGCCTTGCGACTCTTCGATGCCTATCTTTCAGCCCTGATCTATCTGCATGAAAAAGAAGTCATTCATCGCGATATTAAGCCTTCCAATCTCTATGCGCCGCCCGGCAATCCGGCGGAAGCAAAAATATTTGATTTAGGGATCGCCCGGAGCGCCCGGGGAACCCAAACCGCCGGGAAAATTCCGGGTACGCTGGATTACATGGCCCCCGAATTTGTTCTGAAAACAGATGTTCGCGGGAACCCCGGAACGGATATTTATGCGCTGGGGCTTTCGTTGTACGAAGCCGTCACTGGGCGGCGGGCCTTCCCTAAACTGCCAACGGAAGCCCGCGATGCGTACCTCGAACTGCGCAAACGGGTTGTGTCATCCCTTGAGATCGATGTTTTGCATCGACCCGTTTCACAATATCCGCAACTTAAGCATATCTTACAGAAAGCCACGGCCAAAAATCCTCACCACCGTTATCACTCCGCCTCAGCGATGCAGAGCGATATCCGGAAGTTGATTGACGAGCTGGAATCGGCCTCGCATGACGATGGCTCTGAGACATTGCCAAGTACGGAAGCTGACCCGGAAACAGTCGCAGGTACTGCGCCTGATCTCGAAACTCGCGCGGCGACGGAATCTACCGTTTTTGAAGAACAGCCGCCGTGGGAAAAAAGAGCGGAGCCGAATAAACCATCGTTGCGCCGTGTGCGCCCGCGATGGATAAAATACGGCAGTATCGCAGCGGCAGGGATGATTTTGATTGGTTCCATGGTGGCGTTGCTGTGGTTCCGTCTTAGAGATCCGTACAAAAAAGACAAACAGGCCATGCAGGAGGCTAAAGCGCAGCTGGAAGCTTCTTCGGACGACACACTTAGTTTTGTGAGTAATCTGGCGTATTGGATTGGGTTCGGGATGCAACGGACAAATCAAGACCCTGTATACATGTACTGGGTGAAAGATTTAACTGCGGTTGGCGAAGAAAAAATTGTACCCCGCTTCAGCAATCGCTTTGTTTTTGCAAGGGACTTTTCCACGAAAGAAGAAATTTTAAAAGAATGGCGTGCCGTTTCTAATTATACTGGCCGGTTCTCTTGGCGCTCCGAAGTCTATCGCAATCTGCTGGACCAGATGTCGGTGGATGTGGGCCAGGAGAGTTTTAAACGGACTGTGGAGGAATTCGACCTCGCGTGGCCCGATTCGTTAGCTGGAGTAGAAAATCTAAAGCGGGCTGAAAAAGCGGCCGGGCTTTATCGTTACTTTGATGCCACAGCCTTCGCCGGCGTTGCACCGGCCGATAAAACGTCCCGGCAGGAGAGCCTGCTTTCTGCCATGCAGAAAACAGTTGGAAGCTATTTGAGCGCCCTGAAAACAGCCAGCGAAGAAAAGGCTTTGGATCAATTAACAGCTTTCGAAACCGAGGCACCCACGCTGAAAGATATTTTTAAGGACGATTGGCAGAAGGCCTCTTCGGCGCTCAAGCAGGCTGGTGATGCCCGCCAGTTCGAATTGACTCTGCAACAGATCGAGCAGTCGGTGGCTCAGGCGGGAACCGCCGAAGAGTACCAGATGGCGTGGCAGCGACTGCAAAACCTTTCCTCGAATCTGCGCAGCGACGCGGCCCGCAAGGGTGCTGTTGAACAGTTGGGCCAGAAGCTAAGCATTTCAGTGCAGGCATGGGCAGATACTGTCAGCAGTAAGGCAGAGGGGTTCTATGCCGCGCAGGATATCAGCAAAGGGAACGCCGAAGCCACCCGCCTGACGGAAGGCCGGAGCCTTCTTTCGGATAAGGAAGCAGTTTCTCATATTGACGGGCTGATCGGAAAACTTACTGACCGGCGGAATCGTGCACAGACCGGGATTGCTGAAGCCCGTCGTGCGGAAGAACAGAAAGCTGCACAGGCCGGTCAGACCACACTGGCTGCTATTCAGGCGGTCAATGCGCTCAATGGTCAGTTAGACCAGATCAAACCGAACGATGCATCGGCGGTTGAAGCGTGTCTGACCAATGCGCAGGCGGTATTGGCCGCCCATCAGGCGGCGCTTGAAAATGCTTCGGTTAAAATCAAATGGGTCGCGGTTGAAAAAAGAGTGGCCGGACTGCTGAGCGACTACATTCAACAGCGCGAACCGCTGAATGAACGTGCCGTCCGGCTTACAAATGCAACCCGCTGGCTGGATGCCGCAGGTCGCGGTTCGGCCTTTTTAAGCAGCAGTCTAAAACGGTTGCAGGCCGAAGTGACGCAGCAGCAGGAACTGTATTGTGTTGAGTTTAAGAATGAAACCGGCACAGGAATCTACGTGGATCTGTTAGGAGAAAAAACGGCTGTTGCCGCGGGGCGTTCAGAAATCCGATCCTGCAAGGTGGATAAACTCCCCGCCGCTGTTACTGCAAAACTTAGCGGCCCGGCAGGATTCCGTCCGGATCCGGATGAGGTGGCGCTCCAACCCGTCTATGGCGGAGGCAGAACGGTCAGCGTTACAGACATGCAGGCGATGCCGGTGAAAGTCCTGCGGAAAGAGCTGGCTGCGGTTGCCGGGACTCCGCCAGTGCGAGCCGAGTGGTATGACGAAAGCTCTAAGGACTGGAAGCCTGTCATCAGCGAAGACCTTCTGCGCCCGGGCGACCGGCAGTTCCGCTTTACCCGTGCCGATTACACAACAATTCAGCGGACAATCAATGTGCCGCGCAACGTACAGTACTTCACGCTGGAAGACCCCGCCGAATGGGTGCCTTCTCAGGCTTTAGCGAAACTATTTGATGCCGAAGCCCGCCTGAACCGTGAAGACTGGAACGGCGCTCGCGCTGTCTTTGAAACATTGAAACAGACCGATTTGGTTTCGCTCGCAAATCAGGAGCGGTGGAAGGTCGTCGAGAGCGCACTGCGCAAACAGGCTGAACAAGAAAAGGCCGTTCAAGGAATTGAGACGGCTTGGCGGAAGGGTGACGAAGCGACACTCAATCAGCTGTTAATCAAAGAACCTGTTTTAGAGTCTCCTGCGCACAGGCAACGACTTGATGCAGTTGAACAGGCATGGATCAACAAAGTGCGTCTCCGCTTTGATGCCGACTATAAAGAGGCCGGACAGATTGAGACGGGCGCCGTCAAGCAGATCATGGATCCGTCTGAGGCGGTTTTGAAATATAGCTCGGTTTCACCGGAAGATCTGCATATGCCGACGATTCCGGAAGCTCTTGTAAGTAAGATGCCACAGGAAAAAGTGCAGTTGGATTCTCTGAAAAAAATGCTGGCCGAAAAACCGAAGGTTGCGGATGAACGTCAGCGGGCACACGAGCAATACGCGTTTGAGCGGAACTTCCCCAGCATGACCGTAGCGGGGCTGGCGCGTTATGTGCAGCCCGGCGGGATGATCAATGAGTACGACTTGCGGCTGGCGCTCTATTCGGCCTATGTATGCAGTCGGCCCGCGATCGATACATACCGCAAAAAACGATCCGATTTTTCACCGCGCGACCTGCGGCAATGGCAAATGGACATGAATGCCTGTCAAAAGAAAACACAGACTGTTTTAAAGGATTTACAAACAATTCTTAAAGGTGTAAATGAAACCCGTGTTTTAGAGGTTTGGCAATTCCTTGATGGAAAAGGGTATGCAGACAAGCAGGCAGCAGAATGGATCAAAGCGTATCTGATTGAATTCGGCGGAGAGACAAAATTTGCGGGTGTTGCAAAAGGTGTGGTTTTGCCCAAGATGAAAGACGAGATGAGCATCTTACGGACAGCGGTTTTTTCAGAAGGAAAGTAATCCGGCATGAAAAGTCAGCATAACAAAAAGGGGGCCGTTACGGTGGAATATGTGATGATCGTCGCTGTCATTACTTGCGGGATTGCTCTTTGCTTCGCGCCGCGCACAGACAGTTCTGCTTTCAATTTTTATAATATATTGCGCGACACCTACCGCCGGGCTGTCGTTTTTGTCAGTGTGCCGTTGCTGTAGGGTTGGATCTGCAAGCCGATCAGTACCGGAAAGAAACGAACAAAAAGGAGAAAAAGATGAAGGATGCATTATTGATGCTGTATGTAAAAACAGACTGCGCACTCAAGCGCATGGCCGACCGGTTTCATAATGACCGGCACGGAGCCGGTGTAGCAGAGTATGCGATGGTTGTTGGCGTAGCTGTCATTATCGGATTCGTGATCCTAAAAGCATTTTGGGGCCAGGATCCAAATTCAGGTTTAAGGGGAATTTTTACAAACATAATGAGCAGATTGAGCTCGGCTGTAACAGGTTCCCAAGCAACCGGGGCTGTGAATTAGTAATAAGGTGCTACCGATTATAATTAATATCACACTATCATCGATACTCGTTCTGGCCGCTTATTGTGACGTGCGCCGCAAGACCATCCCAAACAAACTCACGTATGGGATGGTTGTTGCGGGGTTGCTGTTCGCGCTGGTTGCAGGCGGAAGGGCAGGTCTGGCAAACAGCTTGATCGGATTGGCGGTCGGGGGAGGAATCTTTTTCTTCTTCTGGCTGATCAAGGCGATGGGCGGGGCGGATGTTAAGCTGATGGCCGGGGTCGGGGCGTTTCTTGGCTGGCCGTCAATTTTAGATGCGCTCTTTTTTACCGCGCTGTGCGGCGGGATCATGGCCATTCTCTTTCTGATCTGGAAAAGGAAGCCGAAAGGGGAAAAGCCGGAAGTCCCCCTGCGGAAGCAGACTTTGCCCTATGGCGTGGCGATCGCGGCGGGAACCATCCTCTCGTTAATTTTGTAAAACAGTTTTTGTGAATTTTAGTGTTTTTTGCGGGAAAATAATTAGTGCGGGTTAGTGACTCGAAACGAAGTGAAGAGAGGCTGGCGCTATTGTGACGGCAGCGAAGCGGCAATATTAGTGGTTCAAAACATTCGCGGGCATTCGCGTTAATTAGCGGTTAAAAATGCTTAAAAAGCGGCATAAAAAAGGCGCATCCGGCGCGGTGATGGTGGAGTTTGCCTTGGCATTTCCCATTCTGCTGGTCACCTTCATTTTCGCCATCCAGCTCCTGTTTGTATTCATCTACGACATCCTTGGCAGTTATGCCGCCTACGCCGCCGCCCGCTCCTACTCAGTTTTTTATCCTGCGTTGACGAAGGCGGATAAAACGAATGGCGAGCAGGAAGCCAAAGACCTCGCCGAAGGCGTTGCTGCCGCTGTTATGTCCTCGTGGACCATTCCGGGGCCGGGGGATATGCCGTCGGAGAAAGATCCTCCGGAAGGTGTAAAGCAGTTCTTAGGCATCATGTCCTATGCGGGCCTTTGCGGAACCGGTGTCAGCAACGCCTATGGTCTTGTTTCCGGAGGGACGGATATAGGTGCTGCCGGACTGTTGCGTTATCAGACTGCGCTTGAAAGAATGGTGAACTTTAAAGTTGTCAAGGAACCGTCCGGCGTTTTTCTGAAAGAAGGGTTCAAATACGAAGGTACCCCTGATTATCGTCCGCTAGGTTGGCCGTTTGGGTGGTTGCAGTCCCGTCTTGCCGCGTTAGGTGGATTTTGGGGCTGGCTTGCCGACAAGTTTCCGAACGGGCCACCGCGCTATGAAGCGCAAATGGGGCATGTTTCCTTTTCCTATAACTATACGGAAAGCATGATGTTTACCCGGTTTTCCTATCTAGGGAGCAAAGCTTCTTCCGGAGACGGAAACACTCTGTTCAGTATCTATCAGAGCTGTGCAATGCCGATAGAGCCGGAATGGAAGACCGATTCTGCCGACACACCGCCGCTTACGGGGGCGAACTTCGCTGATGTCTATCAGATACTGTTGCGCGATAACAACGAAGTGATCACCAATCGGCTCCAGTTGGTGCATCAGTTTGTTAAAGAACGAATGGGCGATGTTTTCGGCATTAATCCGCCCAATAAATACTCCGCGCTTAGTTTTGAGCAGTTCATTACCAATAATTTGGCTGTTCATGATCGCTTAGACCGAAACCGGAGTGATGTAAAAACATGGGCTATCGATAGCGCCTCCCTGATGAACAGCACGTATGATAACGAGCTTGTTAAGTGGCAGTATGTGCCCACAAATGCCAGCGCAATTCCAGTTCCGTTACTGGTTGAGCGGAATATGAGTGTGCAGCCCGGTGCACAGCCTAATGCGGAGATTGCGCAACAGCCGGTTATTGATGTCCTTGAAACACTGAAACGCGAAACGGCATACAGAGAGCTGGTTATTCGGAATATTGAGAGGGAAATTGCACAAGCTGGGCAGGAGTTGAATGATTTAAAAACCATCCGTGATGCAGAACGGGTGATTACTGCCGCGTTAAAAGTAATCGATACCCTAGAGGGATATTTAAACGGTAAAAGCGGGTGGGAGGCGAATTATTGGTACGAGGCCGGGCCGACCTCGAGTAGTAGCCCCCCCGCAAATGCAACCCGGCCCAAGCAAGAACGACGGTCACGCTCTGTTCCCGATGGAAAGGGAGGAACCCGAACAACCTACTATTATGTAACAGTCGGCTGGTATTACAAAGTAATGGATGTTCAGAAAATAAAACGGGCTATAACGGATCAGCAGAATATAATTTCGGCCGCAGAAGCTCGCATTGCGGCAGCTCAAGGGCGAATCAACAATTTTCTGACACAAGAAGAAATTGATTTTATACGCAAGAACGATACCTACAACGACAATACGGTTTCGAAGGCACAACAAAGAATCAACGAGATCATTGTCGTATGGAACAAACGAAAAGAATTTGAGCAGAGGTTAATCACAGAAGACGATGCGGTCCGAGCTCGATTTGCTGAGTTGATGAACGCGGCACTGGTGCCGATTGCTGACTATTACCGGATTCAGAAGCGCATTTTGGATGATCAAAGGGCTGGACTTGATGCTGTAGGCGAGGTGACTGGGCAGGCCGAAGCCGGCAGTGAGGGCGGGGCTCCATGAACGTAAGGAATTGTGCAGTGAAACGAACATCCATTTTCCGCCGGTTTCATCGAGACAAGCAGGGGAATCTGCTGGTGATTGGGGCCATCTTTGTGATGGTGCTGGTGATCGTGTTGACGGTGGTCATCAATTTGGCGCATATCACCCATGAAAAAATTCAGGCACAGAATGCCGCTGATGCGGCTGCGCTGACGGCTGGGGTGTGGCAGGTGCGCGGACTCTCGTTTATTCAGAACCTGAATAACATGGTTTATATCAGCGATATGCTGGCCAGTTTCGGATTGAACGTGGGGGTGGCCGGAAGTGCGGCAACAGTGACGGTCGTAGGTGCGCCGTTCGGTCAGCCGATTGGTAACGCGGGGTTGCTGGTCTGTATGGGGGCGCACGGTTTTTCGCAGTTCATTCTGGTTCCGTTGCGCGATGGAATGAATAAGGCTTGGCCGATTATCAGCGCGCTGGGCGGCAGTGAAATGGCCAAGCGCAATCAGGCCCGTCCGATCATTGCATCCGTTTCCGATCTGGTTGCCGGGTTGGCATCCGAGGCCGGTATGCGCTGGACAGGACTAAATATCGGGGAAAAGACGGATGACTGGAATCCACTGAATAAGGTGGATGACTGGCTTTGGGGCATTATTGAAAAACTTCCTGTCTACTCGCTGGGTCTGGAATTGAATCTCCCCCCGGGCGAAGTTATTAAGAAGGCCGGAACAAGTGGGGCTTCCGGCTCAACCGTTAGTGCATCCATCAAGGATATGCTGGACACATTTAAAGGCTCCTGCTCTCTGGCCGAACTGCATCTGGATCGTGTAACGGGCGACTGGAAGGGCTGGCCGCTGGTATTGCCGGATGCCGCTGTTAATATACAGCTTCATTTCTGTGCCGCATTAACGATGTGCGGATTAGCCGAAAATTATTTTGATGCCGCCAGCAAAATGCAGGACTTTCTGGATAAAAAATTCAATCCCGTTGGTCAGGCGAAAGAGACCCCTGCTGCGGAGACGTCATCGGAGGAGAGCGGTCTGTTGGAAGGTTCTATTCAGGATACTGTTAGTCGTGCGGCGGATAAGGCGAAAGAGTACGCAACAGAGTATGCTCTGGGTGTTATCGAAGACCTAGTAGGAACCGGTTGCACGAAATGGCGGCACCCTTATTACACCTCCAGCGAAGAGGTTCGTAAGGGGGAGGAAAAGGAAATGATCACGCTTCCTCCGAGCACCTGGGTTGCAGGCGGCGGGGTGGACGACAATGTTTATGCCAGCCGTACAGCTCTTTGGGGCAATATGCTCGGCGGGTTGGGGGTTCCCAAAGGCAGTGGGACATACGGGCAGCTCGGATCGCTGGCCTGTGCTTCGATTCAGGTGCGGGCCGACTCGGTTGAAAAGAATCCGAAGACCATACGAGGTTGGGTAAATCTGGTGCCGGTGCATGTTTGCGAGGGCGAGGACGATTCGCGGAAGTTGGGGATTTGTCACTGATAGAAATGTAGGATAGGCATCCTGCCTGTTCCCAAAAAATAAGAATGAATAGCCACAAAAAATACGAAGAAGCACAAAAAGGAAAAGTTTCCAACGATTGGAATCCTTTGTGCTTTTCTTGTCACGTCGCAAGGAGTTCTGTGGGCGCGGACGGTGGCCGCGTTTCTTCCCGCACACGGGACCGGGGTCGCCGCCCCCGGCTACAGAACAGCCTCATCTGCCCTGCTAATATGCTCTCTTCTGTAGGTGCGGACGGTGGCCGCGCCCGCAGGGAGTCTAAATCCTCCTCCAAAAAAGGCGCGGCGATTGTCGAGCTGGCTCTGGCGATGCTTCTGATGATGAGCATGATCGCTTTTTCCGTCTTTGTCTGCCGTGCGCTGTCAGAACGCAACCGCTCGTTGGCCGCCAGCCGTACCGTTGCCTGGCTCTATTCTCATGCGGATGACCCCGACGGCAAAGACGATGTTCGGAGAGATGATGTAGCTACATCTTTGTCTGCTTGGCATTTTAAACCCTCTACCCGCGTTAACGTGGACATTAAAACCGGCAGCGGACTGATTGCAACCGAAACGGCATCGAATGCTGTATCGGCTGTGCAAAACGAATCCGACGACCATAAGGATCACCAGTTAGCCTCCGATAGTACCATTCACGTTTTATGGTTTTCCATTCCAAGTCCAATGACCTTTGTGACGGATTGCTTCGACAAATTTATAGTTTGCGCCGTCAATTTTTTGACCAAGGATTTCGCGTTTTGTGAAGCAACGGTAACTTCTTCCACGCCCCTGATTTTCGGCCCCGGGTTTTACCAGATGTTCGACTGGTTTCAAGGATTGGACTCAAACACTAAATCGGTGATGTTGAAGCCTTCTTTCTGCAGCAGTTGCGTCATGCCCATGCAATCCGGCGGCGATGGAGTCAAGGGGCCATTTGACTCTTTGATCGAGGAGCTCAAGCAGGTTACAGAGTGGCTTCAGGCGCTCGTTGATGATGCGCAGAAGAGCGCAATTTACCGTCCGTATGATTACAGCCTGCCTACACCGGCGATTGACCCCAATGCACTGTACGCGCTGTTGATTTTTGAAATAGATGAACCGAGTCATGCTCCTTTGAAACAGGGTTCTTCCGCAGCGTGGGAAGGCGGCACGGTGACATTTACACCGGCAAATCAGGTCAATTCGTGGCTGGATCGTTGCAAGTACGGGGAATGAGAGATAAATGGAGTGCGAGCAGAAAAAGATGCGCTGTACGTGAGGGTGGTTAAGTAGTATCGCTGCACATAAGGATATGGAATTTGTGTTAGGGGCCAATCAAGGGAAGCTGATTTGCGGTCTGATGATCGGGTTGAATAAGGAGGTTAATCATGTCTGTTCGACAGTTTGTATATACTGGATGGTGGTGTTTGTTTTTGGGTATGAACGCGATCCAACTACACGCCGAAACCTTTCAGGAAGTGTCTGTTCCGCCGTCTCTTCGCACCCCAACCGTAGCGTATGAGAAAGGGATCAAGTGTATGGACGAAAATAACAATACTGAGGCACTGAAGCTATTCCAAGAAGTCATAAGCGAATCCGAACAAGACAAGACGGTTGCTGGCAAGAAATTGTTTGCGGCTGCTGCAAATAATGCTGGGGGTATTCTATTGCTGGATGGCCAACTTGGTAAAGCTGAAGACATGTATCAAAAGGCCGTTGAGGCTGATCCAACTAATGCCTTAGCCATAAACAACCTCGGAGCGCTATTCTTAAGGCAGGGGAAAATTGAAAACGCACAAAAAATGTTTGAGCGGGCTGTGAAAACAGATCCAAGTATGGTGCTGCCCCTGAATAACTTGGCGGACATGATAATCAATGCTGGCCAATTAAAAATGGCGGCAAAATATCTTGCCGCAAGTTTAAGACTCGATCCAACAAACCAGCAAACTCTCGTAATGATGGCAAAGGTATATGACTTGGCGGAAATGCCTGTCCAGCAAGAAGCCGTATGGAAGACGTTAGTTCAAGTCGCTGGTGATACGCCTGATAGCAAACTTCGACTGGGTGGCTTCTATTTGAAGCAAAGAATGAATGTAAAGGCATTGCAGATTGCCGACGAATTGCTTATGGCACAACCAGATTCTACGGACGCACATCTGTTCAAAGGGCGTGCTTTTGCGGCCAATGGGGATTTTATTGGTGCAGAAAAGGAGTTCCGCCATGTACTCCAGAAGGTTCCAGACAGTTCGATGGTGAGAGGCGATCTCGCAGCGGTTTTGTTGCAAACTGGGCGGTTAGTGGATGCCACAACTGTGGCTACCGAAGGTACGAAGAGGTTCCCCAGTGAAGCGGAAAACTGGTTTGTGTTGGGTTCATGTCAGGAACGGGCGGGGGAAGAAACCCAAGCCATTAGTAGTTATCAGCAAGCAGTCAAGATTGATCCCAAACATGCTAGGGCATGGAACAATCTTGGCGTAATTGCAGCTAAACAGGACAAGGCTAATGACGCTGTTCTGGCCTTTGGAAAGGCGATAGCTGCGGATCCCTATTATCCGGACGCCCAGTACAACTTTGGGCGGGCTTTAGTCATTACGAAAACTGACTACGAACGCGGGGTTCGGCTTCTAGCGAGCGTTGGTGCTACGGCGACTCCTGCCGGGGAAAGGGCTAGGAAGTTCATCGATGACTTGGAGAAAATCGCTACCGGAGTAGATCCTGGATGGGCTACACAAAAGCGGGGTGCTGTTCAATAATTTAAGGGCTCGTGTAAAATGAATGGAGGCCATCATGGCAGCTTTTAATGAAAAACAAACAGCAAAGAGGAATGGATGTGGATTCTTTCTGGCGATCTGCATATCTGGCTTTCTCCTGACGGGGGCTCTGTCTTTGGCTCAGGATCGGATTATTTCTGGGCGGAGCGAGAGTGGTGGGACGAGTATTAGCGACACTGTAAATTTGGATAAACAAATAGCAACTATTTCGGCTGATAACGCGGGAAACAGTGCAAATATTACAGTTAATGCCAAACAAGAGACAGTTACTGGTCAGTTGCGCACGACCGATGGGAATACCGCCCAAGTACAGTATGATGCTAAGAAGGAAAGCGTATCTGCAACGATTGCCGGCTCCGGTGGCGAATCAGCCATTCAGGTAAACGCCAAAAAGCAGACAGCTGAAACGACAACACAGGTTGGCGACGCTACGACAACCATCAAGGCGGATGCAAAGAAACAGACTGTAAGTACGGATATTACGACGGCGCAGGGTTCGGGTAATGCTAAAGTTGACTTCACAAAAGGTGTTGGTGAAATCAATGTACAATCAGGTAGCACTGAAGCCAATACGACTGTCGATGTAAACAAAGGGAAATATCAGGCTGGCATCAAGACTGACGATTACAACGCGAATGCCAAAGTCGATGCGCAAAAAGGAACAGCTCAAGTCAAATATGAATCGGATAATCTGGCCAGTAAGACAGATGTCAATGTCAAGAAACAGACGGTCGCGACAGAGTTTGAATCCGGCGACGTTTCGGGGGGCGGCAAAGTCGATTTAAAAAAAGGCACAGCATCTGGGCATGTTGACGTTGGTCAGCCGCCGCAGACGTTTTCCGCTCAAAACCAGTTAGGAACCGTGGAGGGGACTTTGAAGGCTGGCGCCGAAGCGGATGCTTCTTTGAAGGTCAGCAAGGACAGGGTTGATGTAAAAGTGTCGGGGCAAATCGGTTTAGCGGCTGAGCTAGAGGCTATTTCAGAGCGGGTTGGATTCGGGGATGAAAATGTTAATGCGAGCGCCCAGGTTAGTGCCAAGATCGAGGCGGCAATTGCGGCAAAGGGTGCGGTTGGTTTGCACATTGACAAAACTGGCATCACCATCGGTTTGGACGCTCAAGCTGGCGCGTATATCAGTGCCGAAGTAAAGGTGAACTTCGAGTTCAACTTTTTTGGTATAAAGACAAATGTTCTAGCGTCTGCCGAAGGGCATGCCGGAGTTTTGGCAAAGGTTAAGGCAGTTGTTAAAATCGGGTTTAATGGGAAGGTGAAATTCCAACTTTCCGGGGGTGTGTCGATAGGGATTGGTGGATCCGTCGGGGTGGAGTTTGAGATAGATGCTTCTGAATTAATGGAGCGTTTAAACTTGCCGGATTTATCGGCGCTACTGGAATGGATAGAGAAGTTCCAAGAAGACCCCCAGAAGGCATTTCAAGAGTTGGCGACAGATGCTGCCAAGCGATTGGCTGAGGCTGGTGTACAGTTTTTGGTAGATAAACTCGCTGAACCGGTGCGCAATTTGGTTGAGAATGTCATAATTCCAAGCATTGAAAACATTCCTGATGTTATAAGTAATAAATGGACCGATTTTACGAATTGGATAAACCCTTGGAATAAAAGTGGGTTTGGTAATAGTGGTGTGGGAGCGACGGCGTTTCCGCCGGAACAGCCCAGTGGCGATAGCGATCAAACCGGATGCATCATTGATAACGAGACCATGGGAGAGGCTTGGGGAAACCCGGCAGACAAGCAGAAAATGGAGGCTGCGCTCCAGAAGCAGTTCGGCGAGCTTGCCAAGCAATACGGGGTTACAGGGTTTGATTGTGCCGCGTACATTAACCGCAACACGCTGTTTAAAGGCAAAGCCCGGGTGAGCGGGACAAGCTCTTGGTTTGACGACTCAGCCGAAAGTAAGCTCGCGCAGGCAGATCAACTGTGTCGCGAACCTGTTCCCGGCGATATATTGATTACGCGCGGTGATACCGGCGACAGCTACACCTATGGTCATGTGGCGATTGTACTGGCCTATGACAGGGTGAGCGGCAAGGTTTGGGTTGCCGAGTCGAATGTTCATGGCGACAAGGCCTTTGACGTTCGCGAACGAGAACTAACCAAATTGCAGGCCATGAAAGGCTTTGGATTGCAATCGGCTGAGTTTTCTCCGGAAATGCAAAATGCCGTATGCAAGGTCTTGCAAAACGAGGCCGTACCGCCTTTAAGCGGCATCCCTCAGTCCGGTGCGGGTACGGGAGTTCAAGGCGGCACTCCGCCCGCCTCAGGCGGCTCGCCCGGTATAGTCAGTATTTCGCCGCCGAGTTCCTCCGGCGGACAAAGCTCGTCCGCAGATGGAGCGGGAACAGGAAGTACAAGTCCTAATAGTTCTCTTGAGCGGTATAGACATAACGAATATCAGAACTATTTCCAGAAAAACCAAAAATGAGCAAATCACCCAAAGACGGGCGGGACATTGCAGTCCGGGTGATTCTCACGGCGGTGCTGGTAGTGATCGCACTGTGCATGGCGAATATCTATTCGACCTTGAAAAAGATGCGCCAGTATCTAACTCAGCCTGCGCCTTCTCAAAACTGTATCTTTTCGGAACAGATGGATATGCCGGTTTTCCCGTCCGTGTCTCTGTCCGGCGCGGTGGAGGTGAACGGAATGCCGGTGCGCTGGGAGCCTGACGCGCAGTATGATCTTTTCGTGGCCAGCTTGATAAGCAACGGCTGGGAAAAGGTTGAAGCGGACTGGAGAAAAGTGAGGGCGGTTTCCATGAGCGATTCAGTGATGCTGACCAAAACCGGAATCTGCTGTTTTGTAATGGCGGTGCCTCAGCAGGCCAAGGGGGTTCTTTATTCAGAAATTGCTCAGCCCACCAACGCCGTAGCTTTTCAGCAGAATCCCTGGACGGCCGATTGCGATGCTCCCGGTCGCGATATTCCCGCTGTTCCGCGCCCATCCAGCTCTCTGCGGGCATTCTCCATGATTTTTGAGAACGGCAGCGGCGCGGTGAGTTATAGGCTCCCGCAGGTTTCTTTCTCCGATGCCTCCGGCGCGTATGTTACGCTGATGAAAACATCCGGCTGGAAACAGGCCTTCGGCGGGGCGGATGCCCGCTTTGCTTGGTACCTGCGTGGCAATGAGCAATGCGGTGTATGGCTGAGCCGCATCCCGGATCAGGAACAGGTCTTTGCCACCGTGCTTTATTATGGGACAGGGCCAGAGAGAAAGATGAAGAATGAACTGTGAAAGATGCGTGAGTCAATGGACGCAGGATTTTTGGGTGTTGAACCCAGAAGCCTCAAATTTTGAATACGGGAAATACGCACATTAAAAAGGTATTTATTGCACTTGTTTGATATTTGGTTTAGAAACCGAGTAGGTTTTAAAGGGGGCGTTTATGACTAAAGGTGCAGAGGGTAGCGGAAAGAAAAATCTGCCGATTATTGCCGGGGTAGCGGCTGCGGTGATCGGCGTTCTCCTGATGAATCAGCAGATGAGCGGACGTAAAGCCGCTTTAGAGAAGAGATATACCCGCGACATGGTCGGCGTGGCAGTAGCTAAAAAGGATTTGGAGGTCGGCGCGTTGTTGAGTCCCGATCTGGTTGGACGCATCAAAATGGCTGCCGAACCGCAACCGTGGAGCATTATCAAGCTGGAGGATCCGGACGCGGGGGTTGAAGCCAGACGACAGTATGAAGACCGAATGGCACAACTCAGCGGGCGGTTGCTGAACCGGACTCTGAAAAAGGGGGATCTGATTCTTTGGACGGATTTCCAAACCTCTCAGATAGACTCTCTAAGCGATGTTTTAAGCGGAACCCAGCGTGGCGTAGCGGTTGAGGTAGATCGTGCAGCGACGATGGGCGGATTGTTACAGCCCAATGACCGGGTGGATGTGCTGGCGACTTATGAGGCTGGACCGATGATTGGCGGCGAATCCAGCAGACAGGTTGCCAAGACCGTTGTTGTGCTGAAAGATGTCAGCATTCTGGCCGTGGGGAATAAAATGGCACGGGGAACACCTGAAACGCGCGGCGGGCAAACCACCATTATGCTGGGCGTTGAGCCTGATCAGGCGCTGGCGCTGTCACATATTCAAAAACAGGCCAAAATATCTCTTTTACTGCGTCCTCGAAAAACAGAGGCGCGCACGGACTATTCGAGGGGCGAGGTGTCCAGTGACGAATTACGCAACACGCTGGAAGTGTTGAAAATCGCACCGGGCGGTCAAACAAAATAAGGAGAGGCGAAATGAAGATAAGTATTAGAAGTATGTTACTCTGCGCGGCCGCCGTTGCTTTTTGTGCAGTTACGGCGAGGGCAGCGGAGCCGACCGAGTTGCAAATGAAAATCCGGGATATCCGTACCGTGGCTTTTGAATCGGATATTGTGAGCGCGGATCCCGACTCCACCCGTCTGGAAGTGACCAGCGTCGGGGCTCGTCATCTAAAGCTTACCGGTCGCGAACCGGGCACCGTTTCGGTTTCCTACCGCCTGCAGGACGGAACGTCCGGAGTATTGCGTGTTGTCGTTTCAGGGGGAGCACCCAACAGCCTGCTTGAAGCCATTAAAGGATATCTTGCTTCGCAACTCTCAGATGTGATCGGAATTGACGCAATCGAAGCGGACGAACAGCTCAATGTGGTCGTCGTTAAAGGCGAAATCGGGGTCTTCAAGGACTGGCAGCAGTTCCAGAAGATTCTCCAGGAAGCGCAGAAACGCTGGGATAACAAAGTCATGAGCAACGTCCGCTTTACGCCCGATCTCGGGCCGGTCGAAAAACAGCTTCAGGATATTCTGACTTCCAATGTAGGCATCCAGAATGCCCGCGTTAAGGCTTCTTCCGGTACGGGAAACCTTCGTCTTATGCTGAGCGGTACGGCGTTCACCGATGAAGATGTCGCGCTGGCTGAAAAGGTGGCGCAAGGCGTGGCCGAGGAGTTGGAACTGGGTAAAGCAACCGTGATGAACGGGATTACCAAGACCGACAGCATTATTGAAATCGAATACACCTATTTTTCCTTGAGCGACAATCTCAGCCGGGAGACGGGATTTGACCTGATGAATGAAATCAATCTCAGACCGAGTGTCGGCGCAAGTTGGAAAAGCGGCGAAAAACCGACTTATTCCGCAGATATTGGCATGGATGTGACTAAGGTGTTAAAGATGCTGGCGGCGGACGGATACGCTACGATTTCACAGGCACAAACCGTCAAGGTGGGGAGCGGTAAACTGGGGAAAGCGCAATTTGGCGGCGAAGTAATTATCCGTCCGCAGGCTACTTCAGCTGGGACTCAGGCCGCGACGGAGCACATCCCTTACGGATTCATTATTGAGGTGACACCGACCTTGCGTCCGGACAGTCGGGTGCGCATGGATATGAATATTGAGAAGAGTTCCGTTGCAGCGGATGGTTCGGATTATAGAAAAACGAAATCATCCACGACGACAACGGTGGAAGCCCCTCTTAATTCATTTTCTGTGCTGTCGGTGAGCAGTGAAGATATGGGTGGTCAAGGCAATAGCGGAACGCCTCTGCTTCGTAAAATTCCCGGCATTAATCTGCTGTTTGGCAAGGACACCAAAATGAATAACACAGCCTATTCCGGCTTCGTGGCCGTGCCCCGTATCAGTGGCGTTCCCCGCCAGTCGGTTAGTCCCTCGGTATCAGCCCGTACGGATGAAGTGATGAATAATATCCGCACCAAACTAAAAGCGCAGAAACAATAGGCAGAAAGCATCCGTCGCATGGCTGATCCGCACGTATTCCTTGTGAGGCAGGATAGTGCCGGAGAAAAGGGTTCGTTCCCTCTCTCTGGCAATCCCCTTGTGATCGGAAAGAGCGCGGAATCAGATGTTGTTGTAACGGATTCGTTTGTTTCGGGGCGGCACGCCGAAGTTTTTTGGGATGCCGCCCGTAAAACGGTTCGCGTGCGGGATGTCGGCAGCCGGAACGGGACCTTTATAGATGGGCGCAAGATCAAAGAGGAGACGCTTGTCTCCGGACAGGTGCTTAAGGTCGGAAACGCCCTGTTTTCCCTGAAGCCCGCAGGCGCAGAGGCGACCTCTTCGTCGGTGCCTCATCCAGCAAAAAAAGCGGGCAACAATGAGCCTTCTGCTGGTGAACAACTGCTCATGGACGAGCGTGACCGCAAGACCGATGTTTATAAAAGAAGCATTGAACCGGTTTTCCTCGACCGTCTTAACCGCACAAAAGTAGTCGGCGAGGAACCCGAAGCGTTGCGGCGCAGGGTGGAGAGCCATATTGACAACCTTCTTGCCGAATATCCGGTTCCCGAAGGGCTTATTCGCTCTGACATCAAAAAAAGTATGCTGGCTGATATTCTTGGGTTTGGTCCGCTTGAGAAATTTCTGGAAGACGAAACCATTACGGAAATCATGGTCAATTCCGAATCTAAAATTTATGTGGAAAAAGGCGGACGGCTGTACGCCACAAGCCAGAAGTTCAGAAACCGTGATCATCTGCTCAATATTATTGACCGCGTTGTGGCACCTTTAGGGCGGCGGATTGATGAATCCAGCCCGATGGTAGATGCCCGCCTCCCGGATGGGAGCCGTGTAAACGCAGTTGTTCCGCCGCTGGCCATTGACGGGCCTTCCATGACAATCCGTAAGTTTTCAAAGAAAAGTTTCACTATAGAAGACCTGATAAAATGGGGGAGCATCTCCGAATCGGCCGCCGATTTTTTACGTCTGTGCGTGGAGAATCGGCTCAATATCCTGATTTCCGGCGGAACAGGCACGGGGAAAACTACTCTGCTGAACATCCTCTCCTCGTTTATTCCGGACGGCGAGCGGGTTATCACAATTGAAGACAGCGCGGAACTGCGCTTGCCGCAACCCCATGTGGTTCGGTTGGAGTCGCGACCCGCTAATGTGGAAGGGAAGGGGCGGATCGGTATCCGCGAACTGGTGATCAATGCGTTGCGTATGCGCCCGGATCGGATTGTGGTCGGGGAGTGTCGCGGCGGCGAGGCGCTGGACATGGTTCAGGCGATGAGCACGGGCCATGATGGCTCTCTGACGACAGCGCACGCCAACTCGCCGCGAGATGCTGTCCGAAGGTTGGAAATCATGTGTTTAATGGCAGGCATGGATCTCCCGTTGCGCGCCATTCGCGAGCAGATCGCTTCGGCAATTCATCTAGTGGTTCAAATTTCACGGTTCCGGGACGGAACGCGCAAGGTTACGGCGATCACCGAGATAACCGGTATGGAGAAAGATATCGTAACCATGCAGGATCTGTTTGTTTTCAAAAATAAAGGGTGCGATCCGGACGGCGCTGTAAAAGGATATTATACACCGTGCGGGAACATTCCTAATTGGATGGATCGCTTCCGTGAACGCGATGTGGAAATAGATATTTCAATGTTTAAAGCCGTAGAGAAGGACTGAGATGGCAGCATTACTTGGAATAGTTTTTTTTGCATTAGGGACGGGCTATCTGGCGACAAGACTCGTTCAGATTTTCCGGGTGCGCTATGCCAGTTATGAAGATCGTTATTTAGCGACCACCGCCGATCAGCTCGATTCACTGTTTGTTTTTATTACACCGGAAGGGCTCCTGCGTATGAGTCTGACGGGAGGCAGTGCGGGGTGTGTTGCAGGGGCGATGCTGGGAACGGCCCTTGGCCCGTTGGGCATTATGATCTGTTCCGCTGTGTTTGGGGGCATTGGATTTTTCACCCCCCGGCTGGTTATTATGATCATGGTGCAGGTTCGGAAGAACCGTTTTTTGAAGCAATTGCCTGACGCACTGGAGGTTCTGTGTAAAGGGCTTAAAGCCGGACTCAGCGTTATGCAGGGGCTTCAATTGGTCGCTTCAGAAATGCCCGAGCCGGTTGCGCAGGAATTCGGATTGCTGGTTAAGGACATTCAGCTTGGACGTTCCATGCCGGACGCGATGGGCATGCTCTATAAACGCATAACGCTTCCAGAGGTTCGTCTGGTTGTTTTGGCGGTCTCTCTTTCGCGCCGTCTAGGCGGAGACCTGACCGAGGCTCTGAGTGCGGTGGCGCAGACGGTTCGTAACAGGTTCAACATTGAACGGAAGGTAAAAGCCTTGACGGCAGAAGCCCGTATGCAGGCCGTCGTTGTTTGCCTGCTGCCGTTCTTCTTGTTTGTCGTCTTTTGGTTTATCAATCCGGAGATGATGAAGCCGTTGATGAGTAGTATAGCCGGGGTGCTGGTTCTGGCTGTGGTCAGTGTGTTGGAGCTGTTGGGCGGGCTGATGATGTGGCATCTATCGAAAGTAAAATATTAATGACTATGATGCTGATATCTTTGTTGATGGGTGTCTCCTTAGGGCTGGTCATTTTCGGCCTCTTCCGGTGGTGGCCTCAACGTCGCGCTAAAAAAGGCTGGGAAGCTTCCATTGAGCGCGGGATGGTTATGTCCCTTTGCCACGGGTTGGGACAGCAAATCAAGGCGTATTTCCCCAGTTATTTTGAAAAACACGAAAACAAACACAAGTTACTTTTGATGAAAGCCGGACTGTTTCCCCGTATCGAAGGGCCGGATATCGCTGGTATGCAGTTGTTTGGTGCAGGAATCGGTTGTCTTTGCGGCTATATATTGCTTCCTGACCATGTCACGTCGGGGATGCTTGCCGGGTTGGCCGCCGGATGCTGGTGGCCGTGCCACTGGATTAAGAAACGACTGAAGACTCGACAGGAAGATTTGGCGCGCGAAATTCCTTTTGCTTTTGACATTCTGACACTGGCAGTTGGTGGGGGCCTTGATTTTACAGCGGGGATCAAGGAGCTGGTCAGCAATATGAACGAGGGGCCAGTTTTCGAGGAGTTTTCTGCCGTTGTTCAGGATATTAATATGGGCGCGTCCCGGGGCGAGGCCTTGCGCCGGTTTGCGGAGCGGGTGGATATCGTGGAGGTGCGTTCGGCGCTTCTAGGTCTGATTCAATCCATTGAAATGGGTAGCGAGGTAGTGGAAACGCTTCGGCGGCAGGCCGAACAGCTTCGCTATAATCGCCTGATGAATGCGGAGGAGGCGGCACAAAAGGCACCCACGAAAATGATGATTCCCATGGTGCTTTTTATTCTGCCATGTATTTTTATTGTTATCTTTGCGCCGCTGGCCGTTTCGTTAATCGCAACCTTCAAGGGATTTTAAGCCATGGCAGATACCGCATCCTATCCCGAAAGCCGGTGGAAAATAGAGGTGACCGTTGGCGACGAAACAGGTCTGTCTTTCGCATTACCCGATGGAGTTGATCTGATTGCAGGTCGCTCCGGTGAATGCCCCTTATGTTTTTCATCTCTCACCATCTCCCGGCAGCACTGCCTTTTCCGTGTAACTCCCTCCGGACCGGAAATTGAGGATCTGGGAGCAAAAAAACCCGCACTGATAAACGGCACAGTTATTCCATCTGGGCAAAAAGCAAAACTCCGTCACGGCGACCGGATTTGCATTGGCGGCAAAAAAGGCGTGGAGGTCGTTATCATTGACACGGCGGCCGACCGGGCGCCGGTTAAAGCCGTTGGTAATGATGAAACGCAGTGTAATGCCGCCGACAATGAAACTGCACCGGGCACAGAGGCTGCTTTGCTTCACGGGCCGGAACATGATGACACCCGGTTCACGACTGGAGGTGCCACCGCCCATGAGATCGACAGTGACGCAACCGCGTTCATGGATCCTGACAAAACCGTTTTTCTGGATCCAGATGGAGCGTCCTCTTTTAATCCCGGTGCGGAGGCTGAGGCAGAGAATGGATTGTCGCAGGATGCGGCGACTGGCTACCTTCCTCTGGAAGAAGTAAAAGAAATTCTGGACGGCTCTGGCTGGAAGAAAAAACGTCTGCTCCTTTTTGCGGCGATTGGAACCGCCGCTGTTTTTCTGCTTTCTTTTATGGGGGGCGGCGAAAAGGGAAATCAATCAACAGTTGAACACAAGCTGTATAAAGGATCTTTCTTTACCTGTGAGATGCCCTCTTCTTGGACGGTCGGCTCAAAAGGATCGGTGGTCACCATGCGACGCAGGGGAAGCTTCCTGAGCACGGAAGGAATGGCTCTGTTGCTTTTTTCCAATGAAAAGTGCCGCTGGTGGACATACGAAAGAAATTTTCAGGAAATGGCTGGTTTGATAGCTCAGCAGATTCCCTTCATGAAGGAATATAAGTGGATGCCGGTAATTCAGTCAAACCAGTCGCAGTTACAACTTTATCGTCTTTATGACGCGGCGCCTCCCTATGTTGTTTTCGAAGGTTTTGACACGCAGAGCAATCGCGTTGCATTGGCGCGGTTTTATCTGGGAGGCGATTCCGCTGTTCTGACGGTAACATGGCCGGCGAATGAGGCTGCAAAGCAATCGCTCAAAATATGGAAAGGGTTGGACGTTCAGAAGGTGCCTTTCGACATAGACCGGCGAATCGTTATTTCTGAAAAAGAATTGGAAAAATTGAATTTTTCAAATATCACGAACCGGCTGGCAGAGGCTGAAAAGTGGTATGCAAAAGCCGATATTGCGCCTGGCAATACCTGGCAAGCCTATAAAATACTCCATTCCGTGCATAGTTGGTTCAGCGCACAATCAGTCAGTAAGCCCGAGTGGGCATCCGTCAGGGAAAAGACGTGGAGTTTTTCGTGCGAGGTCGTCAATCGGCTGAATACGGTGGTTACAGAACTGCAAAGAGAAGTGACCACGGCCTTATTGGCAGGCGACAATGCGAAAGTGAAGTACTTTGCCTCTATGATACAGCAGGAAATCCCTGACAATGAAGATTACCGCTGGGTATGGGCGGAAAAACAAAAAAACGCCCTGAAAAAATAGTGAGGGCTTGGAGTTTTACTAACGGTCTGATGAAAACATATCAACTCATTGAAATTTCAGGATCGGGCAAGGAATGCATCGTTAAACGCATTAATGCCGATGACAAACTGCCTTTGTGTGCAGGACGGTCTGATCAGGCAGACATTGTTTTTGGGCGGGAAGATAAGCAGGTATCCCGACAGCAATTTTCTATTAACAGAAAGGGCTCATCACTTTCCGTCCAGAATATCGGGAGTCTCCCTGTCTTTTTTGGAGAAAAAAATAAGTCGCTGCTCCCGCAGTCAAGTATCGCTGTCTCCGAGGCCGAAACGTTTCATTTTGCAGGGTGTTCTCTGCGTATTGAAAAAATACAGGAAGATAAAAAATATTTGTTGTGTCTTGAATATGATGACGGACGCAAAGACAAAATTCCTCTCTCTGTCGGCAGGATGACACTGGGGCGGGGCGAAAATAATGGTGTCATAGTAAAGGCTGAGGGCGTTTCAAGAGACCATGTGTCTTTGGAATCATTGGGCGGGGGCGTATTCAGACTTGTTGATGAGAACAGTAAAAACGGTGTTTATATTTATCGGGAAGGGGTCGAGACGAGAATCAGTGACCCCGTTGAAATAAGGGCAGGTGAGCGATTTGCTTTCGGCCGCGTGGCGGGTCGCGTGCAGGAAGAACTCCCGGTTGCGGATAAAAAGAAATTTATTGGCATAGCAATAGGGGTGATCGTTGCCGTTTTTGTTGTCTTTTCCCTTGCGCAAATAAAGAAACATGTCGCCGAGGGGCCGTCCGTCCCGTTCGACCGACAGTTTAAAGCGGCATGGGACGTTCCTGCGGAGGAGAATAGAATCCAAGCTCTTGATGTCCTTAGAAATGTTGAAGCAGTTCGTTCGAACAGCAATCGCTTAGACATGGTTACAAGGGGCGTTGTTTTTTTGGAGAACCAGCAGGCGTTGCGGGCATTATTGGAAGAAAAAGAGGAACAGTGGATCCAGTTGAAAAAATTGGTTGCCGCAGATCCTTGGTCTGTTCAGTCATACACACAGACAGATACGGATCCCTTAAAACTGGTTGAAGCAACCAAACGGTATCAGGCATCTCACGAACGATTCGCTGCCGGGCTTAAAGATGTGTTTAGGGGCAATGACTCAATTTTTGTTTTTGATGGACATCAAACTCTTTCGACAGAGGCGAAGAATCTTTGTTCGAATTTAGAGGGAGTAGAAGCTAGAAGGGTTGCTGTTCTTGGGGAACTGGGAAAATGGGAACAGAATCCGTCTCTTTTCCTTAAAACCGAACCGGAGTGGTGGGGCGAGCAGATAGGGACACTCTTAGTTGCGGATAAGGATAAAAAATCGAAAATCTGTCAATTCGTACGAAATGCCTTGGGCGAGGTCTCTCTTCGGTATGCCCGCCTAAACTGGTTAATCGGAAACATGGATTCATTCGCGCAGGAAGACCGGAAAGGGATTAATACAATGGCGGTATACCCGCCATCCCTTTCAAGACAAGTCGAAGCCGTTGCGCCACAGAGAGCCGTTGAAGTTTTTGAAAAGGCTCGGGCCTCGCGCCCTTCAGCGGAATCAAAACTTCCTGATTTATTGGCTTGGTCCGTGAAATTGAGGTGCGATGCGTCAGCTTATGAAAAAATCCAGCCGGTCTCAATCGGCATTGAATTTTGCGACGGAACTATTGCGGAAATTCGGACCAAACTTAAAGAGCAATCCGAGGTTGCGGCCAGAGATGTAGCCGCGTCACGGCAGGCTTTAGAAATATCAACCGACTATAAGACCGTTGATGTGGCTGTAGACTCAATTTTAAAATACAGCCTTGTCGCCTGTTCTCAGGTAGACAAAGGCTCGTCTTTACGAAAAGAATCCGACGAGGTGTTGCAAAAGATACGAAAGGTGTGCCGAAATTGGTACAATCTGGCAAATACGTCTAATGATGCCCAGCAGGCGGTATTAAAAAAACAGATAGCGCAAATTTCAGCGAAAGCATTACGTTGTTGCGAAACACTCGGAGACGTTGACTCAGGATGTCGCGCTGAATTTCAAACGTTGCTTAAACGGAGCAGTGAATAGTCGTTCCTGAAAACGCCGATTTGCAAACGTGGGAAATCCCACTATCTTCTAATCAATCATGAACGCGGCAACATTCAAATCCACAACCGCAACCACCCGCAAGGGAATTTCGATCCTCCGGCAATACGATACCGCCGCCGATGCCAAGAACCGCGTTAGTTTGCGCGGAGCGAAGGCGAAGTATTTTCACGTGAAGGAACTTTCCAACGGTAACTATGTGCTGGAGCCGCGTGTGCTGGTCTCGCCCGACGCAATCCCGGCGCGCACACTGAAAATGCTGAATCGCTCGGCGGCACAGCTGAAAAAGGGGAAAGCCTCCGCGCCGATTGATTTATCCCCGTTCATTAAGGCCGGAAGATAAAAAACGGCGATCCCTGCATGTACGCATTCGCGCGGGTTTCGCCCCGGTCTTTTGGCTCGATAAGTCCGCAAATTTGTTTTTCAAGCTTTTCCGCAAACTATATTTTTCCGTCCGAAATCCTTCTATTTCCGATGGTTGTAACAATAGTTTCTGCAAATTAAACCCTTGGAAAACTCCGGTCTTTCACTCCAAAAAAAGTCAGCTAATCTTTATCTCATCAAATCAGAATAAGGAGATAACGATGGCAATCAGGCTGTCTAATAGAATCACGGCTGAAGTTCTGGAAAACCTCTTCGCGCCCAATCCGCAGGCGCTCTTTTACTGACGGCACGCCCTTTCTTCCGGGCTTCCTTATTCAACCGTCTGCGCCGTTCATTGGAGACCGGCTCGCTAACCCGCAGAGCGATCAGCCGACAGGTAACTTCGGGGCGGTTCCCGCCGCCC
>Ga0247840_10001894_pt1 | contig 38739 bp, 41 predicted proteins | sample LaCruzMarch2015__FD_192404 | JGI IMG/M metagenome (GOLD analysis project Ga0247840, IMG submission 192404) | Freshwater microbial communities from meromictic Lake La Cruz, Castile-La Mancha, Spain - LaCruzMarch2015_17m | ecosystem: Environmental > Aquatic > Freshwater > Lake | place: Spain... | reverse complement strand
GAGATGCGCGAGATCACCCAAAAACTGATCTTGGAAACCCCGGAAACCATCCCGATTTCCAGAAGCAGAAACCATCCCAAAACCCTCTTAAGTTAGCGCCATTCGGGTCGGTAGTCAAATCTTGACAGAAGTTCACATTTGCCGCTGGACCTTGCAGAAGGTCTGCGGCCACTTTTTGTCTATGTTCATTCACGATCTCCTCGCGCCACCAGGTGGGACGAAGTGGATTCGAACGCTTCGTTCCAGTGTCTTGGGACGTAAGAAAAACTGTCAAGATTTGACTACCGACCCCCAGTTTGGAGGGTAATAGTGCCGTGCTTCCTGCAGACTATGTATTGGCGGCACTGTGGTAGTGGGAGCGCCAGCCTGTGGTGGTGGCGATATCGCCACGGGAAGTACGGCAAAGACTATGCTGCGGCGGGGGAGGCGGCAGGAGTTGCCTCGGGCGCGGCCGGTGCGGCGGCCGGGGCCGCAGCAGGGGCGGCGGCGTCGGGGGCTTTTTCGCCCGGGATGGCCTGGAGGGCCTTTTGCGTCCAGGGTTCGGTCTGCGCAGCTGAGGCCTCGCGGATTTTTTTGACGTAGTCGGCGGAGATCGCCGGGGCGCTGTTGCCCCACTCTGAGCGGATGTAGGTGAGGACGGCGGAGATTTTTTCGTCGTCGAGCTGTGCCCAGGGCGGCATGGCATTGTTGTAGGCGGCGCCCTTCACCTGGATCGGGCCCTGCAAGCCATTGAGAAGAATTTTCACGAGGTGGTTGTCCCCGTGCCAGTCGCCTCCGACGACCCATTCGCTGCCGACCAGCGGCGGGAATTGCCCGGCGACGCCGAGGCCGGTTGTCTGGTGGCAGACGACACAGTTCTGGGTGAAGACGCGCTTGCCGAGAACCTTGGGATCCACCGGTCCTGCGGCGACGGCGGGCCCTCCGCCTGCCCACGCGACGCGGTCCGGGTTGAAGACGTCGGCGCGGAAGCCGCCGCTGAAGTAGGCGAGGTAGAGGCCGGCCCAGAAGATGATCGCAAAAAAGACGGTGATCAGCCAGAGCGGGACCGGCTCGTATCCGTCGCACGGTTCGGCGCGTTCGCGGAGGATCGAGCCGTGAACCTGCGACACGTCGATGTCGCTGGCCAGTTCATTTTCTTTAAACCCTTCGTCGGGCGGCGGTGTGGGCGGCGTCACAGGATCAATTCGCGGGTGGCTCCGGGGATTCCGGCAGCGGGTAGTTACGTTTGAGGGAGATGAGGTAGGCGACGAGCGCCTTGGCGTCGTCCGACGGGACCACTTCGAAGCCGGGGGCTGGCGCATGCGGGCCGGCGAGACCCTGGATGGCATCGGCCGACGGCTGGCCTTGGATCTTCTGCATTTTGTAGAGGTAACGGAACGACGGCATGATCGACCAGTCGGTAACCGTCTGCGGTTCGTAAAGGTGTTTATGGTGCCAGTTTTGATCCGGCTGGCGGGCCCCGATATTTGTGAGGTCGGGTCCGGTGCGCATCGTGCCGAGGAAGACCGGCTGGGCGCGGAGGTAATCGCGGGCGACCGTCTGGCGCGGGCCAAGGCCCTTGGCGATATCGGTCGAAAGCGGGGCGAGGCGGACCTGCTGGCTGTGGCAGTAGACGCAGCCGTTGGCGGCGTAAACCCTCTGGCCGGCGACCGCCAGGCCAGACTGGCTCGGCGGGAAGTAGCCGCCGGTGTCCTCATCCGGGAGCGGCTGCATGTTGCCGAGCGTCAGATACGGGTAAGCGACGAGGCCGAGCCAAGAGGAGGCGAACGTGATGAAGACGCCCAGGAAAAGGAGTGGGAGCTTGTTCATAGCGGTGCGGCCTCCGGTTTGACAGGCGCGGCGAAGAGGGCGGGGCCCTCCTTCTGGCGGCCCACCTTCAGAAGCATGAGGGTGAAGAGGGCCGCAAAAACGACATGGCCTCCGAGGAGCAGGAACCCAGAGAGCCCGCGGATCCAGCGGAACGGGGTGGCGTAGTCGAGCGAGCTGCGGAACGAAACCTGCGGGTCAAATTGCGCGAGGCCCTGGAGAATGCCGCCGATGGACAGCGAGACGACCATCAGGAGGATGCCGACCGCCACCAGCCAGAAGTGCCAGCGGATGGCATTTGCCGAGGGCCATTCCCAACCGGTGAGGCGGGGGACGATATAGTACATCGCCCCGAACATCATCATGCTGAAAAACCCGTAGAGCCCGAGGTGGGCGTGGCCGATCGTGTAGTCGGTGAAGTGGGTCAGCGTGTTGAGCGACGGGATCGCCATCGAGCTGCCCTGGAGGCTGACGACCGTGTACGTCATGGCTCCGAAGACGGTGAACCGGAGGGTTGGGCTCCATTTGAGGGCGCCGAAGTGCCCGCGCATCGTCATGTGGTGGTTGATGGCCACCGTGACGACCGGGATGAACATCATGATCGAGGCGACGACGCTGGCGCTGACCATCCAGGCCGGGAACGGCCCGCCGATGAGGTGGTGCATTCCGTTCCAGCTGTAGAAGAGGGCGAGCGACCAAAACCCGAGGATGCTGAGGTAGTAGCTGTGGATCGGGCGGCCGATGACCTTCGGGATCATGTAGTAGGCGCTCGCGAGGCCGATCGGGGTGAACCAGAGGCCGAGGACGTTGTGAGCAAACCACCAGTTCACGGCACCCTGGGCGGAGCCTTGGATTGGCTGCCAGACGAGAAGGATATTTGCCGTGGCATAGAGCCAGGGGAACCAGAGGAAGGCCGCGAAGAGGTACCACTGGGAGACGTACACGTGGCCGGGCCTGCGGAACCGGAACATGATGATCGCCCAGATGCCGATGAACGCATAGGCGATGAAGAGGATCGGGGTGGCATAACCCGGAAACTCCAACCATTCGATCGAGCGACTATCGCCTGCCAGGATTCCCATGACCCCGACCAGGACGCCCAGGTTCCAGAAGATGGCCGCGCTGATGAGAAGCTTCGAGTGCAACAGGGGAACCCGGCAGAGGCGGGCCATGAGCCAGACTCCGACCCCGATGCCCGCAGCCGAGGCCCAGCCGTAGATGACGGTGTTCAGGTGCGCCGGACGCAGGCGGCCGAACGTGAGCCACGCCATCTGATCGAAAAGACCGGGATGGGTCATCTTCCAGGCCGAGATGAGGCCGAGCAGGGACCCGATGAGAAGCCAGAAAATGGCCGATGCAAAAAAGAGAAGGACCGGAAACCGGGTCGAGGCATCGATCTCGGCTCGCTCGTGCGAGGCGAGGGTGTCCGGGTTATTCGCCGGATGGAAGGAAGAAATCAGACTCTGCGGATTCATTGGCTTGAAGGAAATCTGTCGGTGGCGGTGCCGACCGGTTCGTCGTCGTCAAAAATGACGAGCGAGGCCTCGGGAAGGTTTTCGAGCTGGCCATCTTTCACCGCCCAGTAAAAGGCAGCCAGCGCGCTTCCGCTGAGAAAAATCAGGCCGCCGATGAGGAGGAGGTATCCGGCAATCATGGGGCGGGGCTCGGTGCGGCTGGTGCGGGGGCCGCAGCCGCCGGGGCAGGGGCCGGCGCGGCCGGGGTTACGACGACGGGATAGGCGGGGCGGGGGGCGGAGGCGTTGAGGTCCGAAAGGACGAGCTTCATCGCCTCGGCGATCGGGACTTGGACGGTTCCCTTCGCGCGATCGGCCCATGCGTACTTTTCCAGCTTCTGCGCATTTTCGGTGCGGAGGTCGGCGAGGTTTTTGGTGCGGAGCCCGGCGCGGGCGGCCTCCTCCGGCTCCGGGTTCGACGCCCCCGAGCCGATGAGCCACTTGTTGGCACCCCAGAAGAGGAGGAGCATGAGGAGCCCGAGCGCAAAAAACGGCCAGAGCGAGGGGGCCTTGCGGGAACCGGAGATGGTGGCTTCGTGGGACATCAGTTTTTGAGGGCGATAGATTGGGGCAGGCGCGGGTCGCGCAGCGGCCAGAGCGGTGCGTCGCCGAGGCGCTTGAGGAAGACGGCCGCCAGCGTGCACCCGATCGCCGCGAGGCTGGCAACATCCATCCAGCTCACCGAGACGCCGGATTTATGGAGCGCGGGCAGGACGATGATGTACATGTCGAGCATGTGCATGACGAGGATCCAGATCGCCATCCCGCAGAGGAACGCGGGCTTCCGCTTGCCCGGGTTCGGGAGGAGCATCAGGAACGGAACAAAGAAGTGGCCGACGACCAAGGCCGTGCTGAGGACCTGCCAGTTCTCGGTGTTGCGCCGCAGGAAGTAGACGGTCTCCTCCGGGATGTTCGCGTACCAGATCAGCATGTACTGGCTGAAACCGATGTACGCCCAGAACACGGTGAACGCAAACATAAGCTTGCCCATGGTGTGGTAGTGCTCGACGGAGATGACGTTTTCGAAGTATCCGGCCCCGCGGAGGGCGGTGATGATCAGGACGAGCACGCACATCGCGCTGAGCGCGGTGCCCGCGAAGATGTAGACCCCCCACATCGTCGAAAACCAGTGGTAGTCGAGGCCCATGAGCCAGTCGATTGCCGCAAACGTAAGGCAGACCGCAAAGAGCGGAAGGCTCGCAAAGGTGATTTTCCTGTTGAAGACGGTGTAGCGCGGGGCGCCGTCCTTGTCCTGCAGGATCGAGTTGGCGCGCAGCCAGGTCGCGGCCACGGTGAAAAATACAAAATAAAACGCGGCGCGAAGCCAGAAGAACCAGGGCGTGAGGTACGGCCACTTCCCGTCGAGAAGGATATCCTCGCCCGGCAACTTCGTCATCCAGTACCAAAGCTTCGGCGCGACAAAGACGAGCGGGATGAAGAGGATCCCCATCACGACGAGGAGGCTCGCCAGGTTTTCGAGCTGACGGCGGACGACGACGCTCCACTCGGCGTCGAGCCCGTGGTGGACGAGGATCCAGAAGAGCCCGCCCATACAGATGGTGAAAAAGAACGTGAAGGCAAAGAGGTACGAGAAGGCGAACTGCTTGGAATCAAACGCGGCCCCGGCAAAGAGCGCGACATACGCGATGATCGCGGTGGCGACGAGTCCGAGAAAACGTCCCCCGACGTGCTTGTAGTCGAATGTGGTGGGTTGGTCGCTCATGGTCTATTTCTGGGCCTCCAGCGCGGCGCGCTCGGTGGCGGGCACGTCGTTGATCGTGGCACCGCCCTGGGATTTCTGAAGGGCGCGCACATAGGCGATGATCGCCCAGCGATCCGGGACCTGGATGCGGTCGCCGTAGCCCATCATCGTGTTTTTGCCATGGGTGATCGTGTTGAAAATTTCGCCGTCCGCCATCTGGCGGATCCGGTCCTGGTGGAGGTTGGCGATCGCGACAAGGCCGTACTTTCCGGCGATTCCATTTCCGGCACCGGTGGCACCGTGGCAGACCGCGCAGTTGATCGTATAACGTTCCTGTCCGCGGGCGATGAGCTCCGGAGTGGTTTCGACCGGCATTCCGGTCCCCCATTGGTCGCCGAATTTTCCGGTATCAAAATAGACGGGTGCGGACGAGAAGTAGACTTCCTTGTAGGGCCCGGTGCCCTCGCCGACCGAGCCATCGACCGGCTTGTGAAGCGGGCTCGCGTAGCCGATCGGAACGGTTCCGGGGACCGGCGGGCGGTTTCCGCGGCCGTCGGCAAAAAACGCGCTGGGGACCTGTGCCTTGACCTTTGGCTGGTGGTCCATGTCGGGGAAGATCTCGATCGGCGGGACGGAGGATTTCTGGCCGCGGAACCCGGCGATCGAAACGATGAGGACGACGAGCAGGGCGAAAAGAGCGAAAAAGTATTTCAGCATGGCTCAGTCCGCGTGGACGGTGGTGATGTTCGTGCCGCCGAGCGAGGCGAGGAGGTCGCGGACCGAGCGCTCGGAAAACTTCGGATCGCCAGCTTCGATCGCGACAAAAAATTTGTCCTCGGTGACCTTTTTGAACCGGTCCCAGTTGAAGAGCGCGTGGTTGAGGCGGGGCAGGCCGTTCATGATGAGCATGCCGAAAACCGCAGTGAAGGCGGAGAGCAGGATCGTGAGCTCGAACATGATCGGGAAAAATGCCGGCACGGTGAAGAGGTTCGTCGGCTTTCCGGCCACGATGAGCGGGTAGAGGAACGAGGACGGTCCGAACTGGAGGGTGACGGCAGTGAGGAACCCGGTGAGCCCGCCGAGGAAGACGATCTTGCCGAGCACCGAGCGCTTCATGCCCATCGCCTCGTCCATGCCGTGGATCGGAAACGGCGAGAAGACATCCCACTTCTGGAACCCGGCATCGCGGATCTTTTCGGCGGCATGGTAGAGGTCGCGCGCGCTTTGAAATTCGGCTGCGACTCCGTAGACCGGAGCTTCGAGATTTCCGACAGCGTTCATCAGTGGTGCGCCTCCCCGTGGTGCGGATCCGCTTCCGGCAGGACCGCTTTGACTTCAAACATACAGATCATCGGGAGAAACCGGATAAAGATCAGGAAGAGCGTGGTGAACAGCCCGAACGTTCCGACAAACGTCAGGATGTCGACGATCGTCGGGTGGAACATCCCCCAGGCCGACGGCATGAAATCCCGGGTGAGCGTCGTGGCGATGATCACAAACCGCTCGAACCACATCCCCATGTTCGGGAACTGGACGATGATCCAGACCCAGAGAAGGTTCGTCCGGAAAATCTTAAACCAGAAAAACTGCGGGGCGACGACGTTGCAGAACATCATGGCCCAGTACGCCCACCAATACGGACCGAACGCGCGGTACCAGAACGCGGCGCGCTCGAACGGGTTGGCCCCGTACCAGGCGATGAAGAGCTCCATGAGGTACGCATAGCCGACGATCGATCCGGTGAGCAGGATAACTTTGCACATCTTGTCCACGTGGTTGACGGTCACAAGGTCGTGGAGCGGCTTATAGATCGCGCAGGCCGGGATCATGATGGTAAGCACCATCGCGAAGCCGCCGAAGATCGCGCCCGCCACGAAGTAGGGCGGGAAGATTGTGGTGTGCCAGCCCGGGATCACTGATGTCGCAAAGTCGAAAGACACGACCGAGTGGACCGAGAGCACCAGCGGGGTCGAGAGGCCGGCCAGGATGAGGTACGCCTTCTCGTAGTGCCTCCATTGCCGGTTGCCGCCGCGCCATCCGAGCGCCGCGACCCCGTAGCAGAACTTTTTGATTTTCGACGTGCAGCGGTCGCGGATCGTCGCAAGGTCGGGGATCAGCCCGGTGTACCAGAAGAGGACGGAGACGGTGAAGTAGGTCGAGACGGCAAAGACGTCCCAGAGGAGCGGACTGCGGAAGTTCTGCCAGATGGCATTCGCATTCGGCACCGGCGCGAGGAACCAGGCCATCCAGACGCGGCCGACGTGGAGCGCGGGGTAGATGCCGGCGCAGACCACCGCAAAGAGGGTCATCGCCTCTGCGGCGCGGTTAATCGACGTGCGCCACTTCTGGCGGGTGAGAAAGAGGATCGCCGAGATGAGCGTGCCGGCGTGGCCGATACCGATCCAGAAGACGAAGTTCGTGATGTCCCAAGCCCATCCGACCGGGTGGTTGTTCCCCCAGACGCCGACGCCGGTCGCGATCAGGTACGCGAGCATGGCGAGGCACATGAGCGTCATCGGAACCGTGACGCCCATCGAGATCCACCACCAGGTGGGAGTCTTGCCTTCGATGATCGAGCTGATGTAGCTGCTGATCCAGCCCATCGTGCGCTGGTTGAGCACGAGCGGCGGCCGGATGACGGCCCTCTCCTCGTCGGTCAGCTTTTCCTCAAGTGTGGCGGTGGCTTCGGACATGATTTAGTGGGCCTCCGCGGGGTGGTGAGGCGCTGCGGGTGCGTGGGTCCCGTGCGACGCGTCGGACTTGTCGGACGCGTCAGACCCGTCGGACGTGTGGGACCCATGCGAGCTTCCGTGCGGTGCGCCGTTGGCCATGCCCACCCTGTCAGCGCCGGGCATGTTTGGGTTCGGGTTTTTGATTCGGGTGAGGTAGGTGACGCGCGGGCTGGCGTTGACGTATTTGAACATCGTGTAGCCGCGCTCGCTTTTCTGAAGCCGGGCGACCCGGCTCTCCGGGTCGGCGATGTCGCCGAAGACGATCGAGTCGTTTGGGCAGGCCTGCTGGCAGGCGACCTTGAACGTGCTGATCGGCGTCTCGCTGGAAGGCGTCGGGCCGGCTTCGACGAGGCGGCTGATCTTCGCCTCCTCGATCCGCTGGATGCAGAACGTGCACTTTTCCATGACCCCGCGCATCCGAACCGTGACGTTTGGGTTTTTTGCCATCTTGAGGCTGTCGGCCATTCCTTTTTTGGCGAGCGGGCCCCAGTAGAGCTGGTCGATCGGGCGCTGGTTGTAATCGAAATAGTTAAACCGGCGGACCTTCCACGGGCAGTTGTTTGCACAGTACCGGGTGCCGATGCACCGGTTGTAGGCCATCAGGTTGAGGCCGTCCTCGCTGTGGACCGTGGCGTTAACCGGGCAGACGGTTTCGCAGGGGGCATTTTCGCAGTGCTGGCACATGATCGCCTGAGCGAGCATTTCGGGGTCCTCCTTCTCGCCGGCGAAGTAGCGGTCGATCCGGATCCACGCCATGTCGCGGTTTTTGCGGACCTGATCCTTGCCGACGACCGGGACGTTGTTTTCCGCCTGGCAGGCGACGACGCAGGCGTTGCAGCCGGTGCAGGTATTGAGGTCGACCGTCATCCCCCACTGCTCCTTCGAGGTCAGGGCGGGGTGGGTGTAGAGCGAGATATTCGGCGGGATGTGGCCGTCCATGCCCATCGTCTGGGCGAAGGCGGGGTCTTCCTTGTACCGGTCGAGAGTGCCCTCGCGGACGAGGTCGCGGCCCTCCATCGAGCGGTGCTCTTGGGTCTGGGCGAGCGGGTAATTTTTTTCGGTGACCTTCAGCGTCACGCCGCTCGTGAACCGCGGAATGGCCGCCGAGCGGAGCGGGTACGCGTCGAATCCGACGTTTTCCATCAGCGCGGACACCGACTTCCTGCCGTAGCCGAGCGCGAGGGAGAGCGAGTCGTCCGCATGGCCGGGGGCGACAATCGCAGCCGCCTGGATCGAGGATTTCCCGTCGCTGATCTCGACAATGTCGGCAACGAGGTCGTAGTTCACGTCGTTCCCGATTTTTTCCGCAATCTCCTCGAACTTTCCGAAGTTGTTCGCCTTGATGCCAAGCGCAGCGGCCGTGGCTGGGCTGACGAGGACCGCATTGTCCCAGGTGACCTTGGTGACGAAGTCCGGCGTCTCGAGGAGCCAGGAATTGTTCGCGTAGCGGCCGTCGTCAACGCTCGAGCTTTGGAGGAAGACGAGCTCGAGGCCGTCCTTGATGGCCGGGGCGTTGGCCGCGAGCGCGGCGGCGGTCGCGACGGCCAGCTGGGCTGCGGCCGGCGGGAACTGGGTCCCCGGAAGAAATCCGACCCGGAGGAAGCTATTCCAGAGGAGGTCCATCGTGCCGACCTCGGCAAGGAGGTCAGGGGGAGCCAACTTTTCAAAAGTTGCACGGACGAGCTCTGGACCGTCAACCGGGCCCCCGCCGAGGAGCTTAGAGAGGATGTCGAGCTCGGAGAGTCCTCCCCAGAGGGGAAGGATCATCGGCTGGATCGCGGTGAGGGTGCCCTCAAAGCTTCTGGCATCGCCCCAGGACTCCAGGAAATGGGCGGCCGGGATGTGCCAGCGCGAGAGTTTCGAAGTCTCGTCCTCGAACAGCCCGAGCCGGACGACGGCGGGAACCTTCGCCAGCAGGGCCGCGAAACCGAGGTCGGCGGGCGCGCTGTAGGCCGGGTTTCCGCCGAGGATAAAGAGCGTCTGGATCGTGCCAGCGGCAATGGCCTTGGCGAGGTCGGAAATCGTCGCTGTGGCCGGGGCGGCGGACTGCATGGCTATGAGCGTCGCGCCCAAATTTCCCAGCGCGCTATTGATCGCATGCGCGAGCACCTGGACGGCTGCCGGCGTCTGTGGGCCGGTGAGGACGAGCGAGCGGCCCGGGTTTGCGAGGAGGTCGGCCGCACATGCTTTCACCCAAGCCTCATCGACGTGAGCGGGCTGGGCGGGGTAGGCACCGACAACTGCCGCCAAGCTGCCATCGCCGGTTTTAGCCGCAATGAGCGTACCCAGCACGCGGGCGAAGGCGCCGATTTCCGACGTCTTGCACCGGAGGCGGTGGTCCGACATGCCGCCGGTCACGGTGAAGTGATTTTCGACGACGTAGAGCCTGTTCATCGGGGCTCCCATCTGGTCCGGGTTGCGCCGCGCGGAGAAGCCCGCCGCGTAGCCGATCCCCGACTCGGCCGGATTTAAAAAGTCGCTGTCGAGCGCGAGCACGACATCCGCCCGCTCGAATTTCGGGACCAGCTTCGTGCCCGACCCGAAGGCCGCATCCGCCGCAGCAACCGCCTCGCCGTCGCCGAGCGGCTCGTATTCCGCCCAGACAAGCCCGGGGAAATTCTTTTCGAGTTCCGCGCGGAGGCGGTCCCGGGTCGGCGAGTTTGCCTTTTCGACGAGGAACCCGACCCCTTTGCCGCCCGACTGGCTGACCGACTGCAAAAATGCGTCGAAGCTGGCGAGGTCGGAAACCTTCCCGTTTTCGGTGATGTTGCGCGAGCGGTGCGGATCGTAGAGGTCGAGGATCGCCGCTTGGGCAAATGCGTCGGTCCCGCCGCTCGAGACCGGATGGAGAGGGTTCCCCTCCAGCTTGGTAGGCCGTCCATCGGACGTTGTCGCGATGAGCGGGAGCGCACCTTGGCGGACCGGCATCGAGGTCGCGTAGTAAAGAAATTTTCCCGGGACCGTCCATTCGACGCCCTTCGTGAACGGCACGAGGTGCGACTCCGGCCGCCGGCAGCCGGTGAGCCCGACCCCCGCGAGAGCCATCGAGGCTCCCATGAGCTTGAGGAAATCACGCTTCGATAGCCCGCTATCCTGGTAAACATCCGCTCCGCGCGGGAACTCGGACGCAAGGTGTTTGGCGAATTCCGGGTCGTTTTCGAGCTCCCGGAGGCTGCGCCAGATCGACGGCTGCGCGTCGCGGGCCGGGTGATTGATGACGCGTTTCATCGGTGGCATCCTCCGCAGGTGACCGGCGGGTTGACCTCCCACTCCTCTTTAAATTTCATTCCCATCTCACGTTGGCTTTCGCCCGCGGCCGGTTTCCAGTTCATGTTGTAGATCTCTGCGGGCGGACGCAGAAAATTTTCCGGTGCGCGGTGGCAGTCGAGGCACCACGACATACTCTGCGGCTGGTCCTGCCAGACGACCTGCATCTCGTTGACCGCCCCGTGGCAGCTGTAGCAGCTCACGCCGCGATTCACGTGGACGGCGTGGTTGAAATACGTGTAGTCGGGGACCTTGTGGATCCGAACCCAGTTCACTGGCTCGCCGGTCTTCCAGCTCTCTCGGACGGCCTCCAGCTTCGGGCTGGCCGCCCGGATCTGCGTGTGGCAGGCCATGCAGGTCTGCGTGGAGGGCACGTTCGAGTGCGAGGCCACCTCAACAAAGCTATGGCAATAGCGGCAGTCCATCCCCAGCTGCTCCACGTGGATCGCATGCGAAAACGGGGCCGGCTGGGTCGGCATGTACCCGACCCGTGTGTACTTCGGCGTGAAATAATACCAGATCCCCCCGACCAACCCCGTGCCAACCACCGACAGGCAGATCACCAGCTTCAGGGCAATCCAGTTCGACCACTTGGGAAAAAAATTCGCCATGGATCAGGGGCGCGTCAGCTGACGCCAAAAGTCCGCCTGCACGTGCCGGGAGGGACAGAATTCAAAAGTTGTGATGCAGGGCAATGACGGGTACATGGACTGGACGGCGGCTGCAGGGTGCAAAATCCCCCTCGCGCCTGTCAACAGATTCGATAAAATTTCTTTTATTATGACGATCCGCATTGTTTTGATTCTAATTTACGCCGCTTCAGCAACCTTGGTTGCCGCCGAGAGCGCGCAGCCCGAATTGCCGGTCACAAAACTTCGCGTCGGGGCGGCCGTGATTCGCGCCGAGGTTGCCGACGACGACGCGGAGCGCTCGGCCGGCATGATGTTTCGCGAGTCGCTTGCGGAGGATGCCGGCATGCTCTTTGTGATGCCCTCGACCGGGCCGGCATCGTTTTGGATGAAAAATACGCTCGTCCCGCTTTCGATCGCGTTTATCGCGCCGGACGGGACGGTCCTTGAGATCCACGAGATGCAGCCGAAGAGCGAGAGGGTCACGCGCAGCACGTTTCCGCAGGTCGCCTATGCCCTCGAGATGCCGAAAGGTTGGTTCTCTAAAAAGAATATTTGGCCCGGCGAGCGGGTTTCCGGGCTGCCGCCGCGGCAGGGGAACTAATCTGCGGTCTTGGTAAAAAACGCGCGCTGCTTGGCGGTCGGCCTGATGCCGAGCTTTTCCATGGCGAGCAGCATATCTTCCCAGACCTTCCGCTTCTCGCTCATCGACTGGTTTCGGAGCAGGTAGGCCGGGTGGTAGGTGACCATGACCGGCGTGCCCTCGAAGTCGAGCCAGCGGCCGCGGAGGTCGCGCATCGGGGAGGTGTCGCCGAGCAGTCCTTCGACCGCGGTGGCTCCGAGTGCGACGATCACGCGCGGCTTCACCAGGGCGATCTGCTCGCGGAGCCAAGGCAGGCAGGTCGCCATCTCGGCCGGCTTCGGCTTCCGGTTCCCCGACTCGCCGGCCGGCATATCCGGGCGGCACTTCAGCACGTTGGCGATAAAAATGTCGGTGCGCTCGAACCCCATCGCCTGGATGATTTTTGTGAGCAGCTGTCCCGCCTTCCCGACGAACGGTTCGCCCTGGGCGTCCTCATCCGCCCCCGGAGCCTCTCCCACAAACATCAGGTCGGCGTTGGGATTTCCCACGCCGAAGACGACCTGCGTGCGCGAGCGGACGAGGTGCGGACACTTCTCACATGCCAGGACCGCCGTGCGAAGCGAATCAAGCGTCCAGCCACCTTTGGGGGCTGACGGCGCCGCCTTCGTGGCAGCTGCGGCAGGCTGAGTGGCCCGCTTCCCGGCGCTCGCGGCCACCAGCTTACGAAGCCCCTCGGAAGAGCCCTTCGGAGGAGGCTTGATGCCTTGCTGGATTTTTTTCAACATGGGGACGGATGCGCGGAGAGCCTGCTGGAATGGATCGCTCATCGCGGGGTTCTATCATCTTGTGCGGGCCAGCGCCTCCCTTTTTTCGCGCGGTGGCAGGGGTGGGGAGCAACTCCGAACGTTGCAAAAGCGGGCGCCGCCTTGAGGGATTTTGTTTGGAGTTCCGCCTTGAGGCGGTTGTTCTTGGGCAGCCGCCTAGAGGCGGAACTCCGAACCCTGAGGCTCTCCGCTTAACAGACGTGCAACTTTCGGAGTCTGTTGGCCAGAAGAATGCCTCCGCGTCAGGCGGGCTTTATCTCGGAAGGCTCAAACCAGCGGCCGTGTTCCTTGATGAGATCGACGAGGCGGGCGACCGCCTCGGCTTCCGGGATATTAAATTTGACCGGGGTTTTCCCGACGTAGAGGTTCACCTTTCCGGGCGCCCCCCCGACGTAGCCGAAGTCGGCATCCGCCATCTCGCCGGGACCGTTGACGATGCATCCCATGATCGCGATTTTGACGCCCTTGAGGTGGACGGTGGCCGCCTTGATGCGGGCGGTCGTTTCCTGGAGGTTAAAGAGCGTGCGCCCGCAGCTCGGGCATGCGACGTAGTCGGTTTTGAAGATTCGGACTCCGGCAGCCTGGAGAATATTATAGGAGATTCTCAGGGACTGTCCTGGTGCTGGCTCTCCCTGCACGATCAACGCATCGCCGATCCCGTCGCAGAGCAGGGCTCCGATGTGGGCTGCGGCGGTTAGGAGGGTTGTCAAAAAATCTTCCGGCCCGTGGGGGCCGGCGAACCGGTCTTTGAGCAGGATCGGATGCCGGGCGTCGATGCGCGCCGCGAGCAGCCGGAACGCGGGGATCACATCAAGCAGGCACGCGTCGGGGATCGTCACAAGCCGCGATCCGTTCAGCGCATTTGCTGCCGCAGCGGCCGCCTCGTCCATCGGGTCGATTTCCAGGACGTCCGCATCCTCATAGATGATCTCTGGCTGAAAATCCCCCAGCCCGTCGAGCTTGTGGGAAATGCGATCGTAGGTCGCGCGCCGCACAGCGACCCGCACCAGTTCCTCTCCGCCCAATGGAAACCCGGCCGCCTCGATGCGCAGAGACGCCCGGCGGCTGAAAGCAAAGGGGTCGGCCGGAAGCCTCGCTGTCCCCCTGCGAGTCCCGGCCAGGGCCACCAGCGCCTTTGCCACCGGAATTTCATGCACCGAGTCTTCGGTGAGAGAGACCCGGATCGTGTCGCCGATGCCATCCATCAGGAGGCTCCCGATCCCGATGGCGCTCTTGATCCGCCCATCCTCGCTGTCCCCGGCCTCGGTCACGCCGAGATGGATCGGGTACGACCAGGAGTCCTCAGGAAGCGCCTCTCCGTGGAAAGTGGCAGAGGCGTCCCGCCCAATGCTGTCAGGATAAGTGGCATGGGCATCCTGCCCATGCGACTCCAGGACGGGTTCGCTGGCGGCAGCTCCAGACGCCGGGTCCAGCTCATCGAGCCGCGCGACCAGCAGCCGGTACGCCTCGATCATGACCTTCGGGTTTGAGGCCTTCATCGAAAAGATGAGCGCGTGATAGTCGGACTCGCGGGCGATGCGCGCAAACTCCAGCGCGCTCTCGACCATCCCGCGCGGAGTATCCCCGTAGCGGTTCATGATCCGGTCGCTGAGGCTTCCATGGTTTGTGCCGATGCGCATGGCGACCCCGCGGTCCTTGCAGCGCTGGACCAGCGGGGAAAACCTCTCGCGGATCCGGCCGATCTCGGCCTCGTACTCGGCATCCGAATACTCGCGGGTCGCAAATTTTTTGGAGTCCGCGAAATTCCCCGGATTGATCCGGACCTTGTCAACCCAGAGCGCCGCCTCCATCGCGGCGTCCGGCTTGAAGTGGATGTCCGCCACGAGCGGGACCTCGCAGCCGGCCTCGCGCAGGGCGGCCCGGATCACCTCAAGATTTTTTGCATCCTTCACCGTCGGCGCGGTGATCCGGACGATCTCGCAGCCCACGGCCACGAGGCCAAGCGTCTCGCGCACGCAGGCCTCGGTGTCCATCGTGTCGCTCGTGAGCATCGACTGGACGCGGATCGGATTGCTCCCGCCGACGGCGGTCGTGCCGACCCGAACCTCGCGGGTCGGACGCCGTCCGGCAAACGTGCGATAGACCGGCTCCATGGTCGGCTATTTCGATTTCTCCGCAGCGGGCGGCTTCGTCTGGACCAGGTCGCCCACGTCGTAGAACGTCAGGTAGAGCATGAACCCGATGAGCGCGAGCGCGCAGGCGGTCTGCACGAATTCGAGAACGCGGACGTTGATCGGCTTGCGCCGGATCCCCTCGATGATCGCCAGCGTGATGTGGCCGCCATCGAGGACCGGAAACGGAAGGAGGTTCAGCAGCGCGAGGTTCACGTTGATCAGCACGCTGAATGCCAGAGCCAGCCGCCAGCCGTTTTCATTTTCGAAGATCTGGTAGTACAGGCGCATGATCCCGACCGGCCCGCTGAAGTGGGCGGCCTTGACGTCAGACCTCGGCGAGAGGAGGGCGCCGACCATGCGGAAGATGCTCGTGGCGGCATCGCGCACCTGGGTGATCGGGTCGGGGTAGACGAGGGTTGTACGCCCCCACTCGATTCCAAAATTGACCGGGGCGGATGCCGGGCCCTCGGCCGGTAGGGCGAGGGCCAGCTGGACCGGCTGGCCGCCGCGCTCGACGGTCATGGCCAGGGATTTTCCGCGGTTGGCATCCACAAACGGCCCGATCTCGTCGAGGTTGAAGATCGGCTCGCCGTTGACCTCGGTGATGAGGTCGCCCGACTGGAACCCGGCCTTGTCGGCAAGGCTGCCCCGGACGACAAACCCGACACCCGGGATGAGGCGCGGCCCGATCTGGACCTCCCGGAGCGCCGGTCGGCGCCAGCTCGATGTCTCGGGTTTTGTCCACCCGGTCGGGATCGTGATCTCCTGGCCCTCGCGGTTGACGGTGAACGCGATCTTCTCGCCCTCGCTGCGCACGATCCGCCACTTGACGCTATCCGTGCCGCTCAAAAAGTGTTTCACCGGGCTGCCGTCGACCGCGACGATCCGGTCGCCGACCCGGAGCCCGGCCGCCGCCGCCGGCCCGCCCTCCTTTATAAAGCCGATTGTTGGCGAATCAAACTCGCTCTGCGGCTTGCCGACAAACCAGACCACGCACGCCATCACGAAGGCCAGTCCGAAGCTGAAGACCGGCCCGGCTGCGGCCACGATGATCTTGTCGATCGGCTTGATCGGCGGGAGCAAATCGCGCAAAGTCTCCACCCGTCCCTCGAGCGCCTCCATCGGCGCCAGCTGCGGGATCGCCACGTAGCCGCCGGCCGGGATCGAGCCGAGCCGGTACTCGACCCCGCCGATCGTCTTCTTCCAGATCGGCTTGCCGAACCAGATCGCAAACTTCTCCACAACGAGCCCCCGCCATTTCGCAGCAAGGAAGTGCCCGAGCTCGTGGACGACAATGAGCAGGTTGAAGATCAAAACGACCTCGAGGCAGATAAAGAGGAATTTGAGAATGTCCATGGAACGGACCACCTTCGCCGCGAATCAAAAAAAATCAATCCGCAGATATGGCGGAGTGTGTTATCGCTGGCCGATGCCACGCGCCAAACTGATTATTGCCTCGAGCGAGGCGTCCGCCGATTTGCTCTACGCGACAAAATTCCGCGCGCCCGACGCGTTTGTTTTTTTGGACGTTGGCGGCCGGTCCGCCCTGCTGCTCTCGGACCTGGAGATCGATCGCGGGCGGGCCGAGGCGGCGGTTGACCAGGTCGATGCGTATTCTGCGACCGAGAGGGTCGTTCAGGGCAAAAAGAAGAAGCGTCCCGGCCTTGCGCGTGTCGTTGCCGGATGGCTGAAGGCGTCCGGCGTGCGCAGCGTTCTCGTCCCGCAGGACTTCCCGTTCGGCCTCGCGCGCCAGCTCAGGGATGAGGGGGTTCGACTCAAGCCCGCCAAGGGCGCCTTTTTTCCGGAGCGTGAAAAAAAATCTGCGGCCGAGGTCCGGGCGATCACGGCGGCAATCCGGATTGCGGAGGCCGGGATCGCTCGGGGCATCGAAGTTCTCCGGTCATCCGCGCCCCGCAAGGACGGCCGCCTTGCGCTCGGGCGCCGGATCCTGACCTCGGAGATGCTTCGCATCGAAATCGAAACCGCCCTCGTGCGCGCCGGCGGGGAGGCGCGTGGAGACACGATCTGCGCCGGCGGCGAGCAGGCCTGCGACCCGCACGGCCGCGGGTCCGGGCCGCTCCGCGCGGGTGAGCTCATTATTTTGGATGTGTTCCCTCGCGACGCAAAGTCCGGGTATTTTGGCGACATCACGCGGACGGTCGTGCGCGGGCGCGCCAGCGAGGCGCAGAGGAGGCTTTGGGACGTCTGCTTGACCGGGCAAAAGCGCGCCCTCCAGCAGATGCGGCCAGGCATCGAGGGCGCGGCGGTCCACGAAAAACTCAAAGCCTATTTTGCGGCGCAGGGCTATCCCACCGAGATCCGGGACGGCCGCTGGCAGGGGTTCTTTCATGGCACCGGGCACGGGCTTGGGCTTGAGGTCCATGAATCGCCCCGTTTCGCCGCAACGACGTTCGTGCCCGGCCAGGTGCTCACCGTCGAACCGGGCATCTACATCCCCGGCCTCGGTGGCGTCCGCCACGAGGACGTCGCCCTCATCACCCAGCAATCCCCCAAGCTCCTCACCCAGGCTCCGAAGACGCTCGAAATCTGATTCCACGTTCTCGCGGGGCGCATGCCCGAAAGTTGCAAAAGCGGGCTATGCCTTGAGGGGGCTTGTTTGGAGTTCCGCCTTCAGGCGGCGCTTTTTGGGCTGCCTCCCCCCTCGCCAGCCGCCTGAGCACGTGGCCGTGGGAGCGGCCCGGGGAGATCTTGCGAAGCAAGACCCCACAGGGGCGACACGAGCGGGAGCGAGGGAGTCAACGCGGAACTCCGAACCCGGAGGCCCTCCGCCGGAAAGGCGTGCAAGCGCCCGCCTCCCCTGAGGTTCCCGCAGCAAATTGCGGGATTTTCTTTTACCGCTGCGCGGGGGGCTGATAAGGAGAGAGGCATGATCGCATTGCTGGCATTGGAGGATGGTCGGATATTCCGCGGAGAAAGCTTTGGAGCGCAGGGGACCTGTGCCGGAGAGATCTGCTTCAACACGTCGATGACCGGGTATCAGGAAATCCTGACCGACCCCTCGTACCGTGGCCAGATCGTGGCCATGACGTATCCGGAGATCGGAAATTACGGGGTGAACGACCTGGACGTCGAGAGCAGTGGGGCCCAAGTGCGCGGGTTCGTTATCGAGGAACTCAGCCCGGTAGTAAGCAACTGGCGGAGCCAGAAATCGCTGCAGGAATATTTGGAGGAGAACGGAATCCCAGGCATCCAGGGCATCGATACGCGGGCGCTGACCCGCCACCTCCGGACCCGGGGCGCGATGCGCGCCTGCATCTCGACGGAGATCACCGACGAGGCGGATGCCGTCCGCCGAGCGCGCGAGGTCCCGTACGAAGGGGTCGATTTTGTGAAGGAGGTCACAGCGGCCGGGCCGTATGACTGGGATCCGGGGCAGTCCGCAAGCCGGAACTGGGTCGTGCGCACCGGGGGGGGCGATGATATCGAAACCGATGAGGCCGGAAACGTTTTTGAGGACCTGAAGCCGGCCGTCCACAAGCTGGCGGCCATCGATTTCGGGATGAAGAAGAATATCCTGCGCTCGCTCCGGCGGAACGGGTTTGATGTGACCGTGCTGCCGGCAACGGCCACGGCGGAGGAAATTTTAGCCGTCGGGGCGGACGGGATCTTTCTTTCCAACGGCCCCGGCGACCCGGAGGCGCTCGCGTACGCGCATCAAACCGTCCGCTCGCTGGTCGGGAAAAAGCCGATTTTCGGGATCTGCCTGGGCCATCAGGTTCTGGCCCTCGCGCTTGGAGGAAAGACGTTTAAGTTAAAATTCGGCCACCGGGGGGCCAACCAGCCGGTCAAGGACCTGCGCAGCGGAAAAATTGCGATCACCTCACAGAACCACGGCTACGCCGTGGACCCGGACTCCCTTCCGGCAGACGTCGAGGTCACGCACACGAACCTCAACGACGGGACGGTGGCCGGGCTTCGCCACACCGGACACCGCGCGTTCAGCGTCCAGTACCATCCGGAGGCGAGCCCCGGCCCGCACGATGCCGACTACTTTTTTGCGGAATTTGCCAAAGAGGTTGCCGCATCGAAGGCTTCCGGGTTATAAACTATTTGCCATGGCCAAGCTACAGATCTTTCTCCCCGACGGCACGCTGGTTTCCCACGAACTGGCCGATGAAAAAACCACGGTTGGCCGGGTGGCCGACAACGAGCTCCAGATCAACGACGGCTCGGTTTCGAGCAGGCACGCTGAGATCGAGTTCGAATCCGATGCCTTCCACCTGCACGATCTGGGTTCGACGAACGGAACGTTTGTGAACGGCGAACCGGTCACCGATGCGGTGCTGAGCCACGGCGACGAAGTCCGCTTTGGAACGGTCGAGACGGTTTTTCACGGGGAGGAGGAGGTTCCCGACCAACCGCTTCCGCAATCAAAGTCCTCCGCCGCCGAGGTCGCCCAGCTGAGTTCCCGTCCGCCGGAATTTATCAGCTCCTCGCCGATCCCGAAAAACGTCAAGGAGAAGGACCCGCTGGCCGGCGCCCTCTGGGCTGTGGCGGGCATAGGCGTCCTCGCCTTTGCCGGAGCGATCGCGATGATCCTCGGCATGACATCCGGCCTTTGATCCCATCCAGCCCCGCGGCGGCAAGCCTGCATCTATTTCATGGAAGAACACATTGACCTGCTGGCCATGCGCCGGCAAAAGCTGGAAGCCCTGCGCGCCTCCGACGTGGTCCCGTTTGGCGGCCGCTTCGACATCACTGCGGCCCCGGGCGGGATCCGCGCCGATTTCGTGGAGGGGCGCCACGTGCGAACGGCCGGACGCATCACCGCGCACCGGAACATGGGGAAGAGCCATTTTCTCGACATTTCCGACAGCAGCGGACGGCTCCAGGTTTACCTGCATGCGAAGGAGGTCGGCCCCGACCAGGCGGCCGTCTTCGAGCATCTGGACATTGGCGACTGGATCGGAGTCGAGGGCGAGACGTTCACGACCAAGACCGGTGAGCCAAGCGTTAAGGCCGCCTCGTTCACCGTCCTCTCGAAGTCGCTCCGCCCGCTCCCCGACAAGTGGCACGGGGTCCAGGATACCGAGATCAAGTACCGGCAGCGATACCTCGACCTGATTTCGAATCCCGAGTCCCGCGACGTCTTCCTGAAGCGGATCGCGATCGTGCGCGAAATCCGCCGGTTCCTTGAGGATCGCGGGTTCATCGAGGTCGAGACCCCGATGATGCAGCGGATCCCGGGCGGGGCGGCCGCGCAGCCATTCCAAACCCACCACAATGCGCTGGGCGTTGACCTTTTCCTCAGGATTGCCCCCGAGCTCTACCTCAAGCGCCTCCTCGTCGGCGGGTTCACAAAAATCTTTGAGCTCAACAGGAATTTTCGGAACGAGGGGATCTCGCGCCGCCACAACCCGGAGTTCACGATGCTCGAGGCCTACTGGGCATTCTCGGATTTTGCGCAGATGGCCTCGCTGGTGGAGGAGATGGTCTGCCACCTGGCCCGGACGGTCTGCGGCGGGCTGGTGATCGAACACCGCGCCGAAGATGGAACGCTATCAAAGGCGATCGACCTCACGCCGCCCTGGCGCCGGGAGCGCTACAGCGATCTGATCCGCGGAGTGAAGGCTGATTGGTACGAGCTCACCCCCGAGGCGCGCCGCGCGTGGTGCGCCGCCAACGGGCTCGACATCTCGCACTGCGCAGAGGACTTCGAGGTCACCCAGCACGTGTTCGAAAAGCTCGTCGAGGAAAAGACGATGAACCCGCTCTTCGTGACCCACTGCCCGAAGGAGCTCGTCCCGCTCGCCAAGCAAAATGCCGATGATGGATCGGTCGTCGATGTCTACGAGCTCGTCATCAACGGCCAGGAGATTTCGCCCGGATATTCCGAGCTCAACGACCCGGATATCCAGCGTGCCCGACTCGAGCAGCAGAGCGGGGGCGAGACGCAAAAGCTGGACGACGAGTTCCTCCAGGCCCTCGAATACGGGATGCCGCCGGCCGGCGGGATCGGGATCGGGATCGACCGGCTGGTCATGATGCTCACGGGCGCCGAAAGCATCCGTGACGTCATCTTCTTCCCCCACATGCGCCCGCGGTAGCGTCAGGCGGCATCCGCCGGCAGGCTGGCGTCCCGGATCGCGCAGATTTGGTCGAGCGACTCGACGCGCTGGAGCTTTTCGCGGAGGCGCGCGCCGCCGGGCATCCCGCGGGTGTACGCCATCAGGCGCGCGCGCATGGCCTTCATGGCGAGGGCCTCCTTGCCTCCCCACCATTCGGTTTCGAGCCGGCAGTGCTCGATAATAAAATCCCACTGCTGGCGCGCGCCGGGCGGGGGGAGGGCGGGCTGGCCGTCAAGCGCGCGCCGGATTTCTGCAAAGATCCAGGGGTGGTTCATCGCGGCGCGGCCGATCATGACCCCGGCGGCCTCGGATTCCCGCAGCCTCGCCATCGCGATCTCTGCCGACGAGATGTCGCCGTTCCCGATCACCGGCACGGAGACCGCCCGGACGACATCGGCGATCACGCCCCAGTCTGCAGCTCCCGAATACCCCTGCTCCTTTGTCCGCCCATGCACGGCGATCCGCCGGATCCCCTCGGCCTCGAGGATCCGGGCGGTCTCGACGGCGTTCACCGACCGCGCATCCCATCCGATCCGGATCTTCGCCGTGACCGGCAGGTCTTTGGCAGCGGCGACGACAGCGCGCGCCACGCGCGCGAGCAGCGGGCCGTCGCGCAGCAGGGACGATCCGCCATTTTTGCAGACGACCTTGTTCACCGGGCATCCGAAGTTGAGGTCGATGAAATCCGGGCTCACCCAATCGCTGACCGCGCGCGCCGCCTCGGCGAGGTGGTCCGGGTCGCCTCCGAATAGCTGGACCCCGAGCGGCCGCTCGTCGGGATGGAATTCCAAGTACCGCCTGGTCCGCTCGTTCCGGTGGAGGATCCCCTCCGCCGAGACAAACTCGGTCGTGAGCACGTCCGCCCCGAAGTTTTTGCAGAGGCGGCGGAAGACGGTATTCGTGACCCCCGCCATCGGCGCCAGGAAGATCTTCACACGCTCTCGGCGTCCGGCGTGAGCAGGGCGCTGACCTCGCGCTGGACCTCCGGGATTTGCTCCAGGCTCAGGTGCGGGTTCGTCAACACGATCGTCTCCCCCGTCGCCAGATGCTCGTACACCAGCATGTCGTCATCCGTGCTCTCGACCGGGCGGAGCAGGCGCTTGCGCTCGAGCATCAGCGCCAGGATGTAGCGCACGTTTTGATAGGCAGGCTGGTTCTCCGCCACCAGCCGCCTCAGGAGCCCCTCCGCATCATCGCGCGGGAGCGGCTCGGGCCGCGGCGGAGCGGGCGGCTCGTACTTCGAACGCCAAAACGAAAATGGTTGGATGTTGTCGTTCCGGGATTCCCACGCCTCCTCGCAGAGGTCCTCGCGTCGAAACCCGTCGCCCTCGCGCAGAAGCAGGGTGAAAAATGCTTCCCCAGGCGCAAATTCGCGCCCGGTCCTCGCGCACGTGTGCGCACGTGATTTAATTTCCCAGTCAGCTTGCATGAATTTTTGTTGATAGGCCCGGCACGTCCGATCCGCCCGGCGCGGCCTGAACCTACCCGTTCGATCGGCCCCCCGTCAACGGATCTCCCGGAAAACGAACGCGGCAAGATCAAGGCCGGTTCTGCCTCAAGGGGGATGATGCAATGGGAAAGACTAGCCTGTTTCCTTTGAGGGAACATGGAGGAGGGGAGGATCCTGTGTCCGCCGCAGATATTGGCCTGCCATTTGTTGGCCTTGCATGTGGGGGAGGTCTCTGGGAAATTGTCCGGCATGACAGATGAACTGACCCAGGCCGTTGAGAGCGGCAGACTCGACAAAAAAACCGCTGACGCCCTCGCCCGCCTCACGCCCGGTTCCTACTGCCAGCATAAAAGCTGGGGATTCGGGCGTGTGGCGGAGTGGAACCTGATCGCCGGGCAGATCTTCATCGACTTCGGCACGAAGAAGGCGCACCCGATGCAGGCGGTCTATGCGGCCGAAGCGCTCGCGGCGATCCCGGACGACCACATCCTTGCCCGCAAGGCCGCAGATCCCGACGCCGTGAAGGAGCAGGCGAAGTCGGAGCCGCTCGCGCTTGCGCGCCAGATCCTTGGCGACCTCGGCGGGAAGGCAACGGCCGACCAGATCGCTGCCACGCTCCAGCCGGATATTTTTGACGCGGCCGGGTTCAAGAAGTGGTGGGAGACGACGAAGAAGAAGATGAAGTCGGACGGGCATTTTCAGATTCCGACAAAAAAGTCCGATCCCTTCGTTCTTCTGGAGGAGGCCGTGAGCCCCGGCCGCGGGCTGATCGACCAGTTCCGCGGCGCGCGCCACACGAAGGATCAGGTCGCCGCACTCGACCAGATCACCAAGGCGCTCTCCGACCTGGCGCATGAGGTGGAAGAGCTCCAAGGCCTCGCCGGCCAGATCGAGGAGGCCGCCTCAAAGGGCCGCAAGCTGCAGCCCTCCGCCGCCGTGGAGATGCTGCTCGCCCGCGATGAGATCCTCGGGTGCCACGGCACCCTTCAGCCAGGATCAGATGCCCCCAGCGTGGCGGACATCCTCATCGGCGAGGAAACCCGGCTCCCGGCGCTCTTCGCCTCCCTGCCCGCCTCGAAGCACCGCAAGGTGCTGGAGGCATTTGAAAAGGCCTTCGGCGAGCGCTGGACGGATAAGGCGCTGCGCCTGGCCCAGCAGTCCGGTTCCCGGCTCGTTGTCGAGATCGCCAAGCTCTTCGAGAAAGCCGGCAAGCGCGAGGTCATGCATGCCGCGCTCGCCCGCTGGATCAGCGAGCGGTCGATCACCTCGGAGACACTGATCTGGCTCTGCAAGGAGCGCGGGGCAGGGTACGAGGGGCTGTTCAACGCCGAACTTCTCGCCGCCGTTTTCAGCGCCCTCGAGAGCGACATGCTCAACGAGCGCCGCACCTCCCGGCTCCGCGACCTGCTCATGGACGACCATCCGCTCCTTGGTGAGCTCATCGCCCAGGCCGACCGGGATACCGTCCGCGACACGATGCGCAAGCTCATCCTCACCCCGGTCTTTGACGACCTCACGAAGCGCTCGCTCATGGCGCGCATCGTGAAGCTGCACCCGGACACCCAGAGCATGATCACCGGGGATGCGCCGGAGGAAAAGGTCGAGACCCTCACGGTCTCGTGGGCCAGCATGGAGAAGCGCAAGGCAGACTACGAGCACCTCATCTACAAGGAAATCCCGCAGAACCTGCGCGACATCAACGTCGCCAAAGAGCAGGGGGATCTCCGCGAAAACTTCGGGTTCAAGGCCGCCAAGGAACAGCAGCTCGTGCTTGAGCGCCGGAAGGTCGAATCCGAGCGTGACCTCTCGACCGCCCGCGGTACAGATTTTGAAAACCCCGACACCACGCAGGTCTCGATCGGCACGGTCGTCAGCCTCGTCGCGGAGTCCGGATCCCGCGAGACCTACAGCCTCCTCGGGGCCTGGGACAGCGCCCCCGACCTCGGAATCGTCTCCTACAAGGCGGGGATCGGGCAGATCCTCCTCGGTCGCAAGCCGGGTGATTCCGTCGAGCTGCCGAGCGATACCGGAACCACCCGGAAGCTTCGCATCGAGAGCATTGTCGCCTTCACCGACTTCGACCTCCTCCGCGAAAAGGTTCACGCGCTGGCCCCGGCGGACGCCTGAGCACCCGCACGCGCAGACCCAGCATCAACGGAGAGGCCCCCGGAAAAATGACGCGCGCGGCACGGGGACTTCACTTTGTGTTTTACGTCCTGGTCGTGGGCAGCCTGCGCGCGCTGCTCACGGTTGGCGCGCGGGTCAGGCTTGTGGTTTTTCACCCGCCCCCGCGCGGCGCGTTTGTCATGGCGTCGAACCACATCAGCCATTTTGATCCGCCGTTTTTGAGCGGATGGTTCCCCGGGCGCAAGCTCGACTGGATCGCGATGTCCGACCTGTTTGCCACGACCTGGTCGGACCGTGCGTTCCGCTGGCTCGACGTCATTCCGGTCGATCGCAATGGCGATGACCGTCATGCCCTGCGCGAAGCGATGCGCCGGCTGGAGGACGGCCGGGTCATCGGCGTTTTTCCGGAGGGAGGCATTCGCGACGGGAGCCGCTCTCTCGTGGCGGGCGGCCCGGTGCGCGGCGGCGCGGCCATGATAGCGGCCCGAGCGGGCTGCCCGATCGTGCCGGTCGTGATCCTGGGCAGCGAGCGGCTCTACAACGCAAAAAACTGGCTGCCCTGGCGCCGGGCGAACGTCTACATCGGGGTCGGGGCTGCGATCGAGCCGCCTGCCGGCGAGACCGCGCGCGGGGTCGCCCGCGAGCAGATGAGCGGGCAGTTCGCCGCCGCGATGCTCCGGCTCAAGGACGACCTCGTCTCCCGCTGCCATCTCGACGCGAACGACCTGCCGCACTCGCCGCAGGAGAGGATGGCCGAACCATGAGGAGGCTGGTTGAGAAGACCGCCTCCTGGGGCATGGACAGCGCGATGTGCGGGATGATGAACATCCTGCAGTGGCGGCGCCGGGCGGACAGCTGCACGAAGGCGGAGCTCGACGCGTACCTCGACGCGTGCTCGCCGATGAGCCGCGAAGAATTTTACCTTATGCCCCCCACCCCGGCCCCGAAACGGCGGAACGGCTGGATCGAATGGGAGTCTCCGCTGCCCAGCGGGTTCGCGGAAAACGACCGCGCCCGCGTGAAATTTTATCCGGCGGCCCGGCCGGATGCGCCGGTCCTGCTGCTCCTGCACGCGCTGATGAGCGCGAGCGATGTCGGGTACCGCCGGGTGGCGGCGACATTCAACCGCCGCGGATGGGCGGTCGCGTTCCCCCACCTCCCGTACCACTACTCACGCAAGCCAAAAAGCGCGCTCAACGGCGAGTTGGCGATCACCTCCGACCTCGTCCGGAATGCCGAGGGCCTGCGCCAGGGCGTCGTCGAGCTCCGCCAGCTCATGGCGATCCTCCGCGCACGCGGGGTCCGCGAATTCGGGCTCATCGGAACCAGCTACGGAGGCTGGACGGGCGCGCTCCTCTCATTCCTCGAAAAAGATTTTCGCTTTCTCGGCCTCGTCCAGCCGATCGTGAACGTCGACAAGGCGATCTGGGAAAACCCGGGCGCGGCCTCGATGAGGAGATCGCTCCGCTCGCTCGGCCACATCCGGGGCCAGATCGCCCGCCACGCGCACCTCATCTCCCCGCTCCACGGCTGCCCGCTCTGCGACCACCGGCGGATCGTCGTGACCGCCGGCCTCTACGACCGCGTCTCCCCGGCCGTCGACCTCAAAGCCCTCACCCGCCGCTGGCCCGGCTCCCGCCTCCTCCGCGTCCGCCAGGGCCACTTCGGCTACCGCGCCCTCCGCGACACGCTCGCCGCCATCGAGCCGTTTATCGACGGGCCAGCTGCGGCACAGCCCGCCTGATCTCGCCTGCGGCACAATCGGTCCGCAAGGCACCCGCCACGCCGGGACGTCGTCGACATCCAAAAAAGTACGGCTTGCCGTATATTTAATTATTGGATACCGTGATTTTGATGAAAACCACCATCGATCTTGCCGACAGTCTGGCGGCTTCCCTGAAGGCTAAAACGGCCCGGGAGGGAATTTCGATGCGTGCCGCCGTGCATGAGGCTCTGCGTCTCTGGCTCAAAAGCCGCCCGGATGTGCCCCGTCCCATTTCGCGCGAAATCGGGTTAATGGCCGGCAAGGGCCTCACGGCGGAGGCCGCATCCGCTTCGTGGGATGAGCTTCGCGCGCTGAGTTACGGGCAGAAAATGTAAGGGGCATGATCGCGCTCGACACCAACATCCTTGTCTATGCCCACCGGAAGGACTCCCCATTTCATACCCCCGCGCTGGATACACTCGCGCGGCTTGGCAATGGCGCGGCACCCTGGGCGATTCCGTGGCCGTGTCTCCACGAGTTCCTGAGTATCGTTACGCATCCGCGTATCTACAACCCGCCCACCCCGATCGAAAAAGCCCTCGCCTTTCTGGAAAACTGGATTGAAAGCCCTTCCCTCGTGCTGATCTCCGAGGGAGACACCCACTTCGGCCACCTCTCGCGACTCGCACGGCGCGCCAGGCTCGCCGGCCCCAAAGTGCATGATGCGCGCATTGCGGCGCTCTGCATTGCCCATGGCGTGGACGTCCTTCTCACTGCCGACCGCGACTTTTCTCTCTTTCCCGATCTCACGACCAGGAACCCGCTTCTCTGAGAGTGCCCCGCGACGACCCCCTCGTTCCCAACTACGCAACTCGCGGAGGTCCCCAACAGCCCATTGACACGACCAACTCAACCCAAAAAGTCTTGATATTTAGAGCACACCATGCATGATTCCATGCATGGCTACAAAAACAATTTCGCTCGAAATGGATGCCTACGAGCATCTGAGTCGTGCCCGACGGCATGAACGGGAATCCTTTTCGTCGGTGGTTCGCCGGGCCAATTTTACTGCTGGGATCTCAACGGGGACCTCGATTCTCGAAAAATTGAAGTCACTGCCTCCGGTGCCGGATTCTGCGTTTGAGCATTGGGAGAGGATGGAGCACGAGGAATCTGTTCATCCGAGGGTCTCGCCTTCACCTTGGGACGCTCCCCATGTTTCTTGATTCCTGCTTTCTGATCGACCTTCAAAGAGAGAGGCGGGCTGATCGTGAAGGCCCGGCCCGGCGATTTCTTGCGCGACATGGCGAGGCGCGCTTTTCGATTTCCGTGATTGTCGCGATGGAATTCTGCGAGGGTTTTTCCGACGGAGATCTGTGGAGTGCGCGGGGATTCCTCGATCTTTTCCACCGTGTTCCGTTGCACGAACAGGTGGCTCTTCGTGCATCGCGCATCCGCCGAAAGCTTCGCGAGACCGGTCAATTGTTACCGGACAACGACATCCTTATCGCCGCGACCGCGCTGGAGGGCGGCGAGCCGCTTGTGACCAATAATATCCTCCATTTCAAACGGATTGGTGCCTTGCAATTGCTGGATTACTCTCCGGGAAGCTGAGGGCACGCTGGAACGGAACCTTCCCCAGCTTGCGAAACGTCATTTCAAACGTCGTCATCGGCCGCGCGATCCCGTCGTCCCACGCGACCTCGCTCCAGCCGGATTTTGTGAGCGCCACCATTTCGGCGAAGTAGGCCGCATCATCGGTCATGAGGCGGAGGATGCCATCCGGGCGCAGCACGCGGGCGGCCTCGAGGAGAAAGTCCTCCTTCACCAGGCGGCGGCCCTCATGGCGGCGCTTGGGCCACGGGTCGGGGAAGGACACATGGAGGATGTGTACGCTGGCATCCGGAAGGAGGTCCCGGAGCGCCTGCGCCCCCTCCCCGCGTACCGCAAACGCGTTGGGAAGCTCGCGGCGACGGATCCGCTTGTTGCACGTGTCAACCCGAGCGCTCTGGCGCTCGATCCCCAGAAAATTCCGCGTCCCGTCAGTGGCCGCCATCGCGAGAAGGAACGCCCCGCGGTGGCATCCGAAATCGACCTCCAGCGGAAGGGCTGCGGGCGCAAACCAGGATGGAGGGATCGCGGGCTGCTCGGGCGATTCAGAGAGCATGGTGGAAAAACAAAACGGGCGGGACGCTGGCGTCCCGCCCGGTTCCGTCGGGGGATTTCTCGGGAGAAATCAACCGATCCTTCGGCTGGGTAGCCTCGGGGTCAAAGGGCCGCCAGAGCCTTTGAGGGGCTCCGGCGGAATGAATGTCTTATTCCGCGGCCTTGGTCTCTTCGACCTCAGCCGCCTTCTTGGCGGCCGGCTTCTTGGCAGCAGGCTTTTTTTTCACGGGCTTTTCAGCGACGGGCTCGGCGGGTGCCTCGACCACGATGCTGTCAACCCACTCGATGTAGGCCATCGGCGCGGAGTCGCTCTGGCGCGGCCCGAGCTTGATGATCCGGGTGTAGCCACCCTGTCGGGTGGCCGCGCGAGGGGCCACCTCGGCAAAGAGCTTTTTGACGGCGTCCTTCTGTCCGAGCTCGCCGGCGGCAAGGCGGCGGGCATGAAGGTCCCCGCGCTTGCCGAGGGTGACCATCTTCTCCGCGAGCGGACGGACGGCCTTGGCCTTGGCGAGGGTGGTTTTGATGCGGCTGTGTTCGATGAGGCTGCAGACCTGGTTCGCGAGCAGTGCGTTGCGGTGCGAGGACGTGCGGCCAAGCTTGACGGTTTTTTTACGGTGGCGCATGGCGATTATTTTTCAGCGGGTTCGGGTGGGAGTTCCACCATGCCGGCTTCGAATTTCATTCCGAGTCCGAGTCCGAGCTGCTGGAGCTTGTCTTTGATTTCGTTGAGCGACTTCTTGCCGAAGTTGCGGTACTTGAGCATTTCCGATTCCGTCTTCATGGCCAGCTGCCCGACGCTCGTGATGTTCGCGTTGTTCAGGCAGTTTGCGGCGCGGACCGAGAGCTCGATCTCGTTCACGCTCATGTTCAGGAGCTTCTTCATCCGGGTATTTTCCTGGCTGACCTCCTGCGGGGTCTCGTCGAATTCGACCTGCTCGTCGTTGAACCCGACGAAGACGTCGAGGTGGTGGCGCAGGATCGCGGAGGACTGGAGAAGCGCATCGTCCGGGGTGATGCGGCCGTCGGTCCAGATCTCGATGATCAGCTTGTCGTAGTCGGTCCGCTGGCCGACGCGGGTCGCCTCGACCGCGTACTTCACGCGGGTCACGGGCGAAAAGATCGAGTCGATCGCGATCACACCGATCGGCTGGTCGGAATTTTTGTTTTCGTCGCCGGTGGCGAACCCGCGGCCGACCTTGATCTCGAATTCGGCCTCGAACTTCTGCTTTTTATCGAGCGTGCAGATCAGCTGTTCGGGGTTGAGGACCTCGCACTGCTGGGTGCTTTCGATGTCGCCAGCCGTGATGGCTCCCTCTTTGTTGACCGCGAGCTTGAGGTTGCGGACCTCGTGGTCGTGGGCTTTAAATTTGACCTTCTTCAGGTTAAGGATGATGTCCACGACATCTTCGACGACGCCGGGGAGGCTGGTGAACTCGTGCGGAGCTCCCTCGATCTTGACCGAGGTGATCGCCGCCCCTTCGAGCGAGCTCAGGAGGACGCGGCGGAGCGAGTTGCCAATCGTGTGTCCGTATCCGGCCTCAAAAGGCTCGGCGACAAACTTGGCAAAGGTTTCCGTGGCGGAGGACTCGTCCTTGACGAGCGATTTCGGCATTTCAAACCGACCGAGACGAATGGGCATAACTGTTAACTTTCTATTCCTGCCGGGTTTCCCTGGGCGCATTCGGCTGACCGTCGAAGACGGACAGCCACCAGGACCAACGGCAAAACGTGGTTTTTGCGCGAGTGATGAAAATCTCACGATCCGGCCGGATGTCAATCACCGAAGTGAAAATTTCAGAAAAATCACGGGCGGTTGAGGATTCCGGTCGAGGCGCGAGGGAGGAGGTCGGCGAGGGAAAACCGTTCCTGGCGGCCGCGGAGGTTGGCCGAGATGATCGGCAGCGACGGGGAGAATTCGGCCAGGACCTGCCGGCAGGCCCCGCACGGGCTGATCACCTCGTCGGTGTCCGCCACCACGGCGAGGAGGACAAAATCGGTGTGACCGGCGGCCACGGCAGCCCCGACCGCCACGCGCTCCGCGCAGATCGTGAGGCCGAAGCTCAGGTTTTCCACATTGCACCCACAGAAGACCGATCCGTCGGAGCAAGCGACCGCCGCCCCGACGAGGAACCGGGAATACGGGGCATGGGCGTTCAGCCGGGCCGCGATGGCGCCGTCGACCAATGCCTGTGCATCCGGTTCACTAAAAGGAATCATCACTTGTGCATTGTTACCACCTGTGCTTCATTCCTGCACCATGAAAACCGCGCCCGCCGAGGCCTCCCCCGCTAAAAATCTCCTCGAGGAGATCGAGGTGTTCCGCGCCGCCTGCCGGGGAACCTTGGAATCCATCGGGGCAAAGCTCGAAGAGAGAATCGACGGGGTCCGTACCCGGGTTGAGGCGCTCGGGCCGCCCGACTCCATCCCCTCGGGCAAACTGCGCGACCTGCGCGACATGCTCACCCTCCTCCACCACGCCGACGTGAAGCCGGAAAAAGGCCGTCGCAAGGACCTGAAGAAACTCGATACGATTTCGGACGATCTTCTGATGATGAGCGAAAACTGGCAATGAACACCCCCTGTGAAGCCCCTTCTCTTAGCTGCCCTCCTTTTGGGATCCCCTGCCATGGCAGATGATAAAGCCATCCTCGGCGGCGGATGCTTCTGGTGCGTCGAAGCCGTCTACCAGGGCCAGCCGGGCATCAAGTCGGTCGTCAGCGGGTACGCCGGCGGCAAGTCCCCCCACCCCACATACGAAGAGGTCTGCACCGGAAACTCCGGCCACGCCGAAGTCGTGGAGATCACGTACGACCCGGCGAAGGTCTCCTACGAAAAGATCCTCGACCTGTTTTGGGATGCCCACGACCCCACGACCCTGAACCGCCAGGGTGCCGATCAAGGCACCCAGTACAGGTCGATCATCGTGGCCGGAACCCCGGAAAAAGTCGCGCTGGCGGAAAAGTCCCGCGCTGCCGCCCAATCCGGGTTCACAGACCCGATCACCACGGAGATCGTCGCGTCCGCCGAATTTTTCCCGGCCGAAGCCGCCCACCAGGACTTCTACGAGCGGAACCCGTCGCATCCGTACAACCGCGCCGTCATCGCCCCGAAGCTCGAAAAGCTCAAAGCCAAAGGGCTCTGAAAAAATTCCTGATCGGCAGGATTGACATGGTGTTCGGGACTGGTAGTTTCTTCCTCCCGCCGAAAACCGAATTTACCATGGCCAACACCGAAGTTATCCTCACCGCCAATATCCCGTCGCTAGGCGCGGAAGCCGATATTGTCAAAGTCCGCCGCGGCTACGCCCGCAATTTCCTTCTGCCGCAGGGCAAGGCGCTGGAGGTGACGAAGAGCTCCCTGCGCCAGGTCAACCACCTGCGTGCAAAGCGCGCCGAGCGCGAGGCCCGCGAGGTCACGGCCGCCGAGGAGATCGCCACAAAGATCAACAAGCTGAAGCTTTCGTTCACGCTCGAGACCGGCGAGACCGGAAAGGCGTTCGGATCCGTGACCTCGAAGGACCTGCATGACCGGATCGTGACCGAGCTGAAGCTCGCAGAACTTCCCAAGCATGCGGTCGTTGTCGACAAGCCAATCAAGGAGACCGGCGACCACGAGGTCAGTGTCAAGCTGCACCCCGACGTGACAGCGACGCTCCACTTCAAGGTGGAGGCCCCCGCCGTCGTCGAAAAAGTGGGGGAGTCGGACGACGAGGATGACCGCAAGCCCCGCCGCCGCGTCACCACCAAGGCCTGATGCCTCCCGATTCTCCGGCACGCGCTGAGGAGAATCCCGCCGCCAGCAACGGGACCGGCAAGGGCCGGAACCGGAAGTCCGGGCAGAAGCCGACGAGCTATCTGCCGGATATCCATCGCGCTCTACCCCAGAGCCTTGATGCCGAGAAGGGCCTTCTCGGGTCGATCCTCCTGTCGGGCCCCGTCCTGGACGACACGATCGCCCAGATCAACGCGGCGCATTTTCATCTCCCCGCCCACCAGAAGATCTACGATCTGCTGGTCGAGATGCGGAACTCCGGCCGCCCGATCGACCTGATCTCGGTGACCCAGCTGCTCGAGGATCGGAAGCTCCTGGAGGAGGTTGGCGGAGCCTCGGTCGTAACCGACCTGATTACGTTCGTCCCGACCGCCGCCAATGCGGATTACTACCGCGAGATCCTCATCGAAAAGCACCTCCTGCGGAAGGTGATCACCGTCTGCACGGAGTACGCGGCCCGATCCTACGAGGAGCAGGGCGACGTCAAGATGCTCCTCGACGACGTGGAGGCGAACATCCTAAAAATCGGCGAGGAGCGGGTGAGCTCGGCAATGCCGACGATGAAGGAGATGGTCAACGAGGCGATCACCAGCATCGAGCAGCTCGTCAAAAACAAGGGCGGGATCACCGGGCTCCCGACCGGGTTCCGCGCGCTGGACAACATGACGAGCGGCCTGCACGCCGGCGAGATGTTCGTCATTGCCGCGCGCCCGTCGATGGGCAAGACCGCGCTCGCCATGAACATCGCCGAGCACGTCGCACTCGATGCCGGAAAGCCGGTCGCCGTCTTCAGCCTGGAGATGAGCTCGCCGCAGCTCGTTCAGCGCCTGCTCTGCTCGCGCGCCCGGGTAGACTCGAAGAAGCTCCGCGACGGGTTCATCGGCAAGCAGGAGCTCGGGAGCATCAGCTCGGCCGCCGGACTGCTCTCGAAGGCCAAGATGTTTGTCGATGACACCCCGGGGCTCAGCATCCTCGAGCTCCGCGCCAAGGCCCGCCGGCTCTGGAACCGCGAGGGGATCGAGCTCGTCGTCATCGACTACCTCCAGCTCCTCCGCTCGACATCCCGGCGCGCCCAGGACAACCGGCAGATCGAAATCGCCGAGATCTCGTACGGCGTCAAGGCACTCGCCAAGGAGCTCAAAATTCCGGTCATCGTGCTCGCCCAGCTGAACCGGAACCCCGAACAGCGCAGCGGCGATTCCAAGGGCCGCCCCAGGCTCAGCGACCTCCGTGAATCGGGCAGCATCGAGCAGGATGCCGACGTCGTCGGGCTCCTCGTCCGCGAAAAATATTATGCCGAGGACGAGGAGGCGCGCAAGGAGGCCGAGGGGAAGGCGACGCTCATCATTGCGAAGCAGCGCAACGGCCCAACCGGGGACGTCGCGCTCACGTTCCTCGAGGACTACACCCGGTTCGAAGAGCGCGCCGAGGAGCGCCGCGAGGAATAACTTCCCGGCTTGCTTCCCGGGCCGTCCTTCGGTTTTCTTGACGGGTGATGAATGCCCGCCTCCTCCTCAGCATCCTGCTTCTCCCGGCAGCGCCCCTGATCGCCCAGTCGCTCCTGGAGGATCTCAGCCAGTCCCAGCTCGCGGAAATCGGGAACGGCCGGCAGGTCCTCACGACCCAGATCGTCGAGGGAAAGCCCTGGCCGAGGGTCCGGCTCTACCAAAAAATCCAGGCCGCTTCGCCGGAGGAGGTCGCCGCTGTGTTTTTTAACTATAAAAATGCCAAGAGCTTCATCCCGATGGTCATCAAATCCGATATCTCCCGGCAAATTTCCCCGCGCGTGAGCGAGGTCGACTACGGGATCGATATCCCAATCCTCCCGAACGAATTTTATACCGCCAGGAACTCGATGGTGGCCGATGCCGACGGCAGCTACTGCGTTTCCTGGGAGCTCGTGAAGGCGCTCCAGACGAAGGCCAGCGAGGGGAACCTCCGGATCGAGGCGATGGGCGACGGCTCGGTGATTCGCTACACCAACCTCGTCACCCCGGGCTCCGCCATGGCCGGCCTCCTCAAAAGCCCCGCCATCGACCAGATGAAAAATACCGTGCACGCGATCGTCCGCCAGGCCGAGGCCCAGAAGCGCGAGCACCCGCTCGAGCTCGCCATCGAAGTTCAGGCGCTCCAGCAGGCGCTGGAAAAATAGACCGGAGGATTTCCGGGTTCGGAGTTCCGCGTTGACTCCCTCGCTCCCGCTCGTGTCGCCCCGGTGGGGTCTTGCTTCGCAAGATCTCCCTGGGCCGCTCCCACGGCCACGTGGTCAGGCGGCGGCAGACCACGCAAAAACCCACCGCATAAATGCGGAACTCCAAACAAGATCCCTGGGGGTGGAGCCCAATTTTGCAACTTTCGGGCATGTGCCCTTAAACACACTGCCCGAAATGCTGGAGCAGTCCTGCGGCCTTCGCTGCCGCAAAGCAGCGGCTATGGCATTGTTCCAACTGCTCCAAATCCGGGAGATCTTGCTAGTTGTCCCCCGGGCTGGTTTTCTATTCGTCACGCATGAACGAGGTTTACACGGCGGAGGATCTGATTTGCGGCAGCGATATTTTCGCGCGCCTCTCCCCGCCGGCCCGCCTGTCCGTCTTCGGTGATCCGGTGGCCCACTCGAAGTCGCCGGCCTTTCACAATGCCGCCCTCCGATCTGCCGGGATCGACGTGCAGTACGTCAAGATCCACGTCGCCCCGGACCGCGCACCGGCCGCATTCCGGGCGCTGCCGGGCGCGGGGTTTCTTGGCACGAACGTCACAATCCCGCACAAGGCGGCCGCCCTGGCTGCCGTCGATGAGCCGGACGACTATGCCCGCCGGTCCGGAAGCGTGAATACCGTCGCCGTCCAGGGCGACCGGCTGCTGGGGTTCAACACCGACGGACCCGGACTCGTGCGCGCCCTCCGCGAGGAATTTTCCGTCGACCTTCGCGACCTTCGCGTCGTCCTTCTCGGTGCCGGCGGCGGGGCCGGGCGCGCCATCGCCGTCCAGTGCGCCATCGAATCCTGCGAGCGGCTCGTGCTGGTGAACCGGACGCTGGAAAAAGCGCTGGCGCTGGCCGCCGAGCTGGCGCCGAGCTTCCGGACCGACCGGCTCGTCGGACCGATCGAGCGGCTGGTTGCAATCAGCTTCGACGAGACCGCCCTGCGCGAGCAACTCGCTCACGCGGATCTGGTGATCAATGCCTCCTCCGTTGGAATGCGGCGCACCGATGCCCCGCTGATCCCAGCCTCGCTGCTCACGCCGAGCCTTCTGGTTTACGATACCGTCTATGCCTCCGGGCGGTCCCGCCTGCTGGAGGATGCCGCCGCCGCCGGGGCCCGCTGCGCCAACGGGCTCAGCATGCTGCTCCACCAGGGCGCCCTCTCCTTCGAAATCTGGTTCAACCGCGCAGCGCCCCTTGAGGTGATGCGCAAAGCCCTCATGGAGCCCGTATGATCCTCTCCCTCGCCAGCACTCAGTTCGTATTCCTCGCGCTTGGAATCCTTGCGCTCAACGTCCTCCTGAAGGCCGGCGGATACGCCGCCAACGTCGCCGGCTCGTTCCCGCCGCTCGCCATCACCCTCGCCCACCAGGGGATCTGGCTCTTCTGCATCCCCCTCCTCTGGGTCGCCTTCGCCACCGCTTGCGTCCGATCAAAAAACAAAATCTTCAACGAAGCGACCGCCCGCATCACCGGCGTCCTCACCGCCGCCGCCATCTTCCTTGCCTACACCTACGCCGGCTCCCAGTTTTTTTAGGCCCGCAGCCCGATAGCCGTCAGCGTCTTTTCCTTGGAATCGTCCCGGCCAGGCGGTAAACCATGTGCGCAGCACGCAAAGGAGGGGTGGTAGAGTGGTCTATTGCGCCGGTCTTGAAAACCGGAGAGCCGAAAGGCTCCGTGGGTTCGAATCCCACCCCCTCCGCCATGACCCTCAATCGCCCGCAAACCCTGATAAATACAGGGACTCGTGTTTTTGGCATGGCACCAAAAAGGCCGTTTTCAGGCCAAGTGTCCCTGAAAGTGTCCCTTCTTCGCCGGGAAAATCAGAATTCTCGCGAAGGTGGCCACAAGGCGGGCAATACTCCCCCACTGCCCATTAACGGGGTTCCGGGATTCTCGGATAAGGTTCTGCATACCCTGAAAGGAGCCTCAAAATGCAGCTGAAATATCGTCTCTATCGCCGGTCCAACCGGTCAAATGGAACCTTCTACGCGCAGAATTGCGACACTGGAGCACGGGAGAGTCTGGGAACAAAAAATCGAGCCGAGGCAGAAAAACTGCTCCAAGCCAAAAACGATGCCCATGCCCAGCCCATCCTGAGCCGTGAACTCGCGAAGGTTTACCTTCAAGCGCAGGATCCACGCTTCGGCAAACGGACGTGGGGAGATGTTGCCCGGTTGATCGATGGTGCCTACGAGGGCAGCACGAAGGAACGATTCCAGAAATTTCTTCGCAGCGCCCCGGTCCAGCGACTGATGAACCTGCGCTTGGTGGAAACCAGCTCCGGCGACTTTCTGGAGGTATTCGCCCATCCCAAGGCGGGGGTGTCCGCGAATGTGCAATTGCGCATCCTTCACAATCGCGCCTTGGATCTGGAGTGGATTTTGAGGCCGATCCTCTCCCGGAAGGCTTGGCCGAAAATCCGTTATGGCCACCGCCAGGGCATCACGCGGGAGCAGCACCAAGCGGTTTTGAAGGCAACTCCGAACAAAGAATATCGGATCTATTTCGAGCTCCTGTGGCACACGGGAGGAAGTCAGACGGATATCGCGAATCTTCGGGCCGAGGATATCGACTGGAATACCCGTCGCCTGTTTTATGCCCGGCAAAAACTGAAATCATCAGGACAAGGAAATGCCTGTCTGGTCATCGGTGAGGCTCTGGAATCGGTTTTGAAACAACTTCCATCCGAAGGGCCTCTCTTCCCGCATCTTCGCGAATTGAAAGAGAGCAAGCGGAGCAACTATTTTTGGACAAAACGGGTCAAAGCGGGCCTGCCAGACGGAATCGTCCTTCACTCATACCGCTACGGCTGGGCCGAGCGAGCCCAAACAGCCGGGATGCCGGAGCGAGAAGCCATGGCCCATCTGGGACACGGAAGCAAAGCCGTTCATCGGGCGTATGCGCGTTCGGCGGATCGCGTAACCATGCCGCTGGAATGGTATGAGAGCCAGAGCACCAAGAAGCTGATCGATTTCCAAGCTGAACTTGCCAAGAGTGTTCGAAGTGTGGCGTAAGGGCGACAATTAAGAAACGGTTGCGTGAAATATTCTGCGACCGATCCGCGCTTAGGGGGGCCTTCCCCCTTGGTGGACAGTCGTCACGAGGAAACCTTGCGATGGAGGGGATCAGGCTCCAGAACGGGGAAGGCAGGGAAGGTCTCGATCACTTTTCTGACCAAGACTGGCCCTCTGACAAGAATCTCTTCTCTGGGTTTCGGATTCTTTTTTCCGGCCCAATACATGTGCGCGTAGGCCTCGATTTGATGAATTGGGAGGGTGTCGTAAAAGATCCATTCCGCGTCAGCCTCGAAGATCTCGGTTCCGTCAAGGATTTCAACTTCTGGACTGGGCGTGAGCCGAAGCGTTCATACTTGCAAAACAGTCCATCGGGAAATCGCACTGTTTACAATTCTGAACGCTGTTCCGATTGGCCTCAAACAGCCCGATCAAGGTTGCTCCCAACTGGGAGCAGGGATGTGATTTTTATCCGCAAGACTGGCGGGGATGAAAGCACACATACATCCCGAAAACGACATCCGCCACTCCGACCGCCGCCATCCGGTGGACTTCCTTGAACCCCTCCCGACACCCGACGATCAGCTTCACCGCATTTGTGAAGTCCTGAGCCGAACGTTCGGCTGGGTAGCCAAGGCGGACACCGTTGAACAAAAAGGCCTCCGGGCTTCCGTGGTTCTCTACTGCGTCCGGGCTGACCTGCTTGGCACGGAAACCCTTGAAAAGCTCGGGGCAAAAGCCGGAATGCCACAGGCCGTGGTTGACGAGCTTGTTTCGGATTTCTGCCACACCATCGGCTGGTGATGAACGCGGAGGATTTCAAACTGGCAGGTGCCAGCGGTGCAGATCGCGTATCCGACCGGGTTCGATCGATTCCCTTGCGTGACTTGCTCACCTGGCACGGATTCCCCCTCAAACGTGAAGGCGTCAGCTTTCGGGCGAAGGATGAACGCTACAACATCGTCATCCATGGCGAAAAATGGTTTGATAACCGGGCCGGTGTCGGCGGCGCTGGCGCGATTG
>Ga0247840_10001893_pt1 | contig 38743 bp, 29 predicted proteins | sample LaCruzMarch2015__FD_192404 | JGI IMG/M metagenome (GOLD analysis project Ga0247840, IMG submission 192404) | Freshwater microbial communities from meromictic Lake La Cruz, Castile-La Mancha, Spain - LaCruzMarch2015_17m | ecosystem: Environmental > Aquatic > Freshwater > Lake | place: Spain... | reverse complement strand
TGCTGTCTTTTTCAGCAAAAGAGTTTTTGAAAATTAGCACGCTAATGCGGTGCCGAGTATATTTGTTCAAAGTTCTTGACCCGGAAATCGGCTTGTCTTAATCAGCAGACCCTATTTAAAACTTCCCAGTAACGAAGAGGCTGTAATTGCCAATAAAATATTAAGTCTGAGAGGGGAGAATATAATCCTTGATGTCCACCTTGCCGGACTTTATGAGGTAGAAACAAGGTCACTAAAGCAAGCAGTCCGAAGGAACAAGGATCGCTTTCCTTCTGATTTTATGTTTGAACTTACTGACATAGAAACAGATAGCATGGTATCACAAAATGTGATACCATCCAAAAGCTATCTTGGTGGTGCTGTTCCGTTTGCTTTTACCGAAAATGGCGTAGCCATGTTATCCAGTGTGTTGAAAAGTAAAAAAGCTATCGAGGTGAATATCGCTATAATGAGAACATTCACCATACTCAGAAAAATGCTTCTTTTTCATAAAGATCTCAAACAGGAATTAGACCATCTTAGAACGCAATTAGCTGAACATGATAACAATATCCTTTTGATTTTCGAATATCTCAAAAAATTCGGGCAGGCCAAACAAGCGCAGTTTGACCAGGAAAACAGGAAACGAATAGGATATAAGCCAACGGCCAAATAGGGCTCCATCAGGGGAACTGCATGTTATTGCCTTCAGTTGAGCACGCCAACCTAGAGTGGGACAGTGTTCCCCACGGGAATACCCTGGAATCAGCATAGCCTCCGTATACTTCCAAAGAAATAATTGAGCATATCTGAAATAAATTTCGTACTTTTACTCTGTAGCATTTGTTTGTTTTGGGGTATACAGCAGATGTACAGCTTTGCAAAAAACTTAGGGTGTTCCACTTCTCGCAATGCTGTTCGGCATCGTTATACTAAAGGATGAGCAATTTGCTATTAAAATTCAGAGAGCAGGCATTCAGCATTCAGCATTATGAAAGACAATAACATCACTAAGATACTACTGGCCTTCGTGGCCGGCGCCGCAGTTGGGGTGGCTGTCGGGTATTTCCTGAATTCCGACAAAAAGGACGAATTGCTGTCTGAACTGAAGGAAGGTGCAAACAACATCAAAGAAGGCTTTGAGGAGAACTTCGGCAAGGCCAAAGACATCATCGATGCCTTGAAGAACCCGGTTGCTGAGACCGATGCTGACATTCAAGCCTGAGGTCATGGAAGAACAAGGCAATATTTTCGCTGAGCTGAAACAGCTTATCACGGATTACCTGGATGCCAGGATCAGCCTCTTCCGGCTCGAAGCCTATGAGAAGATTGCCAAAATCACGGCAGCCCTGTTTTCTTCTGTCGTCGTGGTTCTGCTGGCATTCTTCCTGTTGTTGTTCCTGAGCATGAGTGCTGCCTTCTTCCTGGGTGGGCTCCTCGACAGTACGGCCCTGGGATTCCTGATCATCACCGGCATTTATGTCATTCTTTTTGCTCTGGTGATGCGCTGGAAGAAGGTGTTGCTGGAAAAATACATCATCAATCGCATCATCTATGAACTAACCAGCAAGGAGGACGAAGGTGATGACGAAAGCCGCTAAAAAGATCAACAGCCTGGAAAAGCTGCAAGTTGAAAAGCAGGTGCTCAGGACCTTTTGCTCCTACCAGGAAAAGCTGATTCTGTATAAATTCGACTACCTGAAAAAGAATTTCCCTGCCCTCATTACCCAGGAGATCTTACCCTATACGCCTGAGAAAAACGAACAGATCACTTCCGTACTCGACTTTGTTAACGAATTAATCATACGCCTCTTACCTGCGCGTTACCGCAACAACAAGCTCGTCACCGGCTTGCTTAAGATGGCACAGGCCCTGGTGATCAGGGGAATGCATAAACAAGTAAAATCATGAATAGCTGGTATCGCTTCATCCGTCGCAATTTCGAGTTGCTGTTTTGGCTGAGTGCTTTGGTATTTCTGGGCTTTACGACTTCAGACGACACACACTTCAGCTTTTGCCTGATCCGGCTTGCAGGTTTTCATTGGTGCCCGGGTTGTGGCATCGGGCATGCCATCGGGTATTTGTTGCAAGGGAAGCCGCAGCTTTCATGGGAAGCCCATGTCCTTGGTATTCCTGCATTTTTCGTGATTTTACAGCGGATCTATGTCTTGTTGACCCAGCACAATCTTGCATCAAGGACCTGGAGTGATGTCCACCATACAAGAAAATCAATTCATCAATATTTCACAAAAATCAGAAAAACAACACATTAACACAAGACTCAGTGAGATCTGGCACAGCCATCCCCCTGTTTCTTGCTTAAAAACACCACCCATGAACATGTTATTATTCAGCCTGCCCGGCATGTCTACAGAAGAGATGTCGTTTATTGACAGCATCACCAAGGACCTCAGCGAAGAACAGCAGAAACAGTTTATCATGATTTACAGCAGTCGCCGCAAAGACCCGCAAATGATCCTGATTCTTACCCTTTTGGGTTTTGTTGGCGTTGCCGGCGTACACCGCATGATCGTCGGAGAAATCGGGATGGGCCTGGTGTATTTCTTCACCGGGGGTTTTTGCCTGATTGGCACCATCGTCGACATTATCAATTACAAAAACATTTCCGGAGAATTTAACCGTCGACAAGCCATGGAAAGCGTCGGAATGGTGAAACAATACGTCAAATAGTTTCTCCCTCCTTTATTTCTAAATCTCCCTTCTAAAGGTCGCCCGTCTCACTGCTTACGACTCACGAATTTATTCCCTTACCACCTTCCGAAAACAAACCTGATCCTTAGCCCCAAGTCTCAGCAAATACACCCCTTTTGGCAAAAAACCAAGATCAAGCTTTGAGGAAGTTTGCCCAGCCATGAACGTCCCCGAGGCCAGGAGTTTGCCCTGCAAATCACACAATTTCCATTCAGTAACAGGAAATCCGGATGGGATATTGACAGTGTAGACTCCATCTGATGAAGGATTGGGAGAGATAACGACTTGCTGAAGCCCGGGCTTGTTTTCGTCGATCGCAAACTGAATGCTTACAAAGCCATCCACGAAGCAGGTCGGGATAAAGGCCTGGGCTGCAGTATCCGGTCCCAGGAAAAAAGGCGCAGACATCACATCAAAAGTAAGCGGAATAATGCCGGGAAAATGCTGTAATACATTGAATTTCAGGTCAAATAGTTTGCCATTCCCAATCATAGCCAAAGGCATGCCGGAATGCCAGGCTATGCTGATCTCCCCGTTACTCTCTGAGAATGTGAAATTTGCGAAAGGTGCCAGGGCTGCATTCAGGTTTTCTATGCCCAGGAACTCAAGTCCTACAACTGAGTAATGAATCTTAAACGCGAAGTTCTCCAGGGGCGGCATATCCCCGAGCATGACGGGCACCAGGGTAGTATCCGACAGCACAGGCACGGTAGGCTGAATGCTGCAGCTGGCCTGTGGAGAATAAACCCAGCCCTCGACAGCAGCGACAGGATAATCCTGCCCTGCCGCATCCTTGAAATAACAAGCATCAGGTGAAAACACCATCGTATCAAAATTCAGCATATTCTGTCCACCGAAATAATTGGCTTCAAACTTAAACAGCCAGGGTTCTGTCAGGGAGATGGCTGTGGTGTCAGTTCTTTCGACGATCAAGATATCTGTGGCCCCCCCGGGGTAATAGGTAACCAGCAGGTTGTCGATATCAGGATTCAGGAAGAGATTCCCATTGTAATAAAAGGTAGGATTGTAATACCGCAAGGTGACACGGAAGCGTCCAAGGTCCTGGATAGGTTCCTGAACCCGCACCACAACAGTAACCAGCGGACTGTCGCAAGCCACAGCTGGCAAGCAGGAAAGACGCACAGTATCTTGCAGATCCATGGCTTGGCTGCTCTGATAGGTCAACAAAAACAACAACAGTATCCAGATTGGGGTTTTCATGGCTTTGGGATTGGGGGTTTTACACACTCAAAGATAAGCAAATTCACATTTTCAGTGACAAAGCGCACGCTATGGTCCATAATTATTTACAACTTTGCAGTACGATCAAAGCTTTTGTTTCGTTAACAACTGCCCAATCACGAATATTGCATTTTTACTTATGAAGTCAAAGAAATTCCTGCTTACGCTCCTCTTCCTTATCAGTATCCTTGCAGGACAATCGCAAACTACTGCGGATGCGATCTATTATGGTGGCGACATCCTGACAATGGAAGGCCCTGTGGCCCACTACGCTGAGGCCATTGCTGTCAAAGACGGTCTCATCCTTTTTGTCGGCCCTATGGCTGAGGCAGAGAAGCTGAAAGGCGAAAAAACGCTGATGAATGACCTTCAGGGCAAGACGCTCCTACCCGGTTTTTTTGATGCCCACAGCCACATCTTTAGTTTTGCTACGAGCCTGGAACAAGGTAACCTGGCGCCACCACCCGCCGGAAAAATCCAAAATATGGCAGACATCATCGCTGAACTGAGCTCCCTGAAGGCGCGTCTCAAGGCCAGTGATACCAGCTGGTTGATTGGCAAAGGCTATGACGAGGCTTACCTGGCTGAGCATCGCCATCCGACAGCGGCAGAACTCGACAAGGCCTTCCCTAACAACCCGGTAATCCTGGTTCATGTGTCGGGGCAGATGATTGTGGCCAATACTGCAGCCTTGAACAAAAGAGGTATCGGTGCTGGAACACCTGATCCTGAAGGTGGAGAAATCGTAAGGATCCCCGGCAGCAACAAACCCGCCGGACTCTTGATGGGCAAGGCACAACTGCCTTTCAGGGCTGTACTGAGAATGCCCAGGACCATGGAAAAAGACATGGAATTGCTGGGACTGGCTCAGGATTATTATGCCAGCTGTGGCATCACTACAGCCAATGAAGGTGCTTTGCTTCCTTACCTGGTCCCCCTGGCAAGCCATGCTGCTGACAAAAAACTCCTCAAGCTAGACCTGATCGTTTCGCCGCATTTCGTTGTTGCCAATGATTACCTCGGCACAGGGAAGGTGCAGTGGGGCTTATATAAAAACCACCTGAAATATGCCGGAATAAAAATCGTTGTCGATGGGGCCACACAATCCAAGACTGCCTTTCTGACACAGGCCTACCTTACGCCTGTCGCGGGCTGCGACCATGACTGCAAGGGAAGTTCAAACATTCAACAAGCAGAAGTGAATCAGCTCATGCTGCAATGCTATAAAAACAAGGTACAGGTTTTCGCCCATTGCAATGGGGATGCGGCAACAGACATGGTGATTAAAGGCCATGAATACGCCGAAAAAGAACTGAAAGCAAACAATACCGGCAGGCGTACTGTCATCCTCCACTCCCAGGTGATGCATCCCGGCCAACTCGAATTGTACAAGAAATACGGCCTGATTCCATCTTTCTTCACAAACCAGACCTATTTCTGGGGTGATGATCACATTGCCAACCTGGGTCTGGAAAGAGCTTCGAACATCAGTCCGATCAAAAGCGCACAAGCCCTTGGCATGCTGTACACCAACCATACTGACTGTACCGTTACCCCCATCGATCAGCTCTTTCTGCTGTGGACTGCCGTGAACCGACTAACCCGTTCAGGTGTCGTCCTGGGGGAGAACCATAGAATCGATGCATACAATGGCCTGCGCGCCATGACCATCAATGCGGCCTACCAGTATTTTGAAGAAAAGTCAAAAGGCTCCCTGAAAAAGGGCAAAATCGCAGACCTGGTCATCCTCGACAAAAACCCCCTCAAGGTAGAGCCGATGCAAATTAAGGAGGTGAAGGTGATGGAGACCTTAAAAGCCGGAAAACAGATCTGGAAACGCGAATAAAGGGACTTGAATAGAATGCGTATGTTTGCATAAGATTCAGGAAAATTGGAAAACAAAGAAGTACAATTGTGCGAAAGCATCCGGCAGGGAGACAAAAATTCCTTTGAATATGTCTTTAGAACATATTACGGAAACTTATGCCAGTATGCCAGCCAGATCCTGACAGACAAAGATGCCTCCGAGGAGGTTGTGCAGGAATTGTTCTACCAGTTGTGGCAGAAAAGAGCGGCTTTTCAGGTGACCACTTCGCTCAAATCTTACCTATTCAGGGCAGTACACAACAGCTGCCTGAACTACATCAAACACCACAAGATCAAAGAAACTTATGTCCAGCACTACCAGCAGGAGAACTCCGGTATTGCTGTCAATCAACACCAAGCCATCGAGTTAAAGGAGCTGCAGAGCAGGATTTCCAGGGCTGTGGAGATGCTACCCCCGGAACGCAGGAAAGTCTTTATGATGATCCGTTATGAGGAGAGAAAATACAAAGAGGTGGCTGAGTTACTCGGGATTTCTGTTAAAACCGTGGAGAACCAGATGGGCAAAGCCATGCAATCCCTCAGAGTAGCCCTAAAAGATTACTTACCCGTAATTTCTGCAGTGATCATAAATATTTTACATTTTTTTTACAATTCAAATAGGTGAAACATGATTCCAAATTGTCATAGATCTGCATGAGCGCATTCCCGGAAAATATGAACCCCGACTTACTGACTTCGTTTCTGAGCGGAGAGACTAATGCTGCAGAAACTTTGCTCGTACGGGAATGGATAGACTTTTCAGCAGAAAACAAGGCCGAATTCGAGCGGCTGCAGAAGATCTGGCAGGCATCAGAAGACGCCCTTCCTGCATCTGCTGACATGGACATTGATGCCGCATGGGCCAGGCTCAATAAACGGATCGAGCAGGCAGAAACAAAGCCGGGGAATTCCTTTGCCAACATCATTTCCTTGCCCTTGCGCAGCAGGACAGCTTTCCGGATTGCGGCCGTATTCATCCCGCTGATCGTGCTGACCTTCATCATCATTAGTCAATTCAGCAAGACAAAGACCACGACTTATGCCAGCTTTTCTGATACAGCCACAGTCGTACTTTCTGACCAAAGCCTGGTTCAGCTGAATCTGAATTCCACTTTGCGCAGTCCGGATGAATTTAAAGGCAAAACCCGTGAGGTAAGCCTGAGCGGGGAAGCCTTTTTCACTGTCACACCCAACCCACAACAAGCCTTTATCATTCACTTAAAACAACTTGACATACAAGTAGTTGGCACATCCTTCAACGTAAAAGCAGACTCCAATTCAACCCAGGTAGAAGTGATCGTAAAAACCGGAAAAGTCCTGCTTTCTGCCCTGAACCCTGCAGGAAACAAAACAGATTCCATCTACCTGACAGCAGGGATGAAAGGGATCTTTAACAGGCAAACATCCCGCTTTTCTACATCAAATATAGCGGATGAGAATGAATTGTACTGGCTCAGCAAAACCCTGGTATTTAACAAAACCAGTTTGGATTCGGTATTCAATTTGCTTGAAAAGATCTATTCCGTAAGCATCAATTTCAAAGACCCGGAAATCAGCAAACTCAGGCTGACCGCCCGTTACGAAGGATTGCCTGTGGATAAGACCATGGAAATCATCGGTGAATCATTCGGCTTCAGAATACAGAAGGCTGACTCAATCTTCAACATTGATGTTGCCCGGCCGTAGTTTCAGGAAATATTTTCTCTTTTTCACGGCAGTGGTGCTTTTGGCATATCCGGCAGTGGGACAAAACAGTCCTTTGGCGCGTGCCATCAGCATTTCATTCAGCAATTTGAGTCTTGCGCAGGCATTGCAGCAAATTGAAATAAGTTCGGGCCAGCGATTTTCTTATAATTCAGACATCCTGCCGGCTGATGCCAGGGTGAGTATCGTAGCCAAAAACAAAAGCATGGAAAAAGTACTTTCTTCCATGCTTGGGCAGGACTATTATTTCAAAAGCAGCGGTAAATACATCATCATCCTGCAAAAAATAAAGGCCGGGCAAAGCTCTGCAACTGAACAGTCATTTCGGATTTCAGGTCGTATTGTGGATGCAAAAACCAATCTTGCGGTGCCCCTTGCGACAGTGTACGACATGGCGAGTATGGCTTCTGCTGTGAGTGATAAGCAAGGGTCTTTCAGTTTCTGGATTACACCCCGCACAACCTACATCGGCCTGCGCTGTTGTAGAGCGGAATATCTTGATACAGTGGCCTTTGTGAATCCATCACAACAAACTTCCATCGTATTCAGAATCCTTCCTAAAGAAGCAACCATCACCAGGTTAAACAAGATTACACCCCAGGTGATTCTGCATACAGATTCAATAGAATTCAGTCTTGCAAAAAGAATCCTTTCCGATGACATGTTGCTGAATAGCAGCAATGTGATTATCCCGGATAAAAGAATTGCCCAGTTTTCCTTTTTCCCCGGCTATGGCACAAACCAGCTCCTGGGGGGTGCTGTTGTTAACCACATCTCCATTAATTTATTGGGGGGCTTTTCAAAAGGAGTCAGTGGTTTTGAGGTAGGCGGACTCTTCAACATCAACAAGTTAAACATGGATGGTGCGCAATTTTCAGGGCTTGTCAACATGACAGGAAAAAATGTCAGGGGCCTCCAGGTGGCCGGTCTGATGAACCTGAGTGGTGGCAATTTCCATGGTGTACAAGGCAGCGGCCTGTGTAACCTGGGTGCAGATACTGTTCATGGCTTACAGCTTGCAGGTTTATACAATGAATGTAAGTCATCCTTGCATGGGCTGCAAGTGGCAGGCGGGGTAAATATGTCGAAGGCAAAGGACGGAGGATCACAGATTGCAGGCTTGTTGAATTATTCGCCCCATCCGCGCTTTCAACTGGGCCTGATCAATGTAGCAGACACCTCCGACGGCATGCCACTGGGTGCCATAAACATTATTAAGCACGGCTATTATTCCTTTTCCATGCATGTTGATGAAACACAGACCGGGCATTTGCTGTTCAGCATGGGAACCTCCAAATTGCATAGCATCTTAGGCCTTTCAAACCGTCCGAATCAGGATAATCATGATTGGGGAATATGCTTTGGTCTTGGAACACACCTTATGCAGCAAAGCCGCCTAAGCCTTACGGTAGAAATGCTCAATTCGATTATCAACACTTTTGGAAGTTTTGATTCTACTACCGTTAGCCGTTGTAACATTACTGCAGCCCTTTCATTGCGACTAGGCAAACGGGTCTATTTCAGTGCAGGCCCTTCAGTCAATTGTTTCATTGCCTCCTCCACGGACGAAAGTGTGGATGCGTTTATTAAAGATGCTATCCCTGGTGACAGCTGGCATTATGCTTCAAGCCGCACACGCTTTGATGGCTGGCTGGGCTACAATCTTGGTCTGCGGATTAAGATTTAACAAAAAAAATAAAAAAAAACAGCCCGGGGAATAGGGGTAAAGGCTGATTGGGTTGCCATTGCTGTATAACCAATACAATGTGGCAATGAAAACAAATCATTTAAAAGGGCTTCCCATCATTCTGCTCTTCTTAAGCCTTCCTTTCAACAACAAGGCTACCGCCCCCACAGAAAAATGGATCAACGTAGAATCCAAATCCGGGATACAGGTTTACGAACGTTGGGTGAGTGTCAACAAAGACCTTGTCGTTAAGGAACGCAAAGGCATCATGCAAGTCAATGAGAATTTGCAGGAAGCCATCAACACCTTAAGAGATCCGGCCAAAACCAGGCTATGGATGGAACATGTGAGCGATGCCTACCTGGTCAAACAGATTTCCGACAATACCTGGTACTCCTACACCTGTTTTTCTATCCCTTGGCCTTTTGAGTCGCGGGACATGGTCTCCCTTTCCACCCTGGCATACAACAAGAATGGTAGGGCGGCAACGATAGAGATCTGTAGCAAAGGAGATGCGCTCCCCCTGAAACCCAGGACAAACCGCCTGAACAGCTTCAAGGCCAGCTGGGAGATCGTCGAGTTGAGCAAAGGCAGGCTGTCTGTTTCTTTTACCGCCATTTCGCTGGCCCCGCCTGAATACCCGCGCTTTATCCAGGATCCCATCATCCGCGGGACCTTTTACAGAAACCTACTGAATTTAAAAGGGATACTGGATCAGTAACACCAAAAAACGCAGCGGGCTATCATGAATAAGCTAATCAATATCTTAAAAAACAAAATCCGGAAACTCAGGGGCAATCCCAAAGTCCTTGCAAAAAGCTTTGCCCTGGGCTCCTTCATCGGCGTATCCCCCCTGGTCGGTATGCAGGTCCTGATAAGCCTGTTTCTTTCAGGCCTGTTCCGCCTCGACAAAACGGCTGCAGTGGTCGGCGTTCTGAACACAAACTGGACAAAAGGGCTGCTCCTTTACCCCCTGAATTATAAAATCGGTGCCAGCTTATTGGGCATTGACAGCAGTTTCGATGTCAGCACCTTAGCAAAAGGGAACCTCTTCCACAACATCTGGAATTCAGGCATGGACATCTTCCTTTCCTTGCTGGTGGTTGGCATCATCACCGGGCTTCTCATCGCCACCATCTATTATTTCCTGATTCTTAAAATACTGAATACCAACCCTCTTAACACCCAACACGAGCACTTATGAAAAACGAGAAAAAAGCTTATGCCCTGATCACCGGTGCTAGCCAGGGCCTGGGAAAAGCCATGGCGTATGAACTGGCCTCAAGAAAAATCAATGTGTTGCTTGTTTCCCTTCCGGGAGAAGGCATGTCGGGGATATGCCAGGACCTCATGCAAAAGTTCCCCATTGATGCACGGTATTTTGAAACTGATTTTTCGCACTATGAATCGGTTTATGATGTCGCAAGCTGGGCATGTTCAGGAAAGGGCGTATTTATGCTCATCAACAATGCGGGCATTGGAGGAACCAAGGCGTTTGAAACGGCCACACCTGCGTATGTCGACAACATCATCCAGGTGAACATCAGGGCAGTATCGATGCTGACCCGTTTGTTGCTGCCTGAGCTTCACCAGCATCCCTTTGCTTACATCCTGAATGTCGCCAGCATGGCATCCTTCAGTCCGTTTGCCTTCAAAACAGTATATCCGGCCTCCAAGGCATTTGTCTATTCCTTTTCCAGGGGATTGCATGAAGAGCTGAAGGGAACCAACGTATTTGTCAGTGTCATACATCCCGGCCCAGTTAAAACCAACAAAGAAGTCACTGCACGTATAGAGAAACAAGGCATTTTCGGAAAAATCGGACTTATCTCTGTAGAAAAGCTGGCGGGCATTGCAATCAGGCAGTTGTTGCGACGTGACTCCCTGATCCTGCCGGGCGTGCTGAACAAGATAAGCTGGATTCTGATGACCACCCTGCCCAATGCCTGGAAGCTGCCTTTGTTGTCGAGGGCTGTGAGAAGGGAAATCAACGTTCTCCAACCCCTTAAAGTCACAATCTGAGCCTTATGAAAGTATTGGTAAGTGGTGCCAACGGTTTTTTGTCGGGGCATGTGATACAGGCATTGCTCAGCCGTGGTTATGCAGTGCGTGCGATGATGCGGACAGGGGCGCAAGCACCCGCCTTGGCGGGTTTGCCCATCGAAATATTCCATGGAAACATCACGCATCCCGCTGATCTGCAATTGGCTGTAAAGGACTGCGACATCGTGATTCATGCAGCGGCAGATACCAGTCAGTCGCATCGGAAGGCAGCGGATTATTACCCCATCAATGTTCATGCGACAGAAGAAATCATCAGGGCGGTAGCGGCAGCAGGCTGTAAGCGCCTGATTTATGTAAGCACTGCCAATACCACAGGTTTCGGCAGTGCCGATGTGCCCGGCAATGAAAACACTCCTATGTCTCCATGGGCGCAGAAATCCGGGTATGCCATCAGCAAACTGGCAGCGCAAAACAGAGTTTTGGAAGCAGTGAAAACGGGAACGATCAATGCCGTGGTGGTGAATCCCACCTTTATGATAGGTCCTGGGGATTATAAGCCTTCCTCTGGTCGCATTTTCCAAATGATCCTGGGCAAAAAAGTGGTGTTTTGTCCACCAGGAGGCAAGAATTTTGTAGATGTTCGTGATGCCGCGATGGCGATTGTCAATGCCATAGAACTCGGAAAGAAGGGTGAATGCTACCTCCTTGCCGGCAACAACCTAAGCTACAGGGAGTTCTTCAAAAAAGTCAATGAAAAGAGCAAGCAAACCAGCCTCCTCCTGGGGATTCCGGCCTTTGTCCTCCAGATTGCCGGGAACATAGGGGAATTGCTCCGCCTCGCAGGAATCAAAACTGCGCTCAACAGCGCAAATGCTCAATTTCTTTGCAGGCCAACGTATCTGGATAACACCAAAGCAGTGCAAACTTTAAAACTGCCCTCAGGGGATATTGACAAGACTATTGCAGATTATCTGCGCTGGAAAGGCATTTAATAAATTCAAAATCTGATTTTTAAGCTATTAAAAGCAAAAAATAAAAAATAGACATTGACCTATCCCTAGTATCTTAATATTATGGGTATATTTGATCAGGTGATTTGGGAACGAGGGGGGGCCTTTTTTCTCAAATCAACAACCTGGCCTGATGTTCAAAACAACAGCGACTACGCCTATTAACATACTCCGGATCACGAAAAAACATTTGCAATCCATGCAAAGTTGGGTGATCACTGTGCTTTTTCTATTCTCATTTCTGCCCTCACCAGCACAAATGATTACCAATTACATACAGCACTTTACCAGCAATCCTTCCTTTACCTCCTATGCACCCGTTTATGCCTACTGGGATAGTGTGAATGGTAATTATTACGTGAACACCTTCGACAATCTTGCCAATCAATACTGGGCCCACACCCCTGCCTTTACCCCAGTTGATTCAACCGATGACTTTATTTTTAAATGCGACTTTAAGCTTGAAAACATTGCATGGGGTTGTTATACGGGAATTTGGTTTTACAACAACATACCTCTTAATATTAGTGATCCCTCAAGAGCTTTTAATATCACAGTAGCTTATTCAGCGTATTGGGGGCAACAGCTACAAATTAGCGACTACAGCGGGAATAATCACATTTCATCAGTGATTAGCGAGAATACCTGGTATCACCTCAAATTGAGTTTTTATCACGCTTCACATAAAATGGATCTTCGAATTATAGACAAGAATACGGGGAACATCAACACGAATATTGTCAACGCCAGCTTCTATCCAGGGAATGGGTTTAAATACATGGCTGTTGGCTATTATAACCTGCCTGACTATGGTTTTGAATGGGCGCCCTTGCGGATTGACAATGTGCTGATTAAAAGCTCCGAATGTCTGGAGCCTAAGCTTTTCTTTTCTGCCATCCCAACAGGCTTTACCCATTATACTATCTATTCAATGAATCCGGATGGAACAAACCTGACAGCTTTGTTTAATGACACCTACCACAGGTTCGGTTGCAAAGTTTCTAATGACGGAAAAAAGATTTTTTACACACGGCGTATTGAGGCAAAGGAAACTGAAGGAAACAGCATCTGGCTCTGCAAATCGAATACCGATGGCAGCAATGAGCAAATTATCTGGACATACCCATATTCTATTGCCATCGGGATGCGCTACCGTTTTGATTTATCTGATGACAACCAAAGCATTCTCTATGCCAGTTATTTTGATGGATGGCCCAACATCATGGGGCGGGATGGCGATGTTTTCCGGCTCGAACTATCAAGCTTAACAAGCACTCAACTCACCAATGATTTTGACTATCTGGAGGATTCTCCAGTCTTTTCCTCGACCGGCGACAGCATTGCCTATACCAAAAACGGGACTCCCTGGAGTGCCTGGCCATGGCCAATGCACATGATGGCCGCGGATGGCAGTTGGGATTATGCCTTTTTGCCTGCAGGTATCGTTGGTTATGATGGCCCACGATGGTCACCTGATGGCCAAACCCTTGTTTATTCAGTGATGTCAGGCTTTGGGTCCTCCTGGGAAGTTTATAAAATAACTCCTCCCGGTTCCGCTGCCCAATTGATCAGCTTGTCGACAGGGAACACGAACAATGTCCTGGAGTCTGTCTTTAGTCCTGAAGGCGACAAGATCGCTGTTTCCAGGAACAACCGGACTGAACTCATCCTTGCTGATTTAAACGGACAGGTTTCTCAAAGCATACAGGCCAATGGGCATGACATTTTTTATCATCCGTTATGGGCATATGTTTATCCAACAGCCTTGTTGGCAGATCTTCTGCCTGACACTACCTTTGCCAATTCATTCTCAGTAACATTAGATGCCGGCTCAGGCTATGACAGCTATTTGTGGAATACAGGAGACACGAGTCAACAAATTACAGTAACTGAAGGTGGACAATATTACATTAAAGTGCGCAAATTCAATTGCACGACGACAGACACCAGCTTTGTCTTCCTCCAAAACCTCCTCAACAGCAGCAATACAACGATTTGTCCAGGAGAATTTGTCGTATTGACAGCAAATGCAGTAGCGCCCTGGGCGTATTTCCAGGATTTCGAGGGCCTACAGGATCTGTCCTGGAGTGATACCAGCCGTATCCTCTTCAACAACACGCATACACTGGGGCCCTTTAACAACCAGCTGGTGCAACTGAATCTGACCAATTTGCCTTTGCACGATTCTATCGAAATAAGTTTTGACCTGTATATCTATGACACCTGGGATGGGAATAGCACGGTGAGTGGCCCTGACGTCTGGAGTCTTTTGGTAAATAACAATCAAACCCTGCATACCACTTTTTCAAATACAGGTGAAATACAATCCTTTCCAGAGGACTATCCCGCATCACACCCTACTTTCGCGGGAGCCTTTGACACCTTGCTGCCCTTGCGATGCTGGTCCTGGAAATCAGCGCTCTATAAAATCAAGAAGAAGGTACAACACAACAGCAATACCTTATCGCTTGGATTCGAGGGCAGTGGATTGCAATCAGTCTGTGATGAGAGCTGGTCAATTGACAATGTCAGCCTCCAGCTTACAAATGTTGGGGGGAGTTCCCCTTATCAATGGTCAAATGGAGATACGGCTGCCATCATAACAGTAAGCCCTGTTGTATCAACCACATACTACCTGAATGTGATGGTGAATGGCATCGACTGTCGTGACTCCGTCAGGGTAAATGTCCTGGAAATAGAAGCCGGCCCCAATCAAACCATTTGTAATGACCAAAGCCTTTGTCTTCAGGCCAAAATCAGGAATACCATCAATCATGTGGACTCAATTGCCGGCTTTGCCTATGCCGGCCAGCTGAACAACCATTTGTATTACCGCTCCAAAACAGCCACCAACTGGCAAAATGCCAAAGCAAGCTGTGAAGCGAATGGCGGACACCTGGTGACCATCAACAGCCTGGAAGAAAACAACTTCGTATTCAGCCATAATGCATCAAATATAAACTGGATAGGGCTTACCGATGCTACCGCAGAAGGTGTCTGGCGCTGGATAACAGCAGAACCCATTTGCTATTCAAACTGGATGAACGGAGAACCGAACAACAATGGCAATGAAGACTTCGGCCATATGTATGGTACTTTAAGCAAGTGGAATGACTTAAATGGAAATGGCCCCTGGTATTATTTCATGGAGATCGAAAAGCAGAATCACTACTTGTGGTCGACAGGTGATACCACACAATCGATTTCTGTCAGCCCGGCTCAGACCACGACCTATTACATCAGCGCCGGTTTTATGAATACCACCTGCATGGATTCTATCGTAATTACCATAGAAGACCCTGCTCCTGTATTCCTTGGCAATGACACTACATTGTGCCTGGGGCAGGCTCATGTGCTGCATGCAGGCAACAATTTCAGTACTTATCTGTGGTCAGATGGCTCCACGGCTTCAAGTCTTAGTGTGCAGAACAACGGAACTTACTGGTTGAAAGCTACTTCAGCGGCAGGATGCATACGTACTGATACCATTCAGCTAAGTTTCCAGGTGATCCAATCCGATATACTAGAGGACACCCTGCTTTGCCAGGGTAGCACTGCCTCAATTAATCCAGGTTCAGTGTATACAAATCACCTTTGGTCAACAGGAGATGTTGGTCCGGCTATCCTTGTAAACCAGCCCGGATCCTACTGGCTGCAGGCCAAAAGCCCCGGTGGATGTATTGTTGCTGATACTTTTTCTGTAGCCCTCGACAGCCTAAACCTATCTATTTCCGGTTTTTCGAACCCCAGCTGTGCTGAAAACCTTGACGGATGGATACTGACATCCACCGCAGCAGGCCTATTGCCTTACACCTATGCTTGGAACACAAGTCCTGTTCAAACTTCTGCAAACGCAACCTCTCTGGGTGCCGGAACCTTTATCGTCAGTGTTACGGATGCCCTCGGATGCTTAAAAACAACATCACAAAGCCTGGCAGCACCTATGCCTGTGGTTGTGAGCCTTGGTCCTGACACAACGCTATGCGAGGGCGACACCATCATTTTGCAAACTCAGCAAAGCTTCGCTGCCTATCTCTGGTCTGACGGCTCTTTCAATTCCACTCTCACAGTAAGTGCGCAGGCAGATTATTGGGTAAAAGGCAGCCTGGCCAATGGATGCAGCGGTTATGACACAGTCCATGTACTTTTAAAACCACTTCCTGTACTCGTGATAAATCCGGATAACCCGGTAATCTGTGCAGGAGAAAGCATCACCTTCACTGCCGGCAGTGATATCCCGGGAACCACTTTCAGCTGGAGTAATGGGGCAAACGGCAGCAGCCTTCAGCTGAACCCGACTGCCTCAGGCAACATCAGTGTGGTGGGTATCGCAAACGATTGTATGGACAGCACAATGACAAGCTTCACTGTGAATGTCTTGCCGATCATTACAATCAACCCGCTCAACCCTGAACTATGCCTTGGAGATACAATAACGCTTTACGGATCAAGTAATTCCACGCCCACGGCCTTCGTCTGGAATACAGGAGAGAGCAGTGCTTCCATCGAAGTTTCTCCAGCCTCCTCCCTCGACTTTTACCTGGTGGGCACCTACAATTCCTGCCAAGACACCACCTATATCAGTGTTGTTGTAAAACCACTGCCAAACCTGAGTGTCGTGGCTGAGAAAAACCCCCTTTGCCTTGGAGAGCAAACCTTGCTGACTGTCAGTTCGAACATTCCCGGAACGACCTTTGCCTGGTTTAATGGTTATACGATGGATACCATCGGTGTTCAAGCTGTCACAGAAACCTATTATTATGTCACTGGTACAGCCAATGCCTGTGATGACACTGCAGGAATTACCATTTATGTCATTGACAAACAAGTCATCTCTTTAGGCCCGGATGCCTTTCTCTGTGAAGGAGAGGAGGTAGAACTTGAAGTCGCCGGGGCCAATGGACAGATCCTTTGGAGTGATGGGAGCAGTGCAGTGAGTCTAAATGTTACCAAGGCCGGAACTTATTGGGTGGAAGTCGACAATTTTGGCTGTCTTGTCTCTGACACCATCGTATTCAAAGCCTGCTCAGCACTCAGTGTCCCGAATGTCTTCACGCCAAACGGGGATGGGTATAACGACACCTTTGCGGCCGATACCAAAGAAATTGCCTCCATAGAGACTTACATCTACAATCGCTGGGGACAGGAGATCCTACATTTCGAAGGAACGGACAAAAAATGGGATGGGACAATACACGGCCAGGATGCAGCGGCTGCAACGTATTTCTATCTGATTACTGCGAAAGGGAATGATGGTCATCAATATACCGAAAAGGGAAGTGTTACTTTATTCAGATAATAAAAACCCTAAAGCCGACGCACGAATCCGTATCTTTGTGTAAGAAATCTGCCAAACAATAGCCTCCCGCTTCCCACACCTCATCTTCGCCAAGCCATGGATGTAGAAATCCTTTCCCGCCTGCAGTTCGCCTTCACCATCAGCTTCCATTACATCTATCCGCCCCTCAGCATTGGACTGGGTTTGATGCTGGTATTTATGGAGGGCCTGTACCTGAAAACCGGTAACAAGATTTATGAACAGATGACCCGCTTCTGGATCCGGATTTTTGCCCTGATTTTTGGCATCGGCGTTGCAACAGGCATCGTAATGGAATTTGAATTCGGCACCAATTGGGCCACCTATTCACGTTTCGTCGGCGACATTTTCGGGAGTGCCCTTGCGGCAGAAGGAATCTTTGCCTTTGCGTTGGAGTCCAGCTTCCTGGGGATCTTGCTGTTTGGCTGGAACAAGGTCGGCCCCAGGGTCCATTTCTTCTCAACAATAATGGTCGCACTTGGCTCTATGTTTTCAGCCATCTGGATCGTTGTTGCCAACTCCTGGCAGCAGACACCTGCAGGATATCACATTGTAGGAGAAGGACTTAAGGCCAGGGCTGAGATTACTGACTTCTGGGCTATGGTCTTCAACCCCTCTTCCATGGACCGCTTGTCGCATGTGATGTTGGGCGCATTTCTGGCAGGTTCTTTTCTGGTGATGAGCGTACATGCCTTTTATATCATGAAGGGGCGTCACCTGGATCTTTCCAAAAAGGCTTTTAAAATTGCACTTGTCGTTGCTTCCATTGCAGGATTGCTGCAATTGTATTCAGGAGATCGTTCAGCCATAGGTGTTTCTGTTAATCAACCTGCCAAGCTGGCTGCTTTCGAAGGGCATTACGACAGCCTTGCGCCGGCGGACCTATACCTGCTTGGTTTCGTTAACCAGGAAAAACAAACTGTAAGCGGCATCAGTATCCCAAATGGCCTGACATTCCTACTTTACCAGGATTTTGTTACCCCGGTCAAAGGACTCAATGCCTTTCCGAAACAGGACATCCCGACCAAGGTTAATTTCGTTTTCCAGACCTATCACCTGATGGTGGCCATCGGGATGTTCATCATCGGTTTAACGCTCTTTGCCTTGTTTTTGTGGTGGCGAGGCCGCTTATTCTCTTACAAATGGCTGATGGTGGTATTTTCTTTTAGTGTGATCCTGCCACAACTCGCCAACCAATTGGGATGGTTTTCTGCTGAAGTCGGACGACAGCCCTGGGTCGTTTATGGGCTGCTGCGTACCGCTGATGCCTTGTCGAAAGCGGTCAGGGCTGAGCAGGTTTTGTTCTCCCTTATCCTGTTTACCCTTGTTTATGCTTTGTTGTTCAGCCTCTTCATCTATCTGCTAAACAAGAAGATTCAGCATGGCCCTGAAGATCAGCCAGCTCTATCGGATATTCCTGTATCCAATCACAACAACCCAATTCCTCACTAGATGGCAACAATACTTGGTATAGACTACCCTACCTTATGGTTTTTGCTGCTGGGCGCGGTATTTACCGGATATACCATCCTCGATGGTTTTGACCTGGGCGCCGGTGCTTTGCATCTCTTTCTGCGGAAAGAAGAGAGCAGGCGCATTGCCCTGAATGCCATTGGCCCTGTCTGGGATGGCAATGAAGTCTGGCTCGTCATTGGTGGCGGGGCCTTGTTCGCAGGTTTCCCTGAAGCCTATGCCACTGTCTTCTCTGCCTTCTATACCCCTTTTATTTTGTTTTTGGTGATGCTGATCTTCAGAGCAGTATCCATAGAATTCAGAAGCAAGGAACCCATGAAGTGGTGGCGGGCAATATGGGATGTGACCTATAGCATCTCGAGTACCCTCATTGCCCTCTTGCTTGGCATCGTTTTGGGCAACCTGATCCAGGGGATTCCCATCGACAAGAACTTTGAATATACCGGGGGATTTTTGAATTTACTCAACCCCTATGCACTCATCACTGGTGTCACAGTCGTCGCTCTTTTTATGATGCATGGCGCTACTTACCTCATCATGAAAACCGAATCACGGCTACACATCAAACTGATCCTCATCGCAAAAAACACCAGCCGGTTTTTCGTGGTTTGTTATGTAACCCTGACCATGGCGACGCTGGTTTATTTGCCTCATGCAGCCGACCGTTTCAGAGAACATCCCACACTCTTCCTGATCCCTTTCCTGACCTTGCTGATGATTGTCAACACACGGCGCTTACTCGAAAAAGGCTCCTTTTTCCAGGCATTTATTTCTTCGGGATTGACCTCGTCATTGCTGTTGGTAACAGCAGCCATCCACCTGTTTCCAAACCTTGTAATTTCCAGCCTGAGTCCGGAAAATACGATTACCATCTATAACGGATGTTCCTCAGAAAAGTCCCTGGGCATTATGCTGACAATTGCGGCCATTGGTGTTCCTATTGTGGCAACCTATACCGGTTTTGTTTTTTGGACATTCCGGGGAAAAGTGAAGATCGACGAAAACAGTTATTGAGCCTGACAAAAACACAATTCTATGAGAATCAAAACCATATTCTGCTCAATTTTCTTTGTCTTAGGCTTGAGTTTACTCATTTTCTCCTGCAAAAAGGACACCAGCGACGGCCCAGCGCCCAACCAGGTAAGCTATTACGGAAAGGCCTACGCCATGGACAAAGCTTTTGCCCTGCATTTCACTAAAAAAGCGATCGGTCACCAGATCATACTTTGCATAGTGTCGCAAGATGTCACAATCCATGATTACGGTAACAGCTTCGACTCCCTCACCGGCATGGGAGCCATGATCAATTTCCTCTTGTATTCAACCGACAGTGCAAGCATTACTGCCGGCAATTACACCAGCGACACCTCTTCCAATCACTACCGGGGGACCTTTTCTGAGGCCAACTTCGGACCGGAAATTGATTTTACTGCGGATACCGGCAATTTCGTTGATACTTACGGAGGCATTATTTTCGTAAAAAAGGACGGGGAGGCCTATACTATCTCCTACAATGGCGCCGACAAATCCGGTAAGCTGGTTAGCCTCTATTTTAACGGGCCCGTTTCAGATTACAAGCCTTAATGCGATAGTGGATGGCCAAGAAAATTTCAATGACCACGATCCGCAAACCCATCCCTTATTGAGCCCTCAGGAAGTATTACAAACTTTATCACCTCGGAATTAAACTTTGGTTTAAAACCTTAGTCTAAGTGATCTAACTTCTAACAAAGTTAAATTTTAGTTAATTCTTAGTTAATAGATTACGAAAGTAATTGTAAATTGCTTGATAAAACAAGACACACCAAAACCATACAATATGAAACTAAAAATACTACTAAGCCTGCTGCTTTTGTTCTTCATTTCTGTATCCGCCTATTCGCAAGGCATTGTCATCACGGAGATCAACTACAACGATCCTTCCGGTGGTGGAAGCGGCGACTCGCTGGAATACATTGAGATTCAAAACACAACCAACGTCTCACTTGATTTCGGGGGATATCGTTTCACTTCCGGTGTAACGTTTATTTTCCCTTCCATGACCGTCCCTCCCATGGGCTATGTTGTAATTGCCAAGGCTGCCACCAAGGTACAGAATTTCTACAACATCACGGGCGTACTGCAATGGGATGCCGGACAGAGTCTGAACAACAACGGAGGTGAAGCGATTGCACTAAAAGACGGCAACTTTTTTCTGCTGGACACAGTAAGGTACAACACTTCTGCGCCATGGCCTACGACAGCCAACGGCCAGGGGGCATCCCTGATGCTGTGTGATCCATCTCTAGACAATAACAATGGTGCCAATTGGGTTGCTGCTTTTGCAATCAATGCAAATACCTACGCAACCATTGCCGGTTTTCCTGTCATGGGAACCCCAGGTACGGCATGCCTCACCCTACCTCCCTATTTTCCTGTTTTTGCCCCAATTCCTTTTCATGCCTCTTTCGAAACCACATGGAAAAACGGGGAATACCTCAGAGACATCCCTGACACCATGTGGAATAATAGTCCATTTACCGGCAATACAAGCTGGAGAAGAAATGACGATGGCAGCAGTGCCGCCTGGACTGGTACCACAACAGGAGCTTATACCCCAACCGGAGCCGTCAGCTCAACACGCTCTGCAAGATTTCATACAGCAGGCAGTCTGGCCGGTCAACAAGGAAGCCTGACCTTGTTCATCGACTTAAACACGCCGGGAACCAAGAAGTTAAAATTCTGGTATATCAATACTTCCGGTTCAGACAGCCTTGCTGTATGGTTTTCTCAAGATAGTGGGGTCACTTTCACTCCACTTGCACAATATCAAACAACAGCCGCATGGGAACAAAAACAGATTATCCTGGGCTCCACTGTATCACCTTATTGTATGTTGCGCTTTATCGGCACAGCTGCTGCCGGGACAACCGACATCGGATTGGATGAAGTAAATGTCGACCTGCTGATGGCAGATGACGCCGGTGTATTAAACATCATATCTCCCGGAACTGTCGTGGCAAGCCAGACAGATACAGTGAAAGTTGTCCTGAAAAATTATGGCGGAAATGACCTGAACTCAGTCAACATCAACTGGAGCATGAATGGCGTTTTGCAAACCCCCGTCGCCTATACAACAACGATTCCTATGGATGCTGTTTCTGCACCTATCGTATTGGGAGCCTATTCTTTCCCTTCTACCGGCCCGGTAAGCATCAAAACATGGACTGACCTGCCCAATGGCAACGCCGATACAGATCCTACCAACGATACTGCTGTAGGCTCCACCTATTTCCAATCCTATGCCACAATCCCTTTCTATGAAGGCTTCGACAGCACCTGGGTTAACAAACAAGGCAACCATGATGTCCCTTCAAATTATTGGGTTGGTGTGCCTTATACAGGAATCAGCGCGATCCGCAGGGATGACGACGGCGCTACAGCAGGATGGACAGCCCTGACCTCCGGTCAGTATGTGCTTACTGCCGCTGAAGGAACAACCCATTCTGCCAGGTTCCACACTTCCGGTCAAACTGGTGTTGCCACTGCCTCGCTCTTACTCCACATGGACATGAGTACACCAGGCTTCAAGACCTTGAAATTCTGGTATTATAGTCCTGCCGGTTCTGACAGCCTTGGTGTTTCCATTTCTACAGACAATGGCGCTACATATTCCTTCCTGGCCAAATACCTCAATTCAGTTACCTGGGATCTGAAATCCATCGATCTGGGCAATGTCACTTCATCGCAAACGATTATCCGTTTCCGGTTTTCTACACCCAACAATGGTCAATCCGACTTAGGTTTCGACAACGTAAAAATTGATGTACTCCAGCCTGACAATGCTGCAGTCGCCAGCATTGATGCCCCGAACCCCATCCTGACAACGCTCACAGATACTGTCAAGGTCGTGATTCGCAATTTCGGTGCCAATGCCTTGAATTCCTGCAACCTGAACTGGAGTATCGACGGCAATGTTCAGGCAGTTGTGCCTTTCATTGGTAGTCTAGCCCCCCTGACAAACTCAAATCTGCTTACCCTGGGTGGTTATACCTTCCCCTCAAGCGGTATTGCAAAAATCAAAGTTTGGACATCCGATCCCAACGGCGTAGCCGACACCGATCCGACCAATGACACCGCTTATAAAAGTGTTTTCTTCCAACCCTATGCTACAATTCCTTTCTTTGAAGGATTTGACAGCGTATGGACAAGCAAACAAAGTACTCGGGAAGTTCCTACCAATTTCTGGACCAACAATCCAATCACCGGCAGTAACTCCTGGAGACGTGCCGACGACGGCATCGCAGCGGCATGGACCAACGGCACCGTGGGTGCTTATGCCCCATCAGGCGCTCTTTCCACATCACAATCAGCACGTTACCACACAGGAGGATCAACAGGAGGTTCTTCCGGCTTCCTCAACCTCTACCTTGACCTCAGCACACCCGGCGACAAAGAACTTCGCTTTTACCATATCAATACTGCAGGCGCAGACAGCATGGCAGTATGGCTCTCAACCGATGGTGGTGCCAATTTCGCTTTTATGATCAAGGCACAGGTCGATGCCAATTGGGCGCAATACGTTGTTCCTCTTGTCGGAATTTCCTCCCCAACCACAGTAATACGTTTCAAAGCAACCACCAACAACAACGGCAATACAGATGTTGGATTGGATGAGGTTAGCGTTGACCTCGTTAAACCTGATGTTGGTATAAGCAAAATTTTAGCCCCTGTTTCCGGCTGCGGTCTTGTAGGGAATGACACTGTAATTGTCCGTGTTAAAAACTTCGGCAACATGACTGTCGTCAACATCCCTGTACATTCACCCGCTGGAACCTACATCATTCCTGACACACTACATCCTGGTGACACTATTGATTTCCATGTAGGTACAATTACAATTCCTGCATCCAGCTCTTTGGCATTGATGGTCTATACCACCTATCCTGACGATCCCAATGCGTTGAACGACACACTTGAAACGGTGATCACCCATTATCTGCCAATCAATACCTTCCCCTTTGTTGATGACTATGAAAATGGAAATACTTATTACATCAATTATATTGCTGCATCTCAGGCAGGTGTTTCTATCCAGAACAACATTGGGAATCAGGGAAGCAAGGGTTTGTTGATGACAGGACGTACTGCAGGCACCTGGCCTGGGAATTCACAGACGAGTACGACACCAGACCAGGCCTTCGGTTATGCTGACCACAAAGGCGAAGCCGTTACAAGCTGTATGGTTGATGCCACCAACCTCGCCTCTCCTGAGCTCCGCATCGACGTCAGACAGACCTATAGTGCCGGTGCTGCATACAGTTATTTCCGCGTTGTTGTCAACGACACCATTCCGATTCCTGACCAGACCGGCAAGCCATTCTTTAACCCAACGACACAAAATGCAGATCCCTTCGTGAATCACCATTTTGACTTGCAACCATTTGGGGGACAAGTCTTTAAACTCTCATTGATTTCAGCTTGTAAATGGGATCAGGCCAATGCGCAAAGCGGTATTGGCGACAATGTCATCCTCGACAATTATTCGATCCGTGCCAAGGTTCCTTTTGATGCCGGTGTTGCTGCTATCCTCAGCCCAGTCTCAAATTGTGGCCTCGATAACGAGTTTCTCACAATGCGTGTGATCAATTATGGAAGCCAGCCCATTACCAACCTCCCTATGGTTTATAGTGTAAACGGCGGACCTATCAACACCCAGTTCTACACCTCCATGATGAACCCGGGTGATACAGTGAATTTCACTTTTACACAATTGCTCAACCTCAGTGCACCGGGAATTTATGACATCACTGCCTATGTCGGCTTCCCTGATGATTTTGACAACAACAACGACACTGTACATTTCCAGATCGTCAACATTCCTTTAGTCAACACCTATCCTCATGTTCAGGACTTTGAAGGCGTCTTCCCGGGCTGGACTACCGGCGTGCTTTCTGGTGCGAATGCATGGGAGTTTGGAACTCCTGCCAAGACCATCCTGAACTCGGCTCACAGCACTGCCAATGCCTGGGTAACAGGACTTTCCCAGAACTATGGCATCAATTCAGATTGCTTTGTTCAGTCACCTTGCTTTGACCTTACGGGCATGACAGAACCTATCCTTTCAGTCTGGTTGAACTTCAGCACAGAAAACAACATCGACGGACTTATCCTTGAAGCTTCAGTAGGCTATGCTGCCTGGGCCAGGGTGAATGGTGATGTTGGATTTTATAACAACAACAGCGCTCAGCCTCCACTGCCGGGTGCTAAATGGAGCGGTTCCAGCAATGGATGGAAACAATACAAGACTACTATCAACAGCTTTGCCAATGTGCCAAACGTAAGATTCCGTTTCCGCTTTGCCAGCGATGCCACGACCAACGATGAAGGATTTGCCTTCGATGACTTCAGAATTCGTCAGGCTGCCGTTGACCTCGTAACCACCTGGGTAGCCCCCGAGAACGGTTGTGGATTAGGAAACAACGAACTGATGAGCGTCAGCGTATACAATGATGGAGAGAAAACAGCACCCTATGCTGCATTCTACTATACTTTTGATGGTACTACCAATTTTGTTGACAGTGTCGGTGGTGATATTTTGCCGGGCCAAACACTTGCGCATACTACCTGGTACTCAGGAAACTTAAGTGCAATCGGTCCTTACACCCTGAGCATGGATGTGCATACACAAGGTGACGGCTATCTTGCCAACAACCTCGTTACACACGAAATCAACCACTTAGACAACATCAACAGCCTTTTCTATTTCAATGATTTCGAAAACACTGAAACGCATTTTGAATTCAATAAGAATGCCAATTCCAGTGTACAGAAAGTCGGAAATATCGGCTGGCAAAACTCTACCGCAGTACAACTTAAAGGTGGTGCTGCCGGTACCTGGCCAACAGGCACTGAAAATACAACCACTGCTGCCCAGGCCTTTGGTTATACTGACCACCTTTCTGTCATGAAAACATGTGAACTCAACCTTGCCTCCTATCCCAGTGTCTGGATGCGCTTCCTGCTCAAACAAACCTATAGTGAAGGGGCAAACTATTCATTCTTCAGGGTACTCGTCAATGACAGCATCCAGATTGCCAGCGTTACCGGAGATACCATCTTCCAGCCGGGCAGTTCTACCAGTGATGTCTTTGTTCAGCTGTGGTATGACCTCACCGCTTTTTCTCAGGCCAACAACCTCCACAACATTGTCCTTCAAGCTGCTACAATGTATGATGAAGGTCATTCTTCGACCGGTGTGGCAGATGCTTCCATTATCGATGAATTCTGGATCGACTTCCCATGGGGTATCCAATCTCATCAACCCATGATGCTTAGCGTTACACCCAATCCAACCCGCGACCTCTTGAGAGTAGACCTTTTCAATGCACCTGAAGGCAATATGACACTTTCTGACATGATGGGACGCATTGTTATGTCACGCCAACTCAGCGGCCAGCCAAGCGAAGTGCTTGATCTGCAAAAACTACCCACAGGCATTTATGCCCTTACGGTAAGTACCAACAATGGAACTCAGACTGTGAAAGTGGTCAAGGAATAATCCGTTTTAAGCTCAAAAAAAAAGGTGTCTCATTGCTGAGACACCTTTTTTTTTACCACTCGATGCTATCCTCGAGTTTGATGTTGAACATATCGTCCTCATTCAATCCATGCCAGCGACATCCTTTCTTGGTACAGATATAGAAATCGATGAGTTTGGTACGGGCGCTGACAGCAATCCTGGCCGCTGGTGAACCACACTTCCCACAAACATGGGAGGATTCAATCAGGGTCTTTTCGCAATGCGGACAAGCAATCTCGCTGATGGGCTGCTCTTCAGGAAGGTATATCGTGGATTTGGTAGAAAACACATTTAAATAAGGTGAAACCAGAACATAGCCGCTTTCTTCCTGTATTACTTTTAATTTGAGAAGCTCATCTTCGATTAAGCTTCGCTTGCAATGCGGACAATAGGCATGCAGAAAGGTGCCTGTACTGATAATTTCAAGGTGTTCGTCGGATTTTGCCTTCTCAGCCGGCCTTACCTCTGAAACCTGCTGTTTGTCTGGTGTCTTCCCAACTTTTGCGTCGTCATAACCAAAGTCCTCATAAAGCCGCTGCAGCACATGGGTAAGATCCTCAAATTCAACAAAATGGCTTTTACAACCATAACGCGAACAAAAGCTGACACGACCTTCCATGTCCAGGGCCAGGTGCACCATCGGGGCATCACAGTGGACACAGCTTTGTTTTGAGGTAATCTCATGTTTACAGGAAGGGCAACTAAGTATAGTTAACTGTCCTTTCTCAAGTTCAATGTCACACATATAATTGTAACTTCCGTAAATAGAACTCAGGCAGACAAAACCTTTGTTTCCATTCATCTCGGCACCGAGCCGGATACTGGGTTTGTTATCAACAGGATGATTGGCATCCATGAGCGTGACACCACACAAGGGGCACTTTACATTGAGTGAGATAAAATCATACATAGCAAGGAGGTTTATTACGCAATAATAAACAAAAAATCCTGCTCAGGCTAATTTTTTAACAATTTGAGGTTTCAGCGAGAAAAAGTAATCACAGAAATCCTTTTCTTCCCATCCATTTTGATGGTTAATGGTTTCTTAAAACGAACATGTTTAAAAAACCGTGATTCACTGATCAATTCCTGGGCTGCCAGCACATCCCAGGCAATGAAGTTGTTCTTCAGATCTTGCTGAACAGAGAAATACCCCACATTCATCGAGGTGACATTGTGGAAAAAATGAGATCCTGAAGATGCATCCAGTGGGAAATCCTCGAGGTTGGTCTCAATGATCACCTTGGCCTGGCTGATCTGCGGCCAGTTAACCGGGATCCCGATCCAGCGGTCGCGTGTTCCCCAGCGACCGGGGCCGATCAGGATGTATTTTCGTCCTTCTTTCATCATCCGTTTGTTGATGATGTCGATTTCCTGTGCCATCTCTAGGGTCATGGATTTGTCAAAGACGGCAGGATCCTGGTAAATCACATCATCTATGCCTTCCATGATGCCGTTGCCCATGCCTTTTTCAGACAGCATAATCATGTCTTCACGCGGAATTTCGTCGAGGTTGATCGTATAATCCTCCACACTGCCAATCAGTGGCTTAATCTGTAAAAGATAAAAGGAGGCCTTGTACTTTTCATCCTTGTTGAGGTCGACTGCAAATTCGATTTCCACAGGACATCCCATGGCCTCTTTTACAACATCCAATACCACTTCAATGGTTTTGGCAAGGGGTATGTAATTGTACTTTAAGATGTTACAGAAATTAACAATCCGTGGGCCGGCATGGGTGATACCCGGAACAATGCGGTTGCTTTCGTTGTCATACACTGAGGCGCAATGCCTGAGGTTACCATGCATTTCGGCTTCATTAATGTCAAGCTGAACGAGCCCAGCCATATCACCTTCCAGGAGGTTCAATTCCTGCTTATTCAGGTCGACAGCGATGAATTCAACCTGGGAGTTCTTGAACTGATCCTTGGGAGAATTGATCTCCAGGCTGGGATAAGAAGGAGCAAAACGATATGCCCTCTCTCCTTCCACGACATATTTCCCAAGTCCGACAGCAGCTACAGCAAAACCCTCTTCCGGTTTCATATGGGCAAAAGGATAGAAATTATAGGACTGAGCAACCCCGCTAATGTGTGGATAATAGTAATGTTCATAACGATTGCCCACAACCTCCTGAATCACAACGGCCATCTTCTCTTCCTCGAGTTTGTAATTGATGGCTTCAATATACCCTCTGGCCATAGCAGAAAAAATGGAAGCATACACAAGTTTGATGGCTTCGGCAGCCTGGTCAACCCTGATTACGATGTCATTGTGACTGTTGGGCAAAAGGTAGGTCTCAAAGATTCCCGCGAATGGCTGCATCAGAGAATCCTCAAACATACCGGAAGAGCGGATGGCGATGGGATTTTTGATCACCTTCAGGATGGTCTTCAGCTTGCGCATGAGTCCATCTGTGAGCTTACCTTCCACAAATATCTTTTTAATCACCTCATAGTCAGGCTCTGCCGTAACCTTTTCGATGATCCGGTTCCGCTCCATAAAATAATCGAACTCATCTGTCCCGATGATTGAGGTCTTGGGGGCGCGGATGTTAATCTCCGGCAGTTGCTGGGAGAAATCGTAATGGTATATCAGGCTGTTGACAAAGGCGAGTCCGCGTCCCTTCCCACCCATAGAGCCGGAAGAAAGACTGAGGATGTTGCTTTCATCGGTAATGAGACTATCTTCAAAAGGGATTACTTTGCCCTTGTTTTGCTCATTGCGGAAGGTTTGGATAATCTGGATTAGGTGTTTCCTGATCTGGTCAGCACTGTCAAAATCCGAGACCTTCTCGGGGTTGAGGATTTTGGCGGCCTGTATCTCACCTCTGGCCATCAGCCACAAGGAGAAGTGGTTCTTTTTGGCATGGTACAGCAGGGAATCATCAGGAATAGTCCTGAGGTGGTTCTCAAATTCTTTGAGGGATTTTGCGATGGCAATTTGCGTACCCTCCATGTCGCGGTAGATGAAATTCCCGAACCCAAGGAAGTGGGTGATAAAACTGCGAAAATCCTGCGACAGGGTTTCAGAGCTCTTGTCGATGAAAGAAGCCTGGATCTCAAATGCTTTCTGAGCATTGGAGGGATCCGATGACTGCACGATCGTTGGCAGGTCACGGGCCTGTTTTCGAACATATTGGATCAGGTGCATCCCTGCAAACTCGTCGACTTTCCCTTCCCTGTCGAATTTCATGTCGGTGATCAGGCAGAGGATATAGTCCTTATACCGTTCGTAAATCTGGATGGCTTCCTCATAATTGGTGGCCATCAGGATTTTCGGCCGGGCCCTGAGGCGCAATACCTTGTATAACTCATCGGTACTCACATCATCGATGATCCTTTTGGTTTGCTCGAGGACAATGTTGTACAACATCGGGAGGTATCGCGAATAAAAGATGGCAGAATCCTCCACCAGCAGAATGATGCGAACCAGGCCTATCCTGGTGTCGTTTTCAGCATTGATTTTGTCCTCCAGGTGCTTGATCATGGCAAAGAAAATCCGGGAGTCGCCATTCCACACAAAGGCTTTGTCGATTGACCTGAACCTGGGCGCCATTTCCTTGATCAGGGCAACATCGCTGTTGTTGTTAAAAAGCAGATAGATAGGGATGTAAGGATATTCTTCCTTAATTTTGTGACTGATTTCCAGGGGTTGATTTTTGTCGACACCCATCATGATGATCACCAGGTCGAAGTGGCGTGATTGCAGTTCCTCCCGGGCTTCTTCCAGGGAGGAAGCACCGGTGATCCGGGGCACAGAGGTCAGGCTGAGGCTGAAATATTCGCCCAGGACATATTCCGAAAAGCGACCTTCCTTTTCAATGCTGTAGGCATCATAGAGATTGGCAATCAGAAGGATATCTTTTACTTTGAACAACATCAGGTCATGATAAACATCCCTGTCGATGTTATTCTTGTTTAAAAACTTACGCAGCAGTTGTTTGGAAGCAGGTTTCGCATCCTTGGAATCCTTATCAAGGCTAGGTGGTTCATTGGTTTTCGCCATGGCAAACAGCGTCTTGGCGGTGGTACTGTTTAGGTAACCTGTGATGAGGCTGGTCAGGTTGTTGATCAGGTGGCGCTCTTCCGTCATAAAGGGGCCTTCCTCTCTCGTCACGAATTCCCTGAGATAGACTACCTGGATTGCACCTTTCTTACCGTCGATGGTTTCAAAGGTCTGTTGCTGCATCCATTTGGTAGGCAAGAAGTTATTCGTCCTGAATTCCTTGTTGTCGAAACGTATCCTGGCAGCAGTATAGTCCGGATATTGCCAGGCAGCAGGCAGTAACATGCAGATCTGCTGTAAAGTATCCTCAATCGGCTTACCTTCTTTTATGAGGTGGGTAGTACGGTTGATTGCGGCAAGTTCTTTCAGTCTTTCCTTATTCTCAAAAAGCAAGCGTTTATAGTCGCTGTTACCGAGAATTTCAGAATCGGGAGTATTCTTATCGTTGACGTCCATGGCAGTGATTGAAGTTGAAAGTAGAAAAGAGAGATCCGGGAGACCAAATGCAGTCTGGGTGTAAATTACCACAAAAATATGAAAATCCACTATTCTCAAGGCAAAATTGCAGGCTGTTCTTTTACTTTAAAATTATTCTAAATTAACGACTTAAGGCAAAATAAACAGTCTATTGTGAATCCAGTAACAATTTTCTTTCTAACTTTGTCTTCTCTTTTTACAATATTAACAACTAAAAAACACGAAGGACTATGACAAAAGAGGTTTTAGACCAAAAGGTCAATGAATTCATGGTAAAAGTGATTGCCAAAAATCCATCAGAGCTTGAATTTCACCAGGCAGTGAAGGAAGTAGTAGAGTCATTGATTCCATTTATCGAAGAGAATCCCAAATATACAGATGGAAGAATCCTTGACAGGATCGTAGAACCTGAAAGAGTTCTCATGTTCCGTGTTCCCTGGTTGAATGACAAAGGAGAAATCCAGGTCAACCGTGGATTCAGAATTGAGATGAGCAGTTCCATTGGCCCTTACAAAGGAGGTCTTCGTTTCCATCCTACCGTAAACCTTGGCATTCTGAAATTCCTTGCTTTCGAGCAAATCTTCAAAAACAGCCTCACAACATTGCCTATGGGCGGTGGTAAAGGGGGGTCTGATTTCGATCCTAAAGGCAAGTCAGACAATGAAGTAATGAAATTCTGCCAAAGTTTTATGACAGAACTGCAACGTCACATTGGACCAGACACAGACGTACCAGCCGGTGATATCGGAGTTGGTGGCCGTGAAATCGGATTCATGTTCGGACAATACAAAAGATTACGCAATGAATTCACCGGTGTTCTTACCGGAAAAGGCCTGGAATGGGGCGGTAGCCTTATTCGCCCGGAAGCTACCGGTTACGGTGCTACCTATTTTGCAAAAGAAATGCTTGCCACCCGTGGCCTGGATATGAAGGGAAAAACTGTTGTTATCTCCGGTTCAGGAAACGTAGCTCAGTATGCTTGCGAAAAAGTTACCAGCTATGGTGGTAAAGTTGTTACCCTCAGCGATTCTAATGGTTTCATCTATGATCCAAACGGAATTGATGCCGAGAAACTTGCTTTCATCATGCACCTCAAAAACGTTAAACGCGGCAGAATCTCTGACTATGCCGACAAATACGGTGTTGAGTATTTCGAAGGAAAACGTCCATGGGGTATCAAATGCGACATCGCAATGCCTTGCGCTACCCAGAATGAAGTCAATGGCGAAGAAGCTAAAGCCCTCGTAGCCAACGGTTGCTATTGCATTTCTGAAGGTGCTAACATGCCTTCTGATCCTGCTGCTATCGAAGTTTACCTCAACGCTAAAATCCTTTACGGTCTTGGTAAAGCTGCCAATGCCGGTGGCGTTGCTACTTCAGGTCTCGAAATGAGCCAAAACTCAATGAGACTGAGCTGGACCCGTGAGAAAGTGGACGAAGAATTACAGACTATCATGGTCAATATCCATAAGACCTGTGTAAAATACGGTACTGAACCAGATGGCTACATCAACTACATGAAGGGCGCTAATATTGGTGGTTTCGTGAAAATTGCCGATGCTATGCTAGCCCAAGGACTCGTATAACACTTCTGCCAACTCCTACACTACTCACATTACTAGTCTACTCATCAGCTTCCCATTTCTCATTTCTCACATTACTAGTCTACTCGTAAAAGAAGCCGCCCCACAAGGACGGCTTCTTCTTTTATTTCAAATATGATTCTCCTTCAGGGGAGAATTGCAGCAAAAGCAAGGTTTTACTATTCCTCTTCGAAAATCGTGATCTTCTCGATTTTATCTCCCTGGCGGATGGCATCAATGACTTCCAATCCTTCATAAACTTTTCCGAAACAGGTATGGTTGCGGTCGAGATGGGCTGTGTTGTTGCGACTGTGACAAACAAAAAACTGTGAGCCACCTGTGTTACGACCGGCATGGGCCATGGAAAGAACACCACGGTCATGGTATTGGTTGTCGCCATCTAACTCACACTTAATGTTATATCCCGGACCACCGGCACCTGTACCATTGGGACATCCTCCCTGGATCACGAAATCAGGAATAACCCTGTGGAAAGTTAATCCATCATAAAATCCCTTTTGGGCAAGCTTGACGAAGTTCTCAACGGTTCCCGGAGCATCGTTTTCGTAAAAATGGACCTTCATAGTCCCTTTTACTGTCTGAATTTCAGCACGTTTCATAAAATATCTTTGTTGGTTTACTTTGGGGCAAAGGTAATCGAAAAGATGTTGCCACGAAACACAAGCATGCTTGTGTCCTGCTTTCTGCCCTGTTTGCATGTCTTGCTCGACGAAAACCCCAAAACAAACGGTCAAATTCATTTTGCAGGATAAAGGCCGGTTGATGGGTAACGAAAGCCTGCAGGTCGATTTGAGTTGGTCAAGGATATCTCCTCAACTTACATTTGCTCATCAATTAACCAAATGGAGGAAAAAAAATGAAAACTACAATTCTATTGGCATTATGCCTCGTACTTACAGCAGGTCTCTACGCAGGCCCAACAAATTCAATCTCTTATGTTACTGCAAATGGACAGACCTATTTTGGCGACAAAGTAAGATCCGGACTTTTTCATACCCGCATCCTTAGCCCCGGCCAGGAAACAGTAAAAATCGACAATGACGACATCACTGCTTACATGCAGGATGGCAGACTCTTTGAACGTTTGCCCTTGCTTGCTGACAACACCAACACCAAAGATGAAGTGTTTATGGAGTATGTCACAACACGCTCAGGACTACGTCTTTACAAATACAGCAGCTTCGACGAAAACACCAACCTCCCTGAGGGAATCGTCTGCAAAGCCAGTGCTAAATACTGCTTTTTTGTCTTCAAAGATGGTAAGTACTACCTGAAAGTCGACGAGAAAAATGCTGAAACAACCCTCCCCTTCTTTGGTATCGCTGTCCGCTAAGAGATCCCGTATCAAAGTAAAAAGCCCTGTAGTATAACTTACTGCAGGGCTTTTTTTATGGGCAATGGAATTAGTTTGAGCTCGGCCGGAAGTACTCCACCGGCTTCAGAATATTGTCGAAAACGAAAAACTGTATCAGGGCAAAATCTTTTCCATCATTGATGCTCGCATACATCCTGTCCGGATCATAATACACTGCATTCCCTGCATCATCAACACCGCCGTTCGGATTGCTCTTGTGGTAAGTCTTGACATTCACGGTCTTGCCCTGTTTGTCGACCAGGGTGATCTGATAAAAAGGCTTGGAACGCAAAATTGAGTCTATCATCGGTTTTGGTAAGTCATTCAGGATGTTCTCAAAATTGATATAACTGAAAGAACTCAGAAAATCAATCATCTTGGTGGTATCATAAGGTGCCACTTCCTTCCCGGTATAAACGCTCAACAGCCGGAATCGCTTGTCTTCAACATTTTCAACCCTGCACGAGAAGGCAGGAACTTCCAAAAAGTCGATTTCGACAGATTTGATCTGGTTGATGGCATAATTAAAGACTGTATGCTCACGCCAGTCTTCAGGATAAGGACTGTAACGTATGGAAATAAAGCCCCTGAAACCCGGCAAATAGGTGATGAAAGGCATCTCAGAACCTTCCAGCAACATATATGTTCCGAGGTTGTCTTGGGTCTGACTACCTACATAATAGGTCTTGGTGAGTTTTTCGTGCGGGAAGAGCCTGATTTTACCGAAGATATCCACCCTGTACACGGTTTGATATACTTCGACTTTCACAGATTTGGAGGCCAGTCGTTTGACGACATTGTTTCTGCCGGCTTTGGCAACAGGCTCCAGGACTTCAACATCCAGCAAGGTTTTCAGGAAGATCTGCATCGCATCTTCTCGCACAACAAAGTCTTTGTTTACAGTCCATTGGCCCGCATTGACACGCTCCAGCAAAACGCTGTGCTTGTTCATGTCTGCCATGAAAATACGGGTGATGTTGGCAGTGTCGCTCACACCAAAGTTGCGGTCTTTCTTGTTAAAGGTACTTCCGGAACGTGAGAGAACCAGAAATATAGCAATGATCGCCAGGATGGCGACGAGAAGGACAATGAATCTATTCTTGCGCATGCAACATCTGAGTTTGGGTTAAGCCGGCCTGGCATATTTTCTTCGCCGCATCCATGACCTGGTAATACCGAAAACCAGGACCAGCAGGATGGGCAACACAGTATTTAGGACCTGCAACAAAAGCTTGTCCTTTTCGGTCCTCGTCCCATCCAGCAGCCGGAGTTTGAGTTCGCGGGAACGCACAGAGATCAATCCTGAATCATCACAAAGGTAGTTGATGGCATTCATCACGAGGTCGCTGTTCCCAAAAGTCTGACGGGTATACTTGTCATAGCCCAGGGGAATCGGCACATTGCGTTTGCTGTCGAAATAATTATGGATGACATCCCCATCGCTGATCACGATCATTTTCGTAGGTTTACTAACTTCCAGAAAGCCTATCAAAGGGTCATTCGTAATCTCAGCCGGCATGCGACGCTGGAACAGGGAAGGAAAACTCCCTTCCATCAACAGGGCCACAATTGCAGGAGGACCTGCAAACATGCGTGGATCAGGCTTTTTCTTCAGATAACGCAAACTCACCAGTGCCGGCGTATTGACCATGCGCGAATATTCCGATGTCGTCAGCAAAATGGTTTGTTTCACCCCATCAACAGGAATGGCATCGATGGTACTCATAAATTCTCCACGGACAGCATTCAGGTTATTCACGATGGGATGGTTGCTGTGTGGGCTGATGATCGGGAAAAAGAACCAGGGAAAGAACTCAAATTGCGGCTGGTTGCCAATTTGGCCGGTTTTGATGGGGATAGGACAGGCCGAGAGATCCATCACGAGATCAGGGTTCAACCTGGCGCCATAACGAAAGAGCTGATCCTCCAACTTTAAATCCATGGCAATGCCCATCGTCTCACCTGTGTTCTGCAAACTGCTGTCCATGCTGGCAGCCACCGGATCGATCAGCCACAAAACCTTACCACCGTGCATGATGTATTGATCAATGATGAACTTGTCTTTCTCGTTGAAAGCGGAATCCGGCTTTGCAATGATGATGGCAGCATATTTATTCCTGATTTGGGCTTTGCTGCCTTCTTTCGCCTCATGCTCTGTCAGTGCGTTGATCTGGTTGTTAATCGTGACACGTTCTACCTCATAATATTCACTGAGGGTATTGGTGATGTCTGCCACTTCCGGCGCCTTTAACTCGCCTTGTCCTTCAATGAAGGCAATTTTCATATTCAGGGCCTTGGAAAGCTTGCGAATGCTTGTGGAAATGTTGTATTCCAGGCTTTGTATGGAGTTATTCAACACCACTTCAGGTGCAGTATTAACCTGGGAGATAAGCAATTGCATCGGAATCTCCTTTCCCTTGTAACTGACTAAGGCACCGGGAAAGATGACCTGTTGCGAAGTTCCATCTTCTTTCCTAACCTGCAACTCCGTCGGCTCCAAACCTTTGGAAGAAAGCGAGCGATAAAGGTTGGTCCTGTCTTTGCTATCCTTGATAGCAGAGGGATCAATAAACTCATACTGAATGTTGTCGCTATAGGCGCGGAGTTCATCCAGCATCTCCCGGGTTTCATTGCGTAGTCGCTTGAATCCGGCAGGGAATTCCCCATCCAGGTACACTTTAAAGTAGACGATGTCATCGAGGTTGCGGATGAGATCCTTCGTTACCGGTGAAAGAGAATACCTTTTCTCGGCAGTGAGATCGATGCGGGTGAAGAGGAAGTTGGAGATCAGGTTGATCAGCACAATGGCAAGCAGGCTGAGGGCCAGTTGCAGGATATTCTGAGAACGAATGTCCTTCTTTTTGTCGGTGGGTTTCTTTTTCAACTTCATCTTATTTCTCCCACTTGCGACTTTCGATGGATAACTTGGTCATCAGGAGAAAAAGCCCGATAAAACTGAAAAAATAGACTAAGTCGCGGGTGTCGATCACACCCCGGCTCATCGAAAGATAATGGGCCTGAATCCCGAGTGAACGGATGAAGAGATCTACTTTCCCAAACAAATCCAGCGAATAGATAAACTCAAAACCAAGGTAAGCGAACATGCAGAGGAAAAGACTTACCATAAAGGAAATCACCTGGTTATCGGTGAGGGAAGAGACAAAAACCCCGACAGAAACCATGGCAGCACCCAGGAAGAACAGGCCGAGATAGGAGCCCCACATGGCGCCCATGTCGAGGTTGCCTTTGGGCATACCATAATAATAGACCGTTGCGACGTAAATAAAGGTAGGTAGCAGGGAAAACAAAACCAGCGAAAGTCCGGCAAAATATTTGGCCAGGATGAGCTGCATCTCGCTCAGGGGCTGGGTCAGCAGCAACTCAAGGGTACCACTCTTCTTTTCATCGGCAAAAGAACGCATCGTGATGGCCGGGATCAGGAACAGAAACACAAAAGGCGCCAGCATGAACAAACCGTCAAGCTTGGCGTAACCTGCATCCAGGATGTTGAAATCCATGGGGAAGACCCAGAGAAACAAACCGATGGTGAGCAGAAACACCGCAATGACGATGTATCCGATCAGCGAACTGAGAAAGGTACTGAGTTCCTTTTTAAAGAGGGTGAACATTGGAAAGGGTTAAGTCGGGCGCGAAATTACGATTTATCATGGAATTCTATCCTGACCATTTCATCAGGTTTCAGGCCTAGCAGGCTGCTGGCATTGGAACGGTTCAAAGCAATCTCGAGGTAACCGCCTGAACTGAAGATGGCCAGGAGTTCGGCCTCTCCGACATCGCTGTAGGCGGTACTGACTTTACGGATGTGATCACCCGCCGTCCTTAAAGAAATGGTAAAAGGCCTGCCTTTTCCAACTTCACGAAACAAGGATTCAGTGACATTGATAAAGACATTCTCATAACTATCGATATAGATTACTTTCCCCTTGATTGTATCTTTCTCGACGACAGGTGAAAAATGATTCATTTTATTCAGACCACTTTTGTCTCTGCCGATTTCTTTGAGGTCATTCCCTTTGGCAATGTGTACCGCCACTTTGGCGAATACATCGCGGGCAGAGAAGGTGAAATAAGGCGAATCCTGGATGATGTCGATTTCTACGATGCGCTCCGGTGCCTTGTCGAAGATGAGGGAAAAGACGCCATTGTCGGCACCAATAAAATACTGACCATCAGCCAATATCACGGTATGTGGGGTCTCTATGGATGCATCTGCACATACATCAATGATGTGCACCGTACCGGGAGGAAAGCTCCTGTAGGAGTTTCTGACCACGAAAGAGGCATGAAAAAGATCAAAGGGCGGAATCTGGTGTGTTATATCCACCAGGCAGACATCAGGAAGCTGAGAAAGGATAGCTCCTTTCACTGCCCCGGCATAATGATCGCCGCTCCCCCAGTCGCTTGTCAAAGTGATGATTGCCATAAGACTACAAAAATGCATACTTTTGCCATTCAAAAGTACTATAAATATTAGTATTCAACAGTCAAAATCACAACATCCTTTTAACAGCCTTATGCACGAAAAAATTCTAAGCCTTGAACCCTATAATCCTGTCGATATCTTCGGCGTCAACGATGCCAACCTGGATGAGCTCAGGGCATCTTTTCCACGTTTGAAGATCATTGCCCGGGGTGAGATGGTGAAAGTCGTCGGTGAAGAAAAGGACATTCATGCCTTTGACGAGAAGTTCAACCTCCTGCTGATGCACTTCGACCGTTTTGGG
>Ga0247840_10001887_pt1 | contig 38784 bp, 37 predicted proteins | sample LaCruzMarch2015__FD_192404 | JGI IMG/M metagenome (GOLD analysis project Ga0247840, IMG submission 192404) | Freshwater microbial communities from meromictic Lake La Cruz, Castile-La Mancha, Spain - LaCruzMarch2015_17m | ecosystem: Environmental > Aquatic > Freshwater > Lake | place: Spain... | reverse complement strand
ATTAGTTTTTTTGGGTGCTTTTTCCTAAAAAGCACATTAGTTTTTTTGGGTGCTTTTTCCTAAAAAGCACATTAGTTTTTTTGGGTGCTTTTTCCTAAAAAGCACATTAGGCCTTAGACCGCCACTGAGTATCACATACATTACAAATATACAAGAACTTCATATTTACAGCATCATATTTCAGGTAAATAACATCTTTTTCTTTTCCTGAAGTGTTTGAACCACATCCTGCATTAGGGCACTTAATAGTGTTGACGTGAGGGAGCGTAGGATCTTTTTTAGTGAATTCATTCATAAGGATTTTATAACCCTCTGAAGTTTTCACTTTGAGGTCAATTTCAAGAATTAGGCCACCCTTTTTATCTTCTTCTTGGAAACCACAGTTACGACAAATACGTCGGAGCGTCTTGTCATTCTGATCGAGATATAAGTAATATTTACACACTGGGCAAAAGTCGCTATCTTTCATTCTGCTCGTCCTACTAATATCTGTGAAGCCGTTTTAAATCAAATTTTATCACCCAGCTTAAACTTATTTTATATAATTTATTCAATGAGTTCTCCAATAATTTTTCCAACACAGTATTAATTGTACTAAAATTTTTAATCAATTTATTAAAGGAGACAGATATATTAAATATTATAATAAATATCTAATTCCATATCGATGTAACCATATTAATTACCCATATCGTATAATCTATGGTAATTTCGTATATCCTATGTATAATACACTTAAAAGATCTATTCTATCTAAAGGTACCACTTTTAATTATAGTTATATAAAGGGAAAAGAATTTATTACTGAGTTTAATCCTACTACACTTAGGGATTATAATATTTCAAACATTTCTGTATGTGAATGGAGGTGTGTGAACATACTTTACAGCCAAACTGTATACTGCTCTTCTCAATTGACAAGGCTATTGCTGAACCTCTCATTCAAAATCATTTAGATCCATGGGTATTACAAATGTGTATTTTATATGTATATAGTAAATAATGGATACTTTTACAAAGTTATTCTGGCTTAGTTTCTTACTTTTTGTTGGGTTTTCCTTATATTTATTATGTTGTACAAAAAGAACTTCAGTACTTTATGCGCAGATTGCCTCCGGTTTTGCGATGTTTATAACTAGTAAGATTGGGCGTAAGTTTGTAGGACTAGAGTGATATTTAGTACACATTAATTGCACGGCCACAGGCCACTTAAAGGGAAAAATTGAAATCATACTTTACCCCATATTTACATCAATATCATTTGCTGTAACTATAAATTGCGTATTTTTAGTGAGTTTATTCCATTAAATAAAATTTGACAGATGAGAAAAGGGATGAGTAGTCGTAACACAATGCCTACTATCATAGACAACTTCCTAGAAACCACCTTTGGGGTATTCCTCGACTCACGTCGGGTCACCGAAAAAGGTGATATTTGCTCCTTTACGGGTATGGGAACTATGCGCGGTAAATTTATGGTAAAAGATGAAGATTACCCGCATTTCCTAGACCTACTCCATGAATACCTATTCACTCAACAACGACGACCCCTCAACCTCGTCGAACAACGTCGATGCGACCTATATACCCCAATCCTTATCGACCTTGACTTCAAATACCCCACTGAACGCGCCATCCAACGCCAATTTGAACTCTCTCACATACACTCATTCATCCGAAAGTATGTGGAGAATATAACTCACTTCTATCAACTTGAAGATTATAAACCTCTGCGCTTCTTCATCACACTACGCCCAGCACCATATGAAGACAAGAAAACAAACTCAATCAATCGCTCCATCAAAGACGGCGTTCATATCGAGTGCCCAGATCTCATTCTACACTCTGAACACCAACAGGTACTACGTCACCGCTCTATCGAACTTGCTAATCTGACAAATACCTTCAAAAATACTGGATATATCAATGCTGAAAAAGACATCTTTGATGAAGCGATTGTTAAGAAAAACGGATGGTTCTTCTATGGTGAATCTAAACCTGATATTCCCGCCTACAATCTTGCCTCTGTTTACATCTATGATCCTACCACTGGAACCTTCTCTGAAAAAGAAGACATACACAACAGCCGCCAACTTCTAGAAATACTCTCCATTCGCTACAACCTTCACGTTGATACTATCCCCTTCAACGAAGAGACCCAAGAAGAATGGAAATATCGCCTTGATTACTGTACTGGTAAACGGGGTGTACTTATCACAGATGAACAACCTATCGAAATTCCTATCGCTGTTACCACAACTAACAATGTGTACGAACAAATTGAACTCGATAAGATTGCCATCGCTAAAAAGCTTGCTATTGAATGTCTATCTGCTGAGCGCGCCGCTGGCTATCAATCCTGGATAGAAGTTGGCTGGTGCCTCCATAATATCGACACCTCTGAAGATATGTTCAATGCCTGGATGGAATTTAGTAATAAGTCCCCTAAAGCTGGCGAAAATAATGTTGGCTCCCTTCTACGCGACTGGAATCGCGGATGGAGTCGCAACGGGCACGAACGATGCTTCACTATTCGCTCCCTTCATATGTGGGCCAAACAAGACAACCCTCGCAAATACAAAAAAATTATGAATGAAAGCTTCGTAGATTTTGTTGAACGCGAAGTTGATGCCACTCATACCCACATTGCACGCCTTATGAAACGCATGTACAGCAACAATTACTGCGCCTCCGTTGATAGCAAAAAGGTCGACTGGTATGAATTCACTGGCAACTGCTGGAAAAAACTCGCACAGGGCATTGATCTACGTAATAAAATGACCACTGAAGTCGCCCAAGTTATCTCTGATACTCGTACCAAAATCCGCAATCGTCTAACCGATCTCAGCAACGATGAACGCTCATTCGAAGAAACTCGTATGAAAAAGATGACCAAGATCGAACAATGCCTTTACACCTCTGGCTTCAAAGATTCCGTTATGAAAGAATGTATTGGCCTCTTCTACGAAGAAGATTTTGCTCAGAAACTTAACTCTAATCAGTATCTCATTGGTTTTAATAATGGTGTAATTGACCTTCACGCTATTCGTACAACTGATAACGGCGATAAAGAATACTATGTAAACTTTCGCAAAGCAGAGCCTACTGACTTTGTAACATTTATGGCTGGTCGCTACATTACTAAGAATTGTGACCCCATTGACTACATAGAATATAATCCTACTGACCCAGAACAGGCTCCTATTCATACTGAAATTGATGACTTTATGACTAAGGTCTTTCCTCGCCCTGAATTGAGAAAATATATGTGGTGCAAACTTGCATCCTGTCTTGAAGGCGCGAACAAAGAACAGACCTATGAGACCTGGATTGGTGTTGGCGGCAATGGTAAATCCAAACTTGTTGACTTGATGTCTATGGCTCTTGGAGACTATACTAGTTCTCTACAAAGTACAGCTATGACTCGTAAACGACCTGATGCTGGCGCTGCCAATCCAGATATTATGGCCATTCGCAATAAACGCTTTATCTATATGGCTGAACCAGATGACCGCGAACCACTCAATACTTCTCGTATGAAACAGTTTACAGGCGAAGATGATGTAGAAGCACGCGGCCTCTTTGAAGAACAAACCAAGTTCAAGATCACTGGTAAGATCTTTATGTTGTGTAATGCATTCCCTGCGATTAATACAATGGACAGAGGTACTTGGCGTCGTGTTCGTGCTATTCCTTTTGAATCTAAATTCGTTGATCCTGGCGTTGAAGATGTAAATCCTGGTGCTAATATCTACCCCCGTGATAATCAGCTTGACGCAAAACTCAAGAAGTGGCGCACCCTATTTATGTCCCGTCTCGTTCATATCTATAAAACTGAATACCTTCTTAATGGACTTGGCGTTATTCCATCTATTGTAACTCAGGAATCTAGTAAGTATCAGGAATCTTTCGATTCCGTTGCAAAGTTTATGAATGCTCGCATCCGTGAAATTACTAAAGGCGGATACGAAGCAAACATCAAAGACATCTTCCGTGTTTACAAGAACTGGTATGAATCTATTGGTGGAGGTGTAGGTCGCAAACTTTCACAGAATGAACTCTACAAACGCCTATATGATAAATGTGGAGAACCATCTGATAAAAAGACATTTAAACAGATGCGTCTCTTTGAAGACGATGTCGATATTGAGGAATATGACAAATCACTTAATGAAACTAGCTAAATAAAGTGATTAGTAAATTATTACTATTTTTATGTTAAGAAATGCATAAGCATAAATAGAAACATAGTTAGGAAACAACTACCAACAAATATTTTTCCAAATGCTACCAATTTTAGTTCCGATGTTGCTGTATATACATAAATTATTGATATAATCATAAATAGATATGCTATTGCTAGAAATGCCAGTGTATAATCTTCAACAAAACGAAGAACCTTTTTTGGCTGAGGCTCTTTTATTGTATCTTTAACATCTGAAAAATCTCTATTAGATCTCTCAATAATTGACTCATTCTTATCAACCTCTTTCAATAGTGTTTCTTTTTTCATCTTTAGTTCTGCGTGCCGCTCCTTAACTTGCTTAGCAATATCCTGATATCCAAACTGTCCAAACATTGAATCACCCATCATCAATGAATCACCCACTGTACCAGTTAATGATTCTAAATCTTTTTGTAATTTAAATGTATTAGAAGCAAAATTTGTATTTCTATTTAATTCTGTTGTTGTAGTACAGTCGCTGATTTGTGTATTAAGAGCATTTAGTCCATTAGGAACTGAACGACAAACTGCAGCAGTAGCATTCTTATCCTCAAATGCCTCGGCCTGTGGCGGAGATACTTTTTGTTGTTTTAAGCAACTCATACTATTATCACTCTGATATAATGTTTTGTAAAATATTACAAAGTATTATATCTCTAAAATAATGAATTTATTAACTAGTTAGGTGCTAGTTCTCAGACGTTATATCCTGTGTTGCATTCTGTGCTGCAGATGTTACACTCTGTGTAGCAGATGATACTGCCTGACTAACATCCTGTGTAGCAGATGATACTGCCTGACTAGCACTATTAATTCCACTTTGAAAATCGGACTCTAACGAATTAATTCCACTCTCAATACCACTTAGAGCACCAGGGCACAAAGGAACTGGAATCTTTCCATATCTATCATTAAATGTGTTTCTATTCCAATATCTCTTATCTCTATATACATTCGTATATTGACTACGAATAATAACTGTAAATACAAAAATTATTATAATTGGTACAGCTAACCCAGCAGCCAAAGATGAACTTATAATGCTCATACTCCAAAGTGTAGTTAGAAGAATAAATGCTGAAAGCACAATAAAAAGCATTGAAAATACAAATAATGTATCTTTTTTATTATTAACAGACCATTCATTCATTTCATATTTGCGCCCAGCAAGATTTTTATCATCTGTTGTAGCGTTTGCTGAATTACTCTGATTAGCATAAATCTGTTGCTGAATCTGCGCTAATTCCTTGTTACGCTTATCAAGCATTAAAATAGCCTCTTGAGAATCAGTAGCACGAGTTAAATCCCCGTAGACTTTTTGAAATGTAGAGTCTTTTTGCTTTATAATATCTGTATATACTTTACCTTGCTGGTCTTGTAAAAACTGTTGTAATTGCGCAGGGTTTTGTTTTAATTGGCCAACTGCTGTAGCTAATTCAACATCTTGAAAAAGCTTTGTATAGTCTATAACCTGATCTAGATTTGCCATTCCTAGTTCGCATCAAGAAATTATCTAATCTCTAGCCGATTTGTAAACATAGACCAATAAACCAAGAGCTACAATATTTAAAAAACTATATAACCCCAATAGATTATCAGAATACTTAGCCTTTTGCTCGGTAAATTTTACCATCTGCTTATTAATTGTTGTAACCGCCTGATTCGATGAAATTATATTATTCTGCGCAGCAAGTTTCGTCTGTTGCTCTTTAATTTGCTTATCAAATGCCTTGATTTCTGATTCTAGATTTGTAGTAGATGACAACATATCATCCGTTACTCCATTAATAATTTGTGTTAAATCATTCAAACGTTGATTTAGAGCCTGTGTAGATGTTAAATATTTTTGAATAGATGCTTGAGTGTCACCCGTATTATTCATATATCCTTGATTTATTGCATTGAACAGTTTCTCCAAAGAATATTTATATCTCGATTCATAAAAACAGTATTCCGCTTTAACATTCTTCAATAATTCTGCTTGTTTTCTAACAAATACTTCAGCATTACCAGATGACGCAGGTGGTATTACACCAGAACCCTTTAAAGATGCAATAATACTTTGAACGGCATTCTTATTTAGCATTCCACCTCCATCTCTATCGGAAGCTGCGTTCGGTGCCGATGGTAATAATCCCTGAGTTACACCATTCCCAAATGTTTGACTTAATTCAGTATCAGTTAACGCCGTTTTAGCTGGACAAGAAAAAGACATCCTACTATCTTTAACTTTGTTTTTATACCTTATTAACCAAATACACCACCAATCTTCAATGACAAAAAGAGAATTACTATTAATGCCGATACCAATAGTGATATTATTACACCTTTGCTTTCAAAAATAGATAATAATGAAAATCCAGTACTTCCCTCAAATACTATAGTCGGCATTGTCATTCTAAATATCACCAACCCTACACCGATAAAAAGTACAGCTAATACCCACAAATATGGAATTAAACCTCTTCGTACTGGACGGTCTAATATAAATAATTGGTGTCTTGTTACATCTGTATTGCGAGACCGGAGCAATTCGTCTCGAGCAACTGCGCTTGTAACATCAATCTTCATTTCGTCCTGAATCTTTTCTAAACGGCTAATTTGCTTTTGAAGCTCACCATTCTCTTTTAATAAACCCGCCAAATCATTATCCTTAGCTTCCGTTGTCAAATACTTTAAAATATCATCATTTAATGCTGCGTATCTCTGTTTAATACTCTCAGCACGCTGTGTTAACTTTACAATTGTATCATAGTCTGGATTATTATTTGGATCTTGACTTATACCACCACGAGCAATAAAATTACCTGTTGCCTTATTTAATTCCGTAATTAATCCTTGAACATTTTCCTGAGATAGATCATCGAATCTCTTCTGAAATTTTGCTCTTTCTTCAATCCACTTCATCTCTGTTTATCCTAATTACAAAAAGGTAACTAATTATTTTATATTTTCTGCGTATTTATTAGTAATGTCCGGGTTTGTAAGAAATGATTGGGGTCGCTATCTAAATGGTGGTAGTTCCCATTATAACTTTGAATACCGCTCTAAGGCTCTATCAGAACCAACTCCTGCTCCTCCTACTTTAGCCCCAATAATACCTATAAAGAGTAATAAAGTAGTTATCCCAGCACAAAAAGGCGGTAAGAGAAAATCACTTCGTAGTAGACGCAGTCATAAACGTAGTAATAAAAATAAACGTCGACAAACTCATCGTAAATAATTTACTACACTTTAGATAGAATGCCTAGATTGTATACACATATCGGTATATTATGTATTATTTTTTTAATAGTACTAATTTATATTTCATATAATACAAATTTGGATGAAATATCAAACAAGCTAGACACAATATTAAACAAGGTAAATATGATTATATAGTCGATGTAAGAACAAAACAAGAATGGGATGAAAGTCACTTACCTAATACAATTAGTATCCCAATTGGTAATTTATGAACTCCCTGAAAGGATTTCTAACAAAAATGCTCGCATTCTTTTTGTTTGTAAAAAAGGTATCCGTGCTAGTGGTGTTGTTATAATAGCACATAAATTAGGTTATAATAATGTTCAGGCTATGATTGGAAATTTTAAAGAGCTTCAGGGCTAAATAGATATAACTATTTTAATTAGTTTTGTATATGACTTATAGAAATAATATGTAATATTTATTTTTGCTTGAATATTATTCAGTATTAACAAAAACTAAATATCAAAATTTATTTAGTTTTTGCGGACTTTTCCTAATAAACTTGTTATCACTTGTTTTTGCGGACTTTTTCCTAAAAAGTCCCTAGGGAGCACACACACGATAGATTATTGCTTCACCAGCAGATGCACTAGCCCGAGTAATCTTAATAATATCACCTGGTACTGCACCAATACAACGCGCAATAGGATCTACGTGAAACTTAATTTCAGGAAACTTAGACTTTGCAGTAATATACATTGAATCCATTAGTTCCTTATGGTATTCATTTGGCACGATCTCGTGTTTAGGAACTAGGATATGCTTCAACGGATTAATCACAATCATCTCAATACAGAAGAACGAAACACGTAGTTTTCTACGCTCTTTTTCACCAGATTCCTTCATTTTCATATATTGTTTTAATGCTATGATATTATGAGCATCCGTTATAAGACCTGGCATCATAACAATCACTTCAGTATTTTCAGTATCATCATCGTCAATATCATCAAAGAATGTATCTAGCTTTTGACGACTAATTGCTGCATATCGCACATCACATACTTTAGTTTCATCATCCTTCTTTGAAACCTTAAAACTTAGACTTGGAAAGGCTGCTGCCGCAGCTGTTGCTTCAGCCGGAGAAAACTTACGATACTTTTCTACGTCATAACCACGACTCTCAAGAATATCCAATAGAGTCATACGACTACGATAAATGTTATCAATATATACAAAGTTGTCACTCATTTTCCTAATCAACGTTAATTAATTTTAGGCTGTCAAATTTTCTATTCTAGTTTTGTTATCGTAATCTGTCCAGTTGATGATGATGATGGCATTGTAACCATTCCATTACCTCCATTCATTGGGTTATATCTTGGTATTTGCGACATCATTGGACCCATCTCCATCCCACCCCTAAATGGATTTCTTCTCGGCTGACGGCCTTGACCAAATGAGGGCATTATACCATCAGACATCATTGCTTCCATATCTGTTCTTACAGTAATTACTGGGCCACCACCTGGAACGCTCGCCCCAGTCACTAATCCCTCACCAGATTCATTTGATAAAGATATTTGCCGTTGACCTGGTGTAATTATATTCGTCAGCGCAGGTGGAAGCATTCCACCCATTGTTTGAACAATAGGAGGGGCTTCCACACCTGGTAATACTGGCAATTGCCCTTCAATCGATCCATTCTGTAATTGCGCCATTGCATTCATTTGTGCCTGTTGCTCAAATCCTTCAGTAGATTCATCTAATACATTATCTAATACAGCCCTTTCAGCCTCAGTCATTGATGCTACTTGTGCACCCATTGAACGCAATTGCTCAACAGTAAGTATCGCCTTTGGTACCTCCTCAATATACGCTGGCGCCACCGTCTCTGGTAAAATGAGACGTGGAAGCTCCTTTACAACTTCACTTGATGTACCAGAGAATTCTAAAGGCTTCAAACGTTCTACTCCACTTGTTGTAATATAACGCATTGTTAGATTCAAATAAGCTTCTTGTTCTTGTGTTAATAGCTTTGTAGAGTATGGTATTTCTACTTCAACTATTTTGGATTTAGGGCGACCAAGTGGTGGTAAAATTTCAAGATTATTGACGGTATCTCCAATATACTTGACTGGTCCATCACATAGGGCACAAATTGCGATACCAAGACGAGGATTATAAATTGGAATTGTACCACACGCAACACAGATAGGAATCTTTGCACCATCTGAACGCTCCATAAATGATTCCTTTACAAATGCCATACCACCGTGTGCAATAATTGAGTCACGGTCCATCTCACCAATCTTAAGACCACCCTGCGCCCCACGACCACCAGTCGGCTGATGCGTTCTCACCTCCTTACGACCCTTGCCGCGGGCCTGCCACTTGTCTTCCACCATATGCTTCAAACGCATTCCATACACTGGTCCAACAAAGATAGCCGCCTGAATCTGTTCACCTGTTGCACCATTATATAGCACCTCATTACCATACTTTTCATAACCTAACTCCTCTAAAATACCACCAATATCTTCTTGTGGGGACCCATCGTTCATAAATGAAGTACCGTCACCAATCCCACCACTGAGCGCAGCAGTCTTACCCAAGAGTTGTTCTAAGTTTTGTGCGATAGTCATACGTGATGGAATCGCGTGAGGATTCATAATCATATCAGGTACAATTCCAGACTCACTGCGTGGCATATCGTGACCTCTTAGAAGTGCACCAATTGTACCCTTCTGACCGTGCCTGTTGGAAAATTTGTCGCCCAGCTCAGGTATTCTGTCCTGTACTACACGAATCTTTACGAGTCTTAGCCCCAAATTATTTACCATTACCACTACCTTCTCAACACGACCACGAGTCCACACTTGTGGCGTTTTAGAAGCATCATTAATTGTTCCAGCCAATGTACTTAACATATACGCACCAACAATTACAGTGTTCTCATCAACATATTCGCCCTCCTTAATTATACCACGATCATCTAATTTAGAGTAATCTAGGCCAGGTTTCAAGTCCTTCCAGTTTCCAATAAGTGCTGGGTTGCCAAAACGGACTTTAATGTTTGCCTTTTCATCATCTTCTTCGAATGCTTCATAGGAACGGAATGCCATTGAGCGAAACATACCACGCTGAACTGCATCATAGTTCATTACAATACCATCTTCCTGATTATAACCAGACCAGCACGCAATCGCTAATATAATATTCATACCATAACCCATTTTACCTTCACCTAAGTAATTATTATATATAGTACGCGTTAAAGGCATTTCAGGGTAGCATAGTACGTGTGCGGTGTTATCAAAGCGGTTTCTCCAGTTAGTGGCATAGATTGAGAGACCCTGTTTTGACTGAGAACAGGATAGCTGGTTACGTGGAGATTGGTTATGTGGTGCAAATGGAATGAGAGACGTCATCATACTCATAATTGTTGAGGGGTGAACTTCCATATGTGTTGATTCAGGCTTAATATATGCTGGACTATTGGCAATATATGATTCATTTTGTTCATAAGGATCAATATATTCAACCGCGCCAGTGTGTGGAGCAAGTGTATCAGGATAATCTTCTAGTTTATTCGACTTTCCTTGAAGAGGATCAACAAACTCAGTAGATTCAAGATTAGCATATCTACGAACTTCGAGATTACCCATTACAAGATCACGCCAAGTAGGATATGTTTTAAGTTTTTCAACTGGAACAGTTGCCTTATCGAGCCATACTAGCGGTCTTAGAGGGCGGCCAGCATCCATATAAATATATACTGTTCTATCACGAATAGAGAATGAAATACTTACTGAATATGGTAAGCAACCACTGCGCTTAAAAGCTTTAAGTACTCCAGTGAGGAGATAGGGTTTGGCAGTGTATCCAAACATACCACCATTTACATATACTGGTACAAAAATAATACGCTGCTGCTCTGTAACATCCTCTGGCTTATATACACGCCCTGTAGATTGTAACCATTCAAAAAACTTTGTAGTCTGTGATGCAGTAGAAATCGCACACATAATAGTCAAGTTTTTAGTAATACCAATCGATGCACCAGTTGGAGTTTCAGATGTACAGAAATATCCATATTGGGACGGATGTAATTTACGAGGCCCCGTCAACTTCATACCAGTATCAAAATCCAAAATAACACGGCGACAATGTGATAAGAAATCTACATATGATAAACGAGACATTGCCTGTAATACACCTGATTTCTCCTCTCCAAGACCCGTGCCCCACTTACCCTTAAAACCCTTCATTATACTTTCACTCAACATACCTGATAGGAAAATCTTTGATTCATTCCCCACCTGGAAAATATTCTTAAAATTCTCATCCTTATAAAGTACCGCCTTATTGTAGTTATATTCTTTATCAATTGCCAATGCAGATGCCTTTGTCCATACCTTATAGGAATTATTAAAAAGTTCTTGTACTAAGAAACCACTTGTTAAACAACGCTGATTTCTAGTATCATCGCGATCAGTTTTATTATCATAGCCTTCTGCGACACGTAGAATTTTTCTGACACAGTCACCTAAATATAGAGCCTGTGATGAGGGATCATTTGGCATATGAATAAATAGCTGATTCTTAATAATATCTAAGACGTGGGCAATAGAGAAACCCTTTGTTAACGTCTTAACATACTGAACCGCAGTGTATGTATTAAGAAAAGGAAACCCTTCAATAATAGATGGTTGTAGTTTTGGTAAGAGTAGTTTAGCTTCAGGACTTTCAAAATCTGGGAAAATCATTTTAAGAATTTCCTCGTCAGACTGGAAACCAAGTGCACGGAAAAGGACAAATAGTGGTATTGTTTTTCTTACAAATGGCAAAGAGACTTGAATTGTTGCGTGAGCTGTAAATTTATCTTTCTCAACGTGTCTCATTAGCGCAAAGGCAATTCTTTTAACTTGGCGAGTCTCAGCCGATAAACAGGAAATAGATGCATATACTGACACTTTTGGATCATTTTGTAGTGTTACATATAAGGTGTTAAATGCCTGTTCCTGACGCGTAATAAGTACTTTCTCAGCACCATCTACAATAAAGTAACCACCATTATCATAAGGACACTCACCAGCTTCTCTTAAAAAATCCTTTGGTTTATTGTTAAGTATACAGTAGCGACTTTGAAGCATAATAGGAATCTTAAATAGGGGCCATTTCTGAAAAGTCTCTTCAGATGGTGATAGATCAACTACTGCTCCAGCAGCATTAATATAAGTAATTTTAACAATAATATCAGCATATACATTTGAAGCATATGTTAGATTTCTTAAACGTGCTTCATTGGGAAATAGTACACGAACTTCATCTGTATTTTGAAGACTGACTGTCGGAGTACCTATTTCAATTGCAGTTCCATCCAAACCTCCAACATAAATTTCAACTCTATACCTATAAGTACCTGTCTTCTCATTTATAAGGTCCTTTAGAATGAGAATTGGATTTTGAGATTTAATAATACTTGTTAGATCCTGTTGTAAAAATTGGTCGTATGAGTCTAAATGATGCCGCGTATATGGATAAGACACCGTGCGGAAGTATCTGTCAATCAGAGTTCTTGACAGCTCTCTTGCTTCATTTCCAGTTAGTGCCATTTCTATCTGAACTAATCAAATAAAAGACTCTTATACTACTTCTTTTTCACATCCCATAATAATTAACATAGTTTTTACTAAATTAATTATTATTTTAAGGTATTATTAATTATATTTATTTAGAAAGTTACTGGTTTAGGATAAACTGAGCCAATTTGGTAGTTAGGACCTCGCTGTACTTGGTCAGGAGATGGTCCAACTGATTTACCATACCAATAGTCCTGCGCATCTTGAAGAACTCCTGGCGGCGATGAAGAAGGAATTGGGCGTGAAGGAATTTGAGGAAGTAAAGATCTAATATCATCCAATATGCCCCCACCACGTCTCACCTTGCGACTTCGGTTTCTTGAACCACCCTTAACAGTAGCAAAATGAACAGCATTTGACCCCATACCTACTGGTGGAACTGGCCAAGGTGGCTGACCTGGAACTGGATCGAACTTTTGCCCTGGCTCAGGAACCGCCACATTAAACCCCTTATCCACATACTGTATAAAACTTCCAAAGCTTGACTTGCTACCATCTGAAAGTGGAAGATGGCCAGCCTTATCTGGAATTTGTCCTGGAGCTAAGTAAATACCCGCACGAGTTGTATAGTCATTAGGAGCTCCTGCAATTGCGGTATAGGTGTTAGCAAGTTGTGCACCAGCTCCGCCACGTCTTCGTGCGGTTCTATGACGAGAAGAATGTTTTTTAGTCATTCTATCACATACAAACGCATCTGCAGACTTCTTATCGAGTTCTTTAAGAAATACTTTTGACCATTCCTTTCTTAAATCCTTAATAAGTTTCTCTTTGGACTCTTTTAGAGCAACCTTTTTATCAACATATTCTTCAATATGCTCAAAAGAACGCCGTAATTCTGGTATAGAGTAAATACCCTTAACTTTCTTACTTGAACTATGTCTTCTGGTTTTTCGTACCATTCCTATTAAATCCTATTAAATTGTTTCTAAGAAACTTCTTGAAAGATTGTTATTTCGCTTATTCTTATTTCCATTAGTATTTAAGATATTGCCTCTATTATTATTCACCTTGTTAATCGTATTATTCACAGTTGAAACTATATCATTTTTATTATTTGTTAAACCGTTTGCAACCTTATTTAGTGATTGAACTACATTATTTGTAGCACTATTCTCATTTGGAGCAGTTATATTTGGTATTGGTGGAATAGGAACTGAACCGTTTGTGAAAAATGCTAGGATTGCGTAAATGATAAATAGAATTATGGCACCAATCATTATGGCCGGGGCGTAAATCTTCAAAGATTGTTGCCAAGTACTTAAACGATACTCTGCCGCAAACATTTTGTAATGGTCATATACGCCATATGACAAAAGTACAATTGATAATATAGCCACTACTAATGGTGTAAAGCGAGGGGCCACTAGAAATGATACAATAACTGCTAGTAAAAATAATAGTAATCCTGGTATAAAGAATTCCATTTCCTCTATACTGTTTTTTGATTTTACCTTTTTGCCTTTTTGCTTTTTTTGCCTTTTTGCTTTTTACTTCGTATTCTAATAATTTAAATCTTATCAATCAAATCTACGTGTGTAAGCATATGCTTTCGGCAACAATATCTCTTTAGACCCAAAGTATTAAGCACTTTTAGCTCCGCCGTATCCGGAACTGACTTTCCATCCATATAAATTGGCGTTACCTTATTGGAACCACGAAGTTCTTTAACTTTCTCTTGATAAAATACCCACTTATCGGCAAGCACGTTGCCACAGTTCATACAGCGGATTGGAATAATCATCTCTACGAAATCTACGGAAAGGTTTCAGTCAATCAAATTTTACAAACTGACTTTCTCTCAATATGTGTATAACACAATTATTACTTAAGTGCGTTATAAACATTTAAATAAAAGTTCATTAGACACCAGAAATGACATCCGTTCTATATGGTGCTGGCCTAAACTACCAAATGGGCAATCCTGTTCGCCAAGAAATTGTAGCTGTTCGACGTGAAGTTGATTCCCTCCGGAAACAGGTTGAACTATTAACGGAAGAAAATCTTGTATACCGTAAACACCTTATGAAGCTACTCAAGAGTGATGAAGGAGGTAATACAGAGTTTACTCGTGATCTAATGACCCTCTCAGGTGGAGGCATAGGTGGTAATAATCGCGAACCTGGTGGTGGCACAGTACAAGGCGCAGGCTTCCGTCGCTAAGGACTTTTTAAGAAAAAGTCCGCAAAAACATTTTTTAGGAAAAAAGTCCGCAAAAACATTTTTTTAGGAAAAAAGTGTACAAAAATATTTTTTTAGGAAAAAGTCTATAGTTCCTTTCTTATCTTTCCCAAAACCACCTCACTAATCTCTATCTCGTGCTTTGAACTCAAATGAGCTCTTAGCGATTTTAAAGACAATGTTGAATACTTACGCAAAGTATCCACGATTGTTTGATGCTCTTCACTTGACCACTTACTTTTCTTTTGTGACTTTGAATTTACAGATGATGTCTCTTTAATTTCACGCTCAGGACCATCAGATGTAATTTTTACAGGCCCAATATTAATAGTTCCACCGTGAACTTTATCGTGACAGCCCTCACAAATTACAATTAAATTCCGTTTATCGTTCATATGTGTTCCGTCCTCTAATACACCATTTGATGCCGAGGCTCTTTCCTTAATATGATGAACCTCCAAATCACTCGTTATTGCCTTATGACATACCTCACAACTATATCTTACAATATCTGTATTCCAAGTTGAACTTGTTGCCTCCTCTTGCTTTACAGAACCCATAATTTTATGACGATTCTTTAAAGCTTGCTCAATAAACTCAAATGGAAGATCCATAGCGCGCGCAACCTCCAATCCATACAACGTTGAACCATTACCAGGACGCAACGAACGATCATATACTAATTTCTTCGTAATTGGATCATATTCTACGTGTAAATGCCATACCTCAACCCCTAACTCACTTGTATTAATTACATTTGGTAGCCCGTGAAGATGTGTTGCAAAAATAAACTTTGCATTTTTAGCCGAGAGCCATTGAATACCACTTGCCACTAGAGCCTGTGCTGAGATTGATTCAGTTCCCGCACACAACTCATCACCTAAAACGAGCGTATGTTCATTAGAATTTCTTAGAATATCACGTAATTCTGACATCTCAACTGCGAATGAAGATAACCCAGCAAAAAGATTATCTTGATTCAAAATACGCGTATAAATTGCCTTAAAAGGCTTTAGAGTCATTTCCTTCGCAGGAACGAAACATCCAGCTTGCGCCAATAAAACACATAGACCCGTCGCTTTCATTAGCGTAGATTTCCCTGATGCGTTCATACCATATACCAGCCAACCTTTATTGCCCTGGCCAAGCCCCACATTATGCTTCACATATGCTACACGACTAGAAGTAGCCTCCACTAGAGGATGACGAACATTTTTAATATCAACTGCCGAGCCACTTTCATCTAGAGATTCAATCTTAGGACAACAGAATCCTCTCTCTTTAGAAACGCGACCGATACACTGAGTACAATCGATATGGCTAATCCAGAATTCCATTAATGTCCATATTTGTTGACCTGCCTCAGAAATCTCAAGACACGCATCCACTAAATGCGTCCTTACCAAGTTTTCCAATGATTCACGTAGTCTTTGAAGTTTTGTATTCAGTTGCTGAAGCTTTGTACAATCAATCCATCCACCAGATTTTAGCTCAGAAATCTTTGTTCCATCTGGTAAATTCTTAATATTCTTTTTTAGCTGAGCAAGTGTAACAGTAGACCCCTTAAGACCATAGGGTTCTTTTTCTCTTTCTTCAAGACGAATTGCATCTTCCTGAACACCACCATTTGTAGCAATCTCCTTACGAAGAGTCTGAAATCCTTCTAATGCCTCTTGAATTTCTTTTTCTTTTTTACCAATCTCCTCAAACTTTACAATATTAAATGCTGTCATATCTCCATTTGCCTTTTGAGCCTTTTCCTCAGTAAAATTCGCACGAAATACATTCATATAGTTTGACCATTGCTCTTCAGTAAATGGTTCCTTTAGACAAGTATCATTTGTAACCTTATTCATAATTACTTGAATGGCAGAGTATGTTTGAAATAGTCCAGCGATTTCTTGAGGAGTTACAAGACCACATAGAACTTTGCGATGAAGACGAGGAAGATCAAACATAAATCGCAATTGTCTTTCAAGTGTTTTTAATTTATCTTCGGGCCAGTCCATATAATCTTTAACTTCCTTCAAACGAGAACGAATCTCATCCGCTTCTGAATAAGGACTTAGAAGACGATCGCGCATAGCACGTTTACCCATTGCGGTAATACTTTTATCAAAGAGGCCTATTACAGTTTCATTCGGATTATTTCCTGTCATTTGAAGTTGAGTTAGAGCGTGGTTGCCACAAATGAGACGAGCTTGAGGAATCCAGGGTTCGTTGCGGTGAAATGATTTTAGCATACTCGGATAATGCTCCTCGATAAATTGAAGCAGAAATAGAAGCGCCATTTCTTCAGCCTCAGAACGCAACCCCAAATATGTTTTAGCTGGAAGTACAGACTTGATAGAGTAAATCTTTTGTAGATATTCTGAGCGTACTAACTCTTTAGAGAATGCGCCAACTGTTTCAACTGGGCGAATATGGAGAGGAATAGTTTGTTGGATTCCAAAGATTCTGCGAAAGAATTGCTCATCTGGAGCGGGACTCATACCGCCTGCTCTCCAATAAATTATAAGTTCTTTTGGTTGAAATACACTTAGCATTTGTACAAGGTCATCTGCTGTCCAAATATCAGGACGACCGCTCGCTTGACCTGAGTATGTACTCGTTGTTCCAGTTGTAAGATCAAGAGCGCCTGCCCCAAAACTTGGTGCACTATTTGTGTTCTGTTGAAAGTAAAGTGTTACTACATATGGTGTATCAGTTGATGTAGTATTTTCAATATGTGTACTTGGAGAAAGAATACGTGATACTTTGCGTTCTTTGACCTTACCACGTACATCTTTTATTTGGTCAACAATAACAACGGTCCATCCAGCGGATGTTAGTCGTCCAGCCCATTTATGCATAACATAATCTGGAAAGCCTGCAAAAAGCCCATCGCATTTTTCAGAGAAATCACCCTTCTTGGTTGAAAGTTGAATACCTAGATAATCAACAATTTCCTTCACGTTACATTCTGTTTCACCTGTTTCTATATTTTGAATATCATATAATTCATAAAAAGAGCCTACCATCAAAAAAATAGCTGTTTTTGGACCATATTTTTGAGTGTATGTTTTGTATAGTTCAATATATTCCTGATACATCTCTTATCGCTTCATTTATATATCACAAATGGACTTTAAGCCGTCTGATTGACTTTAGTCATCCTTTTTATTTTCAGTTGATTTCTCTACTACTGCCTCTTCTGCCTCTTCTGCCTCTTCTGCCTCTTCTGCCTCTTCTGCCTCTTCTGCCTCTTCTGCCTCTTCTGCCTCTTCTGCCTCTTCTGCCTCTTCTGCCTCTTCTGCCTCTTCATTTGTATACAATATGTTTGACTTTATATCACACCAGTATTTTCGACCACCAAGCGTGATAGCTTCCACTTCAATCTCTTCTTCCCTTTTATACATACATATAAATACAATAGCTATTATAGACATTATGGTCATACCTACAACAACGCCCTCTATTAAGCCAGTATTGAAGGCACAGTACTTATAACAGTAAGGGTTAATAAAATTCAACTCGAGCATTTCTTGGATTAGTGTTACGGATTAGTGTTATGGATTAGTGTTACGAATTAATTATTAGTGTTACAGATACGAATGGACTATAGACTAAATATATATATTTCAAATTTTATATATTGATTATTATCACCAATAACATCCCTTCTCGACCTTTGTAAAATTCGATGGTTTATCCTCTTTATCTGGTCTTATCCAATCATCATTTACCAACTTCAGAATATCCTTATTTTCAAACCATCTCTTTCCAATTACTCCAAAAAATAATTGTAAAGCTCCTCCCACATACATTACAGATTTTCCAAGTTCCTTAAAAATAAAGTTAGATACCAACATTCCATATCCACCCGCCGCCACTAATGCCACATCAAACTCTTTAACGTCTCTTAATGATTCTAGAAAGGGTGATAAGTGTTCCTGCCAGTCTTTATCTTGATGATTTCCAGCAAGTGTAAGAGGTGGCTGAACAAATTGGAACTCACAATCTTCAAACCATGACCGATTTGGAAAAATCTTTTTCAGATTTGGAACTTGTTTCGAAAATGTTTTAGAAAATGGATGAACTACTAGAATCTTTTTACACTTTAAAGCTGGCATCCAAGAGTCCCTAAAATAATATGGCTCCAATGCCAAGGCATTTATTTTAGGAATATTTGGTGTTCGACTTATTATAAGTTTTTGACCAACACCAGTATGCGCAAATACCTTACCATCTGTATCCCATTCCGCAATTGTAGTACAATTATCATATGACTCAACTAACTTTTCAACATACTTTTTAAGTGATGTGTTATCCTTGGTTTTTATTCCAGCATTGTTTTCAAGCTCCAATAATTCATCTACCACATCCATAAAATCACCCCTTAAAAGATGATGTGCTACTTTTAATTCACATCCTGCGATTCGGCCAATAAAAAAAGGCTTATTTTTCTCAATAACACTTTTTATATATAAATTGTCTTTTTGTACTTTACTCATTACTATCTATACTTCTAAATAACTTTTTAGGCTACGGTGACAGGTGCTATGGTATTATTCTAATACTCTACAAATATTCTTGATTATATGTAGAAATGTCCACAATACAATCCACAGGCAATAAGGCAACTGCAATGTTATTTGAAGTTGCAAATGCTGGCGAACCAATAGACGGCGTGCGTGCTGCGATGCTAGGTCAGGCGAATATAAATGCAAAGAATGCAGATGGTAATACTCCACTGTCAGTAGCTACTTTGAGAGATACGGATGGTAGCCATACTGATATAATAATTGAACTATTAGCCCATGGAGCAGATCCGAATATTGCAGATGCTACTGGCTATACACCACTACACATTGCTGTTATGAAAAAAAATAAAAACGTTGTAAAAGAGCTGCTCAAGCACGGCGCCAAAGCCGATGTTAAATCAATTAGTGGTTCAACAGCACTTAGCCTTAGTAAGCAACCACAATTTAAAAATAAAGAAATCCATGCTGCATTATGTAAGGTAAGTGGTGAAAATGGTAGCTGTGTAATTATGGGGGGCAAAAGACGACACAACCGAACAAACAAAAAAACAAGAAAGGCAAATAAAAAACGCCATACGGTAAGACGCAGGCGTTAAATGCACTGATTTTTAAAATTATTAGTTATATAATTCTTTTAGTAAAAGTAATAGAATTATATAAACAATTTATAAGGTCAAATAAATCTTATAGTGCCTTATTTTTAACAACTTCTGCGTCCGCCGTGATTTGTCGTAGAACACTCTCAGGGGCCTTAGAGTTTGATTTAATTAGTCCAGACTTAACTAATTTATCCTTAAGCTTGTCAATTGGCATATCTTTTGCCTGCTTATGAAGTTTCTTAGCCCGTGTGATTCGTTTATGAAGAGATGATACACCAATCGTAACCTTACGATGTTTTCTTGTTTGGTGCTTCTTGGCCGTCTTAGGAGCGTCAGCCTTCTTGGGATTAAGATGAACTTTCTTAGCAGTTGTTCTCTTCTTTAGCTCAACCTTGACGTGCTTATTGTCATTATGAGACTTGCCTCCAGCTTGAGCATATTGACCAGTCGGTGCAGCTGATCTATCAGGCGATGGAGTATATGATGGTGCTGGAATAATACGCGGCGGGACTGGTGCATCAACTGGATACTTAAGCCAAGTATTGGAATTAGGAGATGCTGCGACAGCTGCAATAGCACTTTTAGACTCTATACCTGTAACATTTGCCATAACTGGAGAGACGCCTCGTAGAGGCTCTGTCTCTCCGCCTTCTTGCTTCTTTTTGGTATTACGTCTACCCTTCTTAGCACCACCTGATAATTCCTTAGCAGCCAGTCCAGTAATACTCACACTTTTAATTTCACTGTCATCTTTGTCGCCCATTCTTGTTATTAATAACTAAGAACTTTTATTTGGCTTTTTTGCTAATTTCGATTTAAACAAGTATAGAACTTAAAATATAGCCACGTTGTTTAATAAATAAAATCAGTCGATATAAAAATTGATTCTGGTTTGATTATCACATTGTGTGTAACAAATTAAAAATGTCTTCTGTAACTGAACTAATTCCAAGCTATCGCCATGTTCTCGAAACCTTTATCACTCAATCTGATGGGAAACAAATCATCAGTCATCAGATTGAGTCATTCAATCAATTTATGGAATCTGATATTCCAGAAATTATTCATATGGCAAACCCCATTACTTCCTATGGCTCACCGGAAATTCCCCTAGCTGGCCCCCGTTCCGCCCTTGCCACCGCCACTGGCCTATCCACTACCGCCGCAAATGCACTTATGGGTACTTCTGCTGATGGTGCTCTAGCACTTGGTAGAAAAGTACAACACGAATACGAAGTAACACTTGAGTTTGAAAAGATTTCCATTCGGAAACCTACCATCTTTGAAAACAATGGTGCTATCCATCCTATGATGCCCAATGATGCGCGACTACGTAATCTTACCTACGCAGCCCCACTTAACGTCGATGTCAAAGTTATAACCACCTTTGTCGACCACACACGTAATGGCATTCGCGAATCAAATGTTCGTATCTTTCCCAATGTACATCTTGGCAAAATCCCTGTAATGGTGAGCTCTAAATACTGCCTCCTACACGACCAAAAACACATCCATCCCTCTAACCTCGGTGAATGTGCTGAAGATGTTGGCGGATACTTTATCATTCAAGGCGGCGAACGTGCTATGATTTCAATGGAACGTATGTCTGAAAATCGCCCATTTGTCTTCCGCAATGGTCGCGGCAATGCCAAAGAAAAGGAAATTGTTGAAATCAAGTGTATTGGACCAGACAATGATCAAGTCCCTAAATCAAATACTGTAAAGATTGTATATCATCCCAAGAATCAACTTCTAACTATGCTTCGTGCTACAGTACCCCGTATCAAGACGGATATTCCACTTGTCATTCTCTTTCGCGCCCTTGGAGTACTAGCTGATAAAGATATTTATGAACTCATCGTTGGTTATGATAACGATCCTACATATGACCCCATCATTATCGAGTCTATCCTTGAAGCAAGTTCAATTACTACAAAAGAGCTTGCTCTCGCCTGGATGGGTGAACACACCAATACCTGGTCTGTCAAGTCTCAAAAACAGAGCAATGTTCAGGATATTCTCAGTGAAGAACTCTTTCCACAAATTGGCGGGGCCGAAATGAACTATGAAAAAGCGTGCTTCCTCGCACATATGACTCGCAAAGTTCTCTGGACATCCTCTCAACGTCTCCCCACCGATGACCGCGATGGATACCCCAATAAACGCGTCGATATCCCTGGCTTCCTACTCGCCGATCTCTTTCGCAAAACATACAATAATCGTATGGTTAAAGATATGAAAGCTGCATTATCAAAGGAGATTCACGGCGGCTCTTGGAAAGCCACTGGTAACTGGACTGAAATTGTTAACATCAACAACATCAATAAAATTATTAAATCCACTATCCTTGATATCTGCCTCAAATCATCTCTTGCTACAGGTAACTTTGGCAGTGGTAAGATTGGTGGCCCCTCTAAGATTGGTGTATCTCAAGTTCTTAATCGCCTAAACTTTACCTCTGCGGTCTCTCACTTGCGTCGTATCTCAACACCTATTGAAAAGACTGGTAAACTAATTGCTCCACGTAAGCAGCACAATACTCAGTGGGGTTATATCTGCCCGTGTGAAACTCCAGAGGGTCACGGTGTAGGTGTAATTAAGAATATGGCATCAACTGCGAGTATCAGTATCTTCGCAACACCGATCACTGTATACGCCTTTATCCAAAATCTTAACAAGCTTGTCTCTCTCCGTGATGCAACTATTAAACAGAAGCACGATCATACTCGAGTTTTCCTAAACGGCTCTTGGATTGGTATGCTTCTTAATGATGATGCCCCTGAACTTATAGATACACTTCGCAAGGCTAAGCGAGCTGGTAAAATCCATATCTACACTGGCATTATCTGGAAAAATGCCTTTAAAGAGCTTTGGATCACAACTGAAGCAGGTCGCGTCCTTCGCCCTGTCTACTATGCACCCGCCATTCGTGAAATTGCAGCTGATAAGACTGGTACACTTAAACAACAAATCCTAGACATTAAGGAGTGGAACCAGCTACTTATATGGGAATCTCCTACTGAAAAGCATCTCTTCGAATATCTAGATGCAGGTGAGACTGAAGGAGCATATATTGCAATGGATTATGAGAACTGCATAAAGGATAAGTCACATACTCACTGTGAAATCCACCCTTCAGTCATCTTTGGTACAGCGGCGAGTGGTATTCCTTTCCCTGACCATAACCAATCTCCTCGTAATGCATATCAGTGTGCTATGGGTAAGCAGGCAATGGGTATCTACGCCCTCAACTTCCGCGAACGCTTTGATGCGATGAGTCACATTCTCTGCTATCCTGAAATTCCTATGGTCTCACCTTATATGAGCAAGTTCTATGGAGCACAGAGTCTACCTGCTGGCCAAAACATCGTTGTTGCAATTATGACATATACTGGTTACAATCAAGAAGATTCAAATATGATTAACCGCGCAGCGTTGGAGCGTGGTCGATTCCGTTCTATCTTCTACCGCACATACAAAGATGAAGAACGTAAGAATCAGAGTAGCGGCGAAGAAGAGAAGTTCTGTAACCCTGACCCTATAGAAACAAAACATATGAAGAATGCGCAATATGAAAAACTAGCAGAAGATGGCTTTGTACCAAAGGACCAATATGTTACTCCAGATGATGTACTCATTGGCAAAGTTGTCCCTCTCCGTGTTCCCACTGGACAAGTACTTCCTGCTGGTGCAAAAAAGCATCGTGACGTAAGTAAGATGCCTCGTAACAATGAGAGTGGTTATGTAGATAAGATTTACAAGAATCGAAACGGCGAGGGTTATTCCTTTGTGAAAATTCGTATGCGCCAAGATCGTATCCCAGAGATTGGTGACAAGTTTAGCAGCAGACACGGTCAAAAAGGTACTATGGGAATGATTCTCAATCAGGAAGATATGCCCCAAACTGCCACTGGTATTGTACCTGATATCATCATCAATCCTCACTGCATTCCTTCTCGTATGACTATCGCTCAGCTTATGGAAACTCTCCTATCAAAGATTGGATGTATGACGGGTTGTCTTGGCGATGGCTCTCCTTTCAATGATGTAACAGTTGATAATCTAGCCGCAACTTTGAGGGACCAGTTTGGTATGGAGCCTTATGGCAATGAGATTATGTACAATGGATACACTGGGCGTATGATGGAAACCTCTATCTTTATTGGCCCGTGTTATTACCAGCGTCTCCGTCACTGCTCAGCAGACAAACTTCACAGTCGCGCATCTGGTCCTCTTGTTATGCTCACTCGTCAGCCTGCAGAAGGTCGCGCCCGTGAAGGTGGTCTCCGTTTTGGTGAAATGGAACGTGATTGTGTTGTGGCACACGGTATGGCTGAATTTACCAAGGAGCGTCTAATGGAGTGCTCAGATGCGTTCTCCTGCTACTCTTGTAAGGACTGCGGTCTGATGGCCATCGCAAATCCTGAACAAAGCATCTGGGCGTGTCGCGGCTGTGGCAATACAACTAACTTCAGTCATATCAATATTCCATATGCAACTAAACTCCTCCTACAAGAACTCGAAACAATGAATATTGGTTCTCGTCTTATTACACAGCATAAGCTCATTACTAATAGTCCGGCCTCTACAAAATAGAGTGGGAGTATAGTAAATATAAATAAAAAATATCTATATTTTTAATTATTACAGTTTGAAAGATATTATCCTAACTATATAGAAATGAAAGTTACGGTTGCCTCCTACATCGCTGAATACATTGGTGCATTCTTTTTTATCCTCGCCATCTTCGCAAGTGGTGGTAATCCTTTAATCATTGGCGCTGCCCTTGCTTTAGTCATCTTCCTAGTTGCCTCTATCAGTGGTGGTCACGTCAACCCTGCTGTTTCACTAGCAATGTACATGGATGGTACTCTAAAGCCTATGGACCTATTTAGCTATGTATTCGCACAGCTACTCGGTGGTGTAAGTGCGTTCTATGCATATAAAATGGTTAAGGCCTAAATGCGCTTTGCACTTTTTAGAAAAAAGTGCCCAAAAACACACTTAGCTTTGCACTTTTTAGAAAAAAGTGCCCAAAAACACACTTAGCTTTGCACTTTTTAGAAAAAAGTGCCCAAAAACACACTTAGCTTTGCACTTTTTAGAAAAAAGTGCCCAAAAACACACTTAGAAAAAAGTGCCCAAAAACACACTTAGAAAAAATTATATATATTTTTGCGAACTTTTTCCTAAAAAGTTCATTTTTTAACAAATGCTAATGCGAGAAGACACAGCACACCTACTACAATAATAGTAGATGGTTTTGTCATCATACTTTCAAATGCTTCCTGTTGTTGAGTTTGAGCAGGTGTTCCATCTGGATTAAATGTTTTCGGTGCCGCCGCCCATTGATCCCTCGTAAGATTTACTGGATTTCCTTGTGAATCTGTATCTTGTATCCAATATGTCTGTACATAACCATTGCCATTATTAACAGCTGTTTCAGGATTTGAAATCCATACCTCTCCTGTATCTGGATCCGCAATTCTTCCATATGAGTCGCCAACAGGCATTGTTACTTGTTTACATTGCGGGTATCCTGAACCAAATAGAGCATTAATTAGTGGACTGGGATTTAGTGCATTTTCAGCATCTTCAATCATACCAGGAGCTAAACCTTTTAATGGTGGTAAACCCATTTCAGCCATAACCATTTTAAGTTTGTCACCTAGTGCGTCTCCTTGAGTAATCCCTTGCATATATTGCCACATATCAGCCCCATTTGAACAAGATACACCCGTCTTTATAAAGTAATTAACACCGAGTGGAGCCAAAGGCATACCTTGTGTTAATCCTGTGGATGGTGCTCCAAAACCAATTTGGTCTGAATAGAATCCAACACCCTTTACAGCATTAATAACTGAATCCATTGAATCACCAACTTCAACGCCAATTTGGGGTGGTGTCATCATTGCATCTGCGGGTTTATAGGGTGAACCGAAGAATCCAATCCCTGATGGAACCATACTCGGAAGGATTGATGTTCTTGTCTCTGAACCCTGCTGCGGCGCAGATTGATTTGGATCAGGCACCACAGAGTTATTGGCAGAATTTGTTAAGTTACTTGTTGAATCTGATGCGTAACTCATTTACCTATTAGCACTTTTTAGAAAAAAGTGCCCAAAAATATCAAATGTTAATGAATTTTTAATCCTAAAAAGTGCAGCGTGTTTAAAATTTGAAATGTTTTGTTTCCAAATCTAGCAGGGTAGCAAATATGGAATCATTATTTAAAAGTCGTTCTAACCTTCCACCTATCAAAGAACTTGAACCCTTTGAAAGCTGGGAGGATGACCCATCCCTACGGGATGAATCCAAGAAATCATTCACACTCGACACTGACAGCTGCCCCCTCTGTTTTAATACAGATTGTCTTGATACGAGTGAACTAATTACCTGTAAAGAATGCGGCTATGTTATAGCCCGTCCTTTTGACAATACCGCTGAATACCGTTACTTCTCACAAGAAGACCGTGGTGGAGACCCAACACGTGTAGGTGCACCTCAAGATCCACGTCTTCCTGAAGCATCACTTGGAACTGTCATTCTTAATGGATATGGTACCGCGAAAACGATGTATAGAGTTCGTAAATACCACTCCTGGAACACAGTACCATACAAGGAACGTTCATTCATTCAAACTTGCGAACGTCTTTCTCTAATTGGTCTCAATTCTGGCATCAATCAGTCGATTATTGAAGAATCCAAAAATCTCTATACAACTCTACAAGATATCGGTGGACGTCAAGGTCTCAGTCGCGATGCCCTCCTATCTGCCTGCCTGTATACGAGCTTGAAGCAATCTGGTTCTCCTCGTAAACCAAAGGAAATCGCAGACATCTTCGGTCTCAATTCAGCCACATTCACTAAAGCACTTAAACAAATGCAGGAAGTTATGGCGCTTGCTCGTCAAAAGGGCCAACTTCATCTTACTACAACTAACAAGCCCAGTCAGGCCAGTACCCGTGCTACTGAATATATTCAACTTCCTTTGAGTAAACTACAGATTCCTCGTAATCAAATGGAGCATTTGTACACACTTTGTAAGCGAGTAGCTGAAAAGTCAGAGGAGGCTGGTTTATCACAGGAAAATATGCCGCCATCACTTGCTGCAGGCTGTGTAGCATTTGTGATCAAACGATGTGAAATTCTTAATATTCCAGTTTCAAAAATAGCAGAAGCCAGTGAAATCTCAGTCGCAACCCTACAAAAATGTCTCAGGCGTCTTGAAAGTCACGCTGAGATTCTAGAAACTGTTCTTTAGGCGCCAAGGCTCTAAAAATAAAGAATTGAATATATTAGAATGGGTGCAGGCCAATCTATACCAAGCACATTAACAAGACAAAAAGTATTTGAATTAACCCGTGACACACGGGGTCTGATGGATGTTCTATTGGAATATATGCTAAAAGAAATAACTGTACGGGACTTTTTAGCTTTATCTAATCCAGCAGAATGTAAAAAATATGTTATTTTTATGGCTAATAATCTCTATAAACATTTTTACGAATTACAAATTGTACCTATCAAAGACAAGAAAGGTGTTATCGCATTTCGACCTGTTAAAGAATTAACTAATCCACCTGAAGATACTGAAAATGAACGGCAGAGCTTATGTTTAACACTAGCATACTTCTATACTCGCATATTCCAAATCTATGGTGCATTGGCTCTTACTGTTATTGATGATTCTAAGTTTATGATGGAAAGTGGTATTATACCCCTTTATGGTGATACAACTAAAAAGGGTTTATTACCGCCTGGCTACAGACCATATGTAACATTAGGTGGCAGCATAGGTGGAGAATTAACTGGAGGAAGTATTCCTGCTGCTACTTTGGGCAATTTTAATTTTTTACGTAGTTATTTATATGAGGATAAGGATGAATCAAAGGGGTTTTTAACAAGATACTCAGGAGAAGGAGATAGTAGAGGTGAAATATATTTTCTACCAAAAATTCAAGATAGAGATGAATATGGTAGACCAATTGGTAGTTCAGATATAATCTCTGAAACCAGACAACAAAAAGGTATATTCTTCATTGGTTATACTGGTGGCAAAAAATATGCTACTCTTGAGGCCTATTCTAAAATAGAAGGAATTGGCGGTGATACCAAATTTTATTTTGGCAAGTTTAAATACTATAAAAAAGATAGCATTAATCCTGAATCTATTGAACTAGGTTCAGATGTTTTACCAATGAAATCATTAACTATCCAAAGAGAACGCCCTACTGTTGCGAGAGCAGTATATAGTTATACTATTAGGGGTACTGAAAAGTCTATTACAGAGGTTTTTAATGGAGCATTATCTAGAGTCGTTGCATTTTTAAGAAAAGCAACAGACGGTGATACTAGTTATAGCACTAGTTCATCTGGTATTATAATTTCAGAGACAGGGACAGCCGAGGAACTTCGCCTTGCCAGAATTGTTCAAAACCTTACAAAAACTAAACCACTTGGTCACTGTTTAGCACGCGCTATTCAACTCCTACAAACATTACCCCTTAGGGGTGAAGCTGCTGTATCGCATATTTGTAAATCTAAATTCTTTGAACAAACATCTAGTTCAAGTACTGGAGTTAGAACTACATCATCACGAAGTGGTATTCCTGAGCCTGGATCATCACTTGATAGTAGTCCTGGTCTAGCAGCATTATCACAATTATTCTATGATACTGTTTTATTTGGTACTCCCAAAATTATAATTGGCACTACACCAAAAGCTGGACAAGGTAGTAAATCATCTTTAGAGCAATATATGGAATTTATGAAAACTATGGGCCGCCTATTTGGAGATAATGTATTCAGTAAACCAGTATCAGATGAAACCATTAAATCTGGCCTGAAAAGTATTAGAAATAAAAGAGATAGTGATTTTTGTAAAGGTATAGATGGTAATATTGTTATACCTACAAATGTAGTTAGAAATGTTTATGATGTGGTTAATCAATTATACCAACAACAAGTTAGACACGCCGCAGAATGTGGCAAAATTGTTAGATTACTTTTTGATATTCAACGTGATAAATCCTCTGGACGTTATAGAATCTCTTTAAGTGATAATATCATCAAAAAGGGATTCCCTGAAATTGAGCGTGTTAATTATTTGTCACGACAATTACTCGTTAATTATTATTCTAATTGTGAAATGACGTATTTAAAAGGTATGAAAATTGTCCTTGATTCAAGTCCTGAAGCAATTGAAGCACGCAGACGCCACGCACCTCCTGTCCCTCCTGCTCCTATTTAAAGATCTAAATAATATATATGATTAATTTAAAATACAATAAGACTTCTTTATATTAATACAAGTCGTCCATTGATAGGAATACCAGTGAAATGGACCATCCGTTAACCAAATAGAATCTTTTGAGTAAAGAGCATTTCCTATCCATTCCTTATTCATCCAAACATAATCAAACTCTGGATACATCGTATCAGATAATACTTTTGAAGCTTCTTCACGAATATCATCTGTCATATTGGGACTTTCTATCCACGCAGTAGCCCACACAATTCTTTTCATTTTTCCATCCTCTTCGAATCTTTGATACGCGTTTTGAAAACAAACCAATACTTTATACATATCTTTTGTATATAATTTCCATATCTGATTTGTTGATAATATATTACGAATAATAAACATTCCAAAACTTAATTCACGAAATAAATCCATTACTCTATACGCCTGCGTTGTTGTCAGCACTTTTACATTCTCAACAAGAGTACTAGCCTCTAGTTGTCTGTAAACATATGTACCTGTATAAAGTGGATTATGAACTATGCTAAGATTAGGGCCTTCCTTTAAAAATAGAGAGTATGGTATATTGTGTTTATTAACATATATATGGAGTTGTGTGAGTAAATAATCACCTACACCTTTTTCTCGCCACTTTTTATTTATACAAAAACAATCCACACAATATATCTCCTCATTTTCATTTGTTACAAATAAACCTAAATAATGATAACGAATGCACCCAATTATATTTTTATCAATATCCTTCAATATGAGAATATGATCTTTTATACCGAGTAATTGAGATTCAGGAATATCCAGAATGGGTGTTTTTGGTGGATTACCGAAATTATTTCTTAAAAAATCACAAATATTACTTATATATCTTTCATTTTGTCCCTGATAAACTATAATAGATTCAACACCCGTTGGTGATTTCAGTGCTTCCTTATAGAATAACTGCGATTTAAACATTTCCCTATTAAATTTTGATTGAATAACATTATATAGCGGATATGTATTCCAAAATACCATATCTAATTATTATTAGATTTCTTTTATATCACTTATATATAAAATGTCATATTAAAGACAATTAGAAATATATAAAGTAATAAAGTAATAAAGCAATAATGGAGTATAGACGTAAAACACTTAGTTCATCCCTAGACGACTTATCTAATGATATTGAAAAACAAAGTACTCGTAAACCCTCCATTTCAGTAGATGATACTATAGATGAATATACTGAATATGTGTATAATGGTACATTTAATTTAACAAAAATTATTTGTAGAGGTTTAATAAATTTGATTTGTCCTTGTTGCTATCGAAATCGTAAACCCATTGAAGTCAAATAATTATCCAAGTCTAATTTAGAAATGACTCGTTGCGAACACTGTAAAAAGAAACTAGGCGTATACAAACATAAGTGTAAATGTGGAAAACTATTTTGTATTACACATTTACACGCAGAAGAACACTCTTGTACATATGACTATAAATCAGAAGGCAAAACTACACTCAAAAAAGTACTTGATGTTGGCCCCCTCTCTGTCAAAATTGAAAAAATTTAATCTAATTTACCCTTAATATAAATAAGCATATTTTCTTAAATATAGTACTACTATATCAGGACACCATCTAGGATTTAGGTGAGTCACTTTAGGATTAAACCACGCAACCGCATCTTTCTCTCTTCTATCTCTACGCCATCTAGCAAATGCCTTTGGATGCTCCTTTATCCACTCAAACGTATTGAATGATTGCTTAACCTGCTCATCCGTTACAAATCCCTGAAAAATATGATATTGAAAATATGTATTAGGTGGATAATCCGATTCCTGTGATTGAAACACCAATCCTGTATGTTTTAAACTTTTTACTTCTGTCACGTGTGATTCCTCTTCTGTTTCTCTTAATACATTCTCTTTAAGAAGTTCTAATACAGATTTATTATTTTTAATATCCTTCCCTTCCATTTGTCCCTTTGGTGGTTCCCAACTAGGCGTAGAATATCTTGCTCCACGTCTTTTTACTACTAAAAAGTGTTTTAAGTCAAAATCTTCATAGATAGGATGAAGAAATGCACAAGACCTTAGATAAACTCGCCAACCTTCCGTTGGATGTTCAACATATGCATAAGACTTTGATGGATCATATGGAAGTCTTTCACTGCCCCGTACTAATCCTTTTTGAAATACATCAAAAATAGGTACACTGTCCGATAAAGGCCCCTGTAAGGCAGCCTTAGTATTTGATTTTGGAATTGACATTACTAATAATTATTACTAAAAATACTTTAGATTAATCTGATTATTTGACTATTCATTTACTCTCTTAAAAAAGAGTAAATAGCCATATGCGAATGACATTGGCATTAAATTAACATATGACGTGTAAATCCAGCCATTATTTTGAGCTTTCTTTATAATATCTGGCATATTTGGCATATACAAACTATGTTTTTGTCTACGCACTGACCCATCTTTAAAGCGGAATGTCTCGCGGAATTCTGCCTTAGGATCATCTAACTCAAAATTGGCCTCATAATCAAACTTATCAAATACTACCTTCGACTTTGTTATACGCTCCTTAGAATACTTCTGTGGACTAAACCCTACCCACGGGTTACTTGAATCAAGAATAGGCTCAAACTTAAATTTATTTACCACTTCCACTGCCAAGTTACCACCTGGTTTAACCCATAGAGCTAAATTGCGGAAAAGTGTATCAAGATCTCTAAAGTAATATATTGTAAAGTATAATAGAACCGCATCAGTAAACTCAGCAGCAGCCGCTGCCCCTGGACCCATTAAATCAAATTGACGAAATTCTACATCCTGTTTTTGCGAATCATTCAGAGTTGTACTTGGAATAGTTGTACCTTTAGCATAACGAATCATTGCTTGACTCTTATCAATTCCAACTGTCATTCCTGCACCTTGTTTGGCAAAAGATGCTGTCCCAATACCAATACCACAACCCGCATCAAGAATTATTAACTGATCCTTTGGAGTATGTTTAGTAAATTCTTCCATACAAATAGCAGATTCAGCTTGAATTAGTTTATCATTCTGTGTTAACTTTGTAAAGACTGATGCATAGAAATCATCGAATAAATCATCGTTTGATAACCATTCATACTTTGATGTTACTGCATCTGATGTATTAGTCTCTGTCACAAAACCTTCCTTAATTTTACCACAATTTAAAGTAGTTAATTTATCTATTGCCAAAATAAAAACAGAACTTATTGCCATTAATAAGAAGGCTACTAAAATTACCGTTTGCCACGTATCAAATGTAAAAACTGTTATTAGACAACCCAAAATAATAATAATGACATAAATTAATAATTTAGGATAGAATCCATCCATTATATTCCTACTTTCTCTAAGACTATTTTGTGTTTTTAACGGTGGTTGTAAATCTACGCCTACTTTGTTTGCGACAAGTTATAGCCTGTTTCTTCTTACCACAATCACTAGAGTATGTCGCAATTTTCTTACATATAGAAGTATAAGGATCTTTAAAATTAGTGTCAAGTCCACATCTCATTCTCCATAGCCATGCTAATGTGGAACGTCGACATCCAAGCGTAGGAGGATTCTTCTTTTCAACTTCTTCCCATCTTCTAGCAATCTCTGCTGGCAGAACGGCCGGAAGATATAACCAAAAACGTCTAAACCAATATAGTCTATCAGATAAACTTAGTACATTCCATTTGTTCTTTTCACATTTATCCTTACATTTATACACCTCTTTTGGACAATCTGGCATTGGCTTTGAATGAAGTGTTGATTCCTTTGGATGATTATATCCTACCGCAAATAAGAAATCCCAAAATGTACTTAGCTGTTTGTGCCAATCACATTTAATCCATTTATCGTAAAATTCTTTAACATCTGAAAACTTGGGATTTGGATTCGGATTTAATCCTTGTTTTCTTAGTTTATCATTTACGCAATTGTGAATATTATACATCCATTTCTTCAAATCCAGACTGGGATTTAAATTTACATATGTTTCATTTGTATTTAAAAATGGATATTGTCGATAATAATCTGTTAATGATGCTCGACAGAATTTACAAGGTAAAATATATGGAAGTGACTCGAAAAATTGTGCATATTTTACCGCATTTGCAGAAGAATACTTATAATCAAATGTAATCAGGTGGAGCATTTTCCATCCTGATGGACCCCAAAATCTAGTATCCATTTCTCCTACCTTTTTTTGAGATTAAATACTCAAAATTGTATAATCCTTAGATTCCTATTTATTTTAATTGTCGCGGATAAAAATATTATATAACATAAATACTAATGGCCGGTTTGGAAGGCTTTACAGTTTTATCTGATTCTTATAATGACCCAGAGATATTCAGTTTTATTTCCAAAACAAGCAATGAACGATATAATATATATAAAAAAGCACATCACGAATGGATTAATAAGGTTGAGTCCGGTAAGTTTCGCGACTCACTTGAATCTGTTCGTCAAAACCAAGCAATTATTAATTCTATTAAAAAAAAGTTCCCAAATACCTATATTGAACCTGTCACAGAAAGTGATGAAGTCTACTGGTCTGCGTCTCCTAAAGATGCCAAAGGGTCAGATAGATCACTCGTTGATTGTCATTATGACGCACCATTCGCTATTATACCAACTGGTGGGGTCATATATTATCGTATAATTATTGCTATGAATGAAAATAATACCGTTACAACTGTATTTCCTAATGAAGATGCAAAAGTGAAAATGAATACTGGTGATTTTCACGGTCTCGATTATAATAAGGATTTCCACTGCGTTGAAGGCTCTATCCCACCAGATAAATACCGAGTTTTATTAAAACTTCACTATATGATAATTCCACATGATACTCAACAATTTTGGATAGATTGGGTTAGGTTTATTAATGTTAAATGGACACAATTATCACGCGAGACCATGAGAATGTCAGCCGATCCTAAAACACCAATTGAAACCTTTGTAGGAGCTATTGTTAATATATGTCGTTATATATTCAATAATATATATACTATAGGAGTATACTTATTAATAAGTATTTTAATCATATTAGCTTTTGTATATGTGCCTAGGTCTATTACTAAAAAAATGTTCAAAATTAAAAAATAATAATACTTTATTTATTTTATATTAATTTAATACAATATTAATAGAAATATCGTATTAATTATTAGATAAATTATAAGATTATTTAAGTCATACCGAAACCTCTGTATGAGAGAGGAGAGAGATATGGTCTTACAAGGGATTCACCTGGTTCAACAACCTCTTCTGCCTTACATTTCACCACGGCCGGAGGGCAAACTGAGCGAGGGCAAGGGGCACAAGCGGGGCATTTAGTAGCTGGTGGGCACTTCACATCAGGGCAACGAGCACGCGGGCAAGGCGGGCAATCCCCCTTTGGCTTCTGACACTTAGAACAATCTAAAATTACTGGATTCTGCTTTGGCACAGAGCTCTTAAGCACATAATTACTTAGTTCAGGCACTGGCGGGCACTCACTCTTTAGGATATAATTACTCATATCAGGTAAAGCAGGGCAGGGTGGGATAGAGCTCTTAAGTACATATTTGCTCATATCAGGTTGCTTACAGTCGGGGCACGCCGGACAAATTGGACGAGGTTTAGGTTTTGAGCAATTACAGGGAGAATCGCCTCCACAACTGTCACATTTATTTCCATAATTCTCAAAGCCTTCTTTCTTTAAAAGCCGTGTTAGATATAAACCTATCGCAAGGCCCACCACAAAAATTCCTAACAAATGAATTGGTGATGTAGTCATTCTGTTTCTAACCTACTTTTTATCTTATTATAAATTAAGTTAAGAACTTGTTATAACTTATTTATAACTTCTGATGTGTATTTATAAATTGTGTTTTAACAAGTTCTTAACATAATTTATATATACGTTTTTTCTAAGAATCGTTTTTGTGAACTTCTTTTTAAAATCGTTTTTGCGCACTTCTTTTTAAAAATCTTTTTTTTTGCGGACTTTTTCCTAAAAAGTCCTATTTGGCAATTCTCCATCCAGGCCAATCCATCGGCGGGCAACCACACGTTTCAGGTAATGATGGATCCATTGTCGCTTGTAAACGAGTACAAATCATACGCGCATAACCCTTCCAAGAAAACTCATTTGATACCTTTGTGCTATTAGGCATTATTCCAAAATCAGTTGGCTTTAATCCTCTTCTTTTAACCTGCTCTTCAATCTGTTTGGCACGTGTTTTCCAATCAAACTGAGATGGACCACGACCAGCATCCATTGGAGTTGGCGCTAATTTATCTGTTACTGGAGCAGCACCTCCATTTGGAACAAACTTCGCATTACACGCATTATCCAAATCACCTACCGATGGAAACCCTGTCTTATCTATCGTCGATGTCATCGCTCTTGCCTTTTCAGCTTCTCTAGGACTCGTATACTTTACAGCAAATGACGCACTTACACCATTAACAATTGTATCCGCATACTTGTCAACTAACTTATTAATTTCACGAGTTACATCAGGATTCTTTTGGACATTTGGTGGCAATAAGTTCGCTAATCCAGGTGGAAGACCCAACGTTCTTATTACCTGCGGCAATGGCTGATCTGGTTTACCTAAAATTGGAAACGCACTATCAATATCCCTCTTCATAATAGGAATCTCAACTGGCATCAATGCTCCAGTTTGTACTTGGTCAAGAATAGTTTGGACATTTGATTTCATTTGAGTAAGTGCGACAATACGAGCACTTATGATAGGGTCTGTTGTACCACTAGCCGCTAAACGTATAATTTCAGCACTTAGACGTGCTACAAAGTCCTCTAACTCTTTAGGAGTAGCAATCTGACCATTTTGGCCTGCGGGTGGCTCGCCATTCATATTCTCAAATCCTTCCAGTGAACCACCTACCACATTTACAGGCTGTGTAAACTCATAAATTGGCCCCTGAATTGGACCAGCCGCGCCAATAAGTCTTACTTCACGTTGTAAGTATGCCAAGTTAGAAGATATTTCGTTTAAGTGAGATAATGTTATAGTGGGTTGTAGACCTGGATTTCTGTTAAGTACTTCAACTTCGGCCTGTAGTGTATGGAAGTCACCACGAGCAGTATTTAATGGAAGTTGAATTGACGGATCGGAACGTTCAGAAATCTCTTGAGCCTCAAAGGCTAAGAAACCCTTTAATAGTTCTAACATCTCGATTAATTGCTGTCTATTTGCCTTAATAAGTGTCGTACTTTGATATGGTAAAGGGCTCATTGCTGCAATTTGCTCATATGGTGCGATTGGTAGTTGGCCTGGTAAATTCGCTGGTTGAACATTTGAATCATTGATACTTCTGGCCGGAGGAGGAGCAACTGAGGGTGGAATAATATTTATTGGTATATTGACCTTGTGTGACGGAGATGTATTCACTGGGTCAAATCCCTCTTTTCTTTCACTTGCCGAAGTAAAAAAGTAAATTACTATTAAGACAAAAAGTAATGCTAAGAACGCAAACATCCTACTTTCTTATATTATCTTTTATTGTTACTGATTAGACTTATGATGATTAATAATCAAGAGAGCATCCCCAGCAAGGAATCTCATCTTTCTTAATGTATTGTGTCATATCAGGGACTGGCGGACAAGATCCATCTGGATTCTTTGGGCAGCGATACTCAGTATCCTTATAACAACTTTCTTCATATTCCCTTCCCTGTGCTGTTGAATCTGTATCCTGTGACTTACGAGTTTCACCACTTATAATTGGCTTAGTACTACGATTTGCCAATACTTCATTTTTAACCAATTTTTGAATATCCTTTAATAGTTCTGCTCTTTCATTAAGGTTCATCGCATTATACCCAGAACCACTTATAGATACCTCTGGAATCACATCCGTTCTAGTCGGTACAGATGATCCCGTATCTGAATCTACTGATGAATCAGGTACTGGTGCTGTACTGTCAGGCATTATATCAGATGATACTGTACTTATAGCACTCCCCACATCAGACGATACTGTATTCATAGCACTCCCCACATCAGACGATACCGTATTCATAGCACTCTCTAAATCATTTGAAATACTACTTAAATATCCATTTGAAATGTCATCAAACCCCTCTTTATTAACATAATATGAGGTCGCAATTACAACTACGAGTATCAATAAAAGAGTACATAGTGTAGCCTTAATAATCATCTTCTACTGTTAATTACTAACTTTACAATTTGAATTATTATATTATGAAATTTGATTAATATGATTGCGACTAAGTCATTAGGAAGATGCTATCTGCTCGTTTTAAAGACGATAGTGTGGTTGAAATTGGAATTGATGAGGCCGGACGAGGATCCTTTTGGGGACCTATTATGGCTGGCGCCGTCATTATCCCAGAAGAATCAACCTGGACAGAAAAACAACGTACATTACTATCACAATTACGCGATTCCAAGAAAATTAGCCCTAAAAAACGAGAGAAACTCGCTGATGAAATTAAAGAACTACTTCCTATGGCAGCAGTTGGTGTAGTTACAGCTCAAGAGATTAATGAGAAAGGTATTACTTGGGCTAATATGGAAGCATTTCGACGTGCCGTTATTAATTTAGAGCTTTGCTCAGAGCTTGTATCAAAATGCCGACTTGTTATCGATGGTGTACTTTCAATTGAGGGCTGGAACGGAGAGCAAAAGCAAGAGCTCATTGTTGAAGGTGATTCAGAGTATATGGCAATTGCTGGTGCGTCAATTCTGGCAAAAGTAGAGCACGATCGATGGATTACTCGATACTGTGAAGATCATACTGAATGTAATGACCGTTATGATTTACTTAAAAGTAAGGGTTATGGAACTGCTAATCACCGAGAGGGTATAAGAATCTATGGAGGACACGAACTACACAGAACTTTATACATTCAAAACTGGCTTCCTGGCTCAACACATAAAGCTAAACCTAAAAAGAAAGATACTGTCAAAAAAGATGCTAATCAATGCATAATTAAGTTTAGTTAATGGCGGCGTTTATGAGTGTGTTTACGAGCGCGTTTATGCGAAGCACGTCTCTTATGCGAAGCACGTCTCTTATGCGAAGCACGTCTCTTATGCGAAGCACGTCTCTTATGCGAAGCACGACGTTTACCTCCTTTTACACCGTGTAAAACATCCAAACAG
>Ga0247840_10001878_pt1 | contig 38896 bp, 41 predicted proteins | sample LaCruzMarch2015__FD_192404 | JGI IMG/M metagenome (GOLD analysis project Ga0247840, IMG submission 192404) | Freshwater microbial communities from meromictic Lake La Cruz, Castile-La Mancha, Spain - LaCruzMarch2015_17m | ecosystem: Environmental > Aquatic > Freshwater > Lake | place: Spain... | reverse complement strand
CTTCACTGGCACATTGTGTCATTGAATTTTGAGTATGGGCTAAGGATGATCCTGTGGCTCCACCGATCCCATCACGACCTGTTCTTCCTCCCAAATAGACGATCACATCGTTTTCTTTTGGTTGTTCTCGTTTAACTGAGCTTGCTTTAGCGATACCTACCACAGCCCCACATTCAAGATGTTTTGCGGTATATTTTGGATGATAGATCTCTTTCACATAGGTCGTTGCGACCCCAATTTGATTCCCATAGGCACTGTTACCTTGGGTCGCTCTAAGTGCGATCACTCGTTGAGGAAGCTTATCTTTTAAGGTTTCATTGATTTCTTCTTTGACGTTACCACATCCAGAAATTCTCATCGCTTGATAGACATAAGCTCTTCCACTGAGTGGATCTCGTATAGCTCCTCCGATACAAGTAGAAGCTCCCCCAAAAGGTTCGATCTCTGTAGGATGATTATGGGTCTCGTTTTTGAATTGAAGTAAGGCATCGATGAGACCTTCTTTTGTGTTGACTTTGATCTTTACACTACAGGCATTGATCTCATCACTGTGTTCAACTCTAGGATCATCGATGACTCTGCCCATCATCGTCGCCATCTCCATTAAAGTTAAAGGTTTTTCACTTCGATGAGTCAAGGCTCTTGAAGATTTGAAAAGCTCTAAAGCTTCTTTAAGTTCAGATTCATAAGGACCACTTGGGATCTCTATCGTTTTTAAACTTGTCTCAAAAGTCGTGTGTCGACAATGATCGCTCCAATAAGTATCTAAGACTTTGAATTCTGTCATCGTTGGTTGACGATTCTCATTGGATCTAAAGAAATCTTGGATCAACTTGAAATCTAATAGACTCATCGCAGCTTTGTTTTCTTTTAAGAAAGACAAGGCTTCTTTCTCATTAAGATTCGTAAAGTTTAGGATTGGACCTTGATCAGAGATCTCCTCTGATAATGAAATTTCTTGAGTGAGTGATTTCTCACGCATCTCGATTGGGTTGATCCAATAGTGAGTGAAGATTTCTCGTTCTTGACTGGATAGTTCACGATCAAATAGTACTGCCTCAAAAGTCTTCACTGTAGCTTGAGTAGAAGCATCCAATAAACGAAGACATTGGATCGCCGCATCTGATCTTTGATCATATTGACCAGGTAAAGGTTCTTTGACGATAAGGGTTCCTTTTATCTCAGGAAGCTCAAAACTGACCTCATCACACATGGCTTCTGAGAATACAGAAGAAATAGCTTGGGCTAAAAGATCTTCATTGAGATCAAATACATCATAGCCAATCACCACAGTCACATAGGCATTGATATTCAATTGATTCTGTATGAGTTGGCTTAAGTCGTGTGAGGAAAGCTCAAAGCCTTTTCGTTTGGTGATAAAGAGTCTTCTCATGAGTTGTTCCTCCAATCATTAAGATCTTTTTGAAGATCGCTTAAGGTCGCTGCACATAGTGTCACATGACCTACTTTACGATTCTCTCGGGCTTCTTTTTTACCATATAGATGAAGATGCGTTTCATTGGGATCACATAGGGAAAATTTCTTTAAGGCAAGATCTAGATCTTGACCTAAGATATTGATCATCATGGTCATAGAACTTCGTCTGGATTGAACCAAGGGAGAACCAGTGATCGCTAAGATATGAAGATCAAATTGACTAAAGGTACAACCTTCGATCGTCCCATGAGCTGAATTGTGTGGACGAGGGGCCATCTCATTAAACAGTAGCCCTTCTGAACTAACGAAATATTCCACAGCCAAGACCCCGATATAATCTAAAGCATGAGCGATCTTCTCTGTTGTCTCTAAGGCTTGTCTTTGAAGTTGTGATGAAATCATCGCAGGATGACGAGAGCTAGAAAGGATCCCATTGACGTGGACATTCTCAAAGGGTTCAAATAAACTGATCCCATCTTTGAAACAAGCCGCGACTACAGATATCTCTTTCTCAAAGGTAATCAGTTTCTCTGCGATGTATTCTCCAGGAAACTCTAGTTTAAGCGCTAATAACTCTTCTTTAGTTCTTAAGATGAATTGATGTTTTCCATCATAACCATAACGACAGCTCTTGATGATCAAAGGAAAATCATTCAGTTTAAGAAGATCCTTCTGAGATAAAACGGACCAATACTTAGGACAAGGAATCTCTAAGAATTCCGCGAAAGCTTTCTCTTTTAGCCGATGTTGAGACAAAGTCAAAGCCAAAGCCCCTTGAGGTATCTTTCCATTACGATTGAACCCATCGATCAAAGCACTGTCCGCATTCTCAAACTCATAGGTCACGATATCGCATTGTTCAACCAGTTGAGCTAAAGCCACCACATCGGTGTACTCTGCCTTGATGAAAGGTTGAGCTAAACATGCGCATGGACAAACTGGATCCGGATCTAAAACTGCGACACGATATCCCATCTCTATGGCGGATAAGGCCATCATCTGACCCAATTGGCCACCACCGATGATGCCTATTTTTGCGGGAGGCAAGATGCTTCGTCTCATTTTAAGTTACTTTCTCTTACGCTTTGGGCGAGATCATTTTGATAATCAATCAACTTTTGAGCTAAATCTGCATCGTGTAATGCTAAGATTCTCACAGCTCCTAATGCTGCGTTCTTAGCCCCTGCGATCCCAATCGCAGTAGTCAATACAGGTATACCTGCAGGCATTTGATTGATTGAAAGTAAGCTATCTAAACCATCTAAGGCAGAGGTCTTAATAGGAATCCCAATCACAGGAAGCGTCGTTAAAGAAGCAATCATCCCAGGTAGATGAGCTGCCCCACCCGCTGCCGCAATGATCACCTGAATGCCTCTAGAAGAAGCAAGCTTAGCGTACTGAACCATATCTTCAGGTGTACGATGAGCACTGATCACGTTTTTCTCATAGCTTACCCCAAAGGATTCTAAAACCTTGACCGTTTCGATCACTGTCTCATAATCACTAATGGAACCCATAACGAGCGCTACTTTAATTTGATCCATAAGATCCTCCTTTATAGAAAAGACACCCAGGTCCGGATGTCTCATAAAAATCAAAAAAACGCTTGTTAGCTTAGTTTGATTTTGTAGTCCCAACGTTTAAGGTGTCAGGGTAGAGACTTGTGGACCGTATTTCCACAGTTATACAAAAATTCGTGATGGACTGAAAATAAAAAACACAGGCGCTAAAAGCCCTATGTCCCTAAGAAGATCATTACGTCATGGAGCTGATTGAGTCGATTGGTAATCATGCTGTCCTCCGTAAGATGCCTATACTTTACCATAATTGGTTCTAAAAAGACAGGGCTCAAGGGCTCTAGAGGACGTTTTTTTTAACATTTTTTAGTCATCCTTATGCAAGTTTTATCGATGTCACTTTGGTTAAAAGCTCCACTTTCGACTTTATTTTCTTTTTTATGTATAATCAATTTAAGAGGACCCTTATGAAAATCATTACCGATACTGGAAGTTTGATTAGTGTAAAGGAAGCACAAGAACTAGACATAGAATTGATTCCCCTTCAAGTAGAAGTTAAAGGCATCAATTATAAGGATTATTTGGAGATATCCTGTGAAGAATTCGTAAACATCACCAAAACAGAAAGAGCGAGGACTTCTTTACCTTCGCTTGGACAAGTGATGGAAATCTATGATCAGTATAAATCAGGCATTCATATTTGCGTGGCCAAGGGCTTAAGCTCTACCTATGATGTGGCTGCTTCAGCTTTAAGGGAATTAAGTTCAGACCTTATTCTTTATAATTCTAAAGCTTTGGTTGGAACACAACGATATTTGGTGATGTTGGCGAAACGTTTATCTCACACACATAGCCCTCAAGAAATCATCCAAAGAATGGATAAATGTCTCACTGAATGTCAATCTTTCTTGATTCCAGTAGATTTCAATTTCCTGAAAAGATCAGGTCGTATTTCCCCAATGGCAGCTTCTTTTGCGGGTATGATGGGTATTAAGCCCATCTTGACCTTTACTCCTGGAATGGAGAAACTAGATAAGTTTGGGGCAGGAAGAACCTGGTCTCAAGCCTTTGATCAAATCATAAAAAAAATGACCCAAAATGCGGTCGGACTTAAACATAAAATTTACATCGTTCATGCGATGAATTTAGAAATAGCCAAAAATTTAGAAGAACGCCTACGTAAAACCTTCGGTAACCTAGACATAGAATATCTTAATTTCTCTCCTGTGTTGATGGCTTTAGGTGGACCAGGCTGTGTCGCTGTTCAGTATATCTTAAAAGATGATGAGGCTTAGTTTAGTAAACATTTGATCATTTTATCCACAAGCTTAGCGCCAAACAGTTTTGACCCACATGATATAGGATCAAATACAGTATGACCAAGCTTGTTTTTTTATGGTCATAGAAATAGAGATGAAGCAATAAGAAATCAGATCCAAGAAACAAGATCGCTCCTAAAGCACAAAGAAATGAAGCTGATAATAAACTCAGATCCCATTGGCTCAAAGCTGAGCTCATCATAAGACTCAGTAGACATGCATAGACGATGACCCCTAAGCCCATCTTTCTAAACGAATAGTGTTTATTTCTTCGAATACGCCAAGCAATAATGCATCCAATCATAATCAAAGGAAGCCAAATCATAAGTGTAAAATCATTGAATCCAAACGAAATGATATACATCACTTGAGCACACATAAAAAATAGCAATCCCAACACTAGTGCTTGTTTGTATTTATATTTCAGACCCAAGGCAAGATCTCCAAAGAAAGAAAATATCAAGCCCACTACTAGAAATATTTCTCTAGAATTAAATCCTTTCGTAGTCAAAGCAAATAGCGCCAAACCAACAAAGTGAAAACACGTGATCATTTTAATGATGAATCTTGTGTTTGATTCCCCTTTAAAGGTGTATTGAATCAAAAGTGTAACGAAAATGAGATTGCTGAGTAGATATAGATAGATCATGATTGTTTCTCTACCTATAGTATACGTTTATGCCTTTTGATTTTCATCAACAAGTCAAAAAAACCGATTCTTTTGAATCGGTTTAGTTTAATTAATCGCGATGTTGATCGTGGTTGTCATCCGCAGGTTCTGCATGATGGTCTTGTGTATCACCATCAACGAAATCTCTTGGACGATCTTCTCTTGAATCATCTGAATCATCAGAATCATCTTTATCATCGAGGTCATCAACTTCTTTTTCTGAAGTTAAGATAACACCAGCTGCACTGACTTTGTATTCATATTCTACGCCATTTGAAACGAATTCTACTTCATACAAGACGACACCATCTTCAGTTTCGGTTTCTAGTTCTTTAAAAGTAACATCAGCTTCTGTTAATCCAGCATCTGCCAAAGCTACCGATTTAGCTAGTTCTAAGCCAGCAAGATCACTTGGGGTAGGTGTTGGGGTTGGAGTCGGTGTAGGAGTAGGCGTAGGAGTTGGGGTAGGCGTAGGAGTAGGAGTAGGCGTTGGCTTAGGTGTAGGAGTTGGAGTCGGTTTCGGCGTAGGAGCCGGTGTTGTCGATCCCGCTGTAGCATCAGTCGTTAGCGCATTAACTCCAATACTACCAAACAAAGCAATAGCTGCAATTCCTAGTACTGCCACTTTAGGCATTTTCTTTAATAAGTTTTTGTTCATCACATTGATTTCCTTTCATTGTGTTGAACCCATTATGACTTAGCTAGATTAAAGTCAGATTAAACGATTGTGTACTATTTTGGGAATCTGAAAATAAAACTACTTCCCTTATTTATTGTGCTTTTTACTTTGATCGATCCTTTATGAAGTAGTGCGATTTTTTGAACCATCGCTAAGCCTAGACCCATAGATCCTCTCTCATTGGCAGTTCTTGAATTCGACACTTGATAAAAACGTTGGAAGATCTTTTCTTGTTCCTGCTTAGAGATACCTATCCCATCATCTTCTACTTTGAAGATGTTTTCTTTTTGAGTTTGAGTAAGGCTTACTTTAATATGGCCATTTTCTCTTCCATATTGATAAGCATTCTCAATGAGATTACTCATCAGTCTATTTAATAATACTGGATCACCTTGAGTACTCACATTCGCCTGGATCTCAGAACTTAATGTGATCGATGAAGCCCAAGCTTCTTTCTGTTCATCACATACAGATTGAGCCAAGTCAGAAAGATCGATTTGAGTAAATTCTAGTTTACCTCGATCTTGATCCAATCTCGCAAAAGCTAAAAGCTGTGAGATAAGATGAGATATCTTTAGCGCTTGACGATGAATGACTCCTAATGCTTCTTGATGATCTTCTAGAGTCTTGGCACTACTTTGAGCGAGTTCACTTTGAGCTAAGATGACCGTAATCGGAGTTCTTAATTCATGAGAGGCATCCGAGGTGAATTGTTTTTCAGCCTCAAAAGAATTCTCTAGTCGATTAAACATACGATCGAAGGTACTCGCTAAACGACCTATCTCATCTTTACTGTTTTCTAAACCGATTCTTTTTGATAAGTCTTTCCCATCACTGATTTCATTGGCTGCTTTCATCAAACGATCAATCGGTTTAAACGCTTGTCTAGAAATCAAATACCCTCCAATAGCCGCCAGTAGAACCAAGAAAGGTAAGGTCATTAACGCCGTTTCAAATAAGTTCTTCATTAAATTAGGTGCCGTATCTGCCGCAACGACGCCTCTTATCCATACATTCGTTCTATCTTCTTCATCTTGAAGACTCACTTTTCGATCATAGACATAAAAGTTCAAACCGTTTATTTTAATGGTCTGTAGGACATCTGATTTAAAATCGATATCAGTATTATCATATTCAAGGGGAAAGAAACCTTGAATTGGGTTAAGGTTCTCTTTATACACTACGGTATATATCCCGTTTTGAACGAGGTTTACACTGATGATGACTTGGTCATCATCCAAACGAAGAGATCCTCCAATAGAATCCACCACGGCTTCCAGTTCTTTCTTCACATCTTTCTCGATGACAGATGAACTGATCAGATACATGAAGCCTAAGACTGCAGATACCACAACGATCATTAAGAAAGTATACCAAAGGGTTACTTTGAGTTTTATCGATAGATGTCTCATACTTCTTCCCTTAAGACATATCCACTTCCTCTTACGGTTTGGATCAGTTTATTTTCATAGTCATCATCGATCTTCTTTCGAAGAAAACGAATATAGACATCGACCACATTAGAGTTTAGATCACTATCAAAATTAGTGATCCTGCTTTCTATGCTTTCTCTAGATAAAACGATACCTTTGTTTCTGATAAGCACTTCTAATATGGCGAACTCTTTCGCAGATAAGCTTATTTTTCTTTTATTTCTAAGTACGGTCTTGGTCAAGATATCAACGCTTAGATCTCCACATTCAAACACATTGGTTTTTATCCCACTGGCTTTACGTGTGATCATTCTAAGACGAGCCATCAATTCATCAAACGCAAAGGGTTTGATAAGATAATCATCTGCCCCTAGATCTAGCCCACTTACTCGATCTTGAATACTATCTCTGGCGGTCAACAAAAGCACAGGGGTCATATTTTGAGCAGCTCTTATAGACGCCAATACTTCAAAACCACTTAATTTAGGTATCATCACATCCATTAAGACAGCATCATAAACCGCTGAACTTTGAAGATAAGCAAGAGCTTGCTCACCATCAAAACAACTGTCGCAAAGGTATCCTTCAAGCGTCAGTTTCTTAACGAGTATTTTATTGAGATCTCTCTCATCTTCTACCACCAGGATTCGCATGTTATGCCTCACTCTTACTTTACATCTTTATCATTAAAAAGAGATGAAATAAACCAAGATGTCTTTAGTTTAGCAATGCTTCATCACTTAATCAACTTGAATGAAAGAATGTGATGCATGTTCAAAAAGAAAAATTCTTTTGAATACTATAAGTGTTATTGTATGAATATACTAAATTGTGGTATAGTTATTCGGGATTAATATGCGTAAATACATATTTTTAAGACCTTATATGTGTATATAGGAAATATTTAGTTAAAAATATGATACTATGTATCTTAAATTCACAAGAAACCACGCACAGGAGCCAGGCGATATGGAAAAAGGATCATTACTTCAGTTTGTAAATACAATGCCTGTTGGCTTCGCCAAATTAAAACTCATCTTAGATGAACAAGGTCAACGAATTGACGCTGAGTTTGTTTTTATTAATCAAATGATTGAACGTACCTTTGAAATCTCAAGTGAAAGCATCGTTGGTAAAAGCCTAACTCAACTTATCAATTCAGATCATAAAAAAACTGCAACTTGGGCAACAACTGGAATAGAGAGTCTTAAGGCACCTCGAAATATGCCTTACCATCATCATGATAATGAATCCAATCGTGACTATAAGCTCGTTGTCTCTCGCGCTGAAGAGGATTATGTTAATACCTTAATCATAGATATTACGGATGAGATCCTTTTAGAGAACGAAAGTAAAAAACTCGCTGATTCGATGAAAAACTTCTACGCTTTCTTCAACTCGATTTATGACATGTTATTTATTCTCGATGAACAAGGCAACATCATTCACGCCAACAAGACTGTTTTTGATCGCTTGGGTTATACAGAAGCAGAATTGTATGGGAATACCGTTTTAAAAGTGCACCCAGAAAATCGTAGAGATGAAGCACTCGCGAATGTCATAGAAATGCTACAAGGCAATCGTGAATATTGTCCAGTTCCTTTGGTTGCCAAGGATGGATCTACCATCGCTGTAGAAACAAGAGTCAAAAATGGTGAATGGGATGGAAAACCTGTCTTATTTGGAGTATGTAAAGATATTTCTGAATTGAAGTCCTCAGAAGAAAAATTCTCAAAAGCATTCCATAATAGTGGAGCTTTGATGGCGATCACACGTCTATCTGATGCTGTTTTTATAGATGTCAACCCTGCGTTTTGTGATAATCTCGGTTATTCGCGAGAAGAAATCATAGGTAATACATCAGAAAATCTTCATTTATTCAAAGATCCTAATCTTAGAGAAAAACTAGTTGAGTCTTTAAAATTATCCCATAGTCTAAGGAATGTTGAAGCTACTATGTTAACCAAGAATGGTTCAACCATTACTGGATTGTTTAATGCAGATCTCATTTATCTTGAAAACGAACTTTGTTTTATGACATCAATGATCGATATTTCTGAACGCATTCTAAAGGAAGACAAATTTAAAACCTACAATAAACAGTTGGAAGGTATCGTTTCCGTTAAAGTCAGAGAAATTGCTGAAGCTCAGCTCGCAACCATAACCGCACTATCAAACATCACTGAATCTAGAGATACAGATACAGGCAGTCACGTTGAACGTTTAAAAGAAGGATGTCGCATAATCGCTGAGAAATTAAGCACATATGCAGACTTTAAAGAAATCATTACACATGACTTCATAAGTAAGATTCAATATGCTTCCGTCGTCCATGATATCGGGAAAGTAGGCATCAAGGATAGTATCCTTCTAAAACCAGGAAAATTGACTCCTGAAGAATTTGAAGAAATCAAACAACATCCTATCATTGGTGCCAATGTCTTGAAACTAGTTCACAAGACTTATCCTGGTAATGCATATATCGAAATGGGTATTGAGATCGCCGAAAGCCACCATGAGAAATGGGATGGGACAGGTTATCCTTATCATCTCTCAGGAGATAAGATCCCTCTATCTGCTCAGATCTTAGCCATATGTGATGTGTATGATGCTCTACGTTCAAAGCGTCCATATAAAGAACCGATGAATCATCAAGACAGTTTAAAGGAACTTCTCTTGGGTAAAGGTAAACACTTTAACCCCATCATCGTAGAAACCTTTATGCTTTGTGAAAAAGATATTGAACAAGTTTATCTTAAATTACTAGAAACCAACATTTGATCCGAAAGGATCATTTGTTTTATATTCAGGATAAAGATACATTCAATGGTAAAATAGACCCATGAACACATTTCTCGCTTTATTAAGAGGTATCAATGTAGGAGGCAACGCTCCTGTCGATATGAAACAGCTCAAAGCTTGTTTTGAATCTCTAGATTTTATAAATGTCAGAACCTACATCAACACAGGTAATGTTATTTTTGATTCTCCGATGAAGAATAAATCCGTTATCATTGAATCAATAGAAGCTAAGATTAATGAAAGCTTTGGGTTTAAGATCCCCATCGTTTTAAGAGACAAAGAGAATCTTAAAACACTTTGCGATACTTTTCCTAAAACTTGGATCAATAATGATGAATACAAGACAGACATTCTATTTCTATGGGATGACTATGATTCAACAGATTCACTTCAATTGATCAAACAGAATCCTGAGGTAGATGTCCTTATTTATGTTTCTGGATCTATAGGATGGTGTATTCGTCGAGATCACTATAAAGAAAGTGGTATGCATAAATTCATAGGTAGTACTTTATATAAAAACATGACCGCTCGTAATATCAATACAGTAAGAAAACTAAATGCAATGATGTGGAATGAAAAGTCATCTTGATGATGACTTTTTTTATGAACACTCTCTTGTCGATTGCATAAGTACGCATTCTCCTGTATGATTCTTTTTGGACATTTAGTAGGAGGATTCGCATGAGCATTTGTACAGTAGAACACTTAAGTCATGGATTTGGCGATCGAGGTATCTTTGATGATGTCTCTTTTAGATTACTTAAAGGAGAACATGTAGGTCTCATCGGAGCCAATGGTGAAGGTAAATCTACCTTCATGAGCATCCTAACCAGTAAACTTCAACCTGAAGAAGGTCGAGTCATATGGTCTTCTAAAGTAAGAGTCGGTTATTTAGATCAACATTCTACGCTTGAGAAAGGCTTGACCATTAGACAAGCACTTCAAAGAGCGTATCAATATCTTTTCGATGATGAGGCAGAAATGCTTGGCCTATATGAAGCCATGTCTACTGATTCTGATCTCGATATGGACAGTGCCTTAGAACGCATTGGGATCATACAAGATACTCTTGATCATCACGATTTCTACATCATCGATAAGAAGATCGATGAAGTGGCATCTGCCTTAGGACTTAATGCGATCGGACTTGAAAAAGATGTCGATCAATTATCTGGAGGACAACGTTCAAAAGTACTTCTAACGAAACTTCTTCTTGAGAAACCTGACATCTTACTTTTAGATGAACCAACCAACTACCTCGATGAGGAACATATCGTATGGCTTAAACGCTATCTTTTAACTTATGAGAATGCCTTTATCTTAATCTCTCATGATATGCCATTCTTAAATGAGGTCGTCAACTTGATCTATCACGTCGAGAATAGGAAGTTGACCCGTTATGTAGGTAACTATGATGAATTCCTTAGAGTCTATGAACAAAACAAACGATTATTAGAGTCTGCTTATGGACGTCAACAATCTGAAATCTCTAGACTTGAAGACTTTGTCGCACGTAATAAAGCCAATGTCGCAACTGCCAATATGGCTAAGTCTAGACAGAAGAAACTCGATAAGATGGATCGTATCGAATTGGCTCCAGAAAAACCTCAACCTGTATTCAACTTTAAAATGTCTCGTACTTCAGGGAAGTTGATCGTAGAAACCAAAGACTTGGTCATAGGCTATGAATCGCCTTTAACACGACCATTAAAATTCACCATTGAACGTGGACAGAAGATTGCCTTAACAGGCGCCAATGGTTTAGGTAAGACCACCCTACTAAAAAGCATTCTAGGTCTAATTGAACCATTAGACGGTAAGATCGAAAAGGGTGAATATCTATTTATAGGATACTTTGAACAAGAACAGAAAAAGAATACAAACTTAACCTGTATCGATGATGTCTGGCAAGCTTTCCCTTCCTTTAGTCAATTGGAAATAAGAAATGCCTTGGCTAAAGTAGGTTTAACTCGTCAACAACTTGAATCTAAGATCAGTGTCTTAAGCGGTGGTGAACAAGCCAAAGTAAGACTCTGTAAGATCCTTCATACCCCATCCAATGTTTTGGTTCTCGATGAACCAACCAATCATTTGGACATCGATGCGAAGGAAGAACTTAAAAGAGCACTCATCGATTATAAAGGAACTGTATTGTTGGTATGTCATGAACCTGAGTTCTATCAAGACATCGTCAGTGAAGTTTGGAATGTAGAAAGCTGGACGACTAAAATCGTATAAATCTAAGTGACCATAGTTTGGTCACTTTTTATATGACATGAATAATCAAAACTAAATTAAAGTCTTATAATATGGATATAGTTAAGTTCATTTCTCATAAGATGTAGACACCTTAATGTGAAAAGGAGCATCACTCATGAATCATTTCTTAACTGTAGATGTCAATTTTAAATTGCCTCTTCTTGCGTTGATCATGATTCTTCTCTTTACGATACTATGCTTATTCATAATGATTTTTTTAGGTAAAAGAACCAAGGTCTTTAAGACCATAGAGTTCAAACCTATTCCCAATCTAAGTGTCTCTCAAGTAGCCTATATCCTAGATGGCTCTATTACTTCTCAAGAGATCGTATCCTTGATTATCGAATGGGCATATAAAGCCTTTCTTGAGATTACTTATTCAACGGAACATCTAGGCGTGTTCACACTCAGGAAACTTAAAGACATAAACGAGGAAGAATTTGAACCTGATAAAGCCTTTTTTAATTCCCTTTTCGCAAAGTCTAATACAATTAGCTCTAATGAAATTCAACTGGATTTCTATGATGAGATCGAAAGAACGAAGTACGCCATTCTCGATTACTATAAAACACATAAGGATGAAAGCATCTTCATCATAGATTCGTGGGGAAAACGTCTTTTATCCTTCACGGTCATGATCCCCTTTGTGTTATTTACTTTCGCTCAATTTAATGAGCTTAAGCCAAACATAGACATAAGTATTGAATTTGTATTCCTTGAATATTTCGTAGGAACCTTATTGGTAATATGGTGGTCTCGCATTATTAAAAATAGATATAGCTTAAGTCAAGAAAATCGGATCGTAAGTGTCGCATTTTGTACCTCGTTAGGGCTCATGTTCTATTTTGTGGTCACTGTCTATTTGTTTACTTCCTCAAACGATAATAGCCTTCTGATTTTCGGGAAAACTGCTTTCGCTGTTTTCTTCACATGCCTCAGTTCTGTTTTGATTTCACTGCTTGATCATCGCTCAAAACTTGGGGCTATCTATCTAGGAAAGATTTTAGGGCTAAGAGAGTTCATAGAGACTGCTGAAATAAATCGAATCAACGATTTAACTTTAGAAGATCCTCATTATTTCTATAGAATGTTGCCTTATGCTACAGTCTTTGGATTAAGCGATATGTGGTCAAGCAAATTTGAATTCATTCCTAAAGTAAGAGAAGCATCAGACTCTATAAAGACATTCCCTGCATTCGATCCTCAAATGATCAAGGATTTAGATGTTTTAGTTAATTTAGGTCATGCTGTTAAACATAACTACACCACTTCTACGACCTTAACTAGTCTATCGAAACCAGATGGTCATTATGATACCCTTAAACCTATTCAAAAAATGCCTGGATCGAATCTTGGTGGAATACAAGCCAAAGGCAGTTTAAAAGGTTTCTTCGAAACTATCAGTTTCTTTACCAGTCTGTTTTCTGGTGGGGGATTTGGTGGAGGCGGTGGACATCATTGGTAATAAAAATCGACTCATATAGAGTCGATTTTTTTAATTCTTTGATAATAAGATCATATCCGTTAAATGCCATGAACCATCGATATTGGTCATATACACTCTATAGAAAGGCGTCATCACTCTTTTTCTCACCACTCCATACCAAGTATCAGAAAGTGTATAAGATAGACTCACATCTGCTGAATACGCATTAGGTCCATATTGAATGAAGTTTTCTGCTTTTAGATCTGCAAAGCTTTCTGAGATAAACGGATATCGTACGGATAAATCATAACTGTTCACTAAGGATACGATATGTGATCCTGGATAGGCATAATCACTTAAGAAAGCACTACGTGATAAATAAGGTATCCCTATTAAACGAGTATGAGCTTTCATCGCATTGATCCCAAAGGTACTCAACTCTTCTTGGATCGCTAGGGTCGGTCTATACACTACGGAATAAGTGTATTTGATTGGATCGTAAACCACTTCAGCATCTTGTCCATCGATCGTTACGGAAGAGATATATTGGAAGTTCTTAAAGGTATAGGTCAAAGTCTCGATCAAGCCAAACACTTCCTGGGTAAAGGCAGGAATCTGTGTCTTTTTTAGATCTTGAACCTGATCATCGATACTGATCCCATTAAGGAGTAGTTTTACTCCTGATGGGGCAATGATCTTGAATTCATGAAGTGGCTTAAACACCAAGTCGACTACTTTAAATTTATCAAATCCAAATAATGATTTCTTTCCTGTTTTCTCTAGAATCAAGGTCGCCATCATTTTATCATGATTACCTATGATATAGACATTTTGGTTTTCTACTTTCGAGGTCCCCGCATAAAAATATAGATCGGGTTCTTCTGAGAAGACTTTTAAATATTCTGTAAAGATATCAGGATTGGTCAATGAGATCGGTAGATTAGAACTCATCTCATCTAAGTAATCCAAGTCTAGTTTCTCAATGGCGGTGATTACTTTTAATCCCGCATCTGAAGGCAAGCTCGTTTGATAATCCAACAGATATGCATAACCAAAGATCAAGACCACCAATAAGATCCCTGAGAAGACCTTAAGGTAGTTGAGTAGGAGTCCTTTAAGACCCTTAATTTTTTTATGTTTCATATTATTTCGAGACCATGATGAAGGTCGGGATTCTACGTGGACCTATCAATAAACTGGTTTGATTTAAGATCTTGTTTTCATAGACCATCAAAGTCGATGATCCACCATCTAAGGCAGCTGCATTCACAGCTCCATATTCTATCAAGACATCCGCTACATCATTGAAGGTAGCCCCTAAACTTGTAGGTTGACGTCCATCGATGACCAATAATAGGATGGCCCCATCAGCTCTTTGACCAATGGCCGTTCTAGGATTAAGACCACCACCTGATCCTGTAATCGCAGCTCTTTCTCCATTAAGGACCAAGACTGGTCCAAAACTAACTGCATCGACGACACCACGATCGATCGCTGCTTGAGCTGTCATAGATCCTACGACCAATTTATGATTGGTATCAAAACCAATCAAGACACGATACTGACTGGCACTATTAACCAAGATCTTTCCATCTTTGATAACTATCCCTAAAGGCATACCACCATTCCCAACTCCACCTACATCACTAAAAGCACCACCATTGACTCCACCAATGGCGTTTTCTGCTTTTACCATATCCAAAAGTCTTTGTCCCCCTTTATCAAGAGAGAAATTTTTAATGACGGATACATAGACTCTTGAAGGATCATTGACGATCATCAGTTTACCAACGAAGGTTGGTCCTGAGATATCCACGATCTCGATTTTTTCTAGATCGATCTCATCGGTAGGGATCGTAACGTCCTCCCCATCGGAGGTCTCATCAGTTTCTCTAGCAGAGTTGGCTAAAATGATCGCATCGATCTTCTCTTGAGAGAAATACAGATGAGGTACAAACTTCATCGCACTGGTTTCTAGTGACGTAAGTACCAACATATCTCGTGCTGTCGTTGATGGACCGTAGAATATTAAGGTAACTGCCGCTACGATCAATATCACTACAGACAAAAGGATACTTGCGAATACGGTACTGATAACTCCTATAATTTTTACTAACGATTTTTTCTTTTTCATTGAAACTCCATAAGTTCTCATACGTTCTCTTTTATGATACGCCTTAAAAATAACACATTCCAGTAAAAAATCAAGAGTTGTCTCCTCATAGACACATTTTTCACAATCTCTAAACATATGCATCCTAAATATTACATAAAGCATCTCATTTTCACAAATCGATATAAAAGTTGATCACATGAAACAAATTACTTTACAAAGCTTTTACTTTCCTTTAATATATCTATTAGATAGGTGTAACATGAACAGTAAAACCCATATCGTTATATTAGGTCTATTAAGCGAAGAACCATTAAGTGGTTATGACATCAAGAAACTGATCGACATAAGGTTCAGATTCTTTTGGAGTGAATCCTATGGACAGATCTATCCTACACTTAAAAAGATGGTCAAAGAAGGTCTGATCAATGCCTTATCTCTATCAAAAGATAATCGAGGTAAACAACGTTATGAGATCACAGCTTTAGGAAGAGAAACACTTCATCTTTGGCAAACACAAGAACCTGAGAAAGAATCCTTGAGATTAGAGCTCTTACTGAAAATGTATTTCAGTTTAGGAAGTGATCCTCAGACCCTTATCAACTTCATCAAGAGCTTTCAATCAAATCATTCTCAAGATCTTATGATCCTTAATGCTTTCAAGAAGGAGCTATCCTCGATTCCAGATCCTTATCAAAATCATCAAAACATACTTTCAGTCATTGAATTCGGCGTTAAGACTAATACTGCTTACCTACAATGGTGCCAAGAAACTTTAAAACAATTGGAGGACTCTCATGAATCGAACTAAAATTCGTAGAATACTAACTTTGATCAGTTTACTCGCTTTCCCAATCACCTTAAATTTCTTCTCACCATATGTGAGTATCGATGGAGCGTTCAATGGGATCATATCGGGAAGTGTGATTGTTTTTATCCTCTTATTTCTTTCTGGTCTACTCTTTCGTAGGGCGTGGTGTTCCTATGTCTGCCCTGTCGCCGCTTTATCTGAATACACAGAGAAGATCAACGGAAAAAGCGTAAATCGAAAACGCTTAAGGATCATAAGATATTCACTCTTTACCCTGTGGTTTATTACCTTAGTAAGTGGATTTATCTTCGCAGGAGGCATCAAAGGTATCGATCCTTTCCATTTGACTGAGAATGGGATCTCTGTAGATATGCCTCTAAAATACATCACCTATTACTTGGTTTTGGGAAGTCTATTTATCTTGACTCTAACGATCGGTAAACGAGGAGCGTGCCATAGTATTTGTTGGATGTCTCCGTTTATGGTCTTAGGCGCTTTGGTAGGCGATAAACTCAATCTTCCTCAATTTAAGATCGTATCCGATCATTCAAAGTGTATCCACTGTAGTCAATGTGATAAGGTATGTCCGATGAGTATCTCTGTTATGAAAGATCAAGAAGAAGGATGGATAAAGACCCAAGACTGTATCCTATGTGGTCAATGCGTTGATGTCTGTCCTAAGAAGATCCTTAGTATCCAATGTCAGAAAAGGAAAACAAAATGAAAACACTGGTTGTCTATTATTCCCTAGAAGGAAACACAAAAAGAATCGCAGAATTGATCCATCAGAAATATGAAGGAGATCTACTAGAACTTATCCCTGAAAAAGAAAACCCTAAAGAAGGGTTTGGAAAGTATTTCTGGGGTGGTAAGAGCGTCATCTTCAAAGAATCCCCTCAATTGATTTCAGTCTTACCTGATCCTAAAAACTATGATCTTATTTTTATTGGAAGTCCTTTATGGGCAGGTAGTTATGCGCCATCGGTTCATACACTATTAAACACAGTCTCTTTCGAAGGAAAGAAAGTGGCTTTGTTTATATGTCATTCTGGAGGTAGTACGATTTCTACTTTTAACAATTTTAAAAAACAACTTCCTACTTCGAACATCGTAAGTTTTCATGGGTTTAGAGATCCATTAGCTCAAGATCCAAAAGCAGTTGATCAAGAACTACTTGCTTGGTTAAGTGAATTAAAGTAAGCCTAGATTTGAATATTGAAGATGATGATTGATATCCCGATGATTGTGCAATAAAGCGTCGCAAAGTGATATTCCCACTCTAATCGTTTCATCCTAATGAACCCTAGTACACTACCGATGAGTAATCCTTCACACGCTAAGATCAACCATAGTGGAAGTCCATTCAAGACTACTCCTAGAACAACGATCAAAGACATCAAAGGCATCGTCAAATAAGTAGCCTTTAATAATGTGGATAATTTAGATCTTAAGATAAACCAACTCAATCCACATATAATCAACACAAAGATCAACATGCCTAGTCTTGGGTTCTGTGTCTCACTTTGAGATAATAAACCAAGTCCTTGGATCACCAAAGCGGCCATTATAAACGCAACATTGAATAAGACGAATCCAGCCAAAACGATAAATAGTATCTCTAGAATTTTCTTCATCGATCCACTGATTTTCATAGACTGAACTCCTTTCATTAAGAGAAGATAGATTCATCTCTTACTCAACCATATTGTAAGGCTCAACCGATACTAATACAAGAAGCCCATAAAAATACCTGACACAGTGGTCAGGCATTTTTTTACTTCATTTAGTTTTAGTATGTATTGAGTAAAGCAGCGTCGGCTGTGATGATTCCAGAACCAGATGCATCATTTCCCCAACTGATCACTGTGGTAGATCCATCAGGATTCGTAATGGTTCTTGAGCCTGCAGGTAATGCAATCGCAGAAGCTTCTAAGATCGTTTCTGCTTGAGTTGCGGTAAGAGATGGCAGTTTTTGAGCCATCAAGGCTACGATCCCAGCAACGTGAGGACTAGACATCGAAGTACCTCCCAAGAAATAATAAGCGGTTTGACCACTATTGACTTGGTAAGGACCTAAGATCCAAGAACCAGGTGCAGTTACGTCTAGATCTTGACCTGATTTTTCACGACTTGAGAAGTCTGTGATATAGAAATCTAATGGGTTGGTAGGATCAGGCACATTGCCTTTCCACCATGAACTTGAAGTCCATTCTCCGACCCATCCTGAAGCTGCAACTGAAATGACAGGTTCATAAGCACCAGGATAACCCATCCCAGCTTCGCCTTCATTCCCAGCTGAAGCAACGATAATGACCCCTACGGAAATCGCATAATCAATGGCAGCTTTTTCTAGAGGATCTAAACGAGATCCGCCTAAGCTCATATTGATGACGACTGGAGATCCCGCTAAAGGACCTACTTTTAAACTGGCCACATAGAGGATCCCTGCCGCGATGACAGAGGACCAACCAGAACCGTTTTGATTTAATACTTTAACTGGAATAATGGTCGCAAGTGGTGCAGCACCATTATAGAGATTAGCACCTGCTTTAAAACCTAGGATACTGCTTGTAACATGTGTCCCATGAGAATTTTGATCATGTTCCCATTTATTCTTTTGAGTAGAAACATTTCCTGTTTCTCCTCCACCGCCTCCAAAGGCAATGGCATATTCCTCAGCGATACGCTCCTGCGGGAAGTATTGTCGCCAAGCATCAACTAAACCAGTATCTAAGACAGCCACATAAACGCCTGTCCCATCATAAGCTACGCTTCTTGTCGATCCATTGATGACGTTGATGGCGTCTTGATCCCAAGTGCTTAATCCACTAGAGAAATCAGTCGCAGCTACTGTATCGATAGGAGCCCCATTACGTTCAGCGTCTGGTGAAGCCGCAAGCACATAAGGTAAAGCTTGGATCTTTGAGAGCTGATTGGCTTTGATTCTCATCGTTAACCCATCAACTTCTTTGATGACGTTTAAGACCGTCCCAAGGCTTCCTAGTTCCTTAAGAACACTCGCATCGATATCCTTATTAAGCAGTACGTTGACACCAATGGTGGCAGCGAGAGAGGCAGCTGAGACGCTTAGACTCGTACTCAACATCGCCAATATGACTAAAATTCTTACTCCTAATTTCTTCATACTTTTTCCCCTTTCTGAAGTGGCAAGGTCCATCTCAATAAAGCGCTTAGTCGAAAGGACTTCATTTCTGAATCAATGTGATAAAACAAAACCTATTGGTTTATCTCATCAGATTATCTATGCGTCCTATTGGATGGATTGATTATATTATACTCACATAAATAAATATGTATAGAGTTATTATCGTATAATAAAACCAAAATAGGAGACCTTTATGAACTTAAGATCCATTCTAAAGAATTTTCTTTTTATTCACTTTTTAGTACTACTTGCTTTCTTTGCCTTATGGGGATATATTTTGACTTCTAATCCTTATATCCTATTAGGAATCATGGCTTCATTGAGTGGAGCTGTCTGTGGTCTTTTATCTTGGTTGTAGATACGATCAAAGATAAAAGATAAATCAACATAGACAAGGTATTAGTAATTATTCTTTTCTTACCCTGTCATAATTGAACCATGAAATTAAGCTTCTCATATCGCTGCAGGATCTGATTTTGGATACAAGCTTTTATGGGTCTTGTCTATTCTCAAAAGGCTCTTAGTATTCAATTGCCTATACCTGTATTTACTTTGATTTATCTTACCTCAAAGAAAAGTGTCAAGGGAACCTACGACAACTCTACCTTTGAAAAAATAAGTCTATGGATAGTAGGCCTTATCGTAGCCTTTCTATATGTGCTTCTATTTGCGAGTTTCTTCGCTTAGATGTTTCTTTAACCAGATTCCTATCCCATCTTCATTGTTCGTTAAAGTCACCTCATTGGCGACTTTTTTCAAGTCTTCTACCGCATTACCCATCGCAATACCAGTACCTGCGTATTCAATCATCGAAAGATCATTATAGTTGTCCCCAAAAGCGATGACTTCGTTTCGTGAGATGCCTTTTAATTCGCAGTAACGTTGTAAAGCACTTCCCTTATCACAACCTAAATTTGTGACATCTATATACACATCTCCACTTCTTGCGAAAATCGCTTGATTATGAAGATCTTCTGGAAGCTGATCAAAGAAATTTTTCAAATTATCTTTATCTGAAGTAATCATGATTTTGATTGGATTCAATTTCAGTCTGCTTAAATCTTTATCGAGCCTTAGTTTAAGATTCTCTGTTTGAGCTTCATAGATCACCAAAGGATGTTGATCGTCTTCTACCCACAGTTCATCATCTACAGGAATCATCACTGTAACTGGATGATTTCTAGTGCTATTTAGTATAGACTCCGCAAGATCTTGTCTAATGATCGATTGAAATAAGATCTCATGGGTAGATGCATCAACAAGAGACGCTCCATTATAGCCAATAAGCATTGTATTTTCTAAAGGAAAATCGAGTCGTGAAACTAAACTCTTTAAGCCATGTATGGATCTTCCTGATGCTAAGATCAGAGTGATGCCTTGTTGATGAGCTTTCATCAACATCTGTCTTGCTAAAGGCATAATGTCTTCATGGGCATTAAATAGTGTTCCATCGATATCTAAGGCAATTACTTTGGTCATAAAGACTCCTGTTTTCTTTTATATGTATTTCTTATCCTAAATAACTATACCAAAAAAAAGCTGTCCATATGGACAGCTTAGATTATTTTGTTCTATCGAAAGATCTACGATCGAAGTTCTTGAATAAAGGATGCTTCGTCTCAACCAGCTTAGTTAGGAACTCTTGTAGTTCCTTGCCTTCGCTTAAGGTCTCGATGTTAAGCCAGTACCTACCTTTTAATAGACTAGCCTCATTGATTCGTACGTAGATGCTCTTTGTGAACGCCGTTTTACGAATGTTGATGCGCTTGATCTGATCAAAAGTATAAGTATGATGTCTTCCAAAACCAGAAAAGACGAGCTCATGATCAGATAAGGTAACCTGCTCAGGATGGGACAAGGAAACGAAATGATCAAGAAAGATGATCAGTGCCAGTAGTCCAAAAGGTAAAGTGAACTCAGTTGCACTGGATGTAAGATACTCTCCCAGCATATAAACAACGATCAGACCCGATAAGACAGTAGGAATGATGATGCTGAAGATTCTTCTTTGGTTTGGATATTTATAGACTTTGTTCAAGGGATGTCCTCTTTCATAAACCACAAGTTCTAAAAGGTTTATTCGCCTTTAGCTTGTTTTGCGATACGTTTGAAATTGACGAATGCCATGCCTGCAGTAATAGCAGCCAAGATAGCGATACCAATTTCTTTGAATTCATAGATCTTAACAAATGCCCAGCTTAATGGGGAAGCACCATCAGCGATACTGGAGATCAAATCAGAGCCAACAGGCATTGTAAAGCCTGAATCAGCAGCAGCTTGAGTCAATAACGGAGCGATGTCTGTCGCGATGTATAAGCCAGCAACAACAATGAAGATACCAACAACTAGAGTTCTGAATAGATCGCCCTTAGTAATAGGAACAACCAAGACGAACAAGAAAGGCAATACAGCCAAATCAGCGAATGGCAAGAACTGATTGCCTGGCAAGATGGCAGCGATCAATACTGATAACGGAACAAGAATCAAGGAAACAGCTAGAGTAGTAGGATGACCGATACCTACAGCAGCATCCAAACCGATATAGATTTTTGCGTTGGATTTGAAATGTTTTTCAACGAATTCAGAAGCAGCATCAGAAATAGGAATTAAACCTTCCATTAATAATCCAGCCATCTTAGGAATAAGAACCAAAGCAGCACCCATGGTGATACCTAAGCTCAAGAAGCCTTTTAGATCGTAACCGGCCAATGCGCCGATAACAGCCCCTAAGACTGAACCAACCAAGATTGGTTCTCCGAATAGACCGAATTTTTTCTGAACAGCAACAGCATCCATGTTGATCTTATTGATCCCAGGAACATAGTCCAAGACCTTATTGATAACTAAAGCAACAGGAACGAAAGCAACGGACAATCCATGAGGAATCGAAACACCTGGTAAACCGCAATATTCTTCAACGCCTTTAGCAGTCCAGTCAGCCAAGATCAAAGTCATAGCCGCTTGGATCGCAGCAGCGATCAAACCGAAAGCGAGATTATTTGTAGCGAAATAAACCAATGAACCAGTAAAGGCATAATGCCAGAAGTTCCAAACGTCGATGTTGACAGTTTGAGTCGTTTTGGTCAAGATCATAACGATATTAACAGCCAAAGCAATAGGAATAACCAAAGCGCCGACTTTTGTCGCAAACGCGATCGCAGCAGCTGCAGGCCATCCAACATCGATGACAGTCAAACTTAAACCATAATTGGTAACCATTTGCTGAACGGCTGGGCCTAAGTTTCCACCCAACATGCCGATAACCAAATTTAATCCAATGAAGCCAACACCAACCGTTAAACCAGCTCTAATGGCTTTACCTGGTTTTGCGCCCATAATAAGGCCCAATAAGGTAATAACGATAGGCATCATAACTGATGAACCTAATCCTACGACAAAATTAATGCCGTCCATGATAATTTGAAAGATATCCACAATTTTCTCCTTTTTGTGTGTTTACTACTTGAGTCCTAATGTATCGAGTATGTCTTGTAAAACTGGTTCAGTACCCCGTCCGATCAGAAAAGCTACACCTATGATCACCTTAACGGGCATCGGTTTACTGTTGTGTGCCGTAGTAACTATAAGATCATATTTAGAAGCTTTTGATTCCATTTCGGCGACAGTACAAGTTGATACTTCAACCATGTCAGCCAGTCCTCTTTCCTTAAAAATATTCTCTAGTTTTCGGGCTACGGCGACTGATGTAGCTACCCCAGTGCCACAGGCAACCAGTATTCTTTTCTTAATCATCGCTACCTCCTTTCCTTGTCTTCAAGCAATATTCGCACTCATCAGCTCATAGAGCGACTCTTGAGTGTGTGCTTCCTTGATTTGAGTCAATAGTGCTTCGTTTTGGATCACATCCATTAAACTCTGCAATACCGACATATGCGAATGCGATTCTTTAAGTGCCAACATAAACAACACTTCTGCTTCGATCAATTCATCATGATTTCCCATCATTCTAAATTGAACGGGATGGCGCAAGATCCCTACCGCTAAAGCAGAGACATTGACGTGTTCTGGATCCGCATGAGGGATCGCAACGCCTCGTCCAAATCCTGGTAAACCGGTTGAGAATTCTGCTTCTCGACTTAAGATCGCTTGGGTAAAGCTTTCTTTGACGATGCCTTCTTCGATCAATTTCTTAGACATGAAAGTCAAGGCTTCTTCTGCACTAGACGCTTCAATATCTAGAATCATCAGTTTTTTATTGAAGAGAGGATTACTCATTTGTTTTCCTCCACCATGATCTGTGTGGCTTTCAAATCAACGGGTGTGAAACTGACCACCTGATTCTCAGAAAGCTTACGTAGACCAGTCCCGACGATCTCCATCATCTTGAACGAATATTCTTTGTGATCTTCGCCTACTAATACGCCAGCGCCTTTCACTAAACTATAGAATTTCACGATGCCCTTCATAAGTACCTCTCGTTTTTTTAATTCAATGCACTGCACTTCATAAATGATCCCGTGAAATTCAACTGCTGATCAACAGTACTTCGCCTAAAGTCTGGGCCAAGTCTTCTTTATTTTTCATCCCACAGATCCTATTCCACAAAGCTGTGTCATCACAATGATCCGCAAGATGAGTAAAGAACGGAATATAGTCTGAAGCATCTTCTTTCGTAGAAACCACATTGAGGATCATTTTGACCTCATTGTCTCCATCCCATTTCACAGGATGAACTAGGGTTACGATTTGGATACAACTCTTTAGGACCGCTTCATAAGCCCCATGAGGGATCGCAATCATCGATGAGATAACCGTAGGTCCCATCGCTTCTCTGTCCCATAGACTCTTAAGATAGTCTTCAGTAACGAGTTTCTTAGACAATAAGTTATCGTTGAGATAATTCAGGATTTCTTCTTTCGATTTTAGATCGACTTGAAGATGGATGTCTTCTTTAGATAAAGTTGCCTTCGTTGAGGATTGGATCTTCTTACCTTCAACGACCTCTCTTATCGCATTCATATCGTATTGAGGCAATAAGGCATTAATGACGATGGTTTTAACCTTAGATTGAACAGCAACCGTTGAGATGATCAAATCGATCATTGTCTCATCGTACTTAGATACATCCATCGTTGAGGTCACATCGACGATCTCTAAGTTATTGAAAGCACGTTTCAGTTTCGCAACGATCAACTGTGAGGTTCCTAAACCAGAGGCACACATCACCAAGACTCGTATCGGTTTGATGTTTCTTTCTCTTGCGGCAGCGAAATGTAGGGCAAGATAAGCGATCTCATTGGCTGGCATCTCAATATGAAACATGTTTTTAAACAAGTACACATTGTTTGCGATGGAGGTATAGATCGAAGGATAAGAGAACTTGATCTCTTCAAACATAGGATTCTCTAAAGATAATCCATAAAGTAATCTATTGATCGTAGGCTTAAGATGTAGGATCAAACTATTGAAGAGTTGGGTATCTGATTCTAAGAATAGATTCAGTTCCAATTGGACATTCTGGATAAACTTTAAGATGAGATCTTCTAAGACAGGGGTATCTGAAGAAAGCTTGAAGTTTAAGACATTGAGGCCTTCTTTGATACGCTTAGCTCCCATAAAATGAAGCAAGATATAATAAGTCTCAGTTTCAGATAAGACAACTTTAAACACTTCATTGATACGAGCCGCTGTCTCAAAAGCGATATCGTATTCTTTTTGATGATCTAAAGCTGAGATCAATTCTTCAGTTAAACGTATGTTGTTGCCTTGTTGAGTTCTTCTGATTGCAATCGCGATATGAATGATTAGGTTGATTCTGGCTTCGGTTGAGAAGGAATAACCCAACTTGGTTTCAGACTCTGCGACGATCTCTTCGACTTTCTTATAATCCAATTGAAGGGCTTCTTGAAAACGATTCATGAAGGAATGAGAGCTTCGTTCATTCTCATCGTTCATGTAGTAAACGAGGTTCTTGTTTTCTTCAAAAGGAACCAGTTTAGCCAATGCTTTACGTTTAGCAGTTTCTTCACCTAGTATTACGATGCCTTCACCTTTTTGATACTCGACCGCTAATTGGAAATCTTTGATCATCTCATTGATTTCACTGATGTCTTTGGTGATGGTAGAACGACTCACATAATAATCTAAACCAAGTTCCTTGATCATCAAGGGTCTATTTTCCGCAAACAGTTTCGCTAAGATACTTCTTTGACGTTCTGCTGGACTTAAGTAACTATAATCATGTCTTGTCTTGAAGTAACTGATCAGTGCTTGTTTATCACTGGGTTCACCTTGGATCGATATCCCTTGACCTGGTTTACGTATGATGGTCAAATGATGATCAATGAGGATAGGTTCAATCAGATCCAATTCATTACGAACAGTCTTGGGTGAAGTATTGATCGCTTTTGCGATCACATCTACACTGACAAGTGTTTTCTCATTCAGGATGAATTTTACGATTTCTTCTTTTCTGTTCATGGGCCCTCACGATTGTGATCTGTTTACGATGTTTGCCGATGCACACGATACGTTGTTTTTCGTGCAATTCTACCTTACACTAATTCTAACAAGAACGCATTTAATATGATGGGTCGATTGGTCAACAATCTTTCCACATCATTGTGGTAAATATCGAACAGTTTCTTCTTATCTAATTATCATAACCAGTTTGACTAATTATGATTATCATTATATAATACTTCAATGGAAATCGAATCACTAAACTCGATCATAGGATTACCTCGATGGGAAGATCTACCAGATATTGATCTTTATATGGATCAAGTCATCAAACTGACAGATAAACATTTATCCCCTTTAGGCGTGAAACCAGTCACCGCAGCCATGATCAATAATTATGTAAAGCTCAAGCTTCTACCTTCACCAGTAGGTAAGAAATATACTCGACTACATGTCGCATTTATCTTTTCGATCGCGATCCTCAAAGATGTTTTTGAGATCATCCAAATCAGAGAAGGTATTCTATATGAGACAAAGACCTTAGGTCTAAAACCAGCCTATAACCTCTTTGTGACAGAAGTTGAGAATGCGGTAAGATTGGTAGGTAATCAAGCACTTCAGACCCAACCAACCCTTTTACTGGAGGGTGAATTGACTTTAGAAAATCGTATCCTTAAATTAGCTGCTTTGGCTTTCGCAACCCAAAGAGTCGCCAAATATCTGATTCAAATCGAATCTGAAGGAGAAAAGAAACATGATTGAGAAGATTGCCATTTTAACGGATTCTGGAAGTGATGTGCCTAAAGAGATCGTCAAGAAGTTAGGGATCTTTGTCTTACCTCTTCAAGTCAATTATAAGGCACAAAGCTTTTCTGATGGGGTAGATATCGACGCCCAAACCATTTATGAAGGATTAAAGACAGAAGTCCCAACCACTTCTTTACCTACAGGTAAAGTTGTTTCTGAAACCTTAGCGAAAATAGAAAAACAAGGTTATACCCATATCTTAGCTGTTGTATTATCTTCTGGACTTTCTGGAACCCATAATATGATCCGTTTGATGGCTGATCAATCTAAGCTTCCTATGAGAGTCATCGACTCTAAGAATATTGGGATAGGCAGTGGATTAAGTGTCATCAAAGCTGCCCAATGGGCAGATGAAGGTTTCAGTTTCGTAGATCTCGCTGATAAAGTTGAAGACATCATCGATAAAACGAAAGTCTATTTCGTCTTATCGACCCTAGAGTATCTTCAAAAAGGTGGTCGTATTGGGAAAGTATCTGCTTTTGTAGGTCAAACCTTAGATCTTAAACCCATAATTACCTGTAATGATGAAGGCATCTATACCACCGTCACTAAAGTAAGAGGTCGTAAAGGTTCCTTAACCAGAATCAAAGAAATTGCGGTAGCTTATGCGGAAGGCGGGAAAAACATCAATATCGCTTTCGCTCATGGGAATGCGATGGAAGAGATCCAAAAAATCAAGACAGATGTCCTCTCAAGAGTACAAAACGTTAGAAATACTTATTTGGGACCTGTTTCTCCTGCTTTAGGTGTCCATACAGGACCTGGTTTGATTGGGATTGCAGTTCAAATCGAAGATTAATTTAAGTGGTTTAAACTTTAAATATCAGGTTAAGAAATAAATTAAAAAAGCTAAGGATCTCCTTAGCTTTACTTTTTATATAGACTCCAACCTAATAAGTCAATGTGATATCTAGGATATCAGCACTTGAACATAAGGTACCCTGTGAAACTGATTGAGAAATACTGATAACATCAGAATCGGGATCATTTACTGTCGTGATCCTAATGGTGACGTTGGCTGTTTTCGCCGCTGCGAGAATGGCGTTGTAGGTCGAATGATAATCACTTGAAACTAAGGATGAGAAATCAGGAACTTTAACCAAAGCTCCTAAGGAGACAACCACTTCGATCGTTGATCCCCGACTAACTTCTGCGTCGTTTACACTGATGGCGATGACACGATTTACTGACACCGTTGAAGAGTACTGTGTAGTGATCTCAAGTGTCAACTGCGCACCCAACAGGTTTTGAGCTTCAATGAAACTCTTAAGTGAACTCAAGGTTGAATTGACATATGAACCAATTGAGATACTGTTGCCTAACGAATAAACGACTGTAAGCTTTGATTTAGATTCAACTGAAGTATTGGCCTTCACGCTTTGACTAATTAAGCTTCCTTCAGCTACATTTGAATAAATAGATTCAACTGATAAGACAAGATTATTCTCTACTGCCCATGTTTTGGCTTCACTGCTGTCCATGGTTCTAAAATCAGCGACTAAGATAGCTGGTCCTTTGGATAAGGTAAGCACCAAAGTCGAACCACTATTTATGATGGAATTAGCAGCAACACTTTGAGAAACGACTTTTCCTACGGGTATAAGGTCACTGAATGCTTCAAGAACATTTAATTGGATGTCTGAGTCTGAAGCCCAAACTTGAATATCAGCAAGCAAGGATGAACTCAGATCTGGCATGATCAGTGTTTCTACGACTGCCGTTTGATTGATCAAGAAAACGATCTCATCACTTCTTTGATATTCACTTGAAGGATCACTGACTGTATAAGATACCAACATATTGTTTCCTAGTTGAGGATCAACTACGATTTCAAAACGATAATTAGGGATCTGTTGATCTGTTACCCATTTCAACAGAGCTGTCTTATCCCAAGTAGAATCGAAACTAGGCAATACCAAGACTTCATCAGGATCTACACCTTGGGATACTTCCACCACCAAGACCCCATCAGACTTGACTTGTGTCCCGGCTTGGAGATCCTGCGATACGATAACATCTACTGGAAGTTCACTGTAGATGGCCTTATAGACCAACTGGATCTCATGACTTTGAGTCCAGTTATTCACATCAGTAAGCGTCCATTGGGTAAAATCTGGAACTTCTGTGGATTGATTGAAGAAAAACCATGAACCTGAACCCGCGATAATCAGAACCAAGACGATGATCCAAATCGGTTTCTTCTTCGCTGAAATCTTAACGAATTTCTCTTGTTTAAAGCTTTCTAATGATTCTTCTTTTTCATTCACTTCATTTAGAAATCCTGGCTTCATGAGATCTTTCCTTTCTGTTCTATCAATTTCCCATCACGTAAATGAAGTTGTATATCACTTGTTTTAGCGACTTCATCTGAGTGGGTAACCACAATGACACAAGTATCATAATCCGTAGCGAGTGATCTTAAGATAGTAACGATTTCTCGTTGTGTAGCTGAATCTAAATTCCCTGTAGGTTCATCCGCTAGGATCAACCCAACATTGGTTGATAAGGCCCTGGCGATCGCGACACGTTGTTGTTCACCACCTGATAAGGTCATTACATTTCTTCTTGCTTTGCTTTCTACGATGCCTAATCTATTCAATAATGCCAATGCTGTTTTTTCTTTGTCCTTAGGTAACTCATTCGATGTGATGTTCATTACGTTAAGTAAGTTATCTAGAGGTGTCATATAAGTAATCAAATTGAATTGTTGAAAAACGATGGCTTGATTATTTTTTCGATAATTGGTATATCCGATATCTTCAATTTTCTTCCCATCAAAGCGGATGACTCCACCTTGAGTTTTCTCAAGGGCTCCTATTAAAGACAATAAGGTAGTCTTGCCTGATCCAGAAGGTCCAAGTATAGTATAGAACTTGCCCTTTTCAAAGTTATAACTGAGTTCGTTTAAGATGATGCGTTTTTTAGTTCCGTCGATATAGCCGTAACTGATGTTTTCTAGTTGAAGTAAGGTCATGGTTGTTCTCCTATCCATTGTTCGTCAAGATCTGCTTAGGATTAAAACGAGTCACATATAAAGCTGGAATCAATACAGATATGATAGAGATCAATATCCCTGCCGAGAAGAATTCAAACATAACCAGAGGTTCAAATCTAAATTCTAATTCTACTGGGGTAAGTGTTGAAGGATCAACGGTAGTTGTATTGTTTTTACCACTTCCTGTGGTAGAAACAGTAGGTTCTTCAGTCGCTAAAAAAGTATCTAAAGTAGCACTACTGATGACCTTTCCTATTTCCATTCCTGTAAAGGTCGATAAGGTAAAGGCCAATAAAGCAATCGCAACGGTTTCTACAACGAACTGTCCAACGATTTTGAATTTACTTTCACCGATGGCCAATAAGATCCCAATCTCATTCTTACGTTGAGATATGGTCAAGGCTGTAATTAAGGATAGAATAGATGCTCCTGCGATAACAACGATCCAAACTAAGATAGCACTCAGACTTCCTAAGGTTTCAAGAGGTCCAGCTAAGGTCTCATATACAGTGTCATTGGCACTGATGATTCCATAGGTCATAGAAATCAAACCTTCGATCGAAGCCATATAAGGTTCGATATTGACTGGATCATTTAGAGTAATGATGGCTTTATCTAAGACGATATTGCCTAAGTCTGTATCAGAGTAGCCCATAGTAGATAGGGTATTAAAAGGAGTATAGATACGGTTTTGAGGCAAGAGCGATGTTCCTAAACTACTTAAGGTCTTATCGTCTATGATTTCAGTACTTTCGTAGATCCCAATGATCGTATACTCAAGCGCATTTTGATCATAGCCTACCATCGTAGGTGTTAAGCTCATCACATCCCCTACTTTTAATCCATTGATCTGAGCCAAATTCGTCTCAATGATGGCCACATAAGCCCCATCACTGATTTCAGTTTCTGTAGCGAAGCGTCCTTCAATTAAGGTAGCCGTTTCACTTGAGAAATCAAATGGTTCTGGTCGACTAAAGGTTTCAAAACTTAGATCGCCTGTAGATGTCGCTGTACCCAAGATGATTTTACTTCCACCTGTAACAGCTGTAGGTTCAGTGGTTCTTGTATCATAAGGAACCAAGACATCACTGGTCACTTCATACGTACTAACCATATCGTAGCTTTCTAAATAAGGTGAATCCAATAAGAGTTGGACATTACTGACCAAGGGAATACCTTCTAAGGTCGTTTTGTCTGTAGTCGCATCGATGATGTTGTTTTTGTAATCGATATTGATCTTAGAGGCATTAGCGGTATATAAGATATCTGCGCCTAATTCTTGGCGAGTCAATATGACCGCAGCTTCAGAAGTACTCTGAATGGATAGTCCTGCTAAAACAATGTTCGCTATAAGGAAGAATAAGACTAATAGTAAGATCGTTTTTGCTTTTTGCTTTTTGATATAAAGGAAAGCACGTTTAGTAAAGTACATGGGTTAAACCCTCCTGATAAGAGAATATAAGTTTTGTATTACGAATCTGTGTTTAGGATGTGCCGAAAGTGTAACAATTTCTAACTGATCCAAGAAAGCAAAAAAAAGAGATGAACTTTTCATCTCTTTTGTCATTTTAGTATTTGGAAGCGTTTCTACTAAAGGCTTGAAGGTGGTTTTCAGAAGCTGCCATAAGAGCTTCAAATACATCTCTTACATCTTGGGGTAGATCTTGTTTGAGGAAGCTTTCATACATCCCAATGTTGTTGACTTCAGCTTGTACACCAATTTCGTAGGCTTCTTGTAGAGTGCTTGGTAAGGCAACGAGACTTGCTGCGTTGTCGACTGGTACGCTTACATCGTAGGCTTCAAACAAAGGCAATAATTCTTCAATGTGTGTTACTTCAGCGTTGATAATGTTTGCGAATGGATTAATGTTCCCATAAGCATCCAAGATGATCTCATATTCTTTATGCGCCAGATATTCATCGGTAAGCGCCATGGTAATCATCTGATCTAAGGTATACGTTTCATCATAAGTCACTGTAGCATCAGGTGTTTCATACGTTGTGCTTTCGTTGACCTGATTACCAACGCGATCATTATTCACATCACCTGTTTCAGCGAATTGATCACGACCTCTACCAGCATACTCTTCTTGATTCGATAGATCACTTGTAACCATGATCGTTCCCGCAACTACGGCGGTCAATCCTAATAATCCACCTAAGGCAATCCATACAGTTTTATTTTTCATGTTAATTTCTCCATTGATAAGGTTTTCTTATCTGAGACCCATTCTAGTGCTTCTTTGTGTTGAAAGTGTCACGGACTTGTGTCTAAATTGAAACAAAATTACTTTTTAAAAATTTTTGAGAATAGAGCTCTTAAGAGGTCATGATATAATTGAAAAAGAGTTGGAGACAAGATGTTAAGTAAAACTGCTCAAATATTAATCTCAGGCTTAAAGATCATGCGAATAAAAGATCATGTTGATTTTACTCATCCCAAACGATCTGTGAAGGCACTTGAGCCTAACTTACCATCCTCGAAATATACAAGTTCTAAGGTACTTATTCAAAATAGAAATGTAATCTCATTAGGTCTTATAGAAAACACATCTCATAAACACGTGATCTACTTTCATGGAGGTGGCTATTCTTTAGAAGCCACTAATCTTCATTTTAGTCTTATAAAGAAACTAATTGATCACTCTCACGCACCATTTACTTTTGTGGACTATCCTTTAGCGCCTGAGTCTACGGTGGATGAAACTTTAAGTATGGCGATGGAAAGCTATGAATACTTACTAGACAAATACCCTTTAGATAACTTTATCTTAATGGGAGATTCCGCTGGTGGAGGCCTAGCTTTAGCTTTGGCACTTAAGATAAGAGATAAGAAACTTAAACAAGCTGAGAAAATTATTCTCTTATCCCCTTGGTTGGATCTTGGATGTAATCATCCAAAGATATCAGAACTAGCCTCATTGGATACGATACTGGATGTTTCTTCATTAAGAAAAATCGGAGATCTGTATCGAGGAAGCCATGAGGAAATCGATCCGATTGTATCTCCAAGCAATGGACAATTCGATGGATTAGGTGAAATCCATGTTTTCGTAGGAACACATGAGATCTTCTATTATGACTGTATTGAGTTAATAGATCATCACTTAAATGAAGATGTTAAAATCAAAACTTATGTATATGATGAAATGCCTCATGATTGGCTTCTTCTACCTATTCCTGAAAGTAAAAAAGCAATTCTTGAAGTTGTTGAAATCATCAATCAATAAAAAAGCAATCCACTTGGATTGCTTTATTTAGGCTTTGTTTATTAAATCAATGAAGAACTGATGACATGATAAGTAAGTAGTATCTTAGATACTCCTAAAATTCCTATTACATACAGCAAGACGTCGGCTAACTTTTGTTTTGGCGTTTTGTTCATAGTCAAAGATTATCATAATATCTTTATTTTGAAAAACTATTTGCCCAATAATTTAAATTTTCTGAACGAATAATCCCATCGTTGTAGAACTCGTGTTCCAAGGATCTCCTTGTAGATTACGATATAGGCCCGTTATTCTAAAACCATGATCAATGATAAGGTTGGTTATCTCACTCATGGTAAACAAGCGATCATAATTGCGTATGATACGAACCTGTCCTGTTTCATCCATAATGGTATATTGATCTGCTCTTATCAATGGATCTTTATAGATAAGCTTACGATGGATTTCCATATAAGGTTCAGGACTCCAAAATCCTTTTTGATGAAACTTCACATCGAATGATTCTACTTGTCTTGCTTGATCTGTCAATACATCCAAGACAAAGATCCCATCTTTTTTTAATACATGATGAACATTATCTAGAAGCTTTCCTTGTTCTTGTAGATTCAAAGCTCCAAAATCATAATAGATCAAAGTAGCCAAATCAAAACGAGATTCATCTTGTAGATCTAAATAGTTCATTTTAATAAATGAAACATTCTTATGGTGAGGGAGTATTGTTTTACAGGCATAGTCTATGGAATTCTGTGACAGATCGATCCCTAATACAGATCCCGCTTTCTTTGCGAATTCGTTTATGTATAGTCCAGGACCACATCCTAAGTCGATGACAGTTTTTGTTTTATCCAGTTTAACTGTTTCTTCAATAAAAGCTGTTTCAGCTAAAATGGTTTCTGCTTTTTTACTGGCTGCCTCTACTTCAGGATCTAAATGAAAATTCAACATTTGTGTAGAAATATAAGGATCATCCCAAAATGGGACCGTTGATTTTTGATAAGCATGTGGTTTTGAGATGGCATTCTCTAAAGCACCGAAATTGATCTTATTCTGATCTATAATGTTCATAATAAACTTTCCTTGCTTACCACTTGTTGGCGACTTTTTCCGCAAATCCTAAGAAATCTTTGATGACGATTTTCTTCCCATCATCTAAGATTGCTGTTCCACTAAACTTCCCAAAGACTTGATGTTGATCTGATTCTAGAATCAAAAGTGAAGTTTTTGAGAATCGATCTAGAATAGGTTCAAAGCTCATCTCAAAACGACCGTCATCACTAGAGAAGTTCCAAGTTTTTAAATAATCTTCTTTCCCGTCTTTCATAGGGATATTAAAAGTTACTGCGGAGAGTTTATGAGCCAGACCGTTATAGATCAGCATATTTTCAGTCGCAGCGGATGTATTCCCAAAACCATAGCCTATATTGAATCCAAAACTAAAACCATCTACGACTCCTGATGCACTTCCCCAATACCAGGTATTCTTATAGGTCCATACTCCTCTACCCCAATCCAATACCGCAAAGGAACTGTCTGGTGTAAACACATAAGGTTTCCCAGCCATCGTTACTGTCCCTTCTACTCTCATACAGTTGATTTTTTGATTGAAATAGAAATGTTTTGGTTTATCAAAAGGCGTTGCGATGACCATAGATTCTTTAGGGGCACTGCTTAAAATAAGTCTTCCTATTAAAGGTTGTCCTTCTGTAAAGTTCTCTACTTTAAAATCCAATAGACGTTGATTGTCTTTTAAAGTAAACTCGATGATGTATCTCTTATCTACTACTCTTATGTTTCCTTTAGAAGAAGATGAAGGTAAATTCTTTTTCCCAAAGGTAAAGAACTTCATAAAGCTCGATGTGATCTCTGTCTTCTCATCGAAATTAAAGAAGGTGATCGAATCTAAACCCATATAGGAATTATCTGCTACAGTAAGCGCAATCCCAAAATGGTTATTTCCTGCGAAATAGTAATCCCATTCTTTAATTCTTAAGCCATTGGCTTTGATGTCTGATCTCTTATACTGTGGCAATAAAGTCTTTGCGTAGCCAGGTTCAAAAACATTACCTTCTTTATCCAACAAAGGCGTTGATTTTAATATTTCGTGTTGCATAAGTTTAGTGCTTACTTATTATGCCATTTCTTGCGATAAAATGATAAACCACCGAATCCACTAATAATGGCCATATAATAACCGAGATCATACCAGAATCCAGAATTGGCGACTTCATAGATATGGATATTCTTATCGAAAATACTAATGATAAGCGATATAGGCGCAATCCATCCGTGCCAGATACCCCAGAAGAAACCAGCTGGATGAGCTACTGATGAGGTCGCATCTCCTGGAATACATCCTGATAAGGCAACTAAGACAAAGAGACTGACCACTAGAAATAGAATTTTGTTTTTCATTATTTTATCCTCTTTCTTCTTCTCTATTGTATCACTTCAAGAAACAGCTATGAATAATCAATCGTTATCGATAAAAAGAATCCTTAGTTAGGATTCTTAAGTTTCTCAAGTGCTTCTTTGATTCTCATAAGAATATAGATTCGATCATCGACTGAACTTTCAAAATCAAGATGATCCACATTGATGATCAAGATGGGTGATTGATCATAAGATAAGAAATATTCTTCATATTTCTGATTGAGCTTTTCCCAATAGGAACGTTCTACACTTTGTTCAAAATCTCGACCTCTTTTTTGAATACGCTTCATGGCCACATCGACACTGACTTGAAGATACACTAAGAGATCAGGTTTCTTGACCTCATCGATCATGACCTTATAAAGCTGTTCATAGACCCCATATTCTTCAGCTTCCATTGTACCTGTTTCTTTATGCATGGCCGCAAAGATCCCATCCCCATAGATACTGCGATCCATGACCGCATCTTCTACTTGGGCAGCAGCAGTCAAGTGTTCAAAACGTTTCGCTAAAAAGAAGACCTGCAAAGGAAAGGCATATCGTTTACGATCATAATAGAAACGATCAAGGATAGGATTATTAACCACAGGTTCAGGAAAAGGAGTGAATCCTTCTTCAACCAAATAATTCATGAGAGAACTCTTCCCTACCCCTACTACTCCCTCAATGATCAACATAGCATCTCCTTTAGAACTTGATATACGATTCTCTTTATGAATAACTAGATCTATTTCGAAATAGCTTTTGCTTTTTTAAGCAAGACATCTAATACATTCTTATCTACGATCAAACCTTCGTTTATTCTTTCTTCATAGTTTTCCCAACCACAGAAATCACTAAAAGCTTTCCTGCTTTGTCCATTATAATCCCCATGAACTTGACCTTTATAATACCCTAATTTTTTAAGTGCTTCTTGAATCTTAAGGGCAAGTTTTTCATCGACCATGAGTTTATCTGCTTCTTCTGTCTTATTAAAATACATTTGATGAAGGTGAAGAAGCGCCATTAATTTCTTGATGGGTTGAGGATCATCATCGACTCTTAGATCGATATAACGATCATTGTATCCTCCATAGCTTCCATTAGGTTTAACCACCAATAGGGCTGCGGATTGTCTTCCTCGTTTATCACCACCAGCTTCTTGAGCTGCATCTAAGGCTTTTACTAAACGAAGCGCAAGAGAACCTTGTGTGGATTTAAATGTCTTCGCTAAAGCAGTGACTGTATCTCTTCCTACAAGGATATTGCCTTGACAAGCTAAGTTTTCTTCTGCGATGCCTCCCGCATATTCAAAACAATTCTTACCTGTAAAAGTAGCTGATCTACCTTTAGAATCTACGATCCCAAATTGGCGATCTTCGATATGAGGATCTCGTGCTTTAAGTGAATCACAGACTTTCTGTGCTGAATATCCTTTTTGAAGTAGATCAAGTCCTACAGGTCCAAATTCTAAATTGGCTAAGGCTTGGGTGGCGATCGCACCTGCATTCACTCTCGCCCATGGGACAGCCGAACCAACAGCTAAAAACTTCGATTGAACAGCGATCCCGATCTCTCCTGTTAAAGGATCACGAGCGACGATAGAAAATGTTGCGATTGTTTTCATAAACATCCTTTCACATAAACTGAAATATCTTTAGGTTCATCATATCATATTCTAAACTGTCCATAGGTTGTTCACGCCTATTCGATTTCACTTCTCTTCGCAAGCTTTCAACTTATCCCCTATAATGAATACAGCGAGGATAGTTGATGGAAAATCTGATTGAGAAAACTAGAATTTACGTTAAGAATTTAATGAGTCAAGAATCCACTGGTCATGATTGGTGGCATACTCAACGTGTATGCGAGATGGCCCTTAGATTAGCTAAGGCTGAAAAGGATCCAGTAAATGAAGAAGTCATCATTTTAGCGAGCATTCTTCATGATGTCTTAGACTATAAACTTTCTGGTGATGAGACAGCCGGACCACAAGCCGCATATGATTGGCTCTCTAAAAATAATGCATCTCAAGATCTTATTGATCATGTCGTTGAGATTATATCTACCTTATCCTTTAAAGGACAAGTTCATCGTCCTATGAGTACTAAAGAAGGAGAGATCGTTCAAGATGCGGATCGATTAGAAGCCGTGGGTGCGATAGGTATCGCAAGAACATTCGCATATGGTGGATCGCATCATCGTGAGATCTTCAATCCTGAACTAATGTTTAGATCTCAACTAAGTTCTGAAGACTATAAAAACAAGGATCTTCCTACCGCAAGCCTTAATCATTTCTATGAGAAACTACTTAAACTAAACGGGAACTATAATACAGCCTTAGCCAATGAAATCGGAAAAGAAAGACATGAGTTTATGAAAGCCTATCTTATAAAATTCTTAGAAGAAGTCAACGAAGAAGATAGTGCTTTCGCAAAAGAACTAAAGTCATATTAAAAGTCCTCTGATCATTCAGAGGACTTTATTCTTGAGATGAGATCGATGAGTTGGTCTTGCCATTTCTGGCCTTCGCTCATAGACATGGCTGGTGTATTCCCCAAAGGATAATCATACTCTAAGGTCTCATACTTAGATTTGCCTAGAGTATGATAAGGCAAGATCTCTATCTTTTCTACGTTATTTAATTTTGCGATACGTTGGGCCGTCAATAAGAGATTGATTTGATTGTCATTGAGATGAGGAACCAAGACTTGTCTGATCCATAAAGGCGTACCTTGTTTTTGAGCCAATTCTAAGAATTTTTCAGTCACATCCATTTTTCTAGATGTGATCTTCTCATACATTGCCCCATCTGCGGCTTTTAGATCGTAGATGATCAGATCTGTATACTTTAAGATCTCTGGAAGTAGTGGAGACAAAGAATATCCAGAGGTATCTAATGCGGTATGAATCCCTGCAGCTTTGAGTGACTTCAAACACTCTAGAAGAAATTCAGGTTGATTGAGAGGTTCACCACCACTAAAGGTTACACCTCCATTACTACCATAATATGGTTTATTCTTTAAGGCCATCTCTGTCAATTCTGTGGCAGTATAACGATTCCCGATGTGGGCTTGCCAAGTCTCAGGATTATGACAATACACACATCTTAAAGGACAGCCCGATAGGAAAATAATCGATCGTATCCCTGGTCCATCGAAGGTCCCAAAAGGCTCTATTTTACTGATGTAGCCTAAATTAGATTGACTCATGGAAGGTCCTATTGAGCACTTCCAATTGTTGAGCTCTCGTTAAGCGATGGAAGTGGACCGCATAGCCGGAGACACGGATGGTAAGGTTAGGATAGAGTTCAGGATGAGCCATAGCTTTCTCTAAGACATCTCTTGAATAGACATTCACGTTTAAGTGATGTGCTTTTTGAGCGAAGTAACCTTCT
>Ga0247840_10001873_pt1 | contig 38949 bp, 38 predicted proteins | sample LaCruzMarch2015__FD_192404 | JGI IMG/M metagenome (GOLD analysis project Ga0247840, IMG submission 192404) | Freshwater microbial communities from meromictic Lake La Cruz, Castile-La Mancha, Spain - LaCruzMarch2015_17m | ecosystem: Environmental > Aquatic > Freshwater > Lake | place: Spain... | reverse complement strand
CCACCGCCACCACCGCGTTCTGCAATAAAATATGAAGAGTTTCGAGAGGGTGAATATGAGAGTGAATCGCATGATATGATTCACGGCGGTAGTAGTAATAATAATAATAATAATAATATTGAGTCATCGTTTCATTATGACATTCCCAAAGATAAACCTTATGGCGCTTTAAAAGGGGGGACGAAACCATCGTATCGTCAATTTTTTAATAAAACATTGAAACGACATATAGGAGGAGGTACAATTTTTCAAAATAATATAAATGATGGTATTTCATCATCTAAAAATAATAAAAAAAAATCGAGTAAGCCAAAACATGTGCCGAGAAAAATAAAACAAATAAAACGAAGAACTACTGTAAAGAAATATAGACTTGGTAAATATGGGAAAAAAATAAGTATTTTGATCAAGAATAATAAAACAATTAAAAAAATTCAAAATGCTCAACGCGAATTAAAAAATACTCCAATACATGATGTGAAAAATGAACTAATTAAAAATAATTTACTAAAATTAGGTTCAATGGCTCCATCGAATTTGTTGCGGAAGATATATGAGGATGCAAATATGGCGGGAAAAGTTGTAAATGTGGGAGGTGATACATTTATGCATAATTTTATGAAAGATGGCGCCAATAATAAATTTTAAATAAAAATTAATAATAAAAATAATAAATTTTAAATAATAATAATCGGATTATTTTATTATATTTATTTTATATATATGTTCATTACAAGTAATTGTAAAGTGTTATGACAATTTTAGGAAATCGAGTGCCATATGAATATTTTATAACACAAGGAAAAGGTGAATCGGATGCCGGTTCTAAAGGTCTTCCTTACGAAACGGGCTCTTATGATGCCGCGTTATTTAATGCGGGGATCCAAAATGCCAACGTGATAGAATATACCAGCGTAATGCCGACAGAATCGAAAGAAATTCCGAGGGATGAAGGGCTTAAGCGACTGCAGTGGGGTGAAGTGTTGGAATGCATAAAAGCGCAAGCAAATGGAAAACGAGGATCAAAAATTAGCGCGGCAGTGATAACTACTTCAGTAACGGATCCAAAAGGCAAGTATTTAGGCGGTTTCGCCTGTGAGTATTCGGGATCAGGAACAAAAGAAGAAGCCGGTAAATCGCTACTAGAGTCAATTGTTGGAATGATTGAGAGGAGGGGGTATGGTAAGATAAAAAATCCTGCGCTGTATAAAGATAATGTAACAGACAATGGGTATAAAGTGCATCCAGGTAAGCATTTCGTTTATCAGGATTTACATGTTACAAAGGAGCATGGTTCAGTGTTTACCGCAATTTGTTTTATAAGTTATATGTTTCCGGTATTAAAAGGTCGAAGCAAAACAAGTTCGCATTCAAGTGACCGAAAAAAGAAAACGATGCGCCGTCGTCGAAAATAAAACTGCTAATAATTTTAAATTATTATACCATTAAAAATTTACATTTACAAATTATTAATTTACAAATTATTATTATTATTATTATTGTTATTTATAAAATATATTTTATTTATAGATAATAATAATAATAATAATAAATATTTTACCAATTATATAGTTAACATTTAATCTCTCTGTCTCTCTATAAACTCGATATAAAAAGCATTTTAAAAATGGAGTCAATAGATTCGTCGCCATCCTTTTCTGTTGGTTCATCATCATCATCGTCTTCGCCTTTCAGGTCTGTACTTGAATTTGTATACGAGAATTTTACATATATGCTCGGAATAATGATTGTTATTTTTGGAGTACTTATTTATATTCATATGGCGGATGTATCATTTGACGCACCCATGACGAGAACAAAACGATTAATTATAGAGACAATGGAGCATAATAGGGGTGGGAAAAATGACAGCAATGAAGAAGAAGATACTAATAATAGAAATGGAGGCAGCAATGGTGTTAACATTAACAATGGTAATATTGGTATTGGCCTTGCTCTTGCTCCTCCTCCTGAAAATACATTGTTGACACCACCGATTGATCTTGAAAAGAAACTAAAATCGGGTTTCTGTAATATGCATACGACCAAAGGCAGCACTATGACCGATATTGATAATGAATGCAAAGTATTTGGAAAGGCGTCTTGTTTAAATACGGATTGTTGTGGATGGGTGGTTAGCGCTGAAAAGCCAGACGGCATGTGTCGCTCCGGAAGTAAAAACGGTATGACATTCGGTTATGATGATAACGGTAAAAAAATAGACGTAGACTGTTATTATTATAAGGATGCCAAGAGCGGACCGCGTTGTTCTTAAAATAAATATGTTATGTTATAAATATATTTTTTAAGTGAATTAATGTGTTGTTAAAATTATTATCGTTCGTTTCGTTTCTTTTTAAATTTATGAAAAGTGTAAAAAAGAATTAAAATAAAAATTGATATAAAATAATATAGTTGTATAATTTATATAAACACCCAGACACAGACACATACATTTTAGTAGAGTCGAGAATCAAATGATTATTCCGGTGAAATGTTATACATGTGGCAAGGTAATTGCGGACAAGTATCGTTATTATCTGAACAAGGTGCGAGAGAAGAAGCTTGAAGAACAAGGAGGCGGAGATGTCGCGGTTGACAAGGTGCTTTATTTGACAAAGCATAATATTAAAAAAACAGCAGAAGGGCAAGTTCTAGACGACATTGGATTCACGAAGATGTGTTGCAGGCGTCACTTTCTGACACATGTGGACATTCAATAAATGATGAATAAATATTAATAATAATAAATATTTTACGTTTTACGTATATTGATTGTAAAAATTGAAATTATATTTTTTTTAACTTAAACAAAATATAATAAAAATTGAATTAAAGATATTTACATATATTATTGTTAAAAGTACGAATAGGAATCGAAGCAACAAACAAGAACAAACAAGAGTAAAAAAAAGTAAAATAAAATGTCATCCAATGCAAGCAAAACAATTGCGCGACTGTATAATGCGAGAAAAAACTTATTGGAATTAATGACGGCGCAGGGATATGATGTGGAGGGTTATACGAATTTCGGTGTGAATGAAGTGAATGCCATGTATGCGCATAAACAGCTTGACATGTTGGTGGAAACAAAATCGTCATCGTCGGACAAGAGTAAAGAGAATGAAGGTAAATCTAAATCTAAACCAAAGAAAAAGGCGTATATAAAGTTTCACCTTGAGAAAATGTTGAGCACGGGACACATTAACGATTTGGTTGAAGATTTATATGTGCTGGGTTCTGGCGGTGAAATTGGAGGACTGGGAATATCGACCAACGCGAATGACACCGTTTTGACGGAAAATGATGCGCTGATTATTGTCACGAAACAGGAAGTCAAAACTATGAATCAGTATTTGAATCAGCTCTTTTTACAGGGAAGGTTCATTGTTCTACTTTCATTGGACCGGCTTCAGTTTAACATTTTGAATCACCAGTATGTTCCGCCGCACACGATTTTAACCAAGGAAGAATTGGACGAGACGATGAAAAAGTACAATCTTGCCGATAAATCGCAGTTGCCGGATATTTCAAGGTATGATCCAGTTGCTTTGGCGATAGGAATGCGACCAGGCGACGTATGTAAGATTGATCGGCCCAGTAAATCGGCGATTCATTCAACGTATTATCGAGTTTGCGTTCAGTAAAAAAAATATAAAATATAAATCTTAAAAAGGTTATAAAAAAGGTTATAAAAAAGATAAATTGATTTTTTTTACATTAAAAAATTAATTTATAGCGTTCCAGCGTTCCAATACATTCGATGAAATCTTGGGCTTCAATTATTAAATCTACCCCCCCTTCCGCACAGACAGCAGCAGCAGCAACGCCTAGAGAAGATGACATATTCACTTTGAAAACAACAAAACCAACAAAAACAACAAAAGGTCAAGTTGGTGGAGGACATGCACCCGCCGAACAACCCATTTCAGAAAAACAACAATCAACCGCATCAACCGCACCCGCACCCATTTCATATCAATGCATCACGCCTTCTGAAGATTCTCGTCCATCTCACAAAACCCTCATTCGACCGGGTGCTCCAACTGTCGCTCCCATCTTCAAAAACGAAACTGAAAAAAGAGAATGGGAAGACAAGGAATATCAGGAAAATTGCAAATATTCGTATGAAATACATCATCAAGAAATGGAGAAATGGCGCACAGAAAAGCGCTGGCACGTTGTTCCAAACATGACTTCCATGACAAAAGAGGAAGAAGCCGCGGGATTTATAAAAGTTTACAAATCGTACATCACTTTAGAACAAGAGCAGCGCATGGTAGAACGATGTCCTCACTTTATTCTCCCATCGGATTACGGATACCTGGTTCCATGGAATTCGACAAAAAAATCTGAGACATTTTGGGATTTCATGGGGATGCTGTTTTATAATCGAGCCGATGAATTGTGCAGATGCAAAACCGTCGAAGATTTTGAAAAGGTTTACAATCAAGCGGCCGAGATACAATGGCTTGACTGGAAATGGAAAATTCTTCAAGAGTTTCCTGCAGAAGATGCGCTTTGGACCATGTCCACAAAAGCAAACATGTGGCCAGGCAAAACATTTGCACCACGCCCCGACGTCTGTCGCGGTCTGTCGGGTTCTGCCTCCGCGTTAGCTCATTATGGCATCAAAAAAACGCCGAAATATGAAGTTCATGGAGTCGAACGTGGCGAAACTGGCATCTGCAATGTGAAAGACTTTAAAACACTCGGAAAAAAAGCTCCGATTCGTTGGTATGTTTCACCAACATACTTGAAAAACATGAAAAGATTTCAATTCATCTATGAAGAAAATCCGAAAGCATATTATTTTGATAGTGACGATGAATGTTTCTATGAGCAACGACCAGTGTTCTCGGATGATGATTAGATGATGTGCGTGCGCGCATGTTTCATGCAGAGGCGGCTGCATATATTTTTTTTGCTTGAGAATAATAAATTTAAAATGTAAAAATGTAAAAATAACAATATTTTTTTATTATATAGATAAATATCAATAATAATAAATAACAATAAATAAATAATATAAGGATAAAAAATATAAAAAATAAAAATGTCGAATTTTTTTTCAGATGTACTGACGGATATGAAGGGAATGGAGCAGAATTTGTTGGGTCCCGATTATTTGTATTGGAAACGCATATTAAAGCCGTCAGATATGGGCATGTCTGCCGACGGCAATTTTGGCGCACTAACGAACGACGTGACTGGACTTATAAATTATGTAGAAGTCCTGGTTTCAGGAAATGCTGGGTCGACTACCGGCGGCCCGCTCGGCGATAAATTCTTTCTGAAAACGGGTGGACAGTGCACCGATGTTGCATCTGGAAAAAAAGTGGACCGCTACATTTACATTGATAATGTACCGAATGGCAATATTCCATTTATTTCGTCTGGACTTGGAGGTACCGATTTTACGGAATTTGAGGGACTTATTCCCGGACTTTTGGGTGATTTAGGTAAATTGAATCCACTGAATTTATTTAAATCGTTCATGATGGGCGATAGTCCAGATTGCATGTCGGTAACGCTTCAAACTATTGTGCCTGTCGCAGACGCCGATTTGAATGATACGGGAAAAGACAATGTTGGAAATGAAACACAATACGTGGCTGTAGCAGATGTAAAAAATATGGATCCGTGTATTTTTAATGATAAGAAAAATCCGACCGACCCGTCATTAACGTGCACGGAAACATTTACGAGTCGAATGGATGCTAAAAATCGCGACTCGAGTTCAAGTGACGATGAAAACGATGGTAATACTGGCGCTAATGGGAATATGTTTTCAACTCATTCAACTCATAATAGGAAAAAGAATGGATGCAAGCTATCGAATTATAAAAGGGTGGATTGCAATAAAAATGGCAATGAAAAACGTCGAAACAAAGCCAAAGCGTCAATGAAAGCTTTAAACATGATGGATGATTTTTCAAAGTTGCCGGACGACATGTATGTGAGAGCATTTTATATTTTTATGACAGCTTTTTCTCTCTATGTCTTTTATCGATTCATGAAACGAGTTTCGAAAACTCGTTAATTTAATTAATAGTTATAGATATATATATTGTAATCTTCATATTTTTTAATAATTATTAAAAATTAATTAAAAAATATTATTTATAAAACAGATATAAAATGACACCATGAATAAATATAACAACGCGCGCTCAAAAATAAATTATGACAACATCATTAACGGATGAGTATTTTCGTCTTTCTAAAGAGTATTCGAACAAGTATGGAAATAAAACAATATTGTTGATGCAAGTGGGTTCATTTTTCGAGTGTTATTCAAAAACAGACGCTACTGGAAATATCGCGGATGGAAACATGAGGGAATTTTGTACGGTTTGTGATTTAAATACTTCGATTACAAACGGTAGATGCATGGCGGGCTTTCCATTTACGTGTAATTTTAGGGATTATAGTTTGGAGCGATATGTAAAAAAAATGCAAGAATGTGGGTATACAATTGTGGTGTACGTGCAAGATGGACAAGGCGCAAACACGACGCGAAGTTTGTATTGTATTTATTCACCAGGAACATTTTTTTCGAGCGATTCCGTGGTTCTCTCGAATAACACGTCATGTTTTTGGATTCAGCGTGTAAAAGTGGGGTTAACGAATAAAAAAATCATTATAGGAATGTCGAATATTGATATTTATACAGGAAAAAGTGTATGTTTTGAAATTGAGTCCGAATTGAATCCGCGCCATGTTCAGACGACGTATGATGAGCTGGAGAGATTTGTTTCATCATTCCGTCCGAGTGAAGTTATTATTATTTCAAATCTCTCTATAAATGAAATCGAAGACATAAAAAAATATGCCAACATTACTTCCGCGACGAATGCAATTCATTGGATTGATTTAAATGAACCGAGCGGCGAGAGAGTAGAAGAACACCGACAACAACAACAACAGCATCCCTTTTTGGTCCAGGCAAAAAATGCGGAAAAGCAAACGTATCGAAAAGAGGTGTTGGGAAAGTTTTTCTCATTTCATGTGTGCAATGCATTTTTTCAAAATTATTCAGTATATGAATTCGCGGTTCAGGCATACACGTTTTTGCTTCATTTCGTGTATGAACACAACCCGAATCTGACGTCGAAGATAGAAGAGCCAGAATTTGAAAATCGATCGGATAGAATGGTTCTAGCGAATCACACGCTTGAGCAATTAAATATTATTGATTCAAAGGGATTGAATGAAGGAGGCGCCGGGTCAAACTCGTCCGTGTTTCGATTGTTGAATAAATGCAAGACGCCGATGGGTTCGAGGCGGTTTTATTATCGGCTGTTGCATCCGTCGTTTCGTGTTGACACGTTACAGAGAGAATACGACATTACAGAGTATGTTTTAACAAATGAATCAATAAATGCCACATCACCTATGTATATGAATTGGAGAAGTGCGCTTGAAAATATAAAAGATATTGAAAAACTGCATCGTAAAATACAAATGGGAAAGATTTATCCAAATTCTCTCTACGTTTTATATACCAATCTTAAAATAATTTTGCAAATGTATGAAGGCATCAAGTACGACGAAACCTTATTGAAATATTTTCACGCAGACGCAGATCCAGAGAGAATTACGAAAATGTGCAACGAATTAATTAAAAAAATGGAATCCCGTTTTTATATTGAAAGATGTAAGTCTGTTGATTCTCTCGATTTCGATTTAAGTTATAAAGATTGTTTTGTTCGAGCGGGTATTAGCAAGGATCTTGATTCCACGTATATTATGAATGAAGACGGGTGCAGTATTTTAGAAGCGATTCGCTCGCACTGTAACGAGATGATTGTGATTGGAGAGAAAAAAGGCGATAAAAAAGGTGACAATAAAGAGAAAGAATTTGTAAAAAGGCACGAAACAGAAAAGTCGGGATATAGTATTCAGACAACGGAGCGGCGCAGTAAGTTGTTATTGGAACAAATTGCCAAAAAAGTTAAGACAAACGCAAAAGAACACGTTTCCAAACTGGAATATGAGTCAATTGGTCAAGGCGATGGTTGTAAAAAGACAGTAAAAACATTTGAATTTGATTTATCGACGTTGCAATTCTTGAAAGCGGGAAGCAATGCAGTTACATTCGCGCATGAAGCACTATCCAGTGTTTGTGCATCGATTAGCGATACGAGAAATAAAATTCGCGATGAAATCGGACTAGTGTTTCATAAATTCGTATGCGAACTAAAAGAGTGCCAAGAATCGTTTCAGACCATTGTTTCTTTTATTACAGATATCGATTTGATTCAGAATCAAGCGTATGTTGCTCGCAAGTATAAGTATTGCAAGCCGTTAATAGATAAAGATTCAGATAAATGTTCAAATGGATCATATGTCGATGCGAAAGACATTCGGCATTGTTTAATTGAACGAATGAATGAAGACGAGCTTTATGTGACGAACGACATTTCACTTGGACTCAATGAGTGCGGCATGCTTCTATATGGAACGAATGCAGTCGGAAAGACGAGCATGATTCGTGCACTCGGAATTTGTATTATTATGGCACAGGCAGGACTTTATGTTCCGTGTTCGGCATTCACGTATCGGCCGTACACAAATATTATGACACGGATTTTGGGGAATGATAATTTGTTTAAAGGGATGTCAACGTTTGCGGTTGAAATGTCGGAGCTGCGAATTATACTGAAATGTGCGGATCAAAACAGTTTGATTTTGGGAGACGAATTGTGTTCCGGAACAGAAATTGATTCTGCAATCAGTATTTTTGTTGCTGGGCTACAGAAGCTGCATGCACTAAAAAGTTGTTTTGTGTTTGCGACACATATGCACGAGATTGTGGAGTATGAAGAAATCGCGCAATTACACAAACTTTGTACGAAACACATGGCAGTAACATATGATCGTGCGCGCGACATGCTGATTTATGACCGGAAATTGCGCGATGGCGCGGGGCCGAGCATGTACGGACTTGAGGTATGCAAGTCGCTGCATTTACCGGATGATTTTTTGAAAATGGCGAATTCTATTCGATTAAAGTATCGCGATAAGAAACAAATGGGCGATTTGAATTACAAGCCGAGTCATTTTAATGCGCATAAAGTGAAGGGGCTGTGTGAACTTTGCAAAAAAGATATTGGTGAAGAAGTGCATCATTTGCAGCATCAGAGAGAAGCGGATGTAAACGATTACATTCAACATTTTCATAAAAATCATCGGGCAAATTTACTAACAGTGTGTGAATCTTGTCATTTGAAAATGCATGAATCGGGACAGCAATATAAACGCGTTTTAACGACGGGAGAAAATGGATACGTGCTTTCGAAGCTATGAAAGATAGAATGAAAGATAGAATGAAAGATAGAATGAAAGATAGAATGAAAGATAGAATGAAAGATAGAATGAAAGATAGAATGAAAGATAGAATGAAGGAATGAATGGATATATATAAAATTTTTATATATTTTTCATTTTAAATGGACCAATAAAATAAAAAATATAAACAAATAATAAAATGGATAATAAGTTCATTATTTGTTTCAATGCATTTTTACTCTTGTTTATATTTTTAGCGGGTGGTATAAATAAAATAATGTCATTTCAAGGCACGGTTGAGTTTCTTAAGACGAAAATAAATGCAATTCAATTAAATCCCATATTTATTGCCGCCATTGCTTCTGCGATTCTATATTTTTATGTTATTCTCATTCTAATACCAAATGGGAAAACAAACCAAACAAGCCAATTAAATGTATATTTGTTTCTTCTAATTGGCATAGTATTCGTCGGTATTCCGGCTTTAGCGTATTTTAAAAAATTATTGAATAAAAGCGAAGCACTCGTTTCATTTGTATATAATACAGCAATTACAGGAGTCATTGGATTACTCACAATTGGAAGTTTACTAATATTGTATTCGTTATATACGAGCAAGTATGAAGAGTATGCATATGTCGCGACGATTGGTTTAGCGGTGTTTACTGCGATGACCATTTTAATTTTTCATTTTCCGACGAATCCGGATGAACTGATTTCATTTACAAAGAATCTCTCTATTTTCGGCGGACTAATGTTATTGTCGCAGCGCTTTTCACGCTTATAGAAAGTCGGCCCCGCCCGACTATAGAAAGTCGGCCCCGCCCGACTATAGAAAGTCGGCCCTGCCCGACTATAGAAAGTCATACGTATTTATTTCTTTATTGTTTTCAATGAAACCGAAGCGAATCTTATAGGACAATAAATTTTCCAAAATGCTACCATATTGTCCTTGGTTAAAGATATTGAGAACGTCTTGTGGTGAACATCCGTTTTTAATGAATACGGCGTTGGATATTGTTCCATCCACCAATGTAATCGACTCATCATCGCCAATGACGATTTGATTTCCATTGGTTGTAACGTAATTCATTGAAGCGTCCATGTATGTAATGTATGGTGGTGAATCGGGATCCGCTTTTGAATTTGTGAGCGTGTCGACGGAAATTGTATTATTCAAGAGTCCGTTGATATAGACGTCGAGTGCGCGTTTACTGCCATTATAAAAAGTGTTTGCGTCGGGATTGTAAATCGGTATATTTTGATTCGTTGTTGGATCGTACACGGTTTCGCTTTTATCGGGATCGAAGTCGTCGTCGCCATTATAATTTAAAACGACGTTTACTGGTTCTTCTATTGGAAACAGCATAATTGTTGTATTTGTAGTAGTTGTTGAAACGACGAGATTGCCGCCGGCATCGAGAGCCAATGTTAAAGGCGAAGATGAAGTTCCATTTTTTTTTGTTACACGTAGTAGATTGAACAACGATGATGACGATGAAAGCTGAATGGCAGAATTAAGTTTTATCCAGAGAGAAAGTGCAAATGCACCATTTTTTAAATATGTTTGTTCAGGGATTGAAACGGTGATTGGAGTTGTCGCGGAATGTGAAGTAACGATGATTGGAACAGCTTGTTTTTGCTGTTGGTAATAAGAGAATAGGATATAGATGGCTAAAATGAAAACAACAATGAACACGATGTATGTAAAGTCAATTTCTTTTCCGTAAAATAACATTTTTTAGTCTTGAAAAAAATGTACTATACTTATTATTGAATTAATAATAATATTAATATTAATACTACTAATATTAATGGATATAATATAATTATCAACGAAATAATTATAACATAATATTTGTTATGAAAAAATTTAATTATTTCGTTGATAGCGAGCGATAGCGAATAAAAATAAAATCTAAATGTCGAGACGAGACAGTTCAACATTATCTTTTACAAAAGCGAAGCGGACCTTGTACTTGTTGAAGAAATCGACAGCTGAACTTGACCCACTGGCTCCATACCCGCTGGAATACGTGTCCCATGCATCTTGGGGACCAAGTGGTGCTTTATGAAATGTTGCCATGGTAATGTATCCATCAAAACCGTCTTTAGATCCGACATACAGCGATCCAGCACTTAAACTCCACGGGCCTTGTAAAGCGCTTGTTTGCACAAGTTTTCCGTTGATGTAAATGTCGACGGAACTTCCATTATTGACGTTTAATATAATGGATACCCAGGTTTGAAGTGGAATGTTTGGAACAGGAGGAATGACCGTGTTTCCGCTATTTCCAAGGGTAATGCTTAATGCATTATTATCTTTTCCTAAACTTACAAGAAGGTTCGGAGTAGTTTTTGATCCGTCAGATTCGGAACTAATAATTACTTTATCTCCAGAAGTGGTTTCCCAATCGGTTACATAAATCCAAGCGGAAATTGCAAAACTGTAGCTGTTGTCGGGTATAGAAACGGATGATTGAGTTTTTGCGTCCTGAGAACCGCTAATTACGGTGCTTGAAGACGACGAAGACAGCATTGACCATAGAAAATAAATGATAATAATGATGAGTATAACGATGATGAGGGTTGACCAAGAAAATTCCATATTATATATATTTAAACTGAATAATTTATTATTATTTTATACTTATATATTTATGTATAAAATAATTGTAAAATAATTGCAAATATTTATTAATAACTTGTGTAATATTTTTCTATTAAATTTGAAACTGGTTTTTTATTAAATTCATAATTAAATCTAAAGTATTTCTAAAAGTTGGGTTCGAGCGGCGGGTTTAATAATTTATGGGTATTATAAATCCAAGAAACGCCTTGACTTCCAACGACATCTTTGTAATACACCACATTGCAAGCTTGGCCATATATTCCTCCTGGATTTGAACCAACAATTAATGTTTTGGGTAACTTCGGAATGACATTTGGCGTTGAACTTTCTAAATGATTGTTTAAAAACACATCCATGATGCCATTATTGTTAAAGTTGATGAACAAGTGGTTCCATCGTTGTAGCAAAATTTGATTTGGAAGGGTGACACTCGCATTGTTATTTGTTTCAGTTTGAACGCTTATTACAAGTTGGTTCGTTTTTGGATTGAAAAAAACTTGCGGTGCTCCGCCATTCGAATCGGTTGCAAAATTCAGAATACCGATTCCGTTATTTGCAGCGGAGGACGAATAACTGTTTTTTGGAGGTTCGGGATGAATATAAAACCATGCAGAAATGCCGTAACTGTAGTGTGGCGTATTTGTTTTCACATTTTCTGCGAGAGACGGCGTTAAAGAAACGATGTTGCTATTGTTATCGGAATTTTGTGTTGTAATATCGAATGGCTCGCTTTGCACATTGAGTGGCAACACTTTATCTAGAATGACTTCGCCGTTGTGATTTACGACTGCGTTGAATACTTTTGGAAGCAGGAACAGCAACGCGACGAATGCGATTTCAAAGAATAGAAGAATGACATATGTCCATTGTCGCTGAGCCAATTTCAGCTCGCCTCGAAAATAATCGGCCAGATTCAGACACATACAAGGAAGATAAATTGCGATTTTAAACAGTAAACTTGACCATGTGGGCGGACCGGAAATATAATTGGGCGATTCTGCACCTATGAACCTAACAATCATGGCTAAAATGCCGATGAGGATGGCAATATTCAGGATGAATAAAACCGTGTTTGCGATGATGGGAACATTGGTATACACGTGTAAAACTGCAAGAATAAGACCAATCACAATGCCAATAATGATTGTATACTTTACGAATGATGTGATAAAGGGTACGAATGCTTCCAAGCCCATGACGAGTAATGACAGGAGCGCAAAACCAATGAAGAGAAATAGAAACAGGAAGATGGATTTATTATCTGAAATCACTTGATAAGGTTGTTTTGTGTAAATATAAACTACCAGTCCTAAATACATGAGGAAAATAATGAGCATTGAGTTTTTTACAAGTTGAACTAGAATGCCCTTCAAGAAGTAATTACAAACAAATGTTACCATTTTAGTCAACGTGTATATGGGGTCGGAAAATGACATGTCGCTAAAAAAGGCGTTTACGGATGCGTTTACATTTTCACCTCGAACGAGCGTAAGATAGAGAATGTACAAGACGAGTGAACCTACGATCGAAGACATGACGATTCCTGCGAAACGATTGACAAGGAACGTTAGTTCAGACATTGCAATAAGAATAAATAGGATGATATAAAGGGTTGAAATGTTCAAAATGAATTTTAAGAACAAAGAGAACATGCATACGATGACTACCGCAATAGAAAACCACCATTGATTTTTAATAAAATTATGACTTAACCCGTATGCTGAAACGGACAAAAATACAAGAATGACGAATAATATAAAATATTTAAAGGACGCTCCAACATCAACAACTGCATCCTTTAGTTGAATTGCTTTCATTTTAATTGCATCTGAATTCATTTATGTTCGATTTACTCAATTCAGATTTACTGTAACCTACACTAACTACACTTATTATAACAGAATAAAAAAATCGATAAAAATAAATGAATAAATAGGTTGAAAAAACGTTTTAATAAAATTAAATTTAATTTCTGTAATATAATATGCCTATATAAAATATAATTAAAACAAGAATAGAAATAAATATAGCCAAAATGGAAGGATTGTTTGTCCATCCTGTTTTATCTAATGATGTTGTCGTAATGTTGATGGAGAATATGAACAAGAAAATGATTGCGGCATGAATTAAAATAGACCACGGGTTAAATTCGGTGCTTATAAAGTATTGAATGAGTCGGGTAATGAGTCTGGATGCAAATTCAAATTGTTTTAAAAACAGTATCATTAGAGAAAGGATCGCGATAATTGTAAATGATACGTTGATAGGGTCGCTTTCTTCATCTCCGAATGTTTCGTTGTGGCGAAAAAACACAATGATGCTAGATACCCAAACGATTAAATATATGATGATGGAAAAAATGTTGATGGGTGCAGTTAGATTTTGGAAAAGGTTTTTCGGAAAGATTTGAAACATTCTAAAAATTGGATTAGTAAAAAATGTGGGTAGCAGCCACGTAAAAAATGCGGTTGTCAAAATGAATGCTAAAAATGTTGACCATCCAGCGTAAGCCCAACAATCTGAACCGTTGACACACCTTGTTCTTAACATATTTATATAATAGCATAACAATGCGAAAAGGAATACAGCCATGCTTATGCCGATTGCCTCGGGAACAAGATGAACGGTATTTGTCTTATACATTATAGTTACAACTATTGCTAAAAATGGGATTGCTGCAGTAAAAATTGCTGCAATATTTCTTGAAACTTGACTGTCGCTCGGATTTTCGGCCAAGTCGGCATTTCCAGTTACTAACCAGTAAATTGATATGATCCAAAATATGTATACTAGAATTGGAGCAAGATAACTGTTAAAAAAGTTTGACAAGCTGTATGAAGTTACATTCATGTTGAAAAAGTAATTGTAAAGAAACAATAAAACCGCCGCACCCACCCATGCACCTGTGAAGAGTCCGGCGATCCATTTTTCATCCATAAAGTATAGCGGAATGTTGATAATGATGCATACAAGTGCGATGAAAATGAATTTTGTCAATGTTGTTATGCTGCTTCCATTGGTACCATTATTTATTGACTGCATTTTTGGTTGTTTTTTTTATTTTTTTTATTTTTTGAGGATTGAGTGAGGATATATTTATCATACAAAATTATTTATTTATAAATATGTAAACACTACTAAATAAATTTATAATTATAATTTTTATAATTTTTATAATTTTTATAATTTTTATAATTTTTATAATTTTTATAATTTTTATAATTTTTATAATTTTTATAATTTTTATAATTTTTATAATTTTATATGTATTATTCTCTCTATCTCTCTAATTATATTCTCTACTTATCTTTCTAAAAATTTTCGAATGCCGTCTTCTTCCCGTGACAGTCTCTGCACAACGCCACCAAGTTATCGACTGCATTGGAACCGCCATGTTCAAGGCGGATTTTATGATCGACTTCAAACCATCCTGGAAGTTGGCGTTTACAGTCGCCGCATTTCCATCCCTGTTGCGCCGCTACAAATTTCTTTTTAGATTCACTGACGCTGCGTTTTGTGGGTCCAGTGCCGACACCCGTTTTGCCGGATGTCATGATCTTGTTTATGCTGTTTTGTTGTCGTCGAGTTGTCCAGCCACCGTCATCATTATCATTACCGGATTCGCCAGCATTACCGGAATCGGCGTCTCCTTGTCCAAAAAATGAGCGCTGGTTTGTCATATCGAAAAACGGGGTCAGCATGTCTGCAGATTGGCGACTAATTGGCATGTATTTAATAAATTCATTGGCATGCTGCATAATATTGTGCGTATTTTCCGGATTTTTTTTCATAAACAAATACATGGACAGTCCAAAAAATCCAATGGTTGCCATTTTTATGTATTTTCTCGCATTTACAGATTCCACCAGTTTAAAATATTTACCATCATAATATGTATTTAAAATGAGTCCCGCAGTAATGATGAAAATAATAAATTCAAATTTAAATTTCATTTTTATTTTATTATTATTTTATTATTATTTTATTTTTTACGTTAAAAGAAATACACTCACTTACTTATAAATTAACTATAAAATAATAATAAATATTTTTACTAAATACTTACTTAATTACAAAGACATATAAAATAAACTATAAAAATGTTGATAAACGTTGCTGTTGCAATCACTGAAAACGGAGGAATTGGACTAAAAGGTGGGTTACCGTGGCCTCATTTAAAGGATGATATGGCTCTATTTTCCATACGAACAACAGGTGCAGGAAATAATGCGGTGCTCATGGGAAAAAATACGTGGCAAAGTATTCCAGAGAGAAGAAGACCGTTGAAAAATAGAACAAATATTATTATTTCTAGTTCTTTGCCAACAACATCATCTTATTGTCACATATTTTCTTCGATACATGATTCTCTCACGCATTGCGAAGCTGCAAACTATGATGAGGTATGGATCATCGGCGGAAGTAGAATATATAATGAGTTTTTAAACGCGCACCATGATAAAGTGCATCGTGTATACATTACATATGTTTATACAAAGAGTGAGAGAGAAAACTATGAGTGCGACACATTTATAAACATTCCGCGCGAAAGCTACTTGATTGAAGAAAAAACATACAATCCGAATGAAAATTGTTATTATTTGACATGTGTACACAAAATACATGTAAGAGATAGTAGCGGAATGGAACTATTAGAAGATTTTATAAATGACTCTTCTCACCACAAGGAACACCGGGAACATGATAGTAATAGTCTTCATAACGACAGTTGAGACAATGATTTGAAATAATGTCGCGCAGCATTTCAAAAGTAATCATTCGGGGATAAGGTCTTGGATTCGGACTAAAAGCGGATAAAAGCAGCGTCATAAGCTTCTTGTCTGGATAAATATTCGTGGGATTCATAACATCTTGAAGGTGTTTTTTTTGAATGTATGCATCGATTTTGCGCGTGACTTCAGTGCGCGACATTTTTTTCCGACCCGGTTCTCTAAGAAATTCGGCAAGTTGAGGTGTTATATCGCAGACAAGTTTTTTACTTTTTATCATCATGATTATTGTTAATGGACTGATTGGATTATAAAAATAAAATAAATGTAGTATCGATTTTCAATTTTATGAATTATTTAATTTATTATTTCATTTTAATAACTCGTCTCGTTTGGCGTTTACGTTTTTTATTTTTATTTTTTTTATTGTTGTTATATTTTTTACTATTTTTTTTTGTTTGTTTATTCTTATATCCTCAATTTGACGGCAACGCGGGCAAATTATTTCGTATAAATGGACATTTGTGGTTGTTCACACTGTAACCGTAGTTGGACGGGATTTACTCTGCCGTTATTTGTCACACCCACTACCCTTAGCGTACTGTCGGGGCGCTGGATTAATCCGGCTAATTCAGCATCTGGAGCGTTAAAATCCATTTCTTAATAATTATAAATTTTATAAAAAAATATATATATTTTAACTGATATTATAATTTTATTTCTTACTTTTTTTTACAACTGGGACCCACTTGTAAACTCCATTTTTATCTGCAACAGATTTAAAAAACTTTCCATTATTTCCTTTTTTGGTTTTATTTTTGCAATCGTTTGCAGCGAATGCAGGAGATGGACGCGATGCATACTTTTTCTGCGTCTTTTTATTCTTATTATCGCATTTGGATACTCTGGGCATGTTATAAAATTGATATTAATATTTTATTATTATATGATTATATTATTAGTAAATAAAATATTATAATAAAATTAATATAATAAAATTAATATAATAAAATTAATATAATAAAATTATTATAATAAAATTAATATAATTCCTAAATTTACAAATTCATTTTAAATGTATTAAAATAAATTATTTTTATAATAGTCTAGCATCTCATTTGCTAAATTTTTATTTTTAATGAGAACGCACATTTCTATATCTCCGCCATATGTTTGCAACGACTTGTTCATGATATTCATAGATCCCATGAGTATATATTTTTTATCGAATATGAATAATTTATTATGAGTATATTTACTTTCAAGTGGTGTTTTGACGACAATAATTTCATTTTTTAATTTTTCCATATTATTTTTGTTTAAAATATTCAAAATCATTGATATGACTTTTCTTTGTTTGTTGTTAAAAACATTATTTTCAAATTTATCATTTGAAAATACTTCAATTTTAATATTTGGATTATTCTTTTTTTTTTCAATAAGTTTATTTGTAAATGTATTGCTGAAAAAATATTGGTTATCTATAAATATATGTTGTTTTGAACTGTCAATCAATTCATTCACTTTTGTATACGGATCTACTTTTGAAATATTATAGCTATTTTTATATTCAGTAAAATCATACAAAATATTTTTGTCACTTATCGTTTTACTTATAAAAACATTATTTTGAATAGGTATAAATAATGTAAATTGTATATAAGTTTTTATCAAGTTTAACTTTCTAATATCAATACCTCCAACTGCAAAAATAGATTCAGTAGAAAATAAACGAATATGGTAAGTATTTATCATTCTCATAGGAATAAATCTTAAATGTATTTTTTTATTTAAATTATATTCATTGATATTCGATTTATCAAACGGATTCAATCCAATGTTGATACGAATTTCAATATCTGGATGTTCTTTTACTTTATGATTTAATAGTTCTATAAAATTAAGCGGTAAATCTTTATCATTGAAAAACATGGTTGTAATGTGAATATATTTTGAAGATTTTTTAATTTCATTATAAATAATTTGATTTGTTTCTTTTTGAGTATATGAAATGAACACGGGTTATGAAGTTAAAATGTTATTTTATAATGAATTAGATTAGATTAGATATTTTATGTTTTTTGTTTATATATTAATTAAATAAAAAAATATGTTTTTATTTTTTATATTTTTTTATATTTTTTAATACCCATTAATACCATTAAAATCATAGTTGTATTTTTCTAAATGTCTGCGTTTTTTCAATATGTATGTATGCATATGGTTCAACAATTTGAACACAAGGTGAAATGACAGGTTGAAGGTATACGCGCATGTTTCCTCCACCATCGTTCACAAATGTAACAAGATCGTTGGCCAAGTATTTTCCGAAATCGTCAGACACATTCTTTTCCACATGTTTGAATTTGTCCATATGGTCGGTATACGTGTCGCGCGTAATAATCGAGATGCGAGAACCATTCTTCCGTTCTTCTTTTTGAATTCGCATCAAGTACGCCAAGAGAATAAACAAGTCGTCGTTTTGCCCAATCGGTGTAATAATGTGAGGCACATCACGTAGTATGACATTGATTCGCGGAGCGTAGGATGGGTTGCGTCGTTCGTCGGTGTGTGATTTGTGAATAACAACAAGCGGATTGCATTCATTTCGACGAACAAGTTGAATCATGGCATTCAAATCGTCAGGATTCGGACTGCCGTTGTATGAATGCAGAACATTTCCGCCATCAATGATTGCATTGTAATTGGGCGCTGCTGCTTCGCCAAGCTTTTCGCCAATTTTTTTCAAAACGGGAACATGTTGTTGCGATTTATTTTTGGGGTCTTTTTCGATTTGAGAAATAATCTTTTGGATGTAATATTCGCATCCTTGAAGCGTGTACCTGGATAAGCTTGATTCAGATTCGACCAACTCACCACCGCGATCGCGATCGACCGATTGAGAATCGTGCAAAAACTTGCCGTCCAAGTAACGAAACAGGTACGTCAGGCGGTTTTCAATCATGAATCGAATGTCTTTGGAATCGAGGAGTGCGGCGTCAATGTATCGCGTGAACAAGTGTGCACAGTATTCGGGTTCAGGATTGTAAACCATGAGCGCAAAATAGTCGCGTTTCATGGAAAGTCGGTCAAATACGGAAGCGATTCGTGAATCGTCATTATTCAAAATTGCAAATCGCAGCACCATGGTAATAATGCCCTTTTCTCGCGTCATTTGAATCAACTCCGAATTCTGATCGAGCAACAAACGAAACTCGTCCATTTTTCCGCTTTGAAGTAGTTCATTCATGGTTCGTTGAAGTCGTCCCAATTCTTTTGTCGTAATGGTTGTGGTTGTGGTTGTGGTTGTGGTTGTGGTTGTGGTCATTGTAGATTGTAGATTTTCTCGAAATAATGGAATAATGGAAACAATAGGAACTAGAAACGGAACACTGTAAAAACACTGTAAAATGAAAACAAACAAATTATTTTTTCAATTTATTTTATCTCGCATACATGAGACCGCAATTTCCGCCAACAAATGTCAACATATTGAAGCGTTCCTCAAAAACAGTCAAGTTGTAATTATAGTCGTAAATTCTCCAGGTTGGTTTATTCACACCCACAGGAACGTTGGTTTCCGGGTCACAAATGGTTAAGAATTGCGCTTCTGGGTCCAGCGGCGGATAGAATGTAGTAAATTCCAGCTCAATCGTTGAAAACTTGCTGGCATTAATTGCTCCGGAAGGTTGAAAATCGCTGGGTTCAGTATTCAGACAAAAATTATAACAATAAAGGCCATCGGGTGCTGAACCGCGGCTGCTGGTATATTTTTCCAAATAATTGTAGATGCCGGCATCGAGTAAATTCTCTCTGTATTTGCCATCCAATAAAATTCCTAGATTCAAAAGAATGTCTTTTTGATTTTGAACGCTGAATGGTGGTGTAATAAAATAGCCGGTGTTTTCATCCAAATATGCATTATAACCAGGTCCAAGATTTATAGGATACGCAGGACTGCAACTAGGTGGACTCCATGTAATTGGAACTGTTGTTGGAGCTGGTAACAATCCGTCCGGTTTATACCTGTAAGGCCAATTCGTATAATTTCCCCACTCGTTTCGCAAGTATGCGTCGCTCCTTTGAAAATAAAACATCCAGCTTGCCACCATACCGAGCGTGCTTTGCAGCCACACGCGACGACTGCCGGTCACATTTTCGAAATCCCATTGATAAACGGATTTAAACAAGTACTGTTGCGGCACGGTTGCAAATTGTTTGGCTTCATCTGCCGACAAAAAGCAGTAAGTGCACATTAGGTGAATGTCGGCATTCCAGTCGCTGCGAGTAGAAGTTCCGTAATCCAGTTCGATATTGGGAGGTGGTTGAATAAATCGATAAAATTGTTGCAAGTTGTCGTTGAAATTGGGCTGAATATAATTTGGCGTAACATATTCCGGAAAATAAGGCGGTTCGACGTTTGTGGTACTGGGTGCGGCGGTAGCACTGCCGGTGGCCGGATTTGAAACGTCGCGAATCACAAACAGTTCGCGAATGGAGCGCAGCGTAATGTCGATTTGAAGCTGGTTGTATTGTAGCGCGACGAGCGGGAACGCCATTTTGCTGCTGAGCGTGAACCACGCGTTAATGGGAATGTAGAGTTTTCGGAATCGAATGGATGGATCAACTCCGGCCGGATTATTGGTATAGTTATAAAAGGCATTGGGATATTTTCCATTGTTGGATGAAAAGAATGCAGGATTATTCAATTCAACAATATTACCGGTCATGCGATTATACAAGTCGCGCTCGGTTCCGTTGAAATTTCTCTCTACGAGCGCTTGCAAGTATCCGCCTGTTAACTTCTGAAGTGTTTGACCGCCCACTGAAATTGTGATTTCTTTGATGATTTGTGTGCCAATATTTTCGATCCATTTGAATTCATAGGGCGTCCATGACTGTTCGCAATTTTGAGGCGGTAAAATAGGACTCCAAATGTTTGGTAGAGTTACAACCAAATACGTGTCCATAAGCAGCTCGGCATAGCGTGGAATGTAAAATGTGAATTTAGAGGATTCATTCAATCTTAAATTTCGCTGTCCGTCAAAATCGATTCTAAATTTTTGCAAACCGAAATTTGTATACTTTGCATAGGTTGTTTTAAAGAATGTTTTTTTAGGATTCGAATTTAGAATCACATTTTGATTGCCATATGCGACCAAATTTAATAAACCTCCTGCCATTATTTATGTATGTATGTATGTATGTATGAAATATTTTTTAGAGAGAAGAGAGAAGAGATATAAAATATAAAATATAAATACTATATAATCTAGATATAATAATTTTAAATTATATTTCATTCAATTAAATAATTACATACAATTCAATAATTTAAAATATATATAAATTATAAGATTTAGAATTTTACATTCATAAATTATATTTCATATAATTCATTTCATACACATATTTAATATAATATAAAATAAACAAGTAAAAACAGAATATAAAAATAAAATAAATGTCAAACACAAGCACTCCGGGCAGTACCGCTATTTCAGGTGTGGCTGATGCGGCCAACAGTATTAAATTGCAACTAAAATCATACATTTCACAAACGGATAACACGACGCTCATTCATATTATCGGGACTACGCTGGTGATATTTATAGCGGGTTGCATTGTATATTATGTGTATTATAAAATGACACTGCTTCCAAAAAGCTGCAAACGTTTAAACGGTAAAAAATCGGCCGCGCTGAATTCAAGTTGGATTACGACGGCGTCCTCGGATCCGTCTTCTCAGTATTTATTGAGAGATTATTATGTAAAAACGGCATACAATTGTTGCTCCACTGGCAATTTTTCAAATGATTATGTAAATGTGTGCGCGCTTCAACACGCTATTAAAATGGGATGCAGGTGTTTGGATTTTGAAGTATACGGTAAAAACGGGCAGCCGATCGTTTCTACATCGTTAAGCGATGACAAGTGTATTAAGGAAACCTATAATTCTGTTTCGTTTGACGAAGCCATGAGTGCTGTGGCGACGTCTGCGTTTAGCCCGAGTTCAAATGTGTGTCCCAATCCCAATGACCCGCTGCTATTACTGTTTCGAATTAAAACCAACGACGTGGATGTATTGAATAGCATGGCGGACACAATCAAGTCGAACCTGAATGATCGATTAATTCCGGAGTATAATCACGAATTTGGCGGGAAAAATATATGCGCCGAACCGGTAAATAAATTTTCTGGAAAGGTGGTGATTATTGTGGAAAGCAATCCGCTGTTGTATCAGCCGGGTGCAGAACGCATGTATGAAGTGACGAATTTGACGAGCAATGCATTTTTGAGGATATTGACCGTGTTTAATGTGTTGAACAGTCCGGACATTACGGAACTGACGTCATTTAATAAACAATACATGACCATTGTTCTTCCAGATTCTTCCATGTCGGCTGAAAATTATGACCCAATGCCGCCATCGCTGGCGGGGTGTCAGTGCATGGCGCAATCGTTTCAGTTGCTGCGAGATGGAAATTTGGCAGTATATAATGACTGGTTTGAATCGGGGCCGATGAAGAGCGCGTTTTTGCTAAAACCGGCGAATTTAATGTTTGTTCCTCAAACAATTGATGCACCCACGCCGCAAAACCCGCAACTGTCGTTTGCCAGTCGCCCACTGCAATCCAACATGTACAATTTTACAATTTAATTCTAACCACGATTTCTAATTATTTTATTATATTTTAATAAATAAAATAATTAAAATAATTAAAAAATTGAAATAAAGATTGATAGTTAATAATAAGTAACATAGTAACGCACGCACGCATTCCATTCTGTGATGCAAGAATCAAAAGATGAATTAAAAGAAGAATCGAACGAGTTGAAAGAAAAAGGTAAGAAAAGAAAAATTGTCATTAAATCGAAAGCCGGCGATGTTATATCCGACGACGATCTCGTTGAAACGAATTGTGAATTTTTGAAAGAAATTTTCACAGAGACCCATTTGGAAGAGTTGAAAAAGAGTTACGCGATCGACAAGGAGAGTCGAGAAAAAAACGTTTACAATTTTATAGATGCGTATCGCCACATGATCAAACGACAATTCAATGAAGAAACGCAACCATCTATTAACAATGAATTATTTAACCGGATTGGCTCGAATCCGGAAAAAATAAAAGTGGTTTGGAGCGGGTGTTTGCAAGCGTTGCGGCGTCTTCCGAGCGAGTCGGTTGGACACATTGTTACTTCGCCGCCGTATTATAATGCGCGCGATTATTCCACATGGCCGAATCTACAGGCGTATTTGGACGACATGCGTCAAATAATTTTGGAATGCTATCGAGTGCTGGATAATCATCGCGTGTTTGTCTTCAATGTAAGCGACGTGGTGGACAATGACAAGATGGATAAAATAAATGCGTTTGGGTTCCGGAAAATCCCGCTGCCTGCATATTTTATAACCATGTTTGAGGAATGCGGGTTTACGTATGTGGACGACATTATTTGGGACAAGGGGGAAGTGCAGAGTTCGCGGCATAAAAACGGAAACAAACCGTTCCCCTTCTTTCAGTACGCGTGCAATTGTTACGAGCACATTCTCATCTTTCACAAGCATCGACTGGAAAAGGATGTGAGGTATCCGTGTAATGACTGCGGCAGTTTGAATGTAAAGAGTAACAGCTACACGTTTCGCGGCTTGCGTTCGTGGGAGTGCAAAAATCCGCATTGTGAACGCAGTGAGTCGGATCGGGGGAAGCGTTTCTCATTAAAAACAATCATGACCCAGAATCCGTTTCGGCAGCAAGAAAATGTCATTCCGAAGGAGCTTGTGCAAGAGTGGCGGCGGGATATTCGCAAATTGACGCCGGTGATCAAAATAAACAGTAAAAAAGAAAACAAATTGGGTCATACTGCTCCATTTCCGATGGATATTCCGCTCATGAGCACGTATTATTATAGCTATCGTGGAGAAATTGTATTAGATGTGTTTGCTGGCAGTTTTACAACGGCGATTGCGGCGCAAAAGCTGGGTCGAATCGGTGTAGGATTTGAACTGCGTAAAGACTTGTTTCGGGAGTGTATCATAAAAAATATTACGAGCCATGAGTGTGAATTAGAAGAGATCGAAATTGAATGAATGTTGTATCGTTGGATTTATTATGCGTTTGCGTATTATTTAATACTGCGTTTTGATTGTATTGACTGCAGTTGAATATTTCGAATATTGGTTCTTTTTTCTATTTCACTCCAGTATTGTTGAATTGTAAAAGACTGTTGTTGCATATTGCCGAGATGAGTGTCCCAAAATAAATTTCCGGGACGATAATCAGACAACATGACGTTTTGTTCCGTACAAAATTCAATTCTTCGATGGTTCACTGCATCGTTATGACTTATATTTGCTTGGTCATCTTTATTAAAGGTTTTTTCGCAATCAAATGCATGAATTGAAATACATTCTCGAGTAATGGGGCTTATAAGTTTTCCATCATGAATATTTTCCAATTCATTCAAATGGTCTAAACATGATTTTCCAAGATATATTGTTGATTTCAAGTACTCTTCAAGAATTTGTTTATATTTAAAAATATCATCGCTAGGAATATAGAGTGGAAGATCGTGGATGTGAAGTAACTGCCAATCTAATGACGACACTACATCAGTAATTACACGTTCATTTGACATAAATCCCTTTGATGTTGTAAAAATTTGGAGTTCTGTTGTATGACTTTTTAAACTTTCTTGAGATCCTCCGGATATATTGTAATAGTAATGTCCTCCCCAATTCATATTACCTTTATTTTTATTTTTTATTTTTATGCCATCTATTTCTTTTACGTCGTACACTGGTTGCCAGTTGCGCGCTTCAATTTCTTGTTTAAATCTTTCAATCTCAAGGCGTTGAAACGATGATCCCGAAGATCCGTCTTCTTTTACTAGAGTAATAATTGAAACAACGGGGTGTGTTGACATTCCGCCGATGTGGTTAAGTAAATATTGATCGAGATAACTCAGCATATTTTTGTCTGTATCTCGAATGCGTTCGTATTGTCGAAATGGAATATCAATTACAACTCCATTCACGTGTGTTTGAAGTTGATCAACTGTAAGATTATTTTTAATTACATATTGATAGTCTATTATTATCCTTGACATTTGGCTAACGCGTTTTGTACTACAGATCGAGCCTATTCCTGCCTTGTTTATATTTTTTATTTTTGTTTGTATACTACTTGGCAATTTAGTTTTTATTTCATCGCAAACTCTTTTTATATTTTTCCATGAACGTAGTGCTTGTTGTAACATCAATTTATTATTGATATGTTCTTTGATTATTTTATTTTCTTGGTATACCCTAAATTTTTTTATCAGCTAAAAATCAATTTTTATTATATTTGTCTGCCATCATTACAATATTTTTTAATATTATAAAAATAATTTTATAAGTATAGTATAACAATAATATAGTAATAATAAATAATTATTTTGTTTTAAAAAAAATGAGTGAAAAGGACATTGAGCGTTCTTTAGAGATATTGAAAAAATCGCAAAAGGATATTGAAGTGTCACAGGGTGAAAAGCTGGTGAGCAATCCAACCATTCAGGAAATCATTTCCATTGTAGAACAGTTTTTAATAAAAAAAAAACTTATTTGTTATGGAGGCACCGCAATAAATAATGTTTTACCGGAAAAGGATCAATTTTATGATTTGAAACGAGAAATTCCGGACTATGATTTTTTTTCGCCGAATTCGCTGGACGATGCTAAAGAGCTTGCGGATATATTCTATAAAAAGGGATTCAACGACGTGGAAGCAAAATCCGGAATGCATACCGGAACGTACAAGGTGTTTGTGAATTTCATTGGCGTTGCCGATATTACATTTATCGAGCCGGAACTGTTTAAAAGTTTGATGCGCGAAGCTATTGAACGTAAAGGAATCTTGTACGCGCCAATCAACTTTTTGAGAATGTCCATGTATTTGGAACTCTCGCGCCCGGACGGCGATGTAAGTCGTTGGGAAAAAGTGTATAAGCGCCTGCTTCTTTTCAACAAGAACTTTCCGCTAAAAGGAGACAATTGTTTGAAACGGGCACAAGGTTTAGCGCCATCAAAAAAAGACGAAGAAATTTTTGACATTGTGCGCGATGAAGCCATTTCAGAAAAGCTGGTATTTTTTGGAGGGTATGCGTGTACGCTTTTTTCCGAACATTTGAAAAAGGATAAGCGCGCCGTTCTTTATTCTGCCGTGCCGTCATTTGATTTGTTGTCTGAAGACGCTAAAAAATCGGCACATAAGTTGAAAGACAAACTGGAAAAAACGGGTCACTTCAGTCATGTTATTGTAGAAGAAAAAGAAGATTTTGGAGAACACGTTTCCGAACACTATGAAATTGTAGTGGATGGAAAAACGGTGGCATTTGTTTACGAACCGGCTCCCGGTGCTTGCCACAACTATAACGTTGTACGCGTTCAAGGAAAGGATGTGAATATTGCAACTACAGACACCATTCTCAGCTACTATTTGTTGTTTCTTTATATTAATCGCCCGTATTATGACCGAGACCGTCTCCTTTGTATGAGTCAATACATTTACGACCTGCAGTACGACAATTTAACAAAAAATGAAGGTGTATTTAAACGTTTTTCCAAACCGTGCATCGGTAAACAGGTAACACTTAAAGACATCAAGGATGTAAAGTCGCACATGTTTCATAAATTGAAAGACAAAAAGGGGACGCGCGAATATGAAGAGTGGTTTCTGAATTATAATCCGATTGAAAATCAGAAAATGAAAGAATTCAAAGGAAAAAATGCTGAAAAATTCAATGAAAAGATAAAGGATGTGAATAAATTCTCTCCATCGTATTCGAAACGCAAAGATAAAGAGCGCCAAACACGAATGAGAACGAGGACAAGGACGAGGACAAGGGTGAGAACGAGAGTAATGCCTCGAACTAAAACGAAAACTCATAAGATACATATGCGAAATTAAAAACTAAATAAATCCATATGTGCGGGAAATCGACCCGATAAGCCCGGTTGATTCATTTTATTTTTTCGAGTTTTCTGTTTGGTAACACTTTCTACACAGTGGAACATAAATATCATCTGCACCAATTAATACTTGTTCGGTGCTGCTTGAATTTCGAAATGAGAATGGCGCAGGAGTTCCATCTTTGCATTTTCCACAAAGCGCGCGCAGTTTTGTAACCTTGTCGCTAATAGGAATAAGGTCAAGGAGCTTACCAATCTTTTCTCGTCTAAAATCTCCATCAAGGCCGCAAATGTAAACTTTTTTATGCAGTTCTTCAACCATTCGTGTTGTAAACTGGACAATATCGTGAAAGAATTGTCCCTCATTGATTAATATCACGTCGCATTCATTTATATTGTTGGCATTTTCGGGATTTTTCATTATCTCTTCCATTGAGAAACCCATGATACAAGGTATCATTTGTTTGTCATGCGTTGAAAGCATGGTTTCAGAATAACGATCATCGGCTTTAAAATTTATAACACATACTTTCAGCTTACAAAAACAGAACTGTCTATAATAAGTTAAAAGCATGGACGTTTTACCAGACCACATTGGTCCAAGAATGAGTTCAAGATATCCAGAGTGTGAAGAAGAATAATGTTCCATTTTTTATACCGACCAACTTGTTTTTATAAAAATATAATTTACTATCTTTTTAATTCAATTTTTATTAATTACATAATTACATAAATTATATAAATTATAGTATAAGACGTATTTATCGAAAAAGTCATAAAGGAAAATTAAATAAATAAATAAATAAATATAAATTAATTATAAAATATGAATTAAAGTTTATTTATAAATAATGAATAAGTTGTTAAAATATGGAGATTGTCGCTGCTAATGTTATAATAAATACTGAAAATAGATTTGATACAACAAGTAATAATATAAATAATTCAACACCGTGGGTTGAAAAATATCGCCCATCAAATTTCAATGACATTGTTTTGGATGATATAAATAAAAAAATAATTGAATCTATTATTGAAAATAATTATTTTCCAAATTTATTGTTTTATGGACCACCGGGCACCGGAAAAACAACAACCATAATTAATATGATAAATGCGTACCAAGAAAAATATGATCAAAAAAATAAGGGACTAATGATTCATTTGAATGCATCCGACGAACGAGGCATCGACATCATACGAAATCAGATTAGTGGTTTTGTAACGTCAAAGTCAATGTTTGGCGACGGCATGAAATTTGTTATATTGGACGAAGTTGACTACATGACAAAGAATGCACAGTTGGCACTGCGGTATTTATTAAACAATTTCAACAATTCAATCAATGTTCGTTTTTGTTTAATATGTAATTACATTAGTAGAATTGATGAAGCATTGCAAACCGAATTTGTAAGAATGCGTTTTAATATGTTACCAGATTCAAAAATCATATCATTCTTACAAAAAATTAACACGGCCGAACATTTAAATGCAAGTTTAGATATTTTAACATCGATACAGCGCCATTTTAATTCCGATATTCGAAGTATGATAAACTATATGCAATCAAATCAACATCTCCTGCACCAATGTAAAGTAATAACCAATGATGTATGGAAAAATGTAACAACAATGTTGAAAAAGAAAATGAAACCCACCGTGATTATTCATAAATTAAATGAAATAAGTTTAAAATATAATATCGAGCGTAAAAATATAATAAAAAATTTTTTGAATTATCTTGTTCAACATCATCCGGAATATATAAATTCAAAATTTTTAGATTTTGTTGAATATATAACACATATTCAAGAATGTAAAACAGATCATCTTCTTCAATATTTTGTATTAAGGATGATAACATTATTATAAACTATTTTTTTATTGTAGGTACAGGTACAGGTACAGGTACAGGTACATCAAAATCAAAATAAAAATCTGGGTCTCCCGTTATTGTGCGCAATAGATGCATCGTGTATGCCCGAGTTAATGCATCGGCTTCATAATATTTATAAAAACAATCTTGCAACTTGTATTCAAAATCAGGTTTTATTAAAGGCAGCATACTATCTTGGATGTTATTAAACTTGGATAATATACATTGGTATTCGCATTCTGGCAATATGTTTCCAATAAACTTACCTTTGCATTTGGGATGAGTGTGATGACTCGGGCCAATGTGTTCGATGAGATATTGTTTTCCAATTTGCAAATCAAGAGGGTGGACAACGGTAAGCGGTTTCATTTAGAGACGGTGGTGTGTATGCAACGCAACTATATATTGTTATTAATTTAGTTATTATTTTATATTTATAATAAAATTGATAATAAAATAAAATATAATCAATTTTATTATCAATATTTTACTTTAATATTATTTAAAAAATAATAAAGATTTGATTTTATATTTAATAAAAATGAATTCACAATCGTCTGCAGTATCATCATTTTCAACAAATGAAAACAAGGCACTTTTATGGAGTGTTTTGCATGGAGGTGGAAAATTTACCGGAATATCTGAGAGCCAAGTGCATATTATTAAAGAAATATTTGAACAGACAATTCATGACATGAGTGAACACTGTCGAAGATTAAACCAGCCAGTAAATCTAAATGCAATAAATAAAGAAGCAGTTGTCATTATATGTAAGAAGATAGAAACTGTAAAACAGTCACAACAACAACAACAACAACAACAACAGCAGCAATCTTTTCATAATCCTCAACAAATCTACCAAAAAAAACAACAACATATTCCACAATTGGAAACAGTTTATAGGGCAGAAGATATACAAAAAGAGCGTCAAAGTGCATTTCAAAACGAATTTAAAAAAAAGGAACAAGAAATGTCTTCTATTTTAAAATTAAAAAAACCAGAAGAAATTAATTTTATGGATGATATTTATGATAAACCGATCGGGAATGATATGGAGCGTTTACTTGCGGAAGCATTGGCGTCGAGGGAGAGAGAATTAGAACAAATAAAAAATATTGCATTTACGACGCCGCCTCAACCACAACTGCTACAACAACCCGATCCTAAAGGCGCAAGTATGGCTCTCGATGTCACGAGTCCAAGTTCAAATCAAAATTTCATTACTTACAAACAGGTTAGAGATAATAATCATGGAACTACTAGAAAAGATAGTGAAAAACGTGTTAGTTTTGAAAATGAATTACATATTATTGAAACCACCGAAACCACTGAAACCACCGAAAATAATCAAAATTGCAACGAAATCTGTGAAAATGGCGGCGACGAACCTGATATAAATGTTATTTTTAACAAGTTTAAAAAAATTAAAAAAATAGATAGTGAAGAATTTGAGAATTACCTTCCAAATGGTAATAATAATAATAATAATAATAATAATAATAATGTAAATGAAAATAATAACAGTCACACTATCATAAAAATGTCACAAGACATTGAATGTATAAAAACTACATTGGCCGAGTTAATGGAAAAAATAAATAGTTTATATCGTCGAGAGAAATGATCAACGACACGACACGATGATCGACTGACCAAATCAATCTACCGATGCATTTTGATTAATATTTTTTACGGCGGTAAGCAAGTTTGTTGGTTCTGATGATGCAGATATCAATATTGTTTTTCTACTTGCTTTGCTTTTTGGAGCAAGTGAGTTCAGAGTAGATGGTCTTTTTTCGCATCGTTTTAGAGTAAATTTTTTACTTAGAGTTGGTGTATATATCAAACATGGGATGCACGTAATTGTTCCATTTACTTTATCATAGACAACATCTTTCGTTTTTGTCAATTTTTTTTGTTCTAGACAGTAGAGTAAAAAATCACGAAGAAATAATTTATCTTTTTCATTAAAATTATTTTCACTAGAATAACTCTCAACAAATGCAGTTATTTTTGATATTTTCATAGACTTGTCTAACTTTGTCCATTGATTTTCTTTATTCTGCGTTCTTTCTTTTTCTAAAAAAGAATCAATGTCATTGTTTGAATTGCATTTTGTTAGCTGTTTTGTATTCTTCTTCTTTAGTAACATAGTTTTATATTTTATGTTTCGAAGCTCGACACATTCTTCTTTTTCTAAATTTGAATTATTTATTTTAACATTTGTAACATTTGCATCGTTATTTAATGTTTCAGTTTCATTGTTCATTATTCGTGATTGTGTGGCGTGCATTTTTAATAATTTGGGCAACTTATATATATTTATGAAATAGAGTTTAAATCTATTTCATAAATATTAATTTATTCATAATAAAATGTATGAAAATGTATATAGATAAAAAATACAAAAAGAAATGGAAACAAATTCAGATGTAAATACTGTAGATATAGAAAGTAATAATAATGACAATAACAATAACAATAATGCATACAATAATAATTGTATAAAATACAAAATGTATGTTTCAGAAGGACTTGGGTGGATTGGAAGTGTTTTAGTATTAATTCCATATGTCGTTCCTTTTGATAAGACAATCGATTTTGTATTAAACACATTGGGTGCGTCTGGATTATTTGTCGTGTGTGCTACATCAAGGCAATATCAATCAGTAATAATTAATGCTGCATGGATTGTGGGCGGTATTTATAAATATTTTTCATAAACAATGTACAATATAGTTAGTTAGGATGGGGTCAATTTGTGATGTGTTGCCAAATAGTAGTTTAATCCAACAATAAATGACCATAATAAATATTTATTAAAGTTAAAATGGAATCTCATAATACCAAAGATTATTCCCGAAATTATAAAATTAAAATTATAATTTGCATAAGATAAGGATACCATTAAAATAATTGCATATAATATACCAGAATAATATGAAGGAATAAATCGTTTCAATATTAAGGTTTTAATAAATGCCGTCAACTGTATTGCAATGAGCGATATGTAACGAATTTTGAATGTTTCAATGTTAAGATGCGGCATTGATAAGTAATATATAATCGTATATTGTGAAAAACTTGCAACATATCTCATCGTTGATATAATCATTGGATGTATATTTTCATATCCATCATAATCAGTTCTTCCTCTAATTGTTGTTCCGGAATTATCGTCATAATATATTGTAGTAACACGGTCAGCCATGATATGCCATATGAAAGTTCCAAAAAAATAATAAAACCAATTTGATATATTCAACCAATGTAAAAAATAGATGAATATAGACCTAAGCGAAAAAATAATAGTATGCAATCTATATTCTTCATGAATTGTGCTTTTATTAACAGTTCGTTTGATAGGAACATGAAATATTTTTGCCGATAATGCTAGCATGAAATGAGGTGATATGTAAAGGAGTGATAATGGATCGCCAGGAATAAGCGTATACATATTTGATAATTGAATTAAAAAAAGCAACAATGATGTAAGACCCAACGATTTATGTACGTGTAAAACACTTATACCAAATACATCAAAATTATCCTTATTTGTTATTAATCTTGTTAAACTTGACATTTAATATAAATATATGAAATATAACTTGTATATAATACTATATAAATTATATAAATTATAATTATAAATTATAATATATAAATTATAATATATAAATTATAATATATAAATTATAAATTATAATTATAATTTATATTATGTATCCCCTATAATTTATGTTTTAAAACAAGTGCATGGGTGATGAAGCACTAGACGGGGCTAAACTGCCAACGCACATGGAGTACGACAAGCGAGAAACAAAATATGCTAAAAAGTATGTAAAACAGCTCATGAATAAACTCAGTAGTAGTCCAAAGCTAAATTTTTTAGAAAACAAACTGTAGAGAGAAAATACAGTTACAAAAACAAATAAAATATAAAAAAAGATGGAAAATCCGTAGTAATACAAACAGTATTCACGAGTGAGTGGGCCGAAAAGTGCATCAAGCATATTATTCATTTTTATAAACTATTTATATGTATAGTATATATAATAATTTATAATTTTATTTTATTTTATATTTTATAAATTATAAAATAAAATTATAATAATTTAACATTTTATAATTTATAATTTAATTTATAACATTTTATAATTTATAATTTAATTTATAACATTTTAAATTCATCTAAATTTCCCTTTCTAAATTTCCCTTTCTAAATTTCCCTTTCTAAATTTCCCTTCCCAAAATAAAAATAAAAATAAAAATAAAAATAAAAATAAAAATAAAAATAAAAATAAAAATGATTAAAAATACAAAAAATATAAATATATATGGTATTCATGGTAAAAAGTTAGGAATAATGTTGGAAAAGGAATGTTTCGAAAAGGATACACAATTCACAGAAACACAATGTAAAAAAGTGTGCACGAAATCAGGGGATATAAAGCGATCATCGTGTGAAAAATGGGATTTGCCGGAGCATTGTTTCACACACGCATACCAGTTTTGCGAAATATCGAAATTGTATTTGAATGTGGAAGATAATAGTATAGAATATCGGCCTCTTATTGTAAAGGAATTAACAAACAAGATTATAGGGTATAAGCGCCAAGATGTTGAAAAAAAAATATTTAAAAAAGATTTATTTGTATCTCTCGAAACTGTTATTGATAAACTATTATGTTCCAAGTTGAAATGTTTTTACTGTAAACGTAATTGCGAGCTTTTATATAAAAACATGTATTCAAAACAGCAATGGACGTTGGACCGAATTGATAATGACGTCGGACATAATGCGGATAATGTTGTTGTTAGCTGTTTAGAATGTAATTTGAAAAGAGGAACCATGGATAGCGATCGTTTTAAATACGGGAAACAGATTGGACTAACATTTCGAAAAGTGATTTGATTGTGAAAAGTAAGTTAATTACAAATTATTAACTTTTAAAACATTAAATAATTCTTAAAACATTAAATAATTCTTAAAACATTAAATAATTCTTAAAACATTAAATATTTCTTAAAAAATGATATAAATCAAAAACATGTAAATATATCATTAATATTATTTTATTTTTATTAACTACTACAATTTTATAGAGTAACACAACAACACCACTTGAATGAATACAAACATCAATGACATTATTGGCGCTTCTGGGTATACAACACAAAATACATTACTACTCACCAACTTGCTAAAATTTTATGAACAGAATGGGAATTTGGATGTTATGTTACAAATCATTAACGGTCACTCTAAAATATCGCTTCGAATCATTGATTGGTTTGCCACAAATTATGCGAAGAAATTTTTCACAGTTTATGCAATTAATAACGAATATTCAAAAGGACCAAGGCGGTTTAAAGTATATGTCGACTATAAATTGAAACTGAAAGCGTATTCGAAAAAACGATTCGACCCGTTTTGTAGGTGGGATAGGATTACAATTCCGTATAAAAATGGCACATTCATTCAGACGACGATTGGGCAACTCAATTTTTTTAAATGGACCATTGAAAACGACATTGTTCAATACATTGAGCAGCATTATGAGACCATTGAAAATGACATGAATGCGAGGAATAGTACGTCAAAACGGTCATCGTCGAATTCTTCTACATCTTCGTCTTTGTCTTCCATTTCATCCACGTCGTCTTCATCTTCAATGAACGAAAATTTGGATAACAACATCTCGAATGAAGTGAAGAATGAAATCAAAAGTGAAAAGAATAAAACTCGAAAGAAGCGCGAAGAACTATCGATTTCGGCAATTAAAAGTATAAAAACAGAAAAAGTGGAGGTGGTTGTTAGTTTTGAATAACGGGATTGAATTGTCTTAAAATACTTGCAAATAAAGAAGAAACAGGTATGACAAGTATGCCATGACAATCACGATAAGCCATATTGGTATAACTGTTTTATTTTTATAACCGATTCCAAATTGGCGAACCGTTCCGTCTTTATGAAATATAAAACTTGGTTTCACGTATGCCATAATACCAAATAAAATAATAAACAGCAAAATAGAAAGTGAAGTGATATTTTGTTTGATAAACAGTCGATTCATGTTTATTTTAGTATATATAAATTTGTATTTAAGTATATGAATATCGCTAAACCTGATTGTTATTATATCAAAACAAAAAAATATATGAAATTATACATTATACATTAACTATAATTAAATTATAATGAAAGTGCTTCATTACAATTTAATATTTTTATTTTAATATTTATATTTTTTTGAATACCGCCGACGAATTTTTGATTTCTTTGAACTATGTTTTTTTCGTGAGTATTTATTTCGTTTACTGCCACCACTATTTTCACTTGGTTGTTGTTGTTGTTGTTGTGAAAAGTATGCAAGACGTGCAGCCCGAAGCTCTTCTTGTGTTAATTCAGGAGCTACAGCTTCAGGAGCAACAGCTTCAGGAGAAGCAGGAGAAGCGGGAGCAGCAGCAAATAAAGCGCGTCTAGCTTCTCTATTTATTTCATCAGATTCATTAAATTTTTTTTCAAGTTGAGCTAATTCTTCGCTTCTTTTTTTAACAACGTTTGCCGGTGTTGATTGTGGTAAACCATCCTTTGCTCTGCATTCAGGACATGTATTCCCTTGCTTTAACCATTGTTCAATGCATTTTTTATGAAATTTATGTTTACATGGTAGATATTTTTCTACAATTTCTTCAGGCCCAGATGTTATTGACGGTTGTGTTTGGCCAGTCATTGATCCGAGACATATGGCACATTGTCCTTTTAGAGTTTTTTCTCTTAATTCATTATGAAGTTTATCTAATCTTTCCTTACGTTCTATTTTTTCTTGCATTTTTATTTTATATTTTTCCTTGAAACTGCCATAATCATCAGATTTACAGCTATAAAAATGAATACTTCTAGGACCACGCGCTGCCAAGAAGTCTTGATTAAATCCGACCGATATAACATCTTGTAAAGCTAATGATTCAAGCGGTTCGCGTTGGTCAATATCCCACAGTTTAGTGACACCGCGTGTTCCGCTTGCAAATAAAGGTAAAGATGGATGAACGGCGACGCAATTTACCGGTTCACCGGCATTCCATTCACGTATATTTTTTAAATCTGTTACTTTTGTTACTGAAAACCCCTGGGTACTTACTGTAGTTGCTTGTGTCATCAACAAAGAACCATTATCACACCCAATAATAAATTGATGTTGGTCTTCCCCTCTTCCACTATAGTACGATTTATAAGACCTAATAGATGTAGCATGCTGATCTATTTTATAAACACGAAATTCATAAAAATAATAGCCACTCGAACCCTTAAAATTAATTACTTTTAAAACAGTTCCGCCGTCTGACGATTTTGTTACAAATGCAAATAACGCTCCGTTATGGCTAAACGACATCAATGATACATCCGGATGCGCCTCTTTCGGTTCTCCTTCTAAAATTGTACGGAAACTATATAAATTTTCGACAGAAGAGGATTCGATTTCAAACCGATAAATAATAATTCGATTATCAGTTTTGTTTTTGTCATTATTTACACCGACTGCAATATATGACATCGTGTTTCGATTTACGCTTCCTGGACGAAAAGCAATACATGAAACTTCGTTGCGCGCACCAGTACGAATCAATTTGAGTTCTCTATCTAATTGTCTTATTTTTATTTCATTATCAAGTGTAGTAATACTTTCCAAACGTGTTTCTAACTCATTGAATCTTTCAGTCATTGTTTTTTTTTGGGCTTGTAGTTCTTCTAACTCTTGTCTTAGTGGTTCAAGCTGTTTTTCGACCTCTTCTTTTAGTTCTCTTAGTTTTCTTATTGATTCATAATTCATTAACCCCTGGGATTTAAATAGGTTTGACTTTTCTTCTTTATTAAAATCTTCTGCTTTTTTTAACATTCTATTTAAGTCAAGTGCCCTTTCTTGTAAGAAAAGTGCTCCTTTTCTAAATCTATTATCCTCATTGATAGCCGTCATTTTCTTTTCAATATCTCTTAAATTGTTTTTTATAATCACTTGATCATAAGTTATTGCACGTCTTTCTTTTTCAGCTTCTTCAAGAATTATTTTAGTTTCACTCAATTCTTGTTCAACTTCTGTTTCATTTCTCACTCTAAAATCACTAACCATGTGTGATGGTTTAACTTGTTGATCTTGTTGTTCTCTGCTTATTTGATCGAATCTCCACATCAATACAATATCATTACATGCTCCCGCTACAAGAGGAAAGGTTTTATTAAATTCTACACACTTTACAGCAGTTGGTAAACCGATTAATTGTGCCAAATTTTTTGGAGGTGCTTGACCTAAATCCCATAATGTTACAATTCCCGAATCATCCCCAACTGCCACCAATGGTTCAGTTGGATGAACGGCCATGCAAGTATGAGTTCGCCCTTCCATTGCAATTAGTTCTGCTGCAATGGTCTCCATAAACCCTCCGCCGCGTTGAACAGCAGCGGCAGCATATTTTTTCGAAAAATGATTTCGTTGTCGTTGTTGTTGCCGTTTTTTTTTTAAAGACCGTTTTTTATATTTCATTCTTATATTTATCTACCTATTTACCTAAATAAATAAAATACTTAACTATCTATAATAACACAATAAAATAATAATAAAAATGGAAAATAAAATTCAATAAAAAATAATCAAATTGATTTTTAAATGGTTAATATAATGGTTCTTAAAGGTTTTCTAATTATGAATTTGTTTATTTTATCCCTGATTCCACGCGAAGTTGCCGAAGCCATGATGGACAAACACATTGTAAAAATCATATTGGAAGCAGTTCAAATGCTGTGTTCTGCTCGTCGCATTCTTCTCCCCGACGACGAGGAAGGCAACGCCCCGCTTTACAAAATTGCACACAAAAACCATCCCGTCACAATTTGGTGCAGAGAATCTCAAGCCAATTTCATTTGGACGCTCGACCTCATTGACGAAATGCACAAGGAATGGCAATACCGCTATAGCCACCCCGAAACCAAAATCCACAAATCATACACGGTTGCACAGTATTTACGGGAGCATATGCCAGATGCATCGCTTTTCCCTCAGCAGCGTCTCACCCCATTCGCACAAGCCATGCCGGACCAGTACAAGCACGAAGATGCGGTCCAAGCATATCGCAACTATTACATGTCGGAAGAAAAACAGAAGATTGCCACGTGGAACAAAAAGAGGGCTGCTCCTGCTTGGTATATTAAAAATGTAAAATAAAATAAAATAATTCGTTACCGAAAACCAAAAAAAACAAAAATTATTTTACATTTTTTTTATTTTTATAACTACGTTTTTTGTAAGTGCGCTTTTTGCTGTTGCGTTTTTTACGCGATGAGCGAATGTATTTTTTTCTTCCTCCTTGCGCTCGTCGTCGACTACGTTCTTCCTGACGCTCTTCATAAAGCTCACTCAGCCCTTGTGCGATGGACCATTCATCTCTATCTTTTTTCGGCTCTTGT
>Ga0247840_10001868_pt1 | contig 39022 bp, 39 predicted proteins | sample LaCruzMarch2015__FD_192404 | JGI IMG/M metagenome (GOLD analysis project Ga0247840, IMG submission 192404) | Freshwater microbial communities from meromictic Lake La Cruz, Castile-La Mancha, Spain - LaCruzMarch2015_17m | ecosystem: Environmental > Aquatic > Freshwater > Lake | place: Spain... | reverse complement strand
GGACCCGGCTCTACTGTCGTTGGCAATGCCATCTCCGGGGACGGTGCCTTGCGGAAAACCGGCGACGGTCAGATGTATTTGGACAACCCTGGAAATTCGTTCACCGGAGGCGTGACGATCAGCGGGGGAACCCTCGGCGTTCAGTCGATCACAAACGGCGGAGTGGCCGGCGATCTCGGGGCCGCAACCGCCGACGCCTCGAACCTAGTTTTGGATGGCGGCACGCTTTCCTTGAGCGGCTCAGCTTCGACATCGAACAGAGGCTTTACGATCACTTCAGGTAAGACCGCGACGATTACGGTGGCCAACAATTCCAGCCTGCGTCTTTCGGGTTCGGTCCCGGTCACGACCGGGGGCCTTACGAAAACCGGCAACGGCACGCTCGCCCTCGCCGGCAACATGGCCTTCACCGGCCCGGCCACCGTGAGCGAGGGAACTCTCCTTATCGACGGGACTCTGGGCCCCGGCACCTATCCAAGCGATTCTGTGTATGCCGCCGCTGGAGCCACCCTGGGCGGATCGGGCACGATCCGGCGCGATGTCTACATCAGCGGCACGCACAGCCCCGGCAGCAGCCCGGGGATGCAAACCCTCGAAGGGGCCGTCATCTACAACCCCGGCGCGACCGTTGACTGGGAGCTGGCCGCCAGCACGACCGACGGACGCGGCACCAACTACGACGGCATCAACGGCGACGGCCATGTCGCCCATTTCCTCGGGGCCACATCGCTCAACCTCGTCTTCAATGCCCCCGGCAGCACCGTGAAATGGAGCGACGGGCTCTGGGGTGCCAACCGCCAGTGGGTCGTCTATTCGGGATTCACCGTGGTTAACTTCGAAAACCTCAGCATCGCCACATTCAATTGGGCCGATAGCACCGGCGCTCTGTTCAACAACTCGCTACCCGGTTCGAACTTCAGCATCGCGCAGTCCGGCAACGAGATCGTCCTCAACTACACCGGCGTCCCCGAACCGGCCTCTGCAGCCCTGATCGCACTCGGCGCGATCGCAACCGCTTGGGTGCGGCGCAGGAAACTGCACGCGCGAAAAGGCTGAAACCAGCGCCTGGCGATTCGGACGTTTCACGGGGTGAATGCGCTGCGCTTTGCGAACATTGATCGCGCGCATCCCCCAGCCACGAGTCCTCTGCGCCTGCGCGGCGTCCAACGCGGCCGGACTGAAAGGGTGGAAAGGATCGGACAACTCAGCTACCGGCCAGGCAATTCCTTCGGGCTTTTGGGGAACGGCTCGCCGTTGAGAATTGTCAATTGAAACGAACCGTCGGGCTGTTCCTCGGCCATCCAAAGCCTTGCGTTCTCCAAGGCGGGCACAGGTGATCCTGTGAGTATCCTGATCAACGTGACTCCCGCATTGCCGTGGCCGACAAGCAGGACGGTTTTTCCCGACCTTCCAAAGCGTTCCCTCAGAAGCAGCGCTGTCTTTTCCGACAGTGCGATGGCATCCGCTGTCGCCTGCGTCTCGTCGTTTCCTGCGCCCTTCAGCACTTGCTTCCCCCCGTCTCTGAATGTAAAGAACGCGGCCTCCTCATCCGGGATCTTCAGGTTTCCAGCCCCCTCAAAGAGCGTTGAGGATGGAGGAGGAAGGCCCCGGGGGGTGGCGGTTCCAGTGCTTCGGGTTTCCGTGAGTTCCTGCCATATTTCCGCCCGGGCACTTGTCGATTTCAGGTAGGGAAGGATCGTGTTGCGCGCCCTCCAAAGCGGGCTGACGGCAATGAAATCAAATTTCATACCCTCCAGCTTTTTGGTCGCCTCGGCGACTTGGGCCTCACCCTTCGGAGTGAAGGCATCCGGGTTTCCCACATAGGAGGGCCATTCGGACTTGGGCTTGGATTTCCACTCGTTCATGACGTTGTGCCCTCCCTCGCCGTGCCGCAAGAAGAAGACTCTGAGAGGCTCCCCGGCGCTCGCCTCGAAGCAAGTCAGCAGACAGAAGACAAGCAAACAATAAACCAGTTTCCGCGCCCGAGATGTTTTCATTTTTTCCGGATCCGATACCCCGAAGCTTGCTTCGGCTTTATTTCGTGGCACTCTGAATTCAAAATCTTAAATGCCTCGGAGCTTGCTCCGGGGTTCTTTACTCCCTTTGGGGCCAGGTGTCTCAGCGCCCACCGCAGCACCCGCCGGATAAAGCGGCTGCAAGGATTTTGCCCGCATCTGCCGGACTGAGAACGGAAGGCATATACTTCTCGCCTCTGGCTTCAAGATTTCTCACAAACGCCCGAAAATGGTTGCCGGATGCGGCTTCCAGATTGGCGAAAACCGCCTTGTCCGAATCGGACTTCGATATGGCCTGCATTTTGCGCAAATCGGCGATGTCGGTCTCTTCAATCAAAGCCCCAGCTCGCAGGGCAGCCACCTCGGACTTGCTCCCCTGCTCGCGGAGTTTGTCGAAGAGGTCGTTCAACTCGGAAGTTGCAAACTTCCGGCCGCTGTCACTCCGGGGAAGCGGGACCCGGTTGTTCTCTAACACTCCGGACATCGCCTCGCGATGCATCTGTTCTGATCGGGGAATGTTCTGGAACGGGCGCACATCCGGCCACTGCTTTCCAAAAGCAACATAGAGGTCGTGAGCCAGGATTTCCTCTTCGTAGAGAGAAACCAAATTCGGCTCGATCTCGCCGGAGCCGGAGGTCGTTTTTCCTGACGCAATGGCTTGCGGGACGAGAACGGCAACGCAGGCTGCCAGAAAGAGTGTGCCTATTTTCATGCTTCTCCGGCTGGATGATATCCAGAAGTCTACTTTCGCACAGATCGACTAAAATGCAACGAGGCACATCCCGTAACGGCAAATCACCGCAAGCGTCGCCGCCGCGCTTGTCTCAAATCCGCGGAACGGACCTCGGGCGCACTTATCCATTGTTATACGACCTGTATTGAACAGCACTCAGTCCGTTTTCTTTTGAATCCATGCTTGATTGCGAAAAATGGTTTCCTACGCGCGGATCAGGGCTTCAGAAAGGGGTTGCGCCCCGCGTTGCAGACGCGGAGAATCGCATCCGGATGAAATTCGCGCCCACTCTCCTCCTTGCGGCACTTCTTCTCTCGGGATGTTCGCGTCCCGCGCCGCCGGCATCCGCGCAGCCCCCCCAGCCTCCGGCGGAGGAGAAACGAGCCGAGGTGCCGCCAGCCGTGGCGGTGGATCCCGCAGCATTTCCGGGCACCTGGGTCATGGCGGACGAGCAGGGCCAGGAATTTGAAATTGTGGTTTTTCCGGATGGTCAGGCGGTCAGCACATGGGTGAAGGGGCCTTCGGGGGTCCGCGGGGAACGGGGATTCTGGCGCACCGACGGGGGGCGGCTCATCGTGTTTTTTCAGGACGGCTGGACGGATGTCATCATGGCGCAGGGAACAAATTTCCTCCACCGCGGGTTCGAGCCCGGCGCGGATCTGACGGGAAAATGGAAAAACGAAGCCCCGGCCCGGAAGCTGGACAGCGACAGCTTCGCCGGGATCTGGCAGTTGAACAAGGAGCCGGACGGGGAATATCTGTATGTCACCCTGCAGTCCTCGGGACGCGCTTTCAGCACGATCTCCGGTGGAACGGAGGGGAAGTGGGAAATGACCAAGGAGGGAGCCCTGTGCACCTGGCCGGATGGCTGGAACGACCTGATCTACCCGTCCAGCGAGGGATATCAAAAGCGGTCGTGGGTGGGGACCGCCGAGCAGAATGCGACCCCCCCGGACATTTCGCCCGCGGTCCGGGTCGGAAGCGGAAAGTTTTCCATCACTCCATGAGGCGCTGGCTCGTATAAATTCTGATGACAGCCTTGTTTCTTCTTTGCGGATCAGCGGTGATTGCGATGGCGATGATGGTCGCGGTATGGATATTTGCGAAGCGGATGGACAACGCCGGGATCGTGGACATCTGGTGGTCGTTCGGATTTGCCCCGGTGGCGGTTTTTTGTGGGATTTTCGGGAGCGGCCAGCCTTTGAGGAACGGCCTGATCGCGGCCATGGTCTGCGCCTGGAGCATCCGCTTGGGAACGCACCTCTACAAAAGGGTGATGTCGCACCACCCGGAAGAGGATCCCAGGTATGCGGAACTCCGGGCCCAATTTCCCAATCACACATGGCTGATGTTCTTCGGGTTTTTCCAGCTTCAGGCGGTTTTGATCGCGCTGCTGAGCCTTCCGGTCGCCCTCGCGTGCGCCGATCCGGGCGGGACGATCGGGGCTTTCGAGGTGGCCGGGTTGCTGCTTTGGCTCGTCGCTATCGGAGGCGAATCCGTGGCCGATGCACAGCTTGCGTTCTTCCGCGCTCAACCCGCAAACCGCGGCAGGGTCTGCGAGTTCGGACTCTGGAGATTTTCGAGGCATCCGAACTACTTTTTTGAATGGCTCGTCTGGGTGGCTTATTTTGTCTTCGCGCTCGGATCCCCATGGGGATGGACCGGCGCGCTGAGCCCGCTGCTGATGCTGTATTTTCTCACCTGTGTGACCGGCATCCCGCCGTCCGAAGCGCATTCGCTCAAATCCCGCGGTGATGCCTACCGGGACTACCAGCGGCGGACGAGCGCGTTTGTCCCCTGGATTCCAAAAATATCATGATCTCGCTCGACGACCTTCTCGCCCGAAACCTCCTGCCCGACGCCGCGATCCGGATCGGCATCCGCAATCTGCTCGCAAAAAAAATCCGCGAGGAAACGCGGGAGGGTGCGGAGGAACAAGGTGAGGCGCTGGCCTCATTCATCCGGGACCTCAAAGCCAGCCCGATCGCGATCAAGACCGCAGATGCCAACGAACAACACTACGAGGTCCCGACGGAATTTTTCCAGCTCGTCCTCGGCCCGCGGATGAAATACAGCGGCGGCTACTGGCCGCGCGAGGAGACGACGTTTGCGGAATCGGAGGAGGCGATGCTGGAGCTCACCTGCCGCCGCGCGGAACTCGCCGACCGCCAGGATGTCCTCGAACTCGGCTGCGGCTGGGGGAGCCTCACACTTTGGATGGCGGAGCACTACCCGAACTCCCGGATCACCGGCGTTTCGAACTCCGCCACGCAGAAGCTCCACATCGAGGCCGAGGCGGTTAAACGGGGTCTCGGGAATATCCGGATCATCACCGCCGACATGAATTCGTTCGAAGCGGAGGCAGGGGGATTCGACCGCGTCGTCTCGGTCGAGATGTTCGAGCACATGAAAAATTATCAGCGGCTGATGCACAAGGTCGCCGGCTGGCTCCGTCCGGGAGGAAAGCTCTTCGTTCATATCTTCACCCACCGCGAATTCGCCTACCACTTCGAGGGGAGCGATCCCTCCGACTGGATCACCCGCTATTTCTTTTCCGGAGGAACGATGCCCTCGGACGATCTTCTGCTCTATTTCCAGGACGACCTTTCGATCGAAGGTCACTGGCGGGTGAACGGAACCCACTACCAGCGGACCTCCGAGGCCTGGCTCCAAAAGATGGATGCCAACGAAAAGGTGATCACCCCGATTCTGGAGAAGACCTATGGTGCGGACCAGGCGGCGAAATGGCGCGCCTACTGGAGGGTCTTTTTCATGTCGTGCGCCGAACTGTGGGGCTATCGCGGCGGCAACGAGTGGCTCGTGAGCCACTACCTGTTCCGCAAGCCGGCTTAATCGCAGCGCGGCAGCTCAACCCCCTCCTGATGGTTGTCGAGGGGCGCTGAAAGCTTTTGATCCTCGACAGGCGGCGGCGCGGAAGGATAAGCAGATTTCATGGACATTTTGAGTGTGCTCTTCGTTCCGGAGGTCTTTCTGGTCTGGACGTCGCTGGCCAAGACGATCGGGCTTTTGGCCGTGATCCTCGGGCTCGTTTCCTACACGGTTTACGCGGAGAGGAAGGTCTGCGCCCTGATCCAGGACCGCGTGGGTCCGAACCGCGTGGGGATCCCGCTCACTTTGTTCGGGTTCAAGAAGGACATTCCTTTTCTCGGCCTCGGACAGCCGATCGCCGACGCGCTCAAGCTCCTCCTGAAGGAAAACTTCATGCCGGGTGGCGTGAACAAGTTTTACTACTACATCGCGCCGAAGCTTGCGATGATCCCGCCGATCCTGGTGCTGGCGGTGCTGCCGTTCGGCTCGTCGCTGTTCGGAGTTCCGATGGTGATCGCCGACGTGAACATCGGAGTTCTTTACGTTTTCGCAGTATCCTCGCTGGGGGTTTACGGAATCGTGCTGGCCGGTTGGGCGTCGAATTCCAAATACTCTTTTCTGGGCGGCATCCGCTCGAGCTCTCAGATGATTTCCTACGAGCTGGCGCTCGGGCTCTCGGTCATTCCGGTCTTCATGATCTGCCAGACCCTGAGCCTTCCCGACATCGTCAACTGGCAGGTGAAGAACGGCTGGCTGGTCGCGCCCTGGTGGCCGAAGGGCCTCGACTGGAAGATGATCCTCGCGGGGGATTGGAACGCTGTGCTGGGAACGTTCGCAGCCGGCTGGTCGCTCCAGCGCTTTCTGATCTCGATCCCGATGATCATCTCGTTTGTGGTCTTCCTGATCGCGATGTTCGCCGAGACGAACCGCCTGCCATTCGATCTTCCGGAAGCCGAGCAGGAGCTCGTCGGCGGCTACCACACCGAGTATTCCTCGATGGGATTCGCCCTCTTTTTCCTCGGCGAGTATGCGGCGATGATCGCGGGCTCGGGAGTGATCGTGACTCTCTTCCTTGGAGGATGGAGCCTGCCGCTCATCCCGGACGGCTCCCTGCCGGGTCTCGCGGGACTGCTCTTCGGCCTGGTGAACATCGGCGTGTTTTTTGCGAAGATTTGCGCTCTGCTCCTCTTCTTCATCTGGGTGCGTTGGACGCTCCCGCGGTTCCGCTACGACCAGCTCATGAAGCTCGGATGGTATTTCTTTTTCGAGCTCGCACTGGTGAACATCTTCGTCACAGCCTTCATCATCGCCTACGTTCGCTGACATGAAGGTGCTCCGTCCCAGAGACAAGGGTTACAAAAAATCCATCACCGCAGCTCTCAACCGCCGGCTGATCCCCGACCCCGAGGTGCGAGGCGTCGTGGCGAAAATCCTTTCCGACATCGAGGCGAAGGGAGACGCGGCGCTCCTCCGATACACAAAGAAGTTCGGTGGTCCGTCCCTGACTCCGGCTCAAATCCCCGTCGCGCCGGCGGAAACCGCGCGCGCGATCGCAGAGCTCGATCCCGACGTGCGGCGGGCAATCTCGGCGGCCCGCGCAAATGTTCGGAACTTCGCCCGCCGCAGCCTTCGGAAAAGCTGGTTCATGAAAAACCGCCAGGGTGCCGTGGTCGGGGAGCGGTTCGACCCGTTCCAGCGTGTCGGCATCTACGTTCCCGGCGGAACCGCCCCGCTCGTATCGTCTGCCATCATGACCTGCACGCTCGCCGCCGCGGCCGGAGTTCCTGAAATTGTTGCCGTCACGCCTGCGGGAAAATCCGGCGGCGTTCATCCCGCTCTCCTCGCGGCCCTTGCCGAATGCGGGGCGACCGAGATCTATCGTGTCGGCGGGGCGCAGGCGGTCGCGGCCCTGGCCTGCGGGACAAAAACGATCCGCCCGGTCCAGAAGATTTTCGGTCCGGGGAATGCCTTTGTTGTGGAAGCGAAGCGCCAGGTTTTCGGGCGCGTTGCCGTGGATCTGCTGCCGGGTCCGAGCGAAGTGCTCGTCATTGCCGACAGCACGGCGAATCCTCAATGGATTGCGGCCGATCTCCTGGCTCAGTCCGAACACGGGCACGGCAGCCAGTCGATCCTCGTGACCGACTCGCCGAAAATCCTCTCCGCCGTGGAGAAAGCGCTTGGGAAGCAGACCAAGCTCTCCCAACGCCCGAAGGCTCTCTCTGCCGCCTTGAAAAACGCGACCCTTGTCCTCGTTCCCGACATGGATGCGGCGGTCAAGCTGGCGAATGACTACGCCGCCGAGCACGTCTCGATCGCGACCGCGCGGCCGGGCGAGATTGCACTGAGGCTCACCACCACGGGCGCCATTTTCCTCGGTGGACTTTCTCCGGTCGTGGGCGGGGACTTTCTCGCAGGCCCGAGCCACGAACTTCCGACCGGCGGGGCAGGCAAGTCGTTTGCCGGGCTGACTGCCGACCAGTTCCAGCGTCGCACCAGTATCGTCATGTTCGACGAGCCCTCTCTGCGGGCATCATTGCCATATCTCGAGACGTTCAGCGCCATTGAGGGTCTCGACGCGCACGGGCGCTCGGCAAGCATCCGCCTCGAAAAATGATCTGGCGGATCCGCGGCCGCGACCACGAGCTCTCGCGGCGCGGCTGGATCATGGGCATCCTGAATGCCACGCCCGACTCGTTTTCCGACGGCGGCCGGTTTCTGTCTCCTGAGGAGGCGATCGCGCACGGCCTGGAGATGATAGCCGATGGTGCCGACCTCATTGATGTCGGCGGCGAATCCACCCGTCCGGGCTCACTGGTCGTTCCGGAGGGCGAGGAACTTCGCCGGGTGATTCCGGTCATCCGCGGACTGCATGGAAAGACGCTGCTCTCGATCGACACAACAAAAGCTGCCGTGGCTGAAGCCGCGCTCGAGGCCGGAGCGGATATCGTGAACGATGTCAGCGGACTGCGCGGCGACCCGGCGATGGCCGGAGTGGTGAGCAAGAGCGGGGCAGGCGTCGTGATCATGCACATGCAGGGAAACCCGCAGACCATGCAGCAGAACCCGCGCTATGATGATGTGATCGCCGAGATCGGGGATTTTTTTCGACAGGCCATGCAGCGGGCGGTAGAATGCGGGATTGACCCGATGAGCATCGCCCTTGACCCAGGAATCGGATTTGGAAAGACCCCGGAGCACAACCGGCGGTTGCTCGCCGGATTGTCATCCTTTCTGGAATTCCAGCGGCCTCTCCTGATCGGTGTCTCCCGGAAATCCTTCCTCGGCTGGATTGCCGGGACACAGGTTCCGGAGGAACGGTTCTGGCCGGGCGTTTCTCTCACAAGCCTCTGCCGCGAGCGCGGCGCCGCGATTTTCCGCGTGCATGAGGTCAAACCCCACAGGGAGGCGCTCCGGATGACGGAAGCGATTCTGGGCGGTGCTTGAGGCGGCGGGCAAATTCCTGCGGGAGAACTGGACCTCGGGAATCGAGATCCTGATCCTCGCGGTCGTCCTGTATTACATCTACCTCTACCTGCGCGGCACCCACGGGGCGCGCATCCTCATGGGGCTGGCGCTGGTTTTCCTGACCCTCACGCTCGTCTCCCAGTTGCTCAACCTCATGGTCATCGGGTGGATCCTGAAAAGCTTTTCCGTCTTTCTGGCGATCGCGCTGGTGGTCATTTTCCAGCCCGAGCTGAGGCGGGTGCTGACCGAGCTGGGAAGCCACCGGTTTTTCACCTCGGTGTTTGAGGAGCGCGAGACGATCGAGGAAATCACCGACACCGTCTTCGAGCTGGCAAGCAAGGGATTCGGCGCGCTGATCGCCATCGAGCGCGAGCTCAGCCTCAAGGCCCTCTCCGACACGGGTGTCCTGATCGACAGCGAGTATTCGAAGGAACTGGTCCTCACAATTTTTCAGCCGAAGACGGTTTTGCATGACGGCGGGCTGATCATGCGCGGGGACCGGATTGTTTCCGCGGCATGCATTTTCCCGCTGACCCAGCGTGAGGACCTCGACCGGAATCTCGGCCTGCGCCACCGCGCGGGGCTTGGACTCAGCGAGGAGTCCGATGCCGTTGCGATCATTGTGTCTGAGGAGACCGGGCAGGTTTCGATTTGCCACAGCGGCCTGATCGAGCGCAATCTGAGCCTGGAAAAGTTCCGGCGTCGCCTGAGCCAGCTTCTTCTGCAAGAAAAGTATGAAAGAGATCATCCTCAACAACTGGAGAGCGAAGGTCGCGTGCCTGATCCTGGCCACGGCCCTGTGGTATCTCATCCGGCAGAACGTGGAGCGGGCAAGCACCCGGTTTGAGTTCCCACGCGACCGCGCAAACGAGACCGCCAGGCTCCTCCCGCCGACGGCCGACGGCCCGAAGACGGAGGAACCCCCGAAGCCGGCAGATTCTCCAAAACCCACTCCCACCCCGAAGCCCACCAGTTCCAAGAAAACCAAACCATGAGCGAGCATCAGCGTAAACTTTTCGGAACCGACGGCATACGCGGCGTGGCAAACATCGAGCCCGTCACCGCCGAGACCGCTCTCAAGCTCGGGCGCGCGGCCGCCCATGTTTTTTCCGAGCTCGGCGCGCCCGGCCACCCGGTTGGAGCCAAGCGGAAAGTGGTGCTTGGAAAAGACACCCGCCTCTCCGGCTACATGCTGGAAAACGCGATGGTCGCCGGGCTCACATCGCTCGGCGTGGATGTCCTCGTCATCGGCCCGCTCCCGACCCCGGGCGTGGCCTTCATTACCCGCTCACTGCGCGCCGACGCGGGGATCGTCCTCTCCGCATCGCACAATCCCTACGAGGACAACGGCATCAAATTTTTCCGGCACGACGGATACAAGCTCGACGACGAGATCGAGGCCCGGATCGAGGGGCTTGTCTTCAGCGGTGAGATCGAAAACATCCGGCCGACCGCGACAAAAATCGGCAAAGCGTTCCGCATCGACGATGCGCTCGGTCGCTACGTGGAATTTGCGAAGCAAAGTTTCCCGCGAGGCAGGACGCTCGAGTCGCTGCGGGTCGCGCTGGATTGCGCGAACGGGGCAGCCTACAAAACCTCGCCCTGCATCCTCCGCGAACTCGGTGCCGACGTGAGGGTCTTTCACAACCAGCCCAGCGGAACGAACATCAATGCGGATTGCGGGAGCACCCATCCCGGAGAGATCCAGCGCCTGGTGAAGGAAACGGGTGCCCATGTGGGCATCACCCACGATGGCGATGCCGACCGCGTCCTCCTCTGCGACGAGAACGGCGAGCTCGTGGACGGCGACGAGATCATGGCGATCGCGGCGGTGGATTTCCTCAAGCGCGGGTGCCTCGAAGGCAATACCCTGGTCGCCACGGTCATGAGCAATTTCGGACTGGATGAGACGCTTGCCGCCCACGGTGGCCGTGTCCTGCGCACCAAAGTCGGCGACCGCTATGTCATTGAAGCGATGCTCCGGGATGGACACAACGTCGGCGGCGAGCAGAGCGGCCACATGATCTTCCGCGACTTTGCCACCACTGGCGACGGAATCGTCAGCGCACTCCAGATCCTCCGGGTCATGGTCGATTCCGGAAAACCGCTCAGCGAGTTGAAAAAGGTTCTGAAAAAATATCCTCAGGCCCAGCGCAACCTGCGCGTTCGCGAAAAGCCTCCGGTTGATTCACTCAAGCACGTCCCCGAACTCCTCGCTGCCGCAGAATCCGCACTGGCTGGCAAGGGCCGCGTCCTCCTGCGCTACAGCGGCACCGAGCCGAAAATCCGACTGCTCATCGAGGGCCGCGAGCAGGACGTCATCGACGCCCACGCCGACAAAATCGCCGCCGTCATCCAAGACTCCATCGGGGCCTGACTTCCACGGGCCCCCGCCGTCGGGTTGCTGACTCCATTCCCGCGTATCTCACACCCCAGCTTAGGAAGCCGCGGGGTGTAGCGGCGGTCTGTGACCGTCGCTCGCTTTGCAACCATGCAGGCATCGACGCTCATAGAGCGTCGCTACATCGCGACCGTGAGATCTGCGGGCTATTCCCGAAAGGCTTCAGTTAACGGGATCAATGAACGCAGCGACCTGATCGAGGATGATGTCGGCGAAGCCGGGATCCGTGCCGATCGCGCTTCCGTAGTAGAGCCGGCGGCCGCGGAGTTGATGGGGGTTATGGCGAAAAACATCCGACTGGCTGGCTGCCTTACCGGGTTCCTGGGCAATGCCGAGGAGGACGGGGATATCCTGGTAGCTGTGCAATCCGTTGGAGATGAAGAACGGGACGACGACGACATTCGGCTGTGTAGTGAATGTGTGCCACTCCGCGATCAACGGCACCTCTTCCATGTAGGCAGATAGGACTTCGGCGTAAATCCCCGTTTCGGCGATCAGGCGGACCTGCTTCCTCGCAGCCTCCGCCGAGTTGTCGTCGCGGCCGGTGCCGTGGCCGACAATGACCAGGCTGGTTTCAGCGGGCGGAACATCCGGGGCCACGGCGCGGGCTTCCGCAATCAGCAGATCAGTCATCCGGGCGTGGTTTCCCGCCGGTTCGCAGTAGCGGATCACGCGGGCTCCCTGGCGCGTGAGCGGGCCATCCAGCGCCATTTCCCGGGGAATGACGGTCTTCGTGAAATACCCCTCGCTGATAAAGTTCGGCACCACGAAAACCTCCGGAGATTTCACCATTCCCAGCACGTCCCGGTAATACGGCTCTTCTTTCCAAAAGCAGCAGACCACCTCGGAAAAAATCCCGCGGCGACGGATCTCATCCGCGTGGGCCCGGGTCGGCGTGCTGGAATCCGGGTTCTGCGTCGAGCCGTGTCCGGCGATGACCAGTGCCGAGTTTTTCAGATCTGTCATTCGATAAGCTCCGCGCAGACCTTGGCCGCGTCGAAATATTTCTCTGCAAATGAACGGGCGGCCCGGCAGTGGTGAGGATAATTCGAAGCCATCGCAGCGAGCGCACCCGCGGCCTGCTCCGGGGTTTCAAATGCCATGACCCCGTCCCCTGCGGGCAGGTGATCGGTCCAGCCTGTGTCCTGGATGATGACCGGTTTCCCGGCCGCAAGATAGCAGGCGCTCCGGCAGCTGAACCATCCGCTCCGCGACCGGACATATCCGTTCTTGGCGATGCTCCACTCGCCCTTCGAGTTCGAGAGAAAATCGTGGTAACTGGCGTAATCCGGGATGTGGACATCCGGCTCGATGATCGTCCATCCCTTCTCTTCAAGCATTTCGGTCGGCCGGTTCTGTCCGACCCCCTGGCCCATCGCCAGAACAAATTTCTCGCTCGTGAGCGAGGGGAGATCGACGAAGCGCCCGAACTCGATGTCCTTCTGCCCGTAGGCCCGGCCCGCAAAGTCCTTGGGGGCATAGCTGGCCCAGTTCATCACGGTCGTCCAGGCATCCGCCGCGATATGGACCGCCCCGGCCGGCATCAGGGTTTTTTTCCACCAGTCGAGAGCGACGGGCTGGACGGTCGGCCGCCATTCCAGCCCGCAGGTTGGCACATGGCAGCCCGGGCTCCCGACATTGAGTCCGAACGAGTAGTGCCGCTCGTGAGCAGCGATGCGTTGTGCAAATTCTGAGGAGGGATCCGCCGAAAGGCTGATGTGCGTGAACATCGGATCGCCGTCGAGGAAGAGCTTGAGCGGGATGGCGGCTGTCGGCTCGCGAAGCCAGCAGGCGCCGGAAACATTCGCCAGAACATCCGCCGATGCCAGGATGCGCTCGGCCTCGATCTGATCGCTGACCCCGTGGTAGGTGCCATCCGCTCCGTTGCGATAGATCCACCGGTCACCAAGGTCGAACTCGCGCATGACGCGGGCGAGGTAGCCGGTGTTGTGCGAGCAGTCCGCGCTCGGCTCCTGCTTCACCGGGTCATAGGCCCACGTCGAGGTATCCTCCAGATACCAGACGTCGTGCCCGAGCGCCTGGAACCCGAGCACATACTGCATGTAATCCCAGGTGACCCCGCCAAAGGCGTATTGGCCGATCAAGCCGGTGACAATGATCCTCATCGTGGAAAATTTAGCAGGATGGAGCCGGGCAAACGAGGATTGATTTGCGGATGCCTGGCACTACGACTTCAGGTCGCGCTGCTCGAAAATCGCGAGGGCGAGCACGACGAGTGTGGCGTTGATGGCGAACAGCCATGCGTAGTCGCCGGCCATCTTTTCCCATGGGATGTGGTATTCGAAAACATGAACCCAAGTGGCCATGTGGGCGGTGAGGAACAGGGGTTTCAGCGACTCGAAGAACGGGACGTTCCTCAGGATCATGTCCATGAAAAGAAATGACAGGGTCCCGATCGTGGCAGCAGCCGGCTTCATGTCGAGGCACGAGAGGAAGAACCCGATCGACGGGATCGTGAGAAGGGAAAGAGACAGCAGAAAAACCCCGGCGAAGTAGCGGGCGAGGCCGGGCCCGAATTCGTGCAGCGCAAAGATACGCTCCATCGGCGCAAAGACGAACAACCCGCCGGCCCCGCTGTGGATGAACCCGACGATCAGTGCGGTGATGGCAACGAACCAGATCAGGACGAAAGAATAGACAAATACTGCGGCGAGCTTGATCGTGAGGATCCGCCGCCGGGAGACCGGTCGGCACAGCATCATCCTCATGGTCCCGTCCTCGACCTCCTTGCCCACCACGTCTCCGGCCACCAACGCCAGATACAGCGAGCCGAGGAGAAAAACCGACCAGAGGAGGACCAGGAAGGCGAGCGTGAGCCCGGAGAGATAACCTTCCGCAGGGTAGCCCGCGTCCTCGATCACGCGCGTGATCGAACGCCTGACGTGCTCGAGGTTCAGGAGCAGCAGGATCAGGATCTCGACGCCGAGGAATGCGGCGAATCCGATGTAGGTCCGCTTGCGTGCAAAGAGCTTCAGCAGCTCGCCGGAAAATTGTTGGGGAAACATCATCCGGTGGTCTCCAGATAAAAATCCTCAAGCGTGCGAGCCGCCTTGCGAAACTCCCTCACCCTCACCCCGGCCAGGACCAGGGTGCTGACCACTTCGGCGGGATCGAGATTGTCCGGCAGGATCAGGGTGCCGTCACTCTGGATCGCGATGCCGAGCGCAGCGAGTGCTCCCGGGCATTTTTCCGGATCCGGAGTCTCAAGAATCCAACGCGTCCGGCCGGACTCCGTATCCTGCCACCGCCCGCAAAATGCGAGGGTTCCTTGGTGCAGGATGGCGACACGGTCGCAGAGCTGCTCGACCTCGTGGAGAAGGTGCGAGGAAAGAATGACGGTCAACCCGTGGCGTGTTCTCAGGTCCCGGATCAGGGAACGCATCTCGTGGATGCCCGCCGGGTCGAGCCCCTCGGTCGGTTCGTCGAGAATGATCAACTCCGGATCCGGAAGCAGGGCCTGGGCAAGCGCGAGCCGCTGGCGCATCCCGTGGCTGTAGGTCCGCACGGGATCGTGGATGCGATCCTCCAGGCCGACAAGCCGGATCACCTCCTCCATGCGGGCCTGCGGAACCGGGCCGCTCAACGAAACAAAGAACCGCAGGTTTTTCCATCCGCTCAGGTAATCGTAGAATGCCGGAGTCTCGAAAATCGCTCCCACCCGGGCGAGGGCGGATGCACGTGCGGATGCCACATCGTGCCCGTTGATGTGAACGTGCCCGGAATCGGCATGGACATGCCCGAGCGCGATCCCGAATGTCGTGCTCTTGCCGGCTCCATTGTGGCCGAGGAGCCCGAAGATTTCGCCGCGCGCGACCTCGAAGGAAACGCCATCCACCGCAGGGCGCCCGCGGAATTTTTTGGAGATCGATTCGAATCGGATCATGGCCCGGTGAACAGCCTCAGCTCCCTGTCGGCATGGCCGTCGGCGAACAGGTGGTTGACCTTGTTCTCCGAATACCGGTGCCAGCCCTCCTTGTCGAGGAGGATGGGAATTTTTGAAAGGTCGGTGACGAGCGAGAGGAAATTCAGATTCGAGACCGGCTGGCCGCTGAGCACGCTGTTCCAGTAGTAGCTGGTGCCGGATTTTTTCGCCTGGTCCGGATCCGCCGGGCAGGCAAAAATCCTGCTGTTGTCTGTGTAGGCGGCCAGCGTGTTGTCGATTACGGGGATGTCCTCGCTAAGGCTCTTCCGGCCAGCTGCCAGGGGAGGCATCGTCATGTTGTTGTCGGCAAGGTATCCGTTGAGCCCAATCCCGATGCCCCGGAGATTGCCAAGGCATTTCGCCGAATCCGCCCGCGAAATTCCGAAACCCACCACGGGAACCACGAGGGCCGCCAGCACCGCCACAATCGCGATGACGACCAACAGTTCCACGATGGTAAATCCCCGCGGGCTCATCGCGCGGTTTTCTGAATGTTCCTCTGCAGCTCCTCAAGCACAGGCGCGAAGTCGAGTTTCACATCGGAGTTCGCCTCCTCGTAAAAGCTCGAAACCCCCTGCTCGAGGATCTTTTTGACTGCCTCCTCATCGATCCGCTCGGCAGTCTGCGGGCTGTTTTTCTGAATATCATCCACCACCTTCCTCACCAGACGCTGGCGTTTTTCAGGCGTCATCTTGTTGAGTGCCGACATCATCTGCCGGAACCCCTCGGGAAGGGTCAGGTCGAGAAACCGGCTCCTCTCAGCAGGGGTCAGCCCCTCGAAAAACGTCCGGAGGACAGCGCCCTCGCGCAGCTCCCGGCGCTGGTCGAAGTCCAGCCGGTTGAGCTGGGCAGCGGTTTTTTCCAGGATGGCCGCCCGTCCCTCCTCCTGCATTCCATCAAGCGGATGGGATTCGATGTAGGCCCTCAGCTTTTCCGGTGAAGGGCTCGCGGAACGGGAAAACAACAACACTGCCCCCGCCACACACCAGATGCCCGCAAGAATCAAAACCGTCCGCAGAGGAAACTTCACCCTCATGCTGTAGCACACTCCGCGCGCGGCGGCAAAGATCCGCTGGGCAATATTCGAGGATTCGGTGGAAGCCGCCCGGCTCCCGGAGGGTTGGTTGCCGCTTGTTTGCTCTAGCTCAAGGAATCGCAGGATTGCTCATTGACGCTCGGCGGAGGGGATTCTTTAATGGCGGCCCTTTCGAACAAAAACCACAACCAACATACTTATGATCAAAATCGGCATCAACGGATTCGGTCGCATCGGACGCATGGTCTTCCGCGCGGCGGTCAAGAACTTCGGCAAAGACATTCAGGTGGTCGGCATCAACGACCTTCTCGAGCCCCACTACCTGGCCTACATGCTCAAATACGATTCGGTCCATGGCCGGTTCGACGGCGAGGTTTCGGTCGATGGCAACAACCTGGTTGTCAACGGCAACAAGATCCGCCTCACCGCGGTCAAGGATCCTTCCACCCTCAAGTGGGATGAAGTCGGTGCCGAGGTTGTGGTGGAATCCACCGGCCTCTTTCTCGACAAGGTGACAGCCGAGGCCCACCTCAAGGCAGGCGCGAAGAAGGTCATCCTCTCCGCTCCTTCCAAGGACGAGACCCCGATGTTCGTCTACGGCGTGAACGACAAGAGCTACGCCGGCGAAGCCATCATCTCGAACGCGAGCTGCACCACGAACTGCCTCGCCCCTCTGGCCAAGGTCATCAACGACACATTCGGCATCAAGCGCGGGCTCATGACGACCGTGCACGCGGCGACCGCCACACAGAAGACGGTGGACGGCCCGAGCAACAAGGACTGGCGCGGCGGACGCGGCATCCTCGAAAACATCATCCCGTCCTCGACCGGCGCCGCCAAGGCAGTGGGCAAGGTGATCCCCGCTCTGAACAAAAAGCTCACCGGCATGGCATTCCGAGTTCCGACGTCCGACGTCTCGGTGGTCGACCTCACGGTCGAACTCGAGAAGCCGGCCAGCTACGAAGAAATCTGCAAAGCCATCAAGGCCGCCTCGGAAGGCCCGCTCAAGGGAGTCCTCGGCTACACCGACGAGAAGGTCGTCAGCACCGATTTCCGCGGCGAGACCCAGACTTCGGTGTTCGACGCCGAAGCCGGCATCGCACTGGATCCCACATTCGTCAAGCTCGTCTCCTGGTATGACAACGAATGGGGCTATTCGAACAAAGTGCTCGAGATGGTCCGCGTCATCTCCAAGTAAGCAAATTTGGAATTTGTAATGTGAAATGAGGAATGGATCCGAGGGGAACGTGTCGCTCGAAAAGAGCTATGCGTTTGCCCTCGGAGCCGTCCGCCTCGGAGGTTTTCTGCAAAGGCAGGAGCGCGAGTTTAACCTCTCACGCCAGCTTGTGCGTTCGGGAACAAGCGTTGGGGCCAACATCGAAGAGGCACAGGCTGCTCAGTCACGTCCGGATTTCCATACGAAAATCTGCAACGCTGCCAAGGAAGCGCGCGAGTCGCACTATTGGCTGAGACTCATTCGGGATAGTTTCCCGAACGCGAGCGAAGAGGCTTCCTCCCTTCTTGAATCCGCAGAGGAACTCGTCAAAATCCTCACCTCCATCACAAAAAAGACCAAAGCTCAGTAATTTCTAATTCCAAATTTCTAATTCCAAATTCTCTTATGAAAAAATCCATCAAAGACATCTCCCTTGCCGGAAAGCGCGTGCTCATGCGCGTGGACTTCAACGTGCCGCAGGACAAGGCGACCGGCGCGATCACTAACCCGCAGCGGATCGCTGCGGCGATCCCGACGATCCAATACGCGCTCGACCAGGGCGCGTCGGTCATCCTGATGAGCCACCTCGGACGCCCGGACGGCGCGCGTGTGGAAAAGTTCTCGCTGAAGCCGGTCGCCGACAAGCTGGCGGAAATTCTCGGCAAGCCGGTGAAGTTTCTCTCCGACTGCGTGGGACCGGATGTCGAAGCCGCGTGCTCGGCGATCAAGCCGGGCGAAGTCATCCTGCTCGAAAACCTCCGCTTTCATCTTGAGGAAGAGGGCAAGCGGAAAAACGAGGACGGCACCTCGACGAAGGCCGACCCGGCAAAGGTGGCGGAATTCCGCGCGGGCCTGACCAAGCTGGGGGATGTGTTTGTCAGCGACGCATTCGGGACCGCTCACCGCGCGCATTCGTCGGTCGTCGGCGTCGCGCTTCCGGACAAGGTCGCGGGATTCCTGATGCAGAAGGAACTCGACGCGTTCGCGGCGGTCCTCGACCACCCGAAGCGCCCGCTCCTCGCGATCCTTGGCGGGGCGAAGGTCGCCGACAAGATCCCGCTCATCAGCAACCTGCTCGACAAGGCGGATGAAATCATCATCGGCGGTGGAATGGCCTACACGTTCAAGAATACCCTCAGCAACATGCCGATCGGAAACAGCCTCTTCGATCCCGAGGGCGCCAAGATCGTTGTCGAACTCATGACCAAGGCGAAAGAAAAGGGTGTCCAAATCCACCTGCCGGTGGATTTCATCTGCGCCGACAAATTCGCGCCGGATGCGGAGATCCGCGAATCCGACGACATCGCCGGAATTCCGGACGGCTGGATGGGGCTCGATGTCGGCCCGAAGAGCCGGGAAATTTTTGCGGAGGTCATCGGACGCGCAAAAACAATCATCTGGAATGGACCGGCGGGGGTCTTCGAGTTCGACCGGTTTGCCGAAGGCACTAAGAGCATGGCCGATGCCATCGCGAAAGCGACTGCCGGCGGTGCGATCAGTGTCGTGGGCGGAGGCGACACCGCCACCGCTGCCAAGAAGTTCAAGGTGGCCGACAAGGTGAGCCATTGCTCGACCGGAGGCGGGGCCTCGCTCGAACTTCTCGAAGGCAAATCGCTCCCCGGGGTCGCCGCGCTCGACGAGAAGTAGCCCGCTTCCACGGCCCACCGCCGGATGTGGTCGAAAAATCCTGCGCTTGCAAGGGCGCAGGGCATTTCCTTTACTACCCGACCCATGCCTCCGGAATCCTCCCATTCGCGAAAAAACCCATTCTTGGGAACCATTGGTGTCAACCGCCGGTTGACCGGGGAGGGCTCAAACAAGGAGACGCGGCATTTTGAAATTTCGCTGGCGGGATCCGGATTGCGTTACGAGGTAGGTGATTCGCTGGGCGTTTTTCCATCGAACGATCCTGCGCTGGTTGAGTTGCTTCTGGCGCGTTTGGGGTTTTCGGGAGAGGAGGAGTGCACCACCGATTCCGAAGGGCCTTCCTGCCTGATGAGGGAAGCCCTGACCCGGAACTTCACGATCACCAGCCCATCCAGGCAGCTCCTCCAGGCCGTCGCGGAAAAAGACAGTTCGGCCTCCTTCCTGAAGCCCATCCTGGATCCGGCATCCAGGCCGCACCTCGAAAAATTCCTCAGGGGCCGCGATATCCTCGATGTGCTCGAGGAATTTCCAGCTGTGAAATTTTCCCCGGAGGAATTTGCAGGGGTCCTGCGCAAGCTGCAGCCCCGGCTCTACTCGATCGCCTCCTCGCAAAGGACAGTTGGCGAATCGGTGGATCTCACGGTCGCGGTCGTTCGATATTCGGTCGGTCACAGCCCGCGGCCGCGCGGAGGGGTTTGCTCGACATTCCTTGCGGAGAGATCGGGCGCAGGTGTTCCGGTCTTTGTGCACAGCGCGAAACATTTCCGGATGCTGGAGAATCCGGAGACTCCGCTCATCATGGTCGGCCCCGGAACCGGGGTGGCCCCGTTCCGCGCGTTCCTTCAAGAGCGCAAGGCGGCCGGAGCCACGGGATTTTCGTGGCTGATCTTCGGCGAGCAGCACGCGGCGACCGACTTTTTGTATCGTGAGGAATTCGAAGCCGCGCGGGCCGATGGAACCCTGACCAAATTGACCACAGCCTTCTCGCGCGATCAGGAGCACAAGGTTTATGTCCAGCACCGGATGGAGGAGGAAGGAGCGGAGCTATTCGCACAACTGGAGAATGGCGCCTGCTTTTATGTCTGCGGCGATGCCGGGCACATGGCCCGCGACGTGGATGCCGCACTCCACCGCGTGATCGAGGTCCACGGCAGCATGACGCCCGAGCGGGCGAATGAATATGTGGACGCGCTCAAGAAGGACAAGCGCTACCGGAAGGACGTTTACTGATGTCCGGAACCTCCGCGCGCCCCAACCAGCCTGCGCCCGCCACAAAATATTCCGTTCAGCTCTGGAATCCCTTGCTTTTCTCCCGCCATCCGGAGACGAAGAACGCATGAAAAGCCCGCTTCAACACGTCCATTTCCTTGGCATCTGCGGCACGGCGATGGGATCGGTTGCCGCAGCGATGCAGGACCGTGGATTCCGGGTGACCGGACAGGACGACAAAGTTTACCCGCCGATGTCCACGTTTCTGGAATCGAAAGGGGTCGTGATCACCCCGGGCTTCAGTCCGGATGACATCCCCTCTGCGGACGTCATCGTTGTCGGGAATGCCATGGCGCGAGGGAATCCGGCCGTCGAGGCGGTTCTCAACCGAAAGCTCTACTACCTCTCGCTCCCGGAGGCGCTGAAGCAGTTTTTCCTGCGCGGACGCCACAACCTTGTGGTCACCGGCACCCATGGGAAGACGACCACGACCTCGCTACTCGCATGGATCTTCGAACATACGGGCCTGGCCCCCGGCTATCTGATCGGCGGGATCCCGGCGAACCTCGGCCAGGGTGCGTGCCTGCGGGAATCGAAGCACTTCATCATCGAGGGCGACGAATACGACACGGCATTTTTCGACAAGCGGTCGAAGTTCGTCCACTACCTCCCGGAACTCGTGATCGTCAACAACATCGAGTTCGACCATGCGGACATCTACCATAACCTCGACGAGATCAAGACGAGCTTCCGCAGGTTGCTCAACATCGTCCCCTCCGAGGGCATGGTCCTCCTGAATGGCGATGATCCCAATTGCCTCGATGTCGCGAAGACGTGTCCGGCTCCGGTCATCGAGGTTGGATTTTCCCCCAACGCGGGAAACCGGATCCGGAATGTGGCCCACGGGACCGACGGATCGTCGTTCGAGCTCTTCGGCGAGAAATTCGAAATCCCGATGTCGGGGGATTTCAACATTCGCAATGCCGCGATGGCCGCATCGGCCGCACATTACTACGGGATTTCCCCGTCGCAGATCCGCGAGGCCCTCGCCTTGTTCCAGGGCATCAAGCGCCGTCAGGAGGTGCGCGGGATTGTGCACGGGATTACGATCATCGACGACTTCGGCCACCACCCGACGGCGATCCGCGAAACCATGTCCGGCCTTCGCGCGAAATTCGGTATGGCCCGGATCTGGGCGGTCTTCGAGCCGCGCTCGAACACGACCCGCCGCGCGGTTTTTCAGAATGATCTTCCGGCGGCCTTTGCAGATGCGGACGGCGTCTTCATCGCGAAAGTCGCCCGCCTCGATCAGCTCCCGGAGAACGAACGGCTCAACCCCGAAAGGGTGGTTGCCGACATCGCGGCCACCGGCAAGCCCGCCTTTTACGAACCGACCGCCGATGACATTGTCGAGCGCCTCAAGCCGCTCGCGCAATCCGGCGACGTGGTCGCCGTCTTCTCAAACGGCGGGTTCGACAGCATCCATCAGAAGCTCCTCGAGCGGCTCTGAGCCGGTCGGACGGCATCAGACATCCATGCTTGGTAGGGGCACATCGCCGAGGTGCCCGACTTTGAATCCTTCTTTCGACGGACGCCTCGGCGAGGCATCCCTACCATTATAGGATCAGGCGGCCGGCTGGACGCTGGTGGAACGCCGCGCCGGGAGCGCTGAAAGGATTTTATCGGCCGCGGCAGCGGCCGTGACGCCATGCTTTTCGCGGAGGATCGGAACGGTCCCATGCTCGACAAACTGATCCGGCCATCCCACGCGCACGACCGGCGTCATGATGCGCTGCGAGGCGAGGTGTTCCATGACGGATGCCCCGAAGCCGCCGGTGAGCACATGGTCCTCCATCGTGCAAACCACTTCGCATCCGCGGGCAAAAAATTCGATGGTCGTCGTATCGAGCGGCTTGATCCAGCGGGCGTTGATGACGGCTGTGGATACCCCCTGCGCTTCCAGCGTCGCGGCAGCCTCATGCGCCAGCTCGCACATGTTCCCGAGGGCGATGATCGCGGCGCGGGACCCGTGCCGGAGCACCTCGGATTTTCCGATTTCAAGAATCTGAGGGTTCTTCTTCGGAACCGCTCCGGTCCCGGCCCCGCGCGGATAGCGGATCGCGATCGGCCCCTCATGGTAATTCACCATCGTCCAAAGCATGTCGGCAAATTCCTCCTCGTCCTTCGGCTGCATGTGAACCAGGCCGGGCACCGGGCGGAGGAATGCGATGTCGAAGAGCCCGTGGTGGGTCGGGCCGTCGTCGCCGGAAAGCCCGGCGCGGTCCATGCAGAGGGCGACGTTCAGATTCTGCAGCGCCATGTCGTGGATGATCATGTCATAGGCCCGCTGCATGAATGTGCTGTAGATCGCGAGGAACGGCTTCATCCCCTGCACCGCGAGCCCGCAGGCAAAGAGCGCGGCATGTTCCTCGGCGATGCCGACATCAAAAAACCTCTCCGGATGGCGCTTCGCAAAACCCACAAGCCCGGTGCCGGTCGGCATCGCAGCGGTGATGGCCACGATCTTGTTGTTGTGGTCGGCGAAGTTTGACAGCGTCGAACCGAGAAGCTCGGAATACGTCGGCGTCGGCGAGGCGACGGTTTCCCCGGTGTCGAGATGGAACTTCCCGAGTCCATGGAACTTGTCCGGCCGTTCCAGCGCCGGGGCATAGCCCTTTCCCTTCTGCGTGAGGATATGGAGAATGACCGGCTCGTTCTGCGTCTTGAGGAATTCGAAGGTTTCGGTGAGGAGCCCGACATCGTGGCCGTCGATCGGCCCGTAATACCGGATGCCGAGGTCCTCAAAAATCACGCTGGGCGCGAGAAGGTTCTTGAGCCCGACCTCCGCCTTGTGGGCAAGCTTGCGGGCCTGCTTTCCGGCGATCCACTCGACGAATTTCCCGGCCTTTTCGTGGAGGTGGGCGTAGCCTGGATTCGTGACGATCCGGTTGAGATACTCCGCGACCGCCCCGACATTTTTTGCGATCGACCACTCGTTGTCGTTGAGGACGATGATCAGACGCTTTGTGGTGGAAGCCACGTTGTTCAACGCCTCAAAGCTCACCCCGCAGGTGAATGCGGCATCCCCGGCGACGCAGACCACGTGCTCGTCCCCGTCTAGCATGTCGCGGGCCGCTGCCATGCCCAGCGCGGCGGATAGCGCCGTGCCCGCATGCCCGGCACCGTAGCTGTCGTGCTCGCTCTCGGTCCGCAGCAAAAACCCGTTGAGCCCTTCGTATTGCCGGATCGTGGAAAACCGCTCGCGGCGCCCGGTGAGCAGCTTGTGAACATACCCCTGATGGCTCACATCGAACACGAACTTGTCCTTGGGCGTGTTGAACACCCGGTGGAGCGCGATCGTGAGCTCCACGACGCCGAGGTTCGGACCGAGATGTCCACCGGTCGTGGACAAAACACGGATCAATTCCTCACGAACCTCCTCCGCAAGCTTCGGCAGGGCCTCCTGCGGCAACGCCTTGACATCGGCAGGCGAAGCAATCCGCGCAAGCAATGAGGGAGATTTCGCCATCACGCCTCCGGATCTGCAAAATCTGTGAGCCCGACGGCTCCGCGCGCATCGCGCGTGATGATCTGGATCCGCTTCTCGGCCGCATCCAGCTTCTCCTGGCAAAACTTCACCAGCCCGACCCCCTCCTCGTAGCGGACAATCAATGTCTCCAGTGGAAGATTCCCCTCCTCCATCTCTGACACAATCTCGGAGACCCGCTGCATCGCCGTCTCCAAGGTCGGCTTTTCAGTTTTTTGCGCCATGCTTAGCTGGCAATTATCATTCCATTTCCCGCCAGATGGCAATAGCGAACACAACCTGTCACGCCCCGGGTGTGATCCCATGCGGGTGGTTTGCAACTATGGCATGGGAGGGAGGGACGTCCCCGGCCCGCCGCGCCTTGCTTCCTTAGGGCAGCCCGGAAGTCTGCCCCTGCCTTCCACGGAAAACATCACCCCTTTTCGACCCCCCATTTCGCATGCCCCGACCGGATCACAACTTGCCGCGGCAGCCGGGGACGTATATACATTAATCATGCAATTGACATACAATATTCGGGAAGCGCAGGCCCAGCTGTCGAAGCTCTGCAGAGGCGGGCGGAAATTCGTGATCGCGAACCGCGACAAGCCGGTATTTGTCGCGCTTCCCGTCGCGGACTTCGAGGCCTTGCTGGAGACGATGGATGTTCTTGCCGACCCCCATGCCATGAAAGCACTCAAGCAATCTCAGGCCGGCTCGACAAAGTATGCGACCTTGAATCTCGAGGATGAAGATTTCGGCCTCTGAGCAAGTACAAACCTGGCTTGCCGGTCTTCCACCGGAGACCAAGCACCGGGTCCGCCTCGCCCTGCGGGGACTGGCCCGCGGCCGCGGCGATATCAAGGGCCTGCTCGGTCCGCTCACCGGCTTCAACCGGCTTCGGATCGGTGGGCTTCGGATCATTTACCGGCAGACCCAACCTCGGGAAATCCGGCTTGAATACGCAAACAACCGCGATGTCATTTATGAACTCTACCGGGAAATTCTTGCGTCAAAAGTTTCCCGCTGATCCCAAGCCGGACACGTCCGGTTCTTTCGGGAAAACGGAGTTCCCGTCTAATGGGGCAGCCCTTGCTCTTTGACATGATGGAATCGTCCGGCCTGTTGCTATCGCGATGGATCAGGTCTTCTGCCTTCGCTCGCGGATGACTTCCAGTTCGAGGACGGCGTGGAGGTCTTTGGGTCGGCCCATCGCACGCTTGGCAAGAATGAGCGCGTCCAGGGTGAGGATGCGGATGGCGGTTCCGTCGATCACGACCGGCTCGCTGTTCTTCAAGCACTCGTCGAACGAACCGATTCCCTTGATTTCGCCGAGGAGGTCGATCTGACCGAGGTCCGTCGCAAGATAAAGGTTCTTCAGGGTGCCGCTCTCCGCCTGTTTGCGGGTGAAAGGCAGTCGGGCAGGGGTCATCCGATGGACGGGGTGGAGTTGCTCCAATGCCTGCCATGCCCGGGAGAGGTTTTCCGGCGACATGTCGCAGGCCACGTCCACGTCGCGGGTCAAAAGCGAGCTTCCCGACGCAGCGACGCCGAAGCCTCCCACGATGACAAACCGGCAATCGCTTTTGCCGAGTTGAACAACAAGGTTTTTGAGGTTTTCCATTTCAGTCGCGGGCTTCCTGCAGCGAAGTGACAAGATCGAGGGCCGATTGGTTTTGATCGATCCTCTGCTCGGGAGTCAGCCGCAGGTTTTCCTCGATGAGCGACAGGTCGATCCCGAAATCAGCCGCCCGCTCGGAAGCCGTTCTTCCATCATCGGTCCGCCAGAACGGCGCGAGAATCTCTGCGATGGAATCGGAGTTCATGGTTTTCAGGCGAACGAAAATTCGCCGGATTACTAGTATGGGTTTCCCTTGGGATAAACTCAAGTGCGCTCAGACAAAAACCGATTCTGACGCCATGGCAGGCAGAAGGCCACATTCGATGAGCAGGCAGCGGAATTTCCCGATGGCGAGCTTTTCGGGTTCGCCGATAATATAGCGGATCGAGCGGGTGAGGTAATCGAGGGCGGCGGCGGGATCGGGCTCGAGGGCGGCGATTTCCGGCCGTGCGGCGAGGCCGGCTTGCGCGGCGGAGCGGAGGAGGCCGGCTGTTTCGGGCGGGGCATTTTCCGAGAGCGTCCAAGCCGCGAAGACGAATGGCAGCCCGGTCCATTTCGTCCACTCCCGGCCGAGGTCGCAGATGTTCCAGGATGCGTCCGCGCCACGCTGGAACTCCATCGCGGCATCTCCGATAAGGAGCCTCGCGGCGTGCTGATCCGCGGAGCTTTCCACCAGGCAGGGCGCAAGAATCAGGCGCTTTGCAAGGAGCACACGCAGCAGGTTCACTGACGTGCGGGAGGCCGGATCGAGGACGATCTCCTCCACCTCCGCAAGCGGCTGACGGTGGGCGACGATGACGCTGTGAACCGGGCCGAGCGAGCAGATCCCGAAACCGTCAACAATCCGGGTGCCCGGCAAACGGAGCGATTCGTAAACCGGAATCAGCGCCGCGTCATACCGGCCATCGGCAAAGCGGTCCGCAAGGAGCGAGGGGGCTTCCAGTTCGGCCTGGAGCCCGTGGAGCAGAGGTCGTGCGTTCAAGTAGGGAACGCAACCGAGACGGAGCGCTCTCACGCGGCGGGTTCCATCCGCCGGTAGAAGCTGTCGCGCTGCGCCGGAACGCGGCCGGCTTCGCGGATCGCCTGCACAAGGTTTTCTGACGTCTGCTGCTGCGGGGTCAGTGCACCTGCCATGTGGAAGATTTTTTCCTCGAAGATCGTGCCGTGGAGGTCGTCCACGCCGAAGGCGAGCGAGATCTGCGCGAGCGGGAGCCCGAGGCTGACCCAGTAGCCGGTGATGTGGTCGAAGTTGTCGAGGTAGATCCGGCTGATCGCAAGATTGCGCAGCTCTTCGTGCGCGGTCGCGTGCGGGATCCCCTGGAGGACCGGACGGGCACCTTCCGGCTCAAAGGCAAACGGAATAAACCCGGTGAACCCGCGGGTTTCATCCTGGAGCTCGCGCAGCCGGCGCAGGTGGTCCACCCGATGGGCGGCGGATTCAATGTGTCCGTAGAGCATCGTTGCCGTGCTGCGTCCACCGAGTTGGTGCCATGTCCGGTGAACCTCCGCCCATTCTTCGGCGGTTTCCTTTCCCCTGCAGATTTTGTCACGGATTTCCGGATCGAAGATTTCGGCTCCTCCGCCGGTGATCGCCCCCAGCCCGTTCTCGCGGAGCAAAACCAGCGTCTCACGGACCGGCATTTTGAAAATCCGGCCGGCAAGGTGGCGGATCTCGACGGCGGTGAAGGCCTTGATAACCAGCTGAGGATCCAGTGATTTCAACTCGCGAAGGAGATCCAGATACCACTGTCCCGGCAGAGTCGGATGCAGCCCCCCCACCATGTGAATCTCGGTGATCCCGAGCTTCAGCGCATCCCGGACAGTCGCCACGATTTCGGCGGCGGTCAGTTCAAAAGCATGTTCCTCGCGCTTCTTTGCTCCGAAGGCGCAAAACTGGCAGGAGAGCAGGCAGACATTCGAGTAGTTGATGTAGCGGTTGTGAATGTGGGTGGCGACGTTTCCGTTGATCCGCTCGCGGACGATGTTCGCCATCGCGCCGATGCCATTGAGGTCGCGGTTCGCATAAAGCTCCAGCGCGTCGGCATCCGAAATCCGCCCACCCGCGATCACTTTTTCAGCGATCGGGCGCAGGTCAGGGTCGAGAAGGCGAAGATTCATCGTGGATTGCATCCCAGATTACGACCCGTTTGCGCAAGACGGATTCCTTCCAATCGGCGAAAACCCGAAACGGTGCCGGAAAATCCTTTTAGTCGCAGATAGATGCAGATTTTCACAGATTATTGACGGAAAGGGAGTGCTCACATGTTGAGAATGATTCCTCACCTCACCCCGAAGGCGTGTGCATCCCGGATACTGTTTCTGCGGTGTGATTCTCAATCTGTGTAAATCTTGTTAATCTGCCGCTAAACCTTCTGCGGCGTGGGGCCGCCCTTGTCGAACCAGTCGAGGAATTTTTCCAGTGCGGCTTCCGAGCTGAGGATGGGAAAGCCACCCGCCTCTCCCACCTCCCTCGCGTCCTCCGCCTCGAAGATCCTTGCAACGACAGGCACATTTCCTGCGAAGCGCACGATTTTCACCACATCGGCCGGGCGCGGGAGGGTCGCCACGATCAGGCGGGCTTCCTTCACGCCTGCCCGGCGCAGGAGCCGGGGGTCGCATCCGTCGCCACGCAGGCAGGCGATCCGGTTGCGCTCGCACCCCGCGATCACGCTGGCGTCATCATCAATCACCAGCACCTGGTGGCCGGCGTCCTTGAGTTCCTTGACCACCCACATGCCTGCGCTGCCGAAGCCGATGACCACGGCGTGGTTTTGAAATCCGAAAAACCCATCACTCGCCTGCCGGCCGGGATGCCAGTGGAGAAGTTTCCATGTGACCCGGTCAGTTGCGAGGAACGGCGTGAGGATCATGGTCAGCGCGCAGGTCAGCGCGATCACGGAATAGCTCTCGATGCCGAGATGGCCCCCGGTCACGCCGACCAGCCCGAGGACGAGGGAAAGCTCGCTGGTTTGCGCCAGGAGCAGTCCGCTCTCGATGGCGCTGCGGGAGGAAAGCCCCTGCCACTCCGCGAGCAGGGTCACGACCGGCGGGGTGATCAGGAGCACCAGCAGGGCAAACCCGAGCGCCTGCAGGACAATCCACGGCGAGGTGAAGACGGCAAGCGAACCAAGCGTCGCGAAAAAAACCGCTTGGAAGAATTCCGCAAGCGAGCCGAGCAATCCCCTGACCAGCCCGTTGACAGGGGCGACGGACAAAACAAATCCCGCGAGAAACGCACCCGCAATGAGCGGGATCCCGAGCGCGTGCGCAGCCGCGAGAAACGTGAACAGCAGGGCCAGCGAGATCATGAGAAGAGTCTCCTCATCGGGCCGCAGCGTGGATTCGATCCATGGAAAAACCCGGAAGTGAAGAACCGCCGCCACCGCCGCAAGAGCGACCACACTTCCCGAAGCCTGCACCATCGCCATGGGGCCTGCCCCCAACCTCCCCAGCACCACCATCACCAGGATCAGCATCATGTCCTGAACGAGGAGCACGCCGGTAACCAGCCGCCCGAAAGGCTCGAACATCTGCTGCCGGGTCTTGAGCTGTTTTACAACGATGAGCGTCGAACTCGCCGCGGTCGCGAATGCCATGTAGAGGGCGGGGACCGTCCCGTAGCCCAGCCACCTCGCCGCGGCAAACGCGGCGAGTCCGATGATGGCAAACTGGCCGATGGCCACCCACAATACGGGCCGCGCCTGTCGGAAAAATCTCCGCGGATTCAGCTCGATGCCAGCCGCAAAAACAAGAAACGCCAGCCCGAATTCCAGAATGAACTCCGTTGTGACCCCTGCCGGCTTGAGTCCGGTGAGGGAAACCGCAAAGCCGAGCACAAGGAGAAGAGGGATGACGGGCAGCCGGAACCGCTGGGAGAGCCCGTATCCCACAGCCGCGGTCGCCAGAAGCACAGCCAATCCGTTCATTGAGGATTCCCTCCGAGAAGGCCCTGCTCGCGCAGAAGGGCGGACTGGTATTTGATCACATCCACCTTCGGGAGCATGAAATAGGCGACGTCATGGGCAAGCAGGTTTTCCATGACTGAAAGATCCACGGCGTGGATGCTGCACGGGATGCCGGCCTCCTTGCATCGGTAGGCGATCAAGTCATTCGTGTCCTCGATCCGGAGCGCGCTCACGACGAGTTTCGCATGCGCCAGACCCTGCTCTTCCAGCACGGCGCGGTATTCGATGTTCGCGTGCAGCGTCCGGCACGGCAGGCCGCGGAGTTTTCGCGGATCGGTGTCGATGGCAAGAACGACCTCCCCGCGGCGGTGGAGTGCTTCCGCGATCCGGCGGCCAAGCGTATTCATGCCAATGACGATCACGTGGTTCTTGAGGGAGGTGGCTTCCGGTTCGTCCTCCTTTTGCGAGGCCCTCAAAATGCGCAGCAATCCCATCCGCCGGCAGAACACGTAGAGCTGCTCGCAGTAGAGGAGCATGTAGGACGAAACCGCGATCGTCAGTATGCCGACGAGGGCGGTAATGGTCGCGGCCCTCCCGCCAACCAGTCCGGCAGCGGCCCCCATGGCGACGAACAAAAACGAAAACTCGCCGATCTGGGCGACCGCGACGCCGGTTTTGAACGATGTCCTTTCGCAGAAGCCGAAGCGCGCAACGGCCATCATCGAAATCCCCGCTTTTCCCACGAGGACGAACAACGCCAGAACGGCAGCAGGCAGCCACGCATTGCCGATTTCTCCCGGAGCCATCTTCACGCCGAGTGAGACGAAGAACACCGCGACGAAGAGGCTCATGAGCGGCTTGATCCGGTGTTGCAGGTCGTGCGTGTAGGGCATTTGCGCCAGGCCCAGCCCTGCCAGAAAGGCGCCCAGCTCGATGGAGAGATGAAAAACGTGGGCCGCCGCCACCACGAGAAAACACCATCCGAGGCTCCAGATAAACAGCGTTGCCGGTGAGGATGACGCCCAGGCGAACGGCCGCGGCAGAACATACCGCGCGACCACCATTCCCCCGCCCAGAAGGACCACCATTCCCCCGACAGCGACGAGAAGGCCGCGCCACTCCATCCCCTGCCCCTTGGAAAACCCCGCAAGGAGCGTCAGCACGACGATGACCACAAGATCCTGCACGAGCGAAAACCCCACGGTTATCCGGCCGTAAAGCGAGTCCAGCTCATCCTTGTCGGAAAGCACTTTCACGAGAACAACCGTGCTGCTGATCGCCAGAGCGAACGCGAGACAGAGCGACTCGACGGCCCCGAAGCCCAGCAGGCGGCAGATCAGATATCCGCCGGCCACCGTGAAAACCACCTGCCCGAGACCGGCCACCACAGCCACCTTTCCGACCTCCCGGATCCTGTCGATGCTCAGCTCCAGCCCGACAAGAAAAAGCAGCAGCACAATGCCCATCCCGGAAATTTCCTCGATCGCGGGCGATACCTGGATCAGGCCGGTCACAGGTCCCATGAGCAGCCCCGCCATGAGATAGGCGACGATCGAAGGGAGCCGGATCATGCGCGCCAGAACCCCGAGGCACGCCGCCCCGAAGATCATCAGCCCCAGATTTTGGATGAGCCCGGATTCCAGCATGAATGGATTCTATCAGGAATCCCTCATCCGGTCGCTACTTGATCACCGCAGATTTTTCTGCCCCTGCAACAATGGCCGTGGAGAAGATCTACTTGGGAGCGACCCCCGCAACCGCTCCCGCGAGCGCCACCACAAGAAAGGCCGTTCCGAAAATGACGCCGCAAAAAAGAACGAATACGAGCCCGATCGCGGCGATCGGCCTCCAGAGGTCGGTTCGGTGCGTCACCTTCAGCGCAATAGCCGCATAAAAAATCCAGGCGATCGTGGATATCCACCCGCCGCAGAGCGGGATCATCTGGATCACCGAAGTCGCACCTCCGGCATAGCAGAGCGCCCTGAGCGTGGCCTCAAACGGCTTTTTTGCTCCTCCCACCAGTGTCAGCGCGCCGTGCAGGAGCCCGGAAGAAACAAAGATCCCGACCAGGAGAATCAGCGGCATCAGGACAATCGCGGACAAAAAGATCCACGGCAGCAATTTTTCCGGAATGGCGGGCCCTCCCTCCTGAACAAACATGGCCGGGTTGACCAGCGCGGCCGCCAGCTGGACCAGGATCGCAACCGTGCTCGTCAGCCAGGAAACAAGGAGGTAAAAACGCAGGGGTCTGCCGAAGCCGCCGGTCACGGGCATCGCCTGGAACGTCTCCGATGGCGTGCCGAGGATTTCCTTCACCGACTCCACCGTGGAGGAGAAAAACCCCGGGGGTTCCGGCTTTTCCCAGGTCGGGAGGATTGCTTGCTCTTCCGCGGGCGGCGCCGGAACGACCGCCTGGTCCGGGACGGACGCCAGATCCGCAAAAGTCGAAAGCGGCTGCCAGGAATCCATCCCCTGCCTCCAGGCCAGATCGTCGGCGAGGAATCTCCCGCTCTGAAGCCCCTCGGCCACCTCCTGTTCGGTAAATTGTCCGAGCGACTGACGGTTGCGGTTGATGTGAATCACAACCCCGTGCCTACACGATGCCGCCAAGCTTGGGCAATCGGATTTCTTCAATCGTCAGGATTGACACGTTTGGCGAAGTTGCTACTTTCTCCCTCCCGCCAAATACACAACGCCATGGCCCACACCGAAATCATTCTTACCACCAATATCCCGTCGCTCGGCGCGGAAGCCGATATTGTCAAAGTCCGCCGCGGATATGCCCGCAACTTTCTTCTGCCCCATGGCAAGGCGCTCGAAGTGACGAAGAGCTCGCTGCGCCAGATCAACCACCTGAAGGCGAAGCGCGCGGAGCGCGAGGCCCGTGAAGTCACGGCCGCCGAGGAGGTCGCCACCAAGATCAACAAGCTCAAGCTCGTTTTCACACTCGAGACCGGCGAGACCGGCAAGGCGTTCGGCTCGGTGACCGCCAAGGACATCCACGACCGGATCGTTGCCGACCTCAAGCTCGAAGACCTTCCCAAGCATGCCGTCTCCCTCGACAAGGCGATCAAGGAGACCGGCGACCATGAGGTGAGCGTCAAGCTCCACCCGGATGTCACGGCGACCCTCCACCTCAAAGTGGCGGCTCCCGTCGTTGAGAAAAGGGCTGAGGAAGAGGAACCGTCGGATTCCGACCGGAAGCCGCGCCGTCGCACCACCACGAAGGCCTGATGCCCTCCGATTCTCCGGCTCGCGCTGAGGAGAATCCCGCTGCAACCAACGGGACCGGCTCGACCAAGGGCCGGGGCCGGAAGGGTAGTTATCCCCAAAAACCGGCGAGTTATTTGCCGGATATTCACCGGACGCTGCCCCAGAGCCTCGATGCGGAAAAGGGTCTGCTCGGGTCCATCCTCCTGTCGGGCAACGTGCTCGACGACACGATCGCGCAGATCACGGGCGACCATTTCCACCTTCCCTCCCACCAGAAAATCTTCGAACTCCTGGTCGAGATGCGGAACGCGGGGCGTCCGATCGACCTGATCTCTGTCACCCAGCTTCTGGAGGACAGAAAGCAGTTGGACGAGGTGGGCGGGGCCTCGGTCGTCACCGACCTGCTGACCTTTGTTCCGACGGCAGCAAACGCCGACTACTACCGCGAGATCCTCCGCGAGAAGTATCTGTTGAGAAAAGTGATCACAGTCTGTACGGAATACGCGGCCCGTTCCTACGAAGAGCAGGGCGACGTCAAGACCCTGCTCGACGAGGTGGAGGCGAATGTCCTCAACATCGGCGACGAGCGGTTCAAATCCGCCATGCCGACGATGAAGGAGATGGTCAATGAGGCGATCACCAGCATCGAGCAACTTGTCAAAAACAAGGGCGGCATCACCGGGCTCTCAACCGGGTTCCGCGCTCTGGACAACATGACGAGCGGGCTGCACGCGGGAGAAATGTTCGTCATCGCCGCCCGTCCCTCAATGGGCAAAACCGCGCTCGCGATGAACATCGCCGAGCATGTGGCGCTCGATGCCGACAAGCCGGTCGCCGTCTTCAGCCTGGAAATGAGCTCCCAGCAGCTCGTCCAGCGGCTGCTCTGCTCCCGCGCCCGCGTGGATTCGAAAAAGCTCCGCGACGGATTCATCGGGAAGCAGGAATTGGGCAGCATCGGCTCAGCGGCAGGCCTGCTCTCCAAAGCGAAGATCTTCGTGGACGACACGCCCGGGCTCAGCATTCTTGAACTGCGCGCGAAGGCGCGGCGGTTGAAAAACCGCGAGGGCATCGAGCTCGTCGTCATCGACTACCTCCAGCTCCTCCGCTCCCCGTCGCGCCGGGCGCAGGACAACCGGCAGATCGAAATCATGGAAATTTCCTCCGGGGTGAAAGCGCTCGCCAAGGAGCTGAAAATCCCGGTCATCGTCCTAGCTCAGCTGAACCGGAATCCCGAATCCCGCACCGGCGACAGCAAGGGACGCCCGCGCTTGAGCGACCTGCGCGAGTCCGGAAGCATCGAGCAGGACGCCGACGTCGTCGGGCTCCTCGTGCGCGAAAAGTATTACGCCGAAGACGAGGAGGCCCGCAAGGAAGCCGAAGGCAAGGCGACGCTCATCATCGCCAAGCAGCGCAACGGCCCGACCGGCGATGTCGCGCTAACATTCCTCGAGGATTACACCCGGTTCGAAGAGCGCGCCGAGGAACGCCGCGAGGATTAGCAACTTCGTTAGTATGCGCGTGGTAGGGGCGGGCCTCCGGACCGACCGAGGACGTCCCAGGTCCTGCTTTCCGACCTCACCCGCATTTGATCCATAAAAACAGTTCCGTTTTACCACAAAGACACAAAGAAAGGCTGTTGCGAGCGGCTCGCTCCGATTGCCTTTCACCCGCCAGGTGAATCTCACCATCAAGCCTCTCTCCCTCCTCCCTTTGTGTCCTTTGTGTCTTTGTGGTGAGTTTCATCTGCTTAGGTTGATCGCGCGCCGGAGTTGGCCGCCACCACGCTCGAGGCGATCAAGGTGACCCACGGAACGGGCAAACTCGACATTTCGTCCGATCCGGTATACGGTTCGCGCATGCCAGCAACACTTGAGGCCCTGTCGCACGACGCTCTTGTTCTTCCGCCTGATCAACGGGTTTCCCTTGCTTACCGGCTCCTTGTCAGCGTTGAGTCGAATCCTGAACCCGGCGCAGACGCCGCTTGGGATGCGGAAATTGCGGGCCGGATCGCGCGTTTCGATGCCGGGGAATCCCAGACCGTGGCTGCATCCGAGGTTTTTGACCGCTTGCGTCAGATTGCACCCGGGCGATGAGCGGGGCCGTTTTGGCATAGAAAAGGGTGGCATCGACGGACGGCTCGGCGAGCCATCCCTACCGGCCCCGGACGAAGCGCCGACGTTCCAATGGTAGGCGCGCATCGCTGAAGCGCCCGATTTTTGTGTCCATCCTCACAAAACATGTAGGGACATCCTGCCTTGCATTCCCTCACATTTGATCGCGTCCCGGGCATGAATGTTCCTTCTTGCTAAGCCGCCACTCTCGGGACCACAATAAGCAAAGCTCCTCTATTACAAATACCGGTTCCCCTTTGCGCGCGGAAGGTCACGCGCCTCCTACGAAAAAAAAGAAAAACCAGTCAGTCAGTCAGCCCGCCACCAGTGAGATGTTCCCCATCATCGGCATCGGGGCCTCGGCGGGGGGGCTCGCGGCATTCGAAGCGTTCTTTTCCGGCATGCCCGCGGACAGCGATCCTGGCATGGCGTTTGTGCTGGTGCAGCAACTGGCCCCCGACCACACGAGCCTTCTCTGCGACCTGATCCGGCGCTACACCCGTATGGAGGTGTTCGAGGTCGAAGACGGGATGAGGGTGCGGATCAACTGCGTTTACGTCATCCCGCCTGGGCGCAACATGGCGTTTCTGAACGGCTCGCTCCAATTGCTCGAACCCGGCGAACCGCGCGGCCACCGCCTGCCGATTGACTTCTTTTTCCGTTCGCTCGCCCAGGACCTGCACGAGCGGGCGATCGGCATCGTGCTCTCCGGCACCGGCAGCGACGGCGCATCGGGCGTGCGGACCATCAAGGGCGAGGGCGGCATGGTCATGGCTCAAAAGCCCAACTCCGCCGAGTTCGACGGCATGCCGCGCAGCGCGATGGCCACCGGGCTCGTGGACTACGAGCTGCCGCCGGCCGAGATGCCCGCGCAGCTCGTCACCTATGTGACCCACGCCTTCGGCAAACTCCCCGGACCCCTGTTGGCACCGAAGAGCGAGAACGCGATCAAGAAAGTCTTCGTCCTGCTGCGGGCGCGGTCGGGACACGACTTTTCCCAATACAAGCCGAGCACGATCGCCCGCCGGATTGAGCGGCGCATGGCCGTCCACCAGATCGAGTCGCCGGACAGCTACCTCAAATTTCTCCAGCAGACACCGGCCGAGATGGATGCGCTGTTTGGCGACCTGCTCATCGGGGTGACGAATTTCTTCCGCGATCCGGAGGTCTTCCGGATGCTGGAGGACCAGGTGATCCCGAAGATTTTTGCTGGCAAAAACGTGGGCGCGGCGGTGCGGTTCTGGTCGGCGGGATGCTCGACCGGCGAGGAGGCGTATTCGCTCGCCATCCTCCTGGCGGAGCAAATGGATGCGATCAGGCAGAGCTTCGCCGTGCAGGTGTTCGCGACCGACATTGACAGCCGGGCGATCGGCGTCGCACGTGCCGGCATCTATCCGGCCGGCATCGCGGCCAATGTTTCGCCGGAGCGCCTCGCAAGATTTTTTACGCCAGAGCCGGACGGCAGTGGATACCGCATCCACAAGGGGATCCGCGACATGGTGGTCTTCTCCGAGCAGAGCGTGATCAAAGATCCGCCGTTCTCGAAGCTCGATCTCATCAGTTGCCGCAACCTCATGATCTATCTGGGGACGGATCTGCAGAGGCGGCTCATCCCACTCTTCCACTACGCGCTGAACCCTGGCGGTATCCTGCTTCTCGGCACTTCCGAGGGCACAGGCGATTTCGATCATCTCTTCGCCGTGCAAGACCGCAAAATGAAACTCTACCGGCGCAAGGAAAAATTGGTTGAGGTCCAACTGTCGGGCTCGGGTCTCTTTCTGCCGCACGTGCCGGCACAGGATCTCTCCTTGCGGACGGCCGGTGGCAAGTCGGCCTTCCCCGCGAAATTGCCCTTGCGCGAACTGACCGAACAGGCGCTCCTGCAGCAGGTCGTCGCGGCGGCAGCGCTGGTCCGCAGCCATGGCGATATCCTCTACCTCCATGGGCGCAGCGGGATGTTCCTCGAGCCGTCCACCGGCGAAGCGGGAGTCAACAACATCCTCAAGATGGCCCGGGAAGGGCTGCGCGAAGCGCTGACCGTGTCGCTGCGCAAGGCGGTTGAGACCAGGGAAACCGTCCAGGCCCCCGGCCTGAGCGTGAAAACCAACAGCCACTTCACCCAAGTCAACCTCGCCGTCTGCCCGGTGTCGAACGCGGCGGACCCGGATTCTCCGCTCTATCTCGTCATCCTCGAGGAGGCTCCCGAACCGGTCCAGCCGGACTCCGAGCCCGGCGGGGGAACCTGTTCGCCGGACGCCGATGCGCTCATCACCGCGCTCAGGCTCGAGCTTCGCCACAAGGACGAAAACCTCCAGTCCGCCTGCGAGGAGCTGGAAAGCTCGAACGAAGAGCTCAAATCCTCAAACGAGGAAATGCAGTCGGTGAACGAGGAGCTTCAATCCACCAACGAGGAGCTCGAGACGGCGAAGGAGGAGATGCAGTCGGTGAACGAGGAGTTGGCCACGGTCAACGCCGAGCTGCAAACCAAGGTGACCGACCTCCGGCAGTCGAACAACGACATGAACAACCTTCTGTCCGGCACCGGCATCGCCACGATCTTCGTGGACTGCCAGCTGCGCATCCTGCGGTTCACCCCGGCCGCCAGCCAGATCATCAATCTCATCCTCAGCGACGTCGGACGCCCGATCGCCCACATCGCCTCGAACTTCGTCACCTACCAGACCCTGGTGCCGGACGTGCAGTCCGTGCTCGACTCGCTGGGCGCCAGGGGACTCGAGGTGCAGACCACCGGCGGCGCGTGGTTCAACATGCACATCCAGCCCTACCGCACGCTCGATAATGTGATCGAGGGAGCGGTGATCACCTATGCGGATATCACGGAAATCGTGCGGGCGCGGGACGCGCTTCAAAAAGCCAACGAGCTGCTCCGCCTCGCCGTCGTCGTCCGCGACGCGCACGATGCCGTCACCGTGCAGGATCTCGACGGCCGCACGATCGCGTGGAATCCGGGCGCCGTGCGGATGTATGGATGGACCGAGGCCGAGGCGCTCGCGATGAACGTGCGCGACCGTATCCCGCAGGCGCTGCGCGAGGGTGCGCTGGACAAGCTCGCCAAGCTCAGCCGGGCACAAATTCTCGAGCCTTATCACACGAAGCGGATCTGCAAGGATGGCACGGCGTTGGATATCTCGGTCATCTCAACGGCTTTGATGGATGAAACCGGAGAAATGTATGCGATCGCGACCACGGAAAGGATGCTCGGAGGTGCACCATGAGCAGCAAAGACAAACAACGCCCGCCGGAGGCAGACACATTCTACAGCCTCTCACAGTTTTCATCCAAACCAGTTGGCTCCCCGCACACAAGCGAGCCCGACCATTTGCTATCGCTGCGCCAGAAGGCCGAGGCGCATTTCCGGGAACGAGAAGAGCTGTCATCGGAGAAACTCGACACCGTGTCGCCAGAGTCCCTGCGGACGATCCTCCACGAGCTTCGCGTCCACCAAATCGAGCTGGAGATGCAGAACGAGGAGCTGCGGCTGACGCAGGAGGAGCTGGATGCCTCGCGGGCCCGCTATTTCGATCTCTACGATCTGGCACCGGTGGGCTACATCACCATCAGCGCCGAAGGGCTGATCCTGGAGACCAATCTCACGGCTGCCACGCTGCTGGGCCTGCACCGCACCGACCTGCCGAAGCGGCCGCTCTCCCAGTTCATCTTCAAGGAGGATCAGGATACCTACTACAAGCACCGGCGGAAGCTCTTTGAAACCGGCGAGCCCCAGCAGTGCGAACTTCGGGTGGTAACCCACGACGGCACTATCGTCTGGACGAATCTGGATGCCACCGCCGCGCTGGACGAATCCGGGGCGCCGACGTGCCGGGCCGTCATGAGCGACATCAGCGACCGGAAGCAGGCGGAGGCGTATCGGGCCATCGGCAGTGAAATCCTGCAGATTTTCCTCCACTCCGATGATCTGCAGACCTGCCTTGAACGCACGCTCTCCACCTTGAAATCGCGGACCGGATTCGATGCCGTCGGCATCCGGCTGCAGGACGGGGAGGACTGAGGTGGACCCCGGAATTCGGACCAGTTGGTAAGCTATAAAAAGCGGTGGCGTTCGGGTGTGGAAAACCACAACCTGAAAGACCATCGAAAATGAAAGCCAAACGCAGAAGACACGACGCAGTA
>Ga0247840_10001866_pt1 | contig 39039 bp, 50 predicted proteins | sample LaCruzMarch2015__FD_192404 | JGI IMG/M metagenome (GOLD analysis project Ga0247840, IMG submission 192404) | Freshwater microbial communities from meromictic Lake La Cruz, Castile-La Mancha, Spain - LaCruzMarch2015_17m | ecosystem: Environmental > Aquatic > Freshwater > Lake | place: Spain... | reverse complement strand
CAGCCTAACTAGCCAATTATTTGCTAATGTATATGGCTCATTGCTGGATAACTATATTCACCATGAATTAGGGTATAGAAAATGGGCTAGATATATGGATGATGTTGTCATTTTAAGTAATGACAAACAAAAATTAATTGATGATTTCTACAAAATTGCAGAGTTTTCTGGTAAAAAAATGGGTATGCGGATTAGTAAATGGCATTGTGCGCCAATTGAAAGCGGGATTAACTTTTTAGGCTACAGAATTTGGCATAACTACAAGCTACTAAGAAAAGAAAGTGTAATGCGAGCAAAGAGAAAAATTGCTCAATATGTAAAATACAATGATAATAAGAACTTAGATAAGTTTTTAGCATCTTGGAGAGGTCACGCAAGCTGGTCAAATTGTTATAATTTATATACTTGGTTGGAGAAAAAGCATGAAAACAATTATCAATACTAGACAGGATTTAGATGCGCTTATCGGCACTTCTGAGCATGAGGAGTTTATGAATCTTTTAAAAGGTTCTATGACTAGAAAACAAGATACACAAGTCTATCCTGATGGCTACAATCAGCCTGATTATGAAGGCGAAAAGCTAAATCCTATTTGGGCAGATGTAGAAGATTTAAGCGTAATTACTCGATTTGATTTTACTAAAGCTGATTTTGAAAGCTAATTATGAGCGAAATCAATCCCATAGAATATGGCAAGCTAGTTAATGCTGTTGAAAATTTAGAACATAAAGTGAACTCAATGGACAGCGACATTAAAAAGTTAGTGGCTATGGCCGAGCGCTCAAAAGGTTCTCTATGGGCGTTGATGGGAATTGCCTCGGTTGCCGGTGCGTTTATTAGTTATCTTTCAGAAATGGTTTTTAGAAAATGATTTTCTATGTCCGATCCATTAGGTTTAACAGAAGGAGTAAAGGGCCTTAGTTCAGGCTTAGATTCTGCTCGTGAAGCGGGCAAGTCTGTCTCTAAGCAGATTGAAAACATACAAAAAGACGGTACAGATGTAGCCCAGCAGAGAGCGCAAGAACGCATACGGGCAAGACGGGAAGCAGAATTTAAGAAGCAAAGAGCGTTAATCAAGGCTCTAGAGCAGTGGCAGCATAAGAAACAAATCTCCGATGAGGAGGCTAAGTTAAAGATTGATTTTGTAAAGAAGTACGGTGCTAAAGAATGGGATGCTCTACTTAAGATTAAGTTGGACATTGAGAACATGGAACGCAAAGATAATGAAGAGTTCCAGCATGATTTGAAGGCAGTAAGGCGGGTACAGTTTTATTGTTTTATGGCGGCACTGATTGTGACGCTATGGTTAAAGTTTATTTTAGGAGCGTTTTGATGTTTCCATTAACAGCGTTGTTTGATGTTGGTATGAAGGTCTTGGACAAGTTTATTCCAGACCCTGAAGCTAAGGCCAAGGCCCAAAAAGAACTGTTAGAGATGCAACAGCAGGGTAGGCTTGCCGAACTCAATGCCGACAACATAGAAGCCCAAGAACTCACCAAGCGGGCAGAAGCCGACATGACTAGCGACTCTTGGCTGTCCAAGAACATTCGTCCCATGACCCTTATATTTATTCTGTTCGGCTATTTTATATTTGCCATGATGTCAGCTTTTGGGCAAGACGCTAACGAGAAGTATGTCGAGCTGCTAGGCCAGTGGGGCATGTTAGTCATGTCGTTCTACTTTGGCGGACGCACCCTTGAGAAGATCATGGACATGAAATCTAAGGAAAAGCCAGATGCAGCTAAGTAAGAACTTCAGCCTCCAGGAGATGCTAAAGAGCGAGACCGGGCTCAGGCTTGGCGTTGACAATACACCTCCTGAAGATGTTAAGCAAAATTTGCAGCGCCTGGCTGAAAAAATACTTCAACCAGCCCGTGATCATTTTGGCAAAGGTGTTAAAGTCAATAGTGGCTATAGAAGCCCTAAGTTAAACCAGATCATTGGCGGAGCCAAGAATTCAGATCACATGACCGGCAACGCTGCAGACATCGAGATCCCAGGAGTTCCTAACCACGAGCTGGCTAAGTGGATCAGTGAAAATCTTGACTACACGCAAGTGATATTAGAATTTTACACACTAGGTGTTCCTGATAGCGGATGGGTGCATGTATCTTATGACCCAACTGATTTAAAGAAGCAGGAATTGACAGCAGTAAAACAAAGTGGCAAGACAGTCTATTTGCCTGGTCTTTTAGCATAAGGATAAGCCATGCCAGCAGCAATGACATTTACGACACTAAAGGACGACGTCAGGAGCTATCTTGAGCGTGGCGGTTCTGCCTCCACAGACCCTATTGTCTTTGCTCAGATTCCAAACTTGATTACCCTTGCAGAGCGCAGAATCAGTCGTGACCTCAAGATTCAAGGTTTTCAGGCCGTTGTCGTAACAAATATGCAAGTTGGTGTTGCTGTGATTCCTAAGCCAGACCGCTGGCGTGAGACTATTAGTATGAACATTGGAACAGGCGTTCAAAACAATACCAGAGTCCAGATCTTCACAAGGGCCTACGAGTACATCAGAAGCTATTGGCCTGATCAGACTCAAGTAGCCGAGCCTGTATTCTATGCAGACTACAACTACACAAACTGGATCTTTGCTCCGACACCTGACCAAGCGTATCCTGTTGAGATCCTTTACTACGAGCTGCCAGCTTTGCTAGACGACACAAACCAGACAAACTGGCTCACTGAATACGCACCAAACCTGTTGTTGTATGCAACACTTTTAGAAGCGACTCCATTCCTGAAGAATGACGAGCGCATCCCTGTATGGACAAACATGTACGCTATGGCAGCCCAAGCCTTGAATGGTGAAGACCTCAAGAAGATCTTGGACCGTGGCGCCGTAAGAAACGAGGCCTAATATGACTGTGTTTACAAATATCTTTGGAGGTAGCAATATCTCCCCATCAGAGATCAGCTATTCTGAAGTCTCGCTTACTGCCAACACGACCTACGACTGGGCTCTTGAGACTGCACCGTCTACAAACTTAATTGCTGGCATCATGGACGTGACTGCTTCTGCAGGCCCGTTTATCTTGACTCTGCCAAGTGCGTTAGAAGCGTCTACAGGACAAGCAATCCTGTTTAACAACGTAGGTGCAAACACATTCATCATCAGAAACAATGCAGGCGTCCAAGTAGCCGCTCCTATTGCTGGCTCTATATGGCAGATCTATTTGACTGACAATACAACAGCTGGCGGCCAATGGGAAGCACTTCAGTATGGGGCGGCAGTATCTACAGCGAATGCCGCTTCTTTAGCAGGGACTGGTTTAATTGCTATCGGAACCCTGTTATCACTTGCTATGCCGTTGACCTCGTTTGGAACAACGTATACGGCAGGTGTTGCTGACAGAGCAACTACATTTTTGTGGAACGGAGGAGCCGGAGTCTTAAACCTAGCTTCAGCAGGAACCCTTGGCAATAACTGGTTTATTCAGCTTCGCAACGTAGGCACAGGAGCCCTGACCGTAGACCCTGCAGGTACCCAGACGATCAATGGATCGTCAAATTTGGTATTTCAACCAGGGGATTCTGCAATTATCTTGACAGATGGAGTTAACTTCTACACCATCGGCTACGGGCAATCCCCTGTCTTTGCATTTGACTATACGTCAATCAACGTTGCAGGAACTGGCTCCTATACTCTCTCAGGTAACGAATTAAACAGGATTGCATATAGCTTTACAGGTGCCCTTACCGGTAACCGCAGCGTGATAGTACCAGGAACTGTACAGCAGTACTGGGTTGCGAATAATACCACAGGTCCATATACCCTGACTATCAGAACGGCTGCAGGCACAGGCGTGACTGTAAACCAGGGAGCTAGAACGATATGCTACAGTGACGGAAATGATGTCTTGACGGCTGATACTGGTGGCGTCTCTGTTCCGATCGCTATCTCCGAGGGTGGTACAGGAGCAACGACAGCGGGCAATGCCTTGATCAATCTAGGCGGAACGGCAACAGGTATTGCTATCTTTACTGCAGCTTCTCAGGCAGCTGCCCAGGTTGCAATCGGACTAGATCCAATTCAAGGTGGAACTTACTAATGCCAACAACGCCTGTCGTCATTCGTTCGCAGGCCGGTATCAAGCGTGACGGTACCAGGTTTGAGGGGGATTATTACGTAGACGGACAATGGGTTCGTTTTCAGCGTGGACTTCCTCGTAAGATGGGTGGCTACACAGCCATCAGCAGATTCTTGTCTGAGATTAGCCGTGGCCTAAAGACGTACACAGAAAACAGCTATACTTACTTCCATTCAGGATCAGCTGGCTTTATTGAGAGGTTTTTGATTGATCCGTTTGGGTCTACAAGCTTAGTAATCAATAGAACGCCGTCTACCCTACAAGTAAGTGATGACAATATCTGGCAATTTGATGTCGTCTATGACAGCACTAATATACCTCCTGACAATACTCTTGTTGCGCAGGTGGCTCCAAATGCCAATTGCCTGTGTAATACTCTTGGCGGTCAATTATTTATTGGCAACCTTACAGGCGCGGCTCCCCTTACTGAGATCACAGGATTTCCTGCAGGAGCTAATGTCTCAGGCGGCGTATGCGTCCTGCATCCATATTTGACCTACTTTGGATCAGACGGAGTTATTGGTTGGTCTGTAGCCGGTGACCCAACAGACTTGACTGGATCAGGATCAGGTACGGCACGCGTAGCGGCACAGAAGATTGTTCGTGGACTTCCACTTAGAGGTGGTCCAGGAAATGCCCCTGCTGGCCTCTATTGGTCAGCAGACGCTGTTATCCGCGCATCCTTTGTCGGTGGTGCTCAGATCTTCCAATTTGACACAATCAGTAGTAACTCTAGTATCTTGTCAGCTGCTTCTGCTATTGAATACGATGGCCAATACTTTTGGTGCGGCACAGATAGATTCTTAGTGTTTAACGGCGTTGTCCGTGAGATTCCTAACAATCTCAACATTAACTACTTCTTTGACGGTTTAAATAGAGCACAAGCCCAAAGAGTATTTGCATTTAAGATTCCTCGTTTTGGTGAGATCTGGTGGTGTTATCCACGTGGTGATGCAATTGAGTGTTCACACGCCGTGATCTATAACATTAAAGAAAATACCTGGTATGACACCGAGCTGCCTAACGGCGGTAGATCAGCTGGCGAATTTTCACCTGTCTACGCTGCTCCTATCTTGACTGGCGTTCAGCAATCTGACTTTGCTCCTCAAAACAGGATCACAGAGACAGGAGATCTTAGGATCACTGAAGACGATAATCAAAGGATCATTGAAGCTGAAGAAGGCTTCCTTGTCTGGCAGCATGAAAAAGGCGTCAACGAGATCAATGGCCAGTTTATCACGGCTGTTCCTTCTTTCTTTGAGACAGCTGATATGAGCTTCTTAGTCGGTGGAAATCCTCAGAGTAAGTGGATCAGGGTTGAGATGGTAGAGCCTGACTTTGTGCAGTCTGAAAATATGACTGTTCAGTTGACCGGACGAGCTAACGCCAAGGCTGGTGAGGTAGCTGGCCCTGAAAGAACCATATATGCAAACCCATCAGATCCTTACGAGCAAGTTGTCTGGTTCAAAGAAGAGCGCAGAGAGCTTCGTTTTAGATTCACTTCAAACACAATCAATGGTGATTACCAAATGGGCCAGATTATTGCCCACGTTGAACCTGCAGACGGAAATGTGCTTGGAGCTGTTGCAGGGGGTTCCACGTGATCACGCAGCCTGTTATAATAGGTCTTAGAGATTGGGCAGATCAGATCGTACTCGACCTGGATACTTATGGCCCGCTCGCGAGGCTAGACGACGAAACCAAGTGGCAGGAGTGGGGCGTACAGTTCTGCGTTATTTCAGGACTAAGCCAAAAGAACGTTCCTAATCCAAATGATTTTGACGACTGGCGTATTTGGGCAGAACGCTTCGTACAAATGGTGGACTAAATGACTGAACAAGATTTCCTCAAGCTGCTGCAAGAAGTAGCTAAAAAAGCAAAACCGTTTCATGCTGATTTAAAACCTATTGATAAGATGGACATGCCATTCGTAGATGCTGGCCTTGATAGTCTTGACCTTCTAATGTGTACTATGTATCTCTGCGAGATATATGACGTAGAAGATGAGAAGAGTAAAGAGATGCATGCAGCAGGCCCGCAGGAATGCTGGGATTTTTTAAATGAAAATGGAAGACGTAAACCTGAGTCTTTTGAGCAGGCGATGGGGTGGATTCAATGAGAATCTTCCTGACTGAAAGTCGCACGGTCTGCACGACAGAGACTGAGGTCTACGAAGATCATAGCTTCCCACAGCGGATTCATTGGTTCCCAGATAGCTACGCAAGAGTCAAGACTGGATTGCTACACCCTGCTCATATTGTAGCAGAAAAGGTACTAGACCCAGGGCTAATGAAGCTACTGCGTGAGACTCAAACTGGTAAGACTGCATTTATCCTAGCTTCTGGCAATAGTAACTTTGCCAACGAAGGCAGGAAGACCGGCAAAGAAAACAGCATGACCTTTAACTTTAAGCTCTTGCCGTTGTCATTGACCCAGATCTACGCAGGACGAGTAGCCTCGCAGTGCGGTGAAATAGATCATACATCAACAGATGCAACCGCGTGCACATCTAGTCTTAAGGCGCTAATGGATGTACAGACCCTGATTAAGTTCTACGGGTTTGACCGCGTGATTGTTCTAGCTGTTGAAGACCAGGTCAATAATATGACTCTGCAGTTCTTTGGCGAAGCCGGAGCCACGCTAACCGAGAAGATGGCAGCAGATCACCAGGTGGTGCCTTCTGCCTTTGACAGCAAAAACTTTGGCTTCTTCATAGGACAAGGGGCTGCTTTTGCAGTATTTGAGAGCGAAGAAGCCAATAAGAAGTCTGGATTGACACCAAAAGCTGAACTTATCGCGGCCTATACAGCCACGGAGATCATGTCAAATGCCATTGGCCAGCGCGATGATGGTCAAGGATTTACAAGAGCTATAAAAGGTGCCATTGAAGTTTGTCAAATTTCGCCAGAACAAATTAAAATCGTCAAGACACATGGCACTGGAACAAAATCTAACAATGCAGCCGAAAAAGCATGTTTAGACCAGTTGCCTAGCAAGTTTGTAGCGACATCGTATAAGCAACGAATCGGCCATACGATGGGAGCGAGTGGACTTTTAGAGACCCTCTTGCTGTTCGATGATTTGGAGAAGGGCACTGTGCCTGAGATCTTGAATAGGACAGAGGAGGACGATGTATACCTCTCGCATCCGGTTGAAGTTCCTGAAGGCATAGTGGTGAGCTTGAGTGCGGGTATGGGCAACGTGTTCAGCGCCGCACTGTTCAACACAAGGATATAGATTATGCCATTAGTAGATAGCAAACAACAGATGCTCCAGGTCGGAGAGTTGCTGAAAGCAGCTTCCGAAAATACGCAATCAGAATACCCACCTGAATTCCTTTATGTGACTTTCGTAAAGGAAGTACAGATGCCTGACAGCAAGTTCTTGCGCTATGGCAATACCTTGTACATCATTCACGGAGCTCCCCAAGATCCTCGCAAGGGTCAATTCAGAGCATTAAACGCTGATACTGCAGAAAATTTTCTTCAATCTGGTTTTCAATTCGTCGTTGACGCATACAAAGCCGGATACGATGTATTAGTCACAGAATTCAAAGATCAAAGTCTATTAAATATCTTCCGAACTGTTTCAAAGAATCCTCCTAATCCTGGTATGGGCTATCAAGTTGAAATGACCCAAGACAACCAGTATAGAGTGACCTTGCAGCTCGGAACACCACGTCAAGGAGTAAGATAATGGGTGGAGTCGTTTCAGCAATTAGTGATGCCATTGGCGGCGTTGTTGAGTCAGTAGGAGATGCAGTTGAAGATGTAGGTGGTGCTCTTAGTGATGTAGGCAGCGCAATTGACGATTACGTCATTCAGCCTATCCTTGATGACCCAATAACAGCCGTTGCTACGGTTGCAGGAGCAGCGATCTTAGGGCCTGCAATGCTCCCGTCACTGGGGGCATTTGGAGCCGCCGCAGGAGCGGTCGGTGCAGGACTTGGAGCCGCTGCCGGTAATACAGCTGCCGGTTTAGTTCAAGGTGAAGATTTTGACGAAGCAATCAAAGGCGGGCTTATTGCAGGCGTAACTGCAGGAGCCACTCAAGGTGCATTTGATTACTTTTCCACTCCAGGGGGCGCTATACCTGAAGGAGGTGGTGCGTTCACTCCTAGTGGAGAAGGAATAGACCTAGGAGCTAGTTTTGAATTGCCTCCTGTGGACTCATCTGTAGCAGCCGGTGGAGGAGCCAATGTTCCAGGTGGTGCGTTCACTCCTAGTGGTGAAGGTCTTAACATGGGGGCTAACTTTGACATCCCAGCTATCGATCCTACTGCAGGCAGTGGAGCTGTAGATCCTCTTGGAGACGTCATTAACCAATTGCCGGGAATAGCAGATGATGTAGTTCCTCCAGTAGTTCCTCCGGTAGCACCTGAGATAAGCCCGCTAAATCAATTGTCTTTAGAGCCGCCTGCTCCAGATTCTGGTTTTAGCCTTAAGCCACCAGGTCAAGGGCAAAGTGGATTTGGTATCCAGCAGCCTTCTTCTCCTTACATCAACTCGATGGGTGGGACAGGGTTAACTTCTGAAGTTGCCGGACTTCCTGAATTCCGCTACAGCATGGACAGTCTTGATCCATCAATTCGTGGAACAACAGATTCTTGGTTCGGCGAGGGCATAGACGTTTACGGCAATGCCACGCCGTCAGGAACAGTAGGAGAGTTTGGCTTTACACCAACTCCAGAAGCACTACCTCCTGCACTTCCTGGCACAGCTCCTTTGCCTAAGACACTCACTGATAAGCTTAAGAGTTTTGAGTTTAGCGACATCAACTCAGGAGACCTAAAAGGCGTTGCAGGAAAAGTGGTTGATTACGCAATGGACAATCCGCTGACAACGCTTGCAGGTATTACGCTTGCAGCAGGTGCGTTAAGTCAGGGCGGATCTGGTTACGAACAGCCAGCCTCTACTTCTAGCACTCAAGATCCTAACTTTAATCGTCCTATGGACTTGTATAACTATTTGCGAAGCCAACAAAATTATGGCGACGACATCTATCAATACGGTCAAAAAGGTGGTGAGCACCAGTTCTTTACTCCTTCAAAATTTGAATTGGTTCCTAAGGCAGCAGCCATGGGTGGACTGATTCAGATGAAGCAGGCGTATGCTAATGGTGGTCAAGCTGCCCCAATGAACCCACGCATGATGCAAACAGGAATGCCTTCCGGTGGTATGGGACGCGGAATGCCGATGCGCGGAGGTTTGAACCAAGCCATGCAAACAGGCAACATGCCTCCTGCAGGCGGTGGAATGCCACAAGGTCGTCAACAGGGTATGCCGCAGGGTATGCCGCAGGGTACGCCACAAGGTCGTCCTCAACCTGTAAACCGCAATCCTAGAACTTCTTACTACCAGTATGGCACACCTCCAAAAGGTATGTCAGCTGGCGGAGCCATGAACATGGTAAGAAGCTATAGTGTAGGCGGTGGTGCAGACGGTAGATCTGATGACGTTGATGCGGTCTTGTCTGATGGTGAATATGTATTTGACGCAGAGACAGTGGCCTTGTTAGGCAATGGATCTTCTGAGGCAGGTGCAAACCGTCTTGAACAGATGCGTGAACAGATCAGGCGTCAAAAAGGTCGTAACCTAGCTCAAGGCAAGATAAGTGAAGATGCCAAGAGTCCATTGTCTTACTTGAAGGGAGTCTAATATGGGAATCCTTGACTTTCTATTCCAAGGCAGTCCTCCGTCGTCTGTTACCACTTATGGTGAGACAACTCAGGATCTGCCGACTTGGTATTCTGACTATACGCAGGGCTTGATCAGTAGGGCAAATGCGATTGCAGCAGAGCCATACCAAGCTTATACGAATCCAAGGATAGCCCAACTAGATCCGGCGCAACAATATGCCTATGATAAGACGGCGGGGCTAGAAGCCAGCTATCAACCATATATGCAGTCAGCTCTCCAGTCAGCTCAACAAGGAGCATCTGGAAGTGCTTTAAGCGCAGCATCACCATTTTTTGCTCAGGGACTGACGTACAATCCGTCATCTGCGGCAGCTCCTCTTTTTGGTGAAGCAGCAGGAACTCTTCGCCAGCAGATCGGTGATACTAGCGCCTTGGCACAACCTTATCTGCAACAGGCCAATGCCCTTACAAATCAAGGTGTTCAAGGAACAGCTAACCTAGCGCAGCCGTACTTTCAACAAGCAGGCGGTACATTTGGAAGTGCTCTATCAGGGACTCAGGCGGCCGGCTTAGCAGACACCGCTTCTCTTGCCCAACCATACATGCAGCAAGCAGCAATGCTTTCTGGTCAGGGAGCACAGACTGGTATGGGCGGAATTCAAGACTACATGAACCCATACACCGATCAGGTTGTTAATCGTATTGGTGAATTGGGAGCCCGTAACTTAAAAGAACAATTTTTGCCTCAGATACAAGACAGAGCCATTCAGTCTGGTCAATTTGGTGGAAGCCGTCAAGGTGAGGCTATTGGCCGTGCTTTACGCGACACTCAAGAGTCCACATTGGCTCAACAGTCGCAAGCTCTTCAAGCAGGCTACGGACAAGCCGGTCAATTGATGCAGGCAGACAGATCTCGTCAATTACAAGCTGCTCAACAGCAAGCTGCCCTAGGTTCACAAGCAGCAGGCTTAACCGCAGCAGATTATCAGCGTCTATTGTCATCTTCTGGTCAGCAAGCCCAGATTGGTGGGCAGCAAGCAGCCCTAGGACAGACGACCGCAGGACTAACCGCAGCAGACTATCAGCGTATGCTAGCTGGAGGGCAGCAACAAGCCGCTCTTGGTCAATCGGCTGCCGGCTTAGAAGGGGCAGACCTTGCAAGATATGCTCAAGCAGGTTCTCAATTAGGAGCACTTGGTCAAATGACAGGTCAGCTAGCCGGTCAAACAGGAACACAAAACTTGCAAGCAGGTCAGCAAATCGGAACACTTGCAAACCAAGACTACACACGTCAACTGCAGGCATCTCAGCAATTTAGCAATCTTGGAGATCAACAACAGCGTCTTGCCCTACAGAACATCGGGGCATTGGAAGCTGCAGGAGCCTCTCAACAACAGCAAGCTCAAAGATCACTCGACCAAGCCTATGCAGACTTCTTGTCGCAAAGAGAATACGACCGAAACAATACTGCGTTCCTCAACGCTGCTATCCGCGGCCTTGAGATTCCTACTTCGACAAGTACATCGTCTACAGGTCCTGCAAGCGTGTACCAACCTTCTCCACTATCTCAGTTGGCGCAAGGTGCTGCAAGCGTCTACGGTATGAACAAGCTGTTTAGTGGAAAATAATTAAAGGGATTCAATATGCCGTTAGAAGATGAAGATCTACAAGAACAGTTAGGCATGACAAACCAGACGGGCTATAGCTCGTCTAGAGGTCAAAATCCTTATACGACTCAGCTGCAAGATCTGTTGAGCAAGTATCTTGATCAAAGTGATAAGCAGGCCACAGAAAAGCAAACGATCCTAGATCAGGCTCGTGAGCGTCTTCTTTCACGTCAAGCGGGGCCTTCTGATGCAGAGACGGCTTTCCGTATTGCAGGAGCCTTTGGCAAGCCAACCCGCACAGGTAGCTTTTTTGAGACCTTGGGTGGTGTTAGCGATGTGACAGCCGATGTACTGAGCCAGAAGCGTAAAGCTAAAGGCGAGCTAGAAGATCTTCAAATGAAGTACGACCTGGCAGGCATTGATAACAAGGGCGCGGGTATGCAGACTAAGTTGTCTGCCCTGACGGCCCTTTCAAAGACTGTTCCTAAAGATCGCTTGACCGAAGTAGAGAAGCTGACCGAAGTCATTCAAGATCCTAAAGCATCTCCTGACGCTAAGCGTATTGCAGAAGCCCGTATCAAGAAGCTAACTTTTATTAAAGGTGACGGTGATGGATCTGGCGGCGTTAGTAACAAGCCGCAATCTCCTGCAGGTAAGATTGCAGCAGACGAGGGCTTTGCTCCAGGAACACCTGAATTTAATGATCGCGTTAAAAAGATTGTTACTTCTGGAACCTCTACTAAACTCAGTGCGGGCGAGATAAAACTTAAAGATGAACTTCAAGATAAGGTAGAAGCAGGTAGAGAAGTTGTTGGAGCATTTGGTCAAGCACTAAAACTCAATGACGTAGCGTATGAAGGCAGAACTGCAGGGGTTCGTGAGTCTGTTGGCTCTATTATCCCTGGTGTTCGCCAATCTGACTCCCAAACGGCTACTGCAGACCTTGAGAACATCGTCCTAGGAACCGCACTGACGCAATTGAAAGCAATCTTTGGAGCAGCTCCTACCGAAGGCGAACGTAAGATCTTGATCGACGTTCAAGGCTCTATTAACAAGCCAGCAGCAACACGTAAGGCAATCTGGGAAAGAGCTCAAAAGGCAGCGGCTCGTAGGGTTACTGAAAACCAAAAACGATTGACTGAGATCAGCTCAGGAGCTTATGCCCGCCAAGCCGTATCTAGTGAAGATACTGAAGAAAAAGCAAAAGGCGGACCTATCGGATTCGCTGACGGCGGTGACGTATCAGCAGCCAATATCGGCCGCGCTGTTGGTCAAGGCCTAGGTTTTGGCTTTGGCGATGAGGCAATAGCTCGTGTAAGAGCTGCCATGGAGAAGCGCCCATACGAAGATGTTCTTCGTGAAGAGCGTGAAGCCTATCAAAGATTTACCGAAAAGAACCCCCTGGTCGCATTAGGCACTGAAGTGGTCAGTGGGGCAATTCCAAGTGTCGCAGCGGCCTTTGTTCCTGGAGGCCAAGTAGCGTCTGCTATGGGAGCCACTAGAACTATGCAAGCAGCCCAGCGTCTGTCATCTGTACTTCCTCAGATTATGAAGGGCCCTACTGCTCGTATGGCGGGCACTGCAGGTGTTCAAGGAGCCATAGCAGGAGCTGGTACAGCAACAGAAGGTGAGCGAGGAGCAGGCGCCTTACAAGGTGGAGCTACTAGTGCTGTCGCCGGTCCTTTGATTGCAAAAGGCTCTCAAGCAATCGGCCAAGCAGGAAAAGCTATTAAGAATAGAGTTGCGCCTTCAGCCTCTAGCGTAGAGCAAAGAGCCAACGAGAAGGTATTAGAAGCCATGGCTAGGGACGAGATTGACCCTATACAGGCAAGAACAATGATGGAAAAAGATAGAGCTATGGGTGTTGGTTCAACACTTATGGACGTCACTCCATCTACTAAGACACTTGGCGAAGCCGTGGTCACGATTCCAGGATCTGGCCGCAAGATTCTTGGTCAGGCTCTAGAAGATCGCCTTGAAGGTGGTCGTGATGTTGTTGGCCAGAGAGTCGTTAAAGACTTGGCCAAGGGCAAAGACTATGTAGCTAGTGAAGCAAGCCTGCTTGGTAAGCTTCGTGCAAATGCAAATAACCTCTATGATGCAGCCTATGCTCATGGATCTGTTGACGATCCTCGCCTGATGAAGGTATTAGAAGACGATACATTCAAGAGTGCCTTTAAAGAAGCTCAGAGAATTGCAGGTAAAGAAGCGCGGGCAGCAGAGCTACGCGGCGAAGACCCAAGCAAGTTTATCCTCAAAGACATCTATGATCTTGATGAGGCAGGTGAGCTTATTAAGATCGGCAAGGTACCTGATGTCAGAACCCTTGACTACATCAAACGAGGCATTGACGCCTTGATTGACAAGGGCTATAAAGGCGAAGGTATGGGCAAGGCAGAAGCCAACGCACTCAAAGATCTTCGTAAGGCGTACATCGGAGCCATTGACGAAAATGTCCCTGAGTATGCAGCAGCTCGTGCCAAATATGCTGGTGACATGGAAGTGCTAGATGCCCTCCGTCTTGGCCGCGAAGAGTACATGACACCTAAGACACTGCCTGAACAAGCCAAGAAGCTAGTTGCTGGTATGAGCGAAGGTGAACGTGACGCTTTGAGAACAGGAGCCACGCAAGCCATACTGTCTAAGATTCAAGACGCTCCGCAGCAAATTAACGCGGCCCAAAGGATCATAGGGGCACCCGCAACACGTAAACGTCTTGAAGCCCTATTCGATAATCCCCAGGAATATGAGATATTTGAAGCAGCTTTGAAGCGCGAGTCAGAGTTGTTTAGAAACGCGCAAGACATTGTTCGTGGCAGCCGTACCCAACCAAAAGCAGAAGCTGTTAAAGACCTGAAGTCTGGCAGCGGAGTCTTAGACATTGCTGGCGAGACAATTGACGTTGCTATGGGAACCCCGGGATCAGTGGTTGGTAGGGTATTAAAGTACTTACAAGCCAGAACAACATTAGACGAGAAGAGCTCTGCTGAGATTGCTAAGATGCTGAAGTCATCTACTCCACAAGAGATTGATGACACGCTATCTCGTTTAGAAAGAAGCAGCTTGAAGTTTACGCAAGACCGTGAGAACACCAGCAAACGCCTTCAGGGCATCGCAGGAACTACCGGCCGCGTGCTGCCTGAGTCTGAAAAGATAGTCACCGAAGAAAAGGAGCAGGCTCCTGAAGAGGACCTAGACGCCATGATCCAACGTCTCTCACAGGAGTAAGTCAAATGGCTGATCTTGACAACCTTAAAGATAAGTACGAGGGCAAGAAAGAAAAGAACCTAGCAGATACGGTCAAGGGCATGAAGTCCTTGACTAAGCAGCTAGAGGGCAAAAAAGAATCGGCTCCTGTAAGAGCAGCAAAGCAAGCAATCTCTGGCTTTAGAAGCCAGTGGTCTGGTATTGATGATGAAGGCAAGGTTGGCGTTGGTAAAGGAACCCCTGGAATCTATTACAACACCGTGGCTATTCCTGCATTGGCAGGTATTGTTGATGACAAATACGCTCCTGAGTTTGCTGTAGAGGCCGATAAAAAGGCCGGCAGAATCAGAGATGCTATTCGTAGAGACATGGGCATTGAAGCCCCTAAAGGAGCTCTTGAACACTTTGCAAATGCAGGTGGAGAGATGCTCGCCCAGGCCCCTATTCCAGGCGCTTGGTTAAAACGTGTATTGACTCCTGTCAAGGAGCTTGGAGTTGCTGGCAAGATAGCCGCCTCTCCTGTTGAATATCTAAGCCCTACAGTAGATCCTAAGAAGATCAATTATGCGGTAGGTACAGGTTTTGGTGGAACCATTGGCACAGTCGGCGAGATGCTTGAAGAAGATCCGGTCAAGAAGGCTCTTGGCGGCTTGATTCAAAAGTACGAAGACGGCGGCAAGGTTGGTAAGGTCAAGTCGTTCTTCTCTGCCGTTGACAAGGCCATCGACACCTTAAAACAGAAAAAAGGAACTGGAGAGCAGATCCTCAAGGAGATTGAAAAAGCTCCTGGTGTTAAGAAAGAGGAACTTGAGCTTCGGAAGATACGTGAAAAGCTTAAAGATAAAAAATCTATTACCCAAGACGAAGTTAGGGCGCTGGCTGCTGAGTCGCCTGCTCCTCGTATCAAGCCTATTATTCTTGGTGGAGGTGTTGATCCGAACTGGCAACCAAAGCTAACTGACAAGCAAAAAGAACTACTAAACAAAGTCGGCATAGAGCCTGTTGTAAACCCAGAAGATCCTAGAATGTTCGGATTTAGGATCAATAAGACCGGTGACATTATTGATAATAGCGTTCTTAAGACAATGACGCCCGCTGACTTTTGGCTTGAAAACCCAAGAGTCGATGAACTAATTGCTTTAGAAAAGTCTGGAGATATATCTGAAGATCAAGCAAAAGAGTTGATTGAGTATACTATCACCAATTTTTCAAGAGAAGAATATGAACTTTTAACAAGTGCCAAGATTCTTGCAGATGACATCAACAATCAATTTTTGATGGATCAAAGACACGCCAAGTTTGAAAAATATACGACTCCAGGAGGTAAAAATTATCGCGAGGTATTACTTCAGTTAGAGAAGGAAGATAAATTTATTCCAAAGGAAAAGGCGACAACTCTAGTTAATTATCGACTAAGTAACCGCGGTTACGAACCTCTTGACGAAGATCAAGTGAGGATATTAAACGAGGGAGGCGTTGACGCAGTCAGGATGCTTGAGGACATGCAGTCAAGACTTGGAATCACCCTTCACATAGATGAAGTATTTGAAAATTCTGATAAAGTATATCAGTCAGGTCATTTTGATGATCCTAACGTATTGGTGCATGCAAGGGTAACTGACCGCACGGGCCCTAACGGTGAAAAGATTTTGTATGTTGAAGAGATTCAGTCTGACTGGCACCAAAGTGCCCGCAAAGAACGAGACAGATATATTAAAGATGAGATGACTCGTAGACTGCCCGATATTGAAAGGCAGACAACAGCCGAGCTAGATAGGCTTGGGGCTGTTGAAAACACACCTGCGAACAGAGCTCTTAGAAAAAGTATCCTAGACGACCTTACTAGAAAAGCCACTGAAGAATTTTCAAAGACAGTTCCTAAAGATGTCGCTTATGCAAAGCCAATGAATATGTATCAAGGCATGTCTGCAGACGATCTTCTTTGGGAACACGGCGATAAGATGAGCGTATTGCAAAAAGAATGGCTGAAAGACTATATTGAACGTTGGGAACTTGATGTTGATGGAACCCCTGCTGGTCAAGCTGCCCAAGATCAATTAGTCAAAGAATACGACAAGTGGCTAAATACGAACACACTAAAGGGTGTTCCTGACGCGCCGTTTAAGAGTAATAGCCAAGAGCTAGCCTTAAAACAAATTCTTGATATGGCAGCCAAAGAAGGTTATGACAAGGTGGCCATTGCCCCAGGATCTGAGCAGGTCAAGCGGTACAACATGAATCAGTACTTTGATACGTTGCTGGCTGAAAATACGCCAAATGGCATGATCAATATAAAAGGCATAAAAAACGATCGACCTGTATTTGACAAAGACATTGCTCCTAATGAGCTTGGCGACTATATCGGTAAGGAAAAAGCTGAAAATATTATGGGTCAACTTGAAAGGCCTGTTGCTAAGGATGATTCTGGAGACAAGCTTGAAAGCTTGATAGAAGAGTGGTCTAAAAAATACAATGAAAATTCTCCAATAAGACTTAGAGGCAAGCTAACTCCAGAAGAAGATGCTGAGTGGGTTAAGCTGCTTGAAGAAAGCAGGGCTTGGAGTAGCCAAAACATGGTTCAAAAAGGCGATCGTATGGTAATGCCTAGTCCACAGGCTATGCTAAAAGGTCAAGACCTTGAGATGACTACAAAAGAAGGTATTGGCAAGAAAAAGATCTACGACGAGATTATTCCTAATTACCTGGGCAAGTATGCCAAAAAAGAGTTTGGATCTGAACCAGGCCAGGTTGATATATTCTCTAGCCAAGGGAAGTCTTACGAGCAATACCTAGATGAGATTGTAGAGGATCCATACAGGTACATCGGTGAAGATGAATATTACCAAAATGTACATGAGAGGGTAACAAATCGCGCAGCCCAACAGGGTATAGACATTGAAGATCCGCAAAAATGGGACGAGTTGATGACTCGTGAAACAAACGAGTCAGACCAGATATGGGCCGACGTAGAGAATGAACTGTACGAAGAAACAGCCAAGAGACTTGCAGATAGCGACAGGGGGTCCTCTGTAAGAGCTTTCTCAGTAGATGTCACACCACAAATGCGCGAGAAGATTACTGGTGAAGGTCAGAAGTTATTTGCAGCAGCTCCTGTAGTAGGAGTCCAAGCTATTCCTGGTATGGAACAGGCTCCTCAGCAAGCGGCTCCTGAACAGGGGCAAGAGACTGAAGAGACGCCGATGCCATTCCAAGCTGGTGGTATGGCTACGCCAGACTCTGAACTTGAAGAAGATCCTTTTGTGCAGACAGTCTTGAATGCTGCGAGGCACTACAAAGATGGCAAGGAGATTGAAGCGGGCCAGATGGGAGTCTCTAAAGGACCTGTGACAGTAGGTGTTAATGCAGCGAACATCATCGACCCAGGAACACGTGACATGATGAGTGCGCAAGCACTCTTTGCTGCTTACCGAGATAAGCTGGGCGGCGTGGACGTCAATGCTAGTGTCAATAGACCAGCTCAAGCACCAGACGGATTCTATCAAGGCAACGTTATGGCATCAACCCCTGTAGGACCTGGGCGCGCGATGGCTGGCGTTTCAGGCTACAAGTCACCTCAAAAGACAGACGTCTCAGGATACAACTTTGGCTACGAGCAAAAAGTAGGCCCAGGCTATGCCAGCGGAATGGTGTTTAAGCCAAAAGATAGTCGCCAGGATACCAGGTACGATGTGCAGTACACTGTGCCATTTCAATTAGGTGGTCCCGTAGGGCTCCAGGATGGTGGGCGAGTAGGTAAGACAAGGGCAGCTGCAGAAAAGCTTCTAAGAGTCCTCCATGGAAGTCCTACACGTGTCACACCTGAGTCTGGTAAGGCAATGGATGTTACGACTGAGCCAAGTTATGCGGTAAAGCGCGGAACAGACAAGATGCTTGGCAAGTCAGGTCCTCCTATGGTAAATCAGTTTGACATACCGGCAGGCAGGATGCTGCAGTTTGAAGAGCAATACAGCCCAGAAGATGTGGCTCTGATGCGTCGGTACTTTAATAAGCTGCCACAAGACCAGGCAATGCGCGGTGAAGAGATATTTGACGCAGCCCAAGGCCGGGATGTTATCCTAGAGGGTATTGCTAAGGCTGGCGGCTTTGCTGGGTATGAGAGGCCAAATACAGGAGCCGTAGGCAAAGGTCAATGGTTCAGGGTTACTGAGCCAGAAGAGCTAGTCAGGAAGGCTCGTGGCGGTCTTGCTCAATTCTCAAAACCCCTATAGAGGGTTTTAGAAGCCTTAAAAGAGTGTATTAGTCCAATCCATTATTGTCTCGCGCAATCTAGAAGACGAACGAACGAGCCTACTGTTAGTGTTAAATGACTAAATCCAACCTGTTATGGCTCTAGAATCACTCTATAGCGTTTTTGGCAGAATAGCTAGTATAAGTCCCAGGCTTAAATAGTTTAAAAAAGCACGAAGCACGAGGTTTTACACACTAGAATCTATCCATGCACAGCACTTCTGCTTGCATAAACAGAAAGAAGAAAGGATTTACTATGTCACATGAAGTAGAAACGATGGCTTACGCCAATGAGACCCCTTGGCACGGCCTTGGTACCCCTGTCGCTGACACTTTGACCCCTGTCGAGATGCTTAAGGCAGCTCAACTTGATTGGCGCGTTGAAAAAAAGGCGTTGTTTGTAGATGATCTAGATACGCAGATCAATAGCCACTACGCGTTAGTCAGAGATACCGATAGCAAGATCCTCGGCATCTGCGGCAACGAATATTCACCGACTCAAAATGAAGAGGTCTTTGAGTTCTTCAGCAAGTTTTGTAAAGCTGGCGACATGAAGATGGAAACAGCCGGCAGCTTGCACGGTGGCAAACGCGTATGGGGCCTTGCAAAGATCAACGGCGGCTTTATGCTAGGTGGCAAAGATGAAGTCGAAGGATACATCTTGCTTGATAACCCGCACATCTGGGGTCGCAGCTTGCAGATCATGTTCACACCGATCCGCGTAGTGTGCAACAACACCTTGACTCAAGCTCTGCGTGGCAATACCCACAATGAAGCTACCTTCCGCATGTCTCATGATCGCGCCTTTAGCGATGAGATCAAGCAACAGGCAGCAGAAAAAGTTGGCCTCGCTATGAAAGCCCTTGACGTATTCAAAGACCAAGCCGAGTTCTTGTCTAAGAAGCGCGCCAAAGACCAGCAAGTCATGGAGTTCTTTAGCAAGCTCATCAATCCTGATCAGTATCAAGCTGCTCTGATTGCCTCTGAAGACGGCAACGTAAGCCGCTCAGATCTTGGCCGTACAGTAAACCGTCTCATTGACATTGTTCACACCCAACCAGGTGCTGAGCTTAAAACATCAGCCGGTACTTGGTGGGGAGCTTTCAATGCAGTCACGTATTACTACGACCACGTAGCCGGTACAGATCAAGACAAGCGATTGACTTCTGCTTGGTTTGGCTCTGCAGCAACCCGTAAACGTCAGGCACTTGACTTAGCTGTCGAGTTCGCTGAGACTGTTTAAGTCTGGCGTCAATAGAGTTTTGCGCTGACGGCTACTATGCTTTCCTTTCCAATCAATACAGGCCATGGCTGCAGCTTTCTTTCTAGGAAGCGCGGGCCCTGGTCTGTCGTACAAGAACCTAGTCAGGTCTTGAGCAGGCTGGCCATTCATGGCAACCCTGTAGATCGATCTGCAAGTTCCTACTTTGGGAGTGACTCCAAGGTGCTTACTAACAAAGGACTGAAATTGAATCATCATGTCTTGAGAGCCACCAAGCCCAATGTGAGGGTAGTTAATGCCTCTGTTTTTGGCAAAGTTGACAGTTCCGTCTCCGTCGACCACTCCTCTCCAAAAATCAGGAGAATCTGCAAGCAAGCTGCTTACTTTAAGGGTCAAGCTTTTTCTTTCCGTGATCCCATGACCTTGGAGCCAGTTCCAAATGTGCTCAGACCAAAAAGATGTTCCTACATTGATTTGGTTTGGTTTGGCCCAATCAGAGGTAACTTTTTGCGTAAACAATTTTTTGTCAGTTTCAAGAAAGTCAAGCAGTCCTTGAATGTGCTTTCCATCTTCTCCGGTAAGGTAGATGATAACCAAAGGATAGTCTTTGTATTTTCCTTTTTTCACACTCAAACAGCCGTCCGCAGCAATCAAACCGGCCCAGTAATGGGCTTCTTTAGAAGCATCGTTAAATACGTTTTCGTTCATTTTTGATTTTTTAAACACAGGAGAATCCTTTCATGTCAAACCCAAATAGAAGTATTGATAAAACACATCTTTCAGCCGATACTGCTGAGCATAGACAGATTATACATCGCGATCTAATAGCACACTGCCTTCGTTGGGCCCACGTAGCAAAATATTTACACCAAAACCAAAGATACAAAGACAGCCACATCTTAGATATTGGCTGCGGTCGCGAGCAACCACTAGCAAAGATGCTGTACAGTAACCGCCTAGTTCCTAGTAATGGTTCTTACACAGGAGTAGACTACAACAAGTTGACTCTTGAGCCCATGTTAGAGGCTGCTGCTAAACGCTTTTCAATTATCTTAGTTGGTGAAAAAGCATTTCCTGACTGCGAGCTAGAACGAACAAGCTATGACATCATCACGTGCTTTGAGGTGCTAGAGCATGTTCAGCCTCTTGGTTCTTACAGAATCTTAGAAGGCATTAAAAACCTGCTTTCAGACGATGGCATCGCGTTTATCTCGACTCCAAACTACGACGAGGATACTGGAGCCGCAGCAAATCACATCAACGAGCTGAAATACGCAACAACTGAGTTACTTATTAAAAAAGCAGGACTTGAAATAGATGAAAGATTTGGAACATTTGCCTCAATTAAAGACTACAAGGAAGTACTTGAAAAAGAAGACATCGACGGAGTGTTTAATCGTCTCCGTGCTTACTACGACAGCAACTACCTGGCAACTATCTTTGCCCCACTCTATCCGCGTCACGCCCGCAATGTCTTGTGGAGACTCAAGAAAGCAACAAGCAAAGACATGTTCTTGCCAAAGTTTAAAGAACTACCACAACCCCTGTCAAGCAGTACGCAGTGGCAGCCCCTCTTTGACTACGTCGGAGAATAATCATGGCAAACCTTTTTGATGATGTTTCAGCCTTTAACAAGAAGTTCGGCTTAGAACCTACTGACGGTCCTAACTTTCCTGATGAAGAGATCTGGAAGCTTAAGAATCGCCACATGCAAGAAGAGCTCGACGAGATTAGAGCAGCTTGCTTGATTGGTGATCTTGAGCAGTATTTTGACGGCATCATTGATCTTATCTACGTAGCTCTTGGAGCAGCTTATCTTGCTGATCTACCCTTTGATGAAGGCTTCAAAAGAGTGCACGAAGCTAACATGAAAAAAGTTAGAGCAATCACTGCAGAAGATAGCAAAAGAGGATCTACCTATGATATTATAAAACCTGCAGGTTGGGAGGCACCAGTTCTCGACGACTTGCTTAGAAAGGAGAAAGCATGAAAGGATTGATCATTGTTGACGGTTGTGACGGCACAGGTAAGACTACACTTGCCAAAGCAATTTGCGATCGTTATAACGGCGTTTACATGCACAACACGTATCGCTGGAAAGATAAGATGCACCTGTATCATACTGCAGCGCTTCACAGGGCATTAAAGCTTTCTAAGACGCACCTTGTTGTGATTGATAGGCTTTGGATGAGTGAGGCGATCTACGCAGAAGTGTACCGAAGTGGAAGTCCATGGCCTCAAATGGGCCGGATGATTGATCGCATTGTGCGTAAGCATGCTGGTGTCTACATCATTGGCCTTTCTCCTGAAGGACACAAGGAACGCTTTGATCAATTAAAGACAGAGCGCGAAGAGATGTACGATGACGTTGAAGCAGTTCGCATTCGTTACGAGCAGCTTTATCACGGCGGCTTTGGTGGGCATGATGATGACTATTGTCAGCAACTCTCCGTCCATGGTATTAAGCATCGCCATGACGTTATAGGGTATCGCCTTGATGTTGAAGGCAAAGATATGAATAGATTCATAGATGGCGTCTGCTCAACCCTAATGGAGCGCCAGATGAGTCAGTATGAGCCTGCTCTTAACTTGCGAGCTACTAACTTTGCGGGCCATCTTGGTGATGCTGAATTAGTTATTGTTGGCGATCAAACGAACAGCAAGATGAGAGCCATTGATTGGCCTTGGTACGACATTGGCAACAGCAGCTTGTTTTTATCAAATTGCTTGCATGAGATTCATTTTGATGAGACAAGAGCAGTCTACATCAATGCTAACTCTGGCAATGGCGGCTTGTTTATCGGCGACTGTCTGCGTCGTAACCCCTACATGAAGCTTGTTGTCCTTGGTCAATTGGCCTTTGACACATTAAAAGAACTACGCATGGAACACCACGTTGTTCGCTGCATGCACCCATCCGCTGCAAAACGTTTCAACAAGCGTGATGAATTTATGGCTGAACTTAAAGGAGCTCTCAATGGTTAATACAACAAATATGAATTGGCAAGGACTGCTTCATTTTGTCATGACTAACGGGCATGAGTCAAGCCCCCGTGGTCAAAAGACAAAGGAGCTGCTCGGCTTAAAGTCATTGATCAATATGACTCAGCCTGTCATCAATATCAAAGAACGAAAACTTGGCTACAAGTTCATGGCTGCCGAAGCAGCATGGATCATGAGTGGTGACAATAGAGTCTCTACCATCCAGCCGTTTAGCAAGGCGATCGGCAATTTTAGTGATGACGGCATTTTATTCTTCGGAGCCTATGGACCAAAGGTACGAGATCAATTAGGTCATGTGCTGCAGTCTTTGATTGCCGATAGCGACAGCAGGCAAGCCGTGTTGACTATATGGCGTTCTAACCCACGAGCATCAAAAGACATACCATGCACCATCAGCTGCCAATTCATGATCAGAGGTGGATACCTACATTGCTTTATGAACATGCGTTCATCTGATGCTTGGCTAGGTGTTCCATACGACTGGTTTAATTTCAGTATGCTATCAGCTGGTGTTGCACTTCTCTTACGCGACAAAGGCCTGACCGTTAAACTTGGGCAGCTGCACTTTTACGCAGCAAGTCAGCACCTGTATGAAAGCAATTGGGCAGGCGCAGAAGAGTGTCAAGATGGTGAGATCCTTGGAGACTACGCTCCTTTTGATCTTGACGAGTTTTTTGGTTACGATGATCTTGTGCAGCATCTATGGTCTATTGCAAATGATCTACCTTTGCATAGGAAGTTTTTAAGTGAGATGAAGTCATGGAAAGGTTAAGTAAAGATGAATATTTCAGCAGGATGGCTGATCTCGTCAGTAAACGAGCTACATGCAAGAGGCGGTCTGTCGGCTGCGTGCTTGTATCTGCTGCTGGTCACGTGCTTGGTACCGGTTATAACGGGGTTCCTGCTGGTAGCGCTCATTGCATTGATATACCTTGCCCTGGGGCTCAGTTTGCTTCGGGGACTGGCCTTGATGCATGCGAAGCTATTCATGCGGAACAAAACGCGCTCCTCCAATGTAAGGATGTAAGCTTGATTCATACTGCTTACGTCACTACGTTACCATGCATGACTTGTGCAAAGCTGCTGATGAACACCGGCTGCCAGCGCATCGTGTATGGACAAGAGTACCCACAACAAGAAGCTAAAGAATTTTGGAAGAAAAATGGACGTATCATCTTATCAGCCACCGAAGCACTTTCCTGATCTGCTCAGGGCCAAGCGCATTGCGATCGATTGCGAGACCCGCGATCCGAATCTAATGACTAAAGGTCCTGGCGGCGTCAGAGGCGATGGCTACATTGTTGGCGTATCAATAGCCACGGATGACGGCTTCTCAGAGTATTACCCCGTGCGCCATGCTGCTGGTGGTAACCTGCTGCCTGAGAATGTCTTTGCTTGGTTAAAGGACATGCTTAAGACAGACATACCTAAGGTAGGAGCTAACCTGCCCTACGACCTTGAATGGCTCTTGACAGAAGGCGTTGTCGTTGGCGGACTCAAGTACGACGTGCAGATTGCAGAGCCTTTGCTAGACGAAGACAGACTCACCTATAAGCTTGACGCCTTGGCTGAGGCTTATCTTGGTGAACACAAAGACGAAGCAGGCATGACTGAAGCTGCAATCAGACGTGGCATCCATCCTAGCAAAGTCAAAGAAAACATCTGGCAGCTGCATGCAGCAGAGGTTGCTCCATACGGTCGTAAGGATGCAGATCTTCCGCTGCGAATATTTGCTCAACAAGAGGTGCTACTACACGACGAAAAGCTATGGGAAGTATTTCAGCTTGAGACACAACTTGTCGACGTGATTGTAGCTATGCGCCAGAAAGGCGTTCGTATCGACCTTGACAAAGCTCATGCCGTAAAAAAGCAGCTACTTGATGAGCAAGATCAGATCATGGACCAACTTAAAAAGGTGGCTGAGAGGGACATAGACATCTGGTCTGGTGATGATATACAAGCAGCCTGTGATAGCCTGCAGCTGGATTACCCAAAGACTGAAAAGGGGAATGCTAGTTTTGCTGCTGAGTTTCTTGAAAGTAGTACGCATGATTTTTTCTCCTTGATTTCAAAGGCCCGCAAACTTGATCGAGCCGGTGGAGTATTTATCGATTCGAAGATCATCAATATGGAAAAAAATGGAAGAATATACCCGACATTCCGCCAGGTTAAGGACGACCGTGGGGGCACTAAATCCGGCCGTTTTGCGTCGGCTAATCCGAACATGCAGCAGGTCCCGGCGCGTGATCCTGTCTTGGCACCGCTCATACGTGGCATCTTCATACCTGATGATGGTTGCCAATGGGGCGTATTTGACTACTCACAACAAGAGCCTCGCGTTACGGTTCACTATGCCTATCTACGTAATTTCCCGGGGGCTGAGGCTGCTCGTAAGAGATATGTCGAAAATCAGGATACGGACTACCATCAGCTTGTTGCGGAGATGGCTGGCATTACTAGAAAGAATGCTAAGACGTTAAACCTAGGACTTGCTTACGGTATGGGAGCAGCCAAGGCAGCAAGCCAACTTGGGCTGCCACCCGCAGAAGCAAAGCGAGTATATGAGCAATACCATGAAAACGTACCATTCATCAAGGCTCTTGGTGAAGAGTGCACAAGGATCGCAACTAACCGAGGCTACGTCAAGACATTGGCAGGGCGGCGCCGTAGGTTCCAGCTCTTTGGTCCACCTAAATATAGTCCTGGTTTAATTCCATTACGTAAAGATGCTGCAGAAGATAAGTATGGTTTGCCATTGAAGCGTTACTTTGTGCATAAGGCTATGAATGCAGTGATTCAAGGATCATCAGCAGACATGATCAAGAAAGCAATGGTGAATTTGTATAAGCTTGGTGAAGTACCTCATTTAACTATTCATGATGAGCTTGACTTTAGCGTCAGAGATCTCGATCATGCAAGATTGATTCGCAGGGAGATGTTGACATGCATGGACTTAGAAGTGCCATTGAAAGTAGATTGCGAGCTTGGACCAAGCTGGGGAGAAGCAGTGGAGGTGCAGCTATGAAAGAAAGCCAGTTCTGGGCTCTTGTCAAAGGCAAGCTACCTGGCCACGTTGAGCGCGTTGAAAATGCCTTGACCAGAGGAACACCTGATGTGAACATGTGTCACATGGGAGTTGAAGTCTGGTTAGAGCTTAAGGTGCTAGATGTGAAGGGCAGTTGTGAGTTGAGACCAGAACAATATTTATGGCACCGTAAGCGTCAAGAGGTAGGTGGCAACGTGTTCGTTCTTGCAAGGAACGAGACTGTAATCAAGATCTACCAGGTGCAACGTGACATGACTCTATTTGAGATCTGGTCCTGCAGCAAGCCCTTTGATTGGGCGAGTATGAACAATTTAATCTTTGGCATGCCTCCTTTTTGTAAAGAAGTGCATGTCATACATAGTGGAGGAATGCAATGACCGTTTACGTGGTTCAAGAGTCAATGAAGTTTAACCTGCTGCCTGCAGCAGAATACGGAGAACTTCAAACGCTGCTTCCGTCAGGTCAGGTGATGTTGGCTACTGCGCCAACTATCCGTGCCCTACGTGATAAGCTGCGAACATTTTCAGACAGCGATTATCTGCTAGCCATAGGTGACCCTATTGCTATCGGACTGTCTGTCGCGATTGCTGCCGGTTTCAATGGTGGCAAGATCAAGATGCTTAAGTGGGATCGGCAAGAGCATCGGTACTACGCCATTGAGGCGGATTTAAATGGAGTCAGACAAAATGCTTGAAGATATGTTGGCCGACAGTCAGAACTTACCTTCTGATAGTGGCTTGAGCAAAGTAAGTCGTTTGGCTGAAGAGCTGATCGATCGTGATGAACAGGTCAAAGAGGCAGAAGCACACCTCAAGATCTTAAAGGAGCAAGCCCGTGACGTTGCTGAAAGGCTTTTGCCTGAAGCGATGGCTGAGGTTGGTATGGCAAAGTTTGTATTGACTGACGGCAGTGAAGTGACCGTCAAACCTTACTACTCTGCCAAGATTGGTGATGACAAGCGTGATGAGTGTTTCAATTGGCTGCAGGACCATGGCCACGAGGCGCTGATTAAAGACGAAGTGTCAATCACCTTTAATAAGGGTGAACATGAACGAGCCGAAGAATTCAAGAGCCAGCTAGCACAGCAGGGCATCGAATACAACGGCAAGATGGGTGTTCATTCTCAGACTCTGACAGCATTCGTCAGGGAACAAGTGGAAAGTGGTGCCGAATTTCCTCTTGAACTTTTTAACGTATACATCGGCCAAATTGCTAAAGTTAAAAGGAGCAAATGATGAGTAAGAAGAATGAAATTGCAGTAAAACAAGAGATGCCACTGGTAGCCTTTGCAGATGACATGATGGCTGATGCTGGTTTAGGTTTTGAGAATGTAAGTGCGAATGACGTCGCAATTCCGTACCTCAAGATATTACAGGCATTGTCTCCTGAGCTGCGTGGAGTTACCAAGGTTGCTGGTGCTGAGGAAGGTTTGATCATCAATACCGTAACAGGACAGTTGATGAAAGAAGGCCGTGTGATTCCTTGCGCATTTAAGAAGAGCTATGTTGAATGGACTCCTCGTGAAGCTGGTGGTGGTCTTGTAAAAGAACACACAGATGAGACCATCTTAAATAAGACTAAGAAGAACGAGCGTGGACAAGACGTACTTGCTAACGGTAACCTGATCGTTACGACTGCGTATCACTACGTCATGGTTGTCTCTGATGGCGGCTTTGAGCGTGCGCTGCTTGCCATGTCTTCAACACAATTGAAGAAGAGCCGTCGTTGGCTTGGCCAGATGATGGGCTTGCAAGTAAAAGTTGGAGATCGTTCATTTACACCTCCTCCGTTTAGTCATAGCTACCATGTAGGAACAGGCATGGAGACAAAGGATACAAACAGCTGGTATGGCTGGTTGATTAACGATCCTTTGATGATCACAGACAAGGGCTTGTATGAAGCAGCTAAGAAGTTTGGATCAGACGTCACTGCTGGTATCGTCAAAGTCTCTGAGCCTCCTGCAGAAGGTGCTCCAACAGGAGAAGCAGATGTTCCTTACTGATATTTGGCCGATGCTCGGTGCTGGTAAAAACAGCCCTAGAGTTGACGGGCGAAATCCTCATGCTACGAAGAAGGGGCCAGGTCGCAAGGCAGGACCTGGTCAAAAGAAGGGTAAGCGTCGTAAGCATGCTGCGTATCGTAAGGCTGTCAACAAAGTAAAAGCATCACAGCAGAATGACAATGTAGCGAATGCTCCATTGAAGGCTGCCGCAAGAGGCGGCTAAAGGGTTGGAGGGGCTTAGGCCCTTCCTCTTCAAAACTAGAAAGAGAAAGAATTATGCTTGCACAACGGTTCATGGCCTTATTTTCAGGGCACACAGGTGCTTATGGTACCTATGACATCGATGGCAAGAATACCGGTTTGAAGGTGCAGGGCACTGCAGTCACTAAGCGAGCCCCAGTCACCGACCAGCTTTGGGAAGATCACCTCTCAGGGAAAAAAGGAATCGGTATTGTGCCTATCAGAGAAGACAACAGTTGTCTCTTTGGGGCTATTGACATTGACGAATATAAAAACTACGATCTAAAGGAAGCTGTTGAAGCTTGTAAAAAGGCAAAAGCACCTGTTGTTGTTTGCCGAAGTAAAAGTGGCGGAGCCCACATATATATGTTTTTCTCTGAGCCTGTACCAGCTGCTGATGTTAAGAGAAAGCTTGCTGAATTATCTTCTTTGCTTGGTCACCCAACTTCTGAGATCTTTCCTAAGCAAGATGCTGTCTTGTCAGACCGTGGAGACGTCGGCAACTGGATCAACATGCCTTATTTTGAAGGAGCAGCTAGTAGCCGTTATGGCGTTGCTGAGTCAGGTGCTCCAATGCCGCCTGAAGAGTTTCTGAATTTTGCAGAGCCCCTCAAGATGACAAGGGCTCAGTTCATCAAGCTCAAGTTTCAAGAAGGTAAGAATAAGAAGCGCCAGTTCAAGGACGCACCTCCATGTTTAGAGAAGCTAGCTACACAGGGATTTCCTGAAGGCACACGTAACAATGGCTTATTTAATCTGTGCGTCTTGGCGCGTAAGATGAACCCAGAAGACTGGCAGCCCATTGTGATGCAGATGAATATCGATGTCATGGATCCTCCGCTGCCCGAGTCAGAAGTCTTTGGAGTCATGCATTCACTTCAGAACAGCGACTATCAATACACTTGCAGCAGGCCTCCTATTCGTCCTCACTGCAACGCTGGCTTATGCCGTATGCGTAAGTTTGGAGTTGGTATGCAGCAGGGAGCCCCTCGGTTATCTAGCCTAAGTAAGTACAACACCGATCCTCCTATCTGGTTTCTTGATATGGACAACGGAACACGCTTGTCAATGTCGACAGAAGATCTACAGAATCAGGCAGGGTTTCAGAAGCGTTGCATGGAAGCAATGAATTACATGCCGCCAAAGATGAACCTGAATCAGTGGAATCAGATGATCCAAGCACTCCTTGCAGATGTAGTGATCATTGAGGCTCCTGAGGATTCAACTCCGAAAGGTCAGTTCATTGAGCTGCTTGAAAGATACTGTACAGGAAAGGCGCAAGCTAAACACATTGATGAGATCTTGCTTGGTAAACCGTTTCACGATCAAGATGACAATCGCCATCTGTTTAGATTAGCTGACTTCATCAACTTCTTAGACAAACAAAAGTTCAAGGAGTTTAAGCTTAATCAGATCAGCTCAGCGATTCGTGACTACGGCGGCGAGACTCATGCGTATAAGTTGAATGGCAAGCGGGCAACGGTTTGGACGGTCCCTGCATTCTCATTCCAAGACAAAGGTCATAAGACACCGGACTTCGCAAATGGCAGCATTATCTAAAGCAAAGATTATCTTAGGTCCTCCTGGGACTGGCAAGACGACAACACTCATGAACATCGTGGAGTCGCTGCTTGAGAAGGGGGTTAAGCCTGATCAGATCGGCTTCATCAGCTTTACTAAAAAGGCGACAGCAGAGGCCAGGGACAAGGCGAGGCTTCGCTTTGGCTTCTCTGTTGATGACATGCCGTATTTCAGGACGATTCACAGCCTTGCGTTCAGGCAGCTTGGATTATCAAGGCAGCAGGTCATGCAGCACAGCCACTATCAAGAACTGGCTGACGAGATCGGTGTTGAGATCACAGGAAGAAACCAAGGTGAAGATGGCACTATGACTGGCATGGCTCACGGTGATAAGCTAAAGTTTTTAGAAGGGATGGCACGCATTCGCTGCATACCTTTAAAGCAGCAGTGGGAAGAACAAGCTGACGATGACATCGGTTGGTTTGAGCTTGATCACTTTGCAAGAAGTTTAAAGGAATACAAAGATGAGTCTGGTTTGATTGACTACACAGACATGTTAGAAAATATGAGAGTCGGCGGCTTCTGCCCTAAGTTAAAGGCACTGCTTGTCGACGAAGCACAGGACTTGTCAAGACTTCAGTGGCAGGTCGTAGAAAGGTTAATACAGTATGCAGATGAGACATACATTGCAGGAGATGACGATCAGGCAATATTCCGCTGGGCCGGGGCAGACGTTGATCATTTCATCGGACTCGAAGGAGATGTGCGGATTCTTGATCAGTCGTACAGAATACCCGCCGTGGTTCACGATTTCAGTGCTGGAATTATCAACCGAGTATCAAGGCGGCGAGAAAAGAACTTTAAGCCTGCTGCCCACACAGGACAGATCCATTACCATAACGATCTAGATCACGTAGACTTGCGTGAAGGAAAGTGGCTCCTGCTTGCTAGGAATGTCTATATGCTCAAGGAGCTGGTAGACCTATGCCATCGTGAAGGCTTTGCTTACGAGTGTCAAGGATTCTCACCTCGTAAGTCTGAGGCACTAACAGCAATACGCGCCTGGGAGAGGCTGAGGAAAGGTGAAGCAATCAGCGTAGACCTTGCCAAGATCGTCTACAGCCACATGAGTAAGCAGATGATCGACCACGGCTTTAAGGAGCTGAAGCAGGTGACTGAAGAAGCCCTTGATCTTCCTAAGCTCAAAGATAAGTATGGGCTGCGGACATCAGCTGTCTGGTACACCGCATTAGACAGGATCAGCGACGAGGAGAAGGAGTACTTCCTATCTGCGCTGCGTCAAGGTGAGTCTCTGTCAGGTGAACCTCGTATACAGATCAGCACAATCCACGGATCAAAGGGAGGGGAAGCAGACAATGTCTTGCTGCTGACCGACATCAGCCCAAAGACCTATGCAAGCTATCAAGAGAACGAAGACGATGAGTCACGGGTGTTTTACGTTGCGGCCACCCGGGCTAAGCAAAATCTGCACATCATTATGCCGAGAACAGGGAGGTATTTTCAACTATGAACAACGAACCAGTAGCGTGGGCTGTATGGGAAGGAAGACCGCATGATTTATTTTTCACAAAAGAAGAAGCAGATGAACTGTGCCGTCTTAAAGGTGGTGATGCTAAAACCATTCCACTTTATACTTATCCAGTAAAAGAATTAACAGATGAGGAAATAGGTGACTTTACGCATCGTATGGTTTTATGTTGTGGTGTTAATCCAAATTCAGCAGACATCAATGTGCTGGGTCTTAAATTTATTGTTGAGGAAATATTAAGAAAGGCACAAGAGAAATGAACGTAAAAATATTTAGGGATATTGACGAGTTAAAAATATGGGGGAATAAGCATGGCTTCCGCCTTCTCCGTGACCCTGATGATAAAACAAAGTACAAGGTATGCCTTACTGATGCCGATGTAGATAAACTAGAAACTTTTGTGCGTAGTCAACAAGCCGAAATAGAAGCGTTGAAAGCCAAATTGAATAAGTACCATTTAAAAGAAGATTTAGATAGAAACCTAAATTTAATTTATGGAAAGGAGCTATTGAAATGAACAATGAACCAGTAGCGTGGCTATGGACTAAAGACGGAAAGCCACAGTCGGCTTTATTGAATGAACCCATGACTGTTCCAAGTGACCCATATTGGAAAGATAAAGGGTTTAAAGCTATTCCACTCTATACCCGTCCAGTAAAAGCACTAACAAATGAGGATAGGGTGAAAGTAATTGGCACTTTGAAATGGGCTGAAGATTTACTGCGTGAGGCTGGGCATGACGAGGCAGTGGATGAAGTTCAGGATTGCATTATGTTACTAAGAAAGGCACAAGAGAAATGATTACCAACGAAGAAATACACAACATCTATTTATACCAAAGCGGTATTGCAGAAGGTTTACTTAGGGCTAATGCAGATGCCGATTTTCCTGTGATGTTTGCCAATGCGTTACTGGAGTTTTATGAGTTAAGAAAGGCAAGTGAGAAATGAACCAAGCAGACAAAGACCATGAAGCATGGCAGCAGATGAATCAGAAGGCGCAGTATCGTGAACTGATCAAGGCAAAAGAGTTAGGGCTGCCGCACCATATCAACCAACACGGTGACGTAGTCATCGAGAAGAAAGAAGAACATGACATTTCTAGTAGCTAATATTCCACCGGTCAAGTGTTTCGTCCGTAGGGAATTCTTGTACAACCGCTGCCTGTGGTATGACGTCTCTCTTGTGCCTGCAGTCCTTAAGGTTCCTGACTTCAAGATACCGACAGAAGTGCACAGCGTCGAGAACCATGCTAAGTGGAGTGCAAAAGACGAGTGGTTCTATGGCTTTGAGGAGCTGAATAATAATGATTGACTACAAGTACAAGACAAAGCCGTTTGAGCATCAGGATCTTGACTTCTTCCGCAGCCGCGACATGGACGAGTTTGCCCTGTTCCTTGAGATGGGACTTGGCAAGTCAAAGATTGTGGTTGACACGGCTGCTTGGCTTTACGCGACCGGCAAGATCAACGCAGTCTTCATCTTAGGCAACAAGGGGTCATATCGCAACTGGGTGACGAACGAGCTGCCAGTTCACATGCCAGACTATATTGACTGGGTAGGGACCTACTGGGATTCAGGAGCTAACACCGAACTGAAGAAGAGCTATGAGAACCTGTTAGTGCCACTGCAGCAGCTCAAGGTGTTTGTCATGAACATCGAGGCACTGGCCTTTGACCGCAGCTACAAGATTGCGGAGTCATTTGTGAATTGCCACAAGACACTGATGGTGATTGATGAGTCGACGACCATCAAGAATAGAGATGCTAAACGTACTAAGGCAGCAGTGAAGATCGGCAAGAAGGCAGACTACCGTAGGATCCTCACAGGATCACCAGTGACGAATAATCCCTTGGACTTGTACAGCCAAGCCAACTTCCTAAACCCGCATCTTTTAGGTTTTACTAGCTATTACACTTTCAGAGCAAAGTACGCGGACATGGTTAAGATCACGGCTGGCAATAGAGCCTTCACAAAGATCAAGGGCTACAAGAACCTTGACGATCTGAAAGAGTCCATCGGCTCTTGGTCTAGTCGCAGGACTAAAGATGAATGCTTAGACTTGCCTGAGAAGATCTACCAAGTGTACGAGGTTGAGTTGACGGCGGAGCAGCTCAAGCACTACAAGAGCTTAAAAGAGAAGGCGATGGCAGAGCTTGGTGGTAAGCTAGTCTCGGCTCCTATCGTGCTGACTAAGCTGCTCAGGCTGCATCAGCTGATCTGTGGGCACCTAACTACTGACGATGGTAAGGTGATACCTGTAGACAGCAACAGGATGAAGGCCTTGATGGAAGTCCTTGATGAGGCATCAGGTAAGGTGATCATCTGGGCAAACTACCGTTCAGACATCGCAGCGATAGAAGCTGCACTGAAGACGGAGTATGGAGCAGCGTCGACTGTCGTCTACTTTGGTGACACATCAACAACAGACCGCGAAGAAGCAGTCAAGCGCTTTCAAAATGATCCTACGTGTAAGTACTTTGTGGGCAATGCCCAGACCGGTGGATTTGGAATTACGCTGACTGCTGCCAGCAACGTGGTCTACTACAGTAACAGCTACAACCTAGAACACCGGCTGCAGTCTGAAGACCGCGCACACAGGATTGGCCAGAAGAACGCCGTGACCTACGTAGACTTGATTGCACCAAGGACTGTCGACGAAAAGATCGTCAAGGCACTCCGGGCTAAAAAGATGCTCTCAGCCCAGGTGCTTGGTGATGAATGGAAAGAGTGGCTTGGTTAAGCTGCAGCAGGAGCTGCTTCTTTTACACGTAAGAAGAATTCGGTGAAGACCTTCTCATCAAGTGTGCGCAGCACGTTGCCTGGGAAATACTGATTCGGCCATCCGTCTTGCCTATCAGATAGGATGTACAGACGCTGGCTGTTGGAATACTCAAAGCCAAAATTATGTTCGTCAGCTAACTTCTTCGCTGTTGCAATCTTCATGGTGCTCTCCTCTAAAAGGCCCATTTTACTACGAAGTGCGCACCAGTGGCTCATTCTGTGAGCTAGTCAGGCTAAAAGTAGCATAGGGATGGTGGCTTTATGGCCCCAGATGTGCTCTGACTAACCAGAAGGGCCATAGCCATGACCTGGCAGCAGGCTGATAGTAACTAATGAGCCTTACATAGAAGTGGCCTCTGGGATCATTCTGGTGGACCGTTTTTGCAGAAAGGCTGCTAGAAAGTAGCTAGTACATGTGATAGCAAATATATTTACAAAAAGTGCGCGCAGTGCGTGGTTTTGCACTAATATCTAATCATGCCGAGCAATACCGCGCGGCTAAGAAAGAAGAAAGAGGAATAACATGACAAACTTAACACAACAATTCGGTATCTCACAAGAGCAGTTAGACCATGAACTATCTACTTGCTACAACGTCAACATGTATGTTGCAGGTCTCTTATCTGACGCTCAACACATGGTTGAAATTGGTAAGGGCGAGCAAGCAATTCAATATATGAACCGCGTTAAGTATTTTCTTTTTGAGCACACAGATACTCGCAGCTGCATTCAAGCTCGCCTTACTGAAACAGTTTAATCAAATGCCCCTACGGGGGCTGCCACTTAGAAAGAAGAAAGGTATCAAATGGAAATCACAGTTCGAATCACCAACGTCTACGGCCAAAAGACCGTGTACCCTGTCTGCGAGACAGCTTGTATCTTTGCTGACATCGCCGGCACCAAGACTTTAAAGCCTACAACAATCAACTCAATCAAAGCATTGGGTTATAAGATTAACGTACAAGCGGAGACGATCTAATGAATATCTACATGAAAGACATTCAGTCTATTCTGAATTGCAGCGATGAAGTTGCAGCTGATGTTTACTTCGAGATGACTATTGATTGCAGCGAATGCAGTGCAAAAGCGTTTCGTAAAGAAGTTTTGTTTTGTGCAGAGATGTTAGGCGTAACTGTTAAGGAGGCAGCATGAACTACGAAAATATGACAACCGACGAGATCGGCGGAATTTTCTCAGACTGGTATAAAGATACACATGGCTTCCGTCCACGTCACGTGAGCTTCGATGACCGCGAAGGCTTGATCAACGGCTGCAATGAGCTGGCTGCTTACCACGACAAGATGGAGCAGACATTCGAGGGCCGCGAGGAGTTGCGTGAAAATGGATGGATCATTCAAGAGACAGATTCTCAGTTAAAGAAACAAGCTTACTGGCTTGCTACCGAACGCGACAACTGGAAGCGTAAGCAGTACGGCGATGACTGGGTTGAGTCCCTTGCAGAAGCTCGTCACTATCTTCCACAGGAGGCAGCATGAGCACATCACGGTTACGCAGCGAAGTATTGGCCGAGCTAAAGGAGATGAAGCGAGTGGGCCTGCGGGTCCCTCCTCAAGCTTTTGATCGGTTAGTAGAGGCAGACCTTGAGGAGTACGATAACATGTCTGCCTCAGAGATCGCAGACCTGATGATTGAGCTGGCCTAATGAAGCGCAGGCGTAAACGCAGGAGCGATTTTGCAGTGGCCTTTAACCTCCCTAGAAAGAGGAAGGTGCGGGCAGCAGTGTTTGGTAGTAAAAGGAAAAAGGCACGGTATGACACGAGCAAGCAAGCCAGCCGCAGACGGAGTCACTCCAGACGCAGCGAACGGTTTGCTCGGATCACGACCTTGCGCATTCGAATTATGTTGATACACAGAAAGAGAAAGGCATCATCATGAATATGTTTCAAACCCAAAGAATCAGAGACGACCACAAAGTCTCTTGGCAAGAGGAGTACATTGTTGGCATGGTCTCGCAGCTGGGAGCCATGAACGCGATGAGAGTATTAACGCTGTGCAATAAGCAAGATGTGATGTCGCCAGCGACAGCTCACAAGTACCTGAAGGCAGCAACACGTAAGAAGCTGCTGAGTAAGAAGACAGCAGAGCTTGACAAGCGCGAAGTTGAGTATACGACAACGGCCAAGGGCTGCAAGTTCCTTGACGACGTCTTACAGACCTATAAGACAAGGAGTGGCATATGAAACAACCTAATTTTCAGGCATTACCGTTTACTGCCATGAAGCCGTATAAGCCGGCTCCTCACCCCCAGCAGCATAGGCTGCGTGAATTTAGATCAATCCCAAGCCTCGTGTTTGGAAAGGTTGTGGAGAGCCGATCATGAGAAAGCTTTTTGACATTGCGATTGCAGCCGTCACCATGACCATCTTTGCAGCAGGCATGGCCATCATCACGATTGAGTGGATGGCAGGCTGTGGGGAGTCTTACACAGATGCCTACGGCAAGATTCACATCAACCAGTGCGTATTTATTAACTTTCCATCTAAGGAACAATCATGAAAAAACTAATGACCTGCTGCCTTGCAGCTTACCTCACCCTCTCTTCTGTTGCTGCCTTCGCCCTCTGCGTTGTGACCACGAACCCAGGACCTAACGGCCGCCTGATCGTGTGCACGACCTGCTGCGTAGGTAATAATTGCAGTACTAATTGTATTTAAACCGTCAAAAAGGAAAAACCATGGAACAAGAGATCTTGCATTTTGAAGAGAAGACTAACGGCACTGTAGAGGTAGCAAGCTTGCGTGACTACTATGCTGCTAGGATCCTCCAGGGGCTCGTAGAGAAACACGGGGCAGCTTACATGTATGAGACTATCAGAGAAGCCTTCCGCATGGCTGATGCTGCTCTAGTGATCAGAGAGGAGAAAGCAAATGGCTGATGGCGTAGATCTAAGTCACTTGATTCAACCTAACGCCGAAGATGAGTTCGCGGTTGTCAACAAGAAGAGCCTTGAGAACATACTCAGGTACGTGAACACGGTAGAAGTTAATGATCTGACCGTCAGGATTGACCCTGAAAAGGGGACTCTGTGGATCTGGATCAACTCAGGCCCTGGTGAAGGTGAAGGTGGACAGTTTAACCTTGATGACTTCTCAAAAGCAGTCAAGGAATTTTACAAGGAGAACTTCTGATGGCTGACGTACTGTTTGGATTGATTGCTGGCCTAGTTAGTATAATATTGGGATCATGACATGGACACCCAAGAGTTTATTGAGATGGATCTGCAGCTGGGCGAAGCAATTAGTGAGATCAAGCGGCTTAAAGAAGAGCTCGCAGCACGAGATAGACGCATCGCTACCTTGCAAGAATTGTTCCAGCAAATCATCAAGACGGCTCAACACAGCTATTCACAGAGCCCAGAAAGAGTTAGAGGATTTCCAGGAACAAGTGGAAAAGAAGTGTCAAAAGAAGCGTTTTGACCAGGAGATCTGATGTAAGATGCTCTTGTTGTACAAACTACCGATGCAGTATTGAGGGCCTCAATGGGCCCTCTTTTTTATTCCTCGCGGCTCGTAGCTCTTTCCTTGATCTTGCAGCCTACGTCTAATGGATCTGTCTTCAAGAACTCTGTGACTGCTTTCCTGCGCTTGTCTGACTCTGCTGCACCACAATTGCTGCATGCGTGACCGCATACGGAGCAAGATGTCCATGCCTTTTTGAATGCTTGAATGACCCTGTTCTTGTGCTCATCTTGAAGGTGCGCGAGGTACTGGGCTCTCCAACCGCGGATTGCGATCATCTCATCGATAGAGTCAAGCACTTGGCTCGTGACCCTACGACCTTTGACTGCGTTAAAAAAGGTGCCGCGGCTGAGAGACAGGCCATCGGCTGCCTCCTTATCGTACAAGCGGCTGATGTTTGGGTGCCCTGAACCATACTCACTGGCCCACAAAATAAGCTTAATGGTGTCTAAGTCTAGTGCCGATGTTGCTTCTACAGGACGTGACATGTCATTCTCCTTGGTTAATTGACAATGTCTTATTATAGATTGCATTTTGTGCAATTAGTACAAAGCGCGTGAAGAGCCTTGAAATTCTCATCTTTTGTCAGTGGACTCGTCCCAAAAATACTATAGAGGGTTTTTATAGGCTAAAAAGAGTGAATCAATACAACTAGTTATAGTCTTGCGTGGACTAGAAGACGAACGAACGAACGAATGAAATCAATAACTTGTATGACTCAATACAACTAATTAAGCCTAAAAAAACACTCTATAGCGTTTTTGAGCAGGGCTATGTACGTTATTGCGCTGTACGATCTAAAATAGAAACCAATTAGAATTTAAGGAGCCTGCTATGCCATTCCAGAAGGGCGTTAAACCAGAAGGATCCGGACGCAAGAAAGGATCGCAGAATAAGCGCAACATCGAGCGTCAAGAGATCTTTGACAAGATCGTCGAGAAGCACGGTGATCCACTCGAGGCTCTTGCCGAGATGGCCTTTGACCCTAACCACGATCTGATGGTTCGTAAAGACTGTCTCAAGGAAGTGGTTCAGTACGGTCACGCCAAGAAGAAGTCGATCGAGATCAGTGGCCCAGATGGCGGACCCATTGAGATGCGGCTCGAGCTGATAGAACAAATCACTGCACTGATTGAGAAGCTAAACAGTAAATGACAGCCTTGTCAAAGCAAGAACTGTCATTGATCCAGACGAACCTCGCGCACCTCGAGATCTCGGACCTTGAGCTGCTTGCTTGGCGACTTAAATGGAAGGCCACAGCCCGTCCTGAGCAGGTCACGCCTCCTGGTGACTGGACAGTCTGGCTAATCTTAGCAGGGCGCGGCTTCGGTAAGACAAGGACTGGGGCTGAAGACATCGCAGACTACGCGGTCAGGAACCCAGGTGTTCGCTGCGGGGTC